>Ga0315270_10000126_pt1 | contig 42884 bp, 38 predicted proteins | sample C1_bottom_MG_FD_204932 | JGI IMG/M metagenome (GOLD analysis project Ga0315270, IMG submission 204932) | Sediment microbial communities from Yellowstone Lake, YNP, Wyoming, USA - C1_bottom | ecosystem: Environmental > Aquatic > Freshwater > Lake > Sediment | place: USA: Wyoming | collected... | reverse complement strand
CTCCTCGCGTACAACAAGACGGACAGGCCGTCGCCCGAGGCGCTCGACGCAGACGGGCTGCGGATCTCGGCCGCGAACGGCGCGGGCCTGCCCGAGCTGCGCGAGGCGATCGTCGCGCGCCTGTCCGCGCTCGGGGCGCGCCTTCACGTCTACGGGGTTCAAGAGAGCGAGTCCGCGTCGTAATACGATCCGTTCGATGAGGGAGAGCCCATGAGCGCACCGATCGCGTACCGCCGCCGCGGCCAGGCCGTGTGGCTGGACAGCATCTCGAACAAGATGATCCGGACCGGCCGTCTGAGTTCCCTCATCGAAGCCGGGGTGATCTACGGCGTCACCTCCAACCCGACGATCTTCGGGCAGGCGATCGAGAAGAATGAGGGCGACTACAACGCTGGAATCGAGCGCCTCGCGCGCGAGGGCAAGGACGCCTTCGCGATTTACGACGCGCTCACGCAGCAGGACATCGCCGAGGGCGCCGATGCCTTCCGCGCGATCCACGACCGCAACCCCGTGGACGGCTGGATCTCGCTCGAGGTCCTCCCCTCGCTCGCGCGCGACACCGGGAAGACGGTCGCCGAGGCCACGCGCCTTGCGGCGGCTCTCGGCCGCCCGAACGTCTTCATCAAGGTCCCCGCGACGCCGGAGGGCATCCCGGCGATCCGCCAGCTCATCGGCGAGGGCGTCTCGGTGAACGTGACCCTCATGTTCAACCGCAGGCACTACCGGGACGTCGCGCTCGCGTATCTCGGCGGCCTCGAGGACCTCGCCGCGAAGGGCGGAGACCTCTCGCGCGTCCACTCCGTGGCGTCGTTTTTCGTGTCGCGCGTGGACACGCTGATCGACAGGCGCCTCGACGAGAGGGCCGCGGCGGCCACCGGCGCCGAGAAGGTCCGGCTCGAGGGGCTGCGCGGCAAGGCCGGCCTGGCAAACTGCAGGGTCGTCTACGAGGACTTCCGCGCGATCTTCGGCGCCGAGCCGTTCACGTCGCTCCGCGGAAAGGGCGCGCGGCTGCAGAGGCCGCTCTGGGCGTCGACCGGCACGAAGAACCCGGCCTATTCCGACCTCCTCTACGTCGAGAACCTCATCGGCAACGACACGGTGAACACGATGCCGGAGAAGACGCTCGAGGCCCTCCTCGACCACGGCAGCAAGACCCCGTCCGACACGGTGCTCGAGCACGTGGCCGAGAGCCGGAAGGTTCTCGAAGACCTCAAGGCGATCGGCATCGACGTCGAGGCCGTTGGCGAGGAGCTTCAGAAGGACGGCGTCGTCCTCTTCGAGAAGTCCTACGACCAGCTCCTCGGGACGATCGAGGAGCGGCGCCAGGCCGCTGCGGGGGTGAAGGCTTGATTCTCGGCACCTTCGAAGCGCCCGAGCTCACGGACGCGCAGGCGGCGAAACTGGCGGCCCTCGGCGCCGCGGCCCGCGGCGACATCCTCCGGATGACGACGCTCGCGGCCTCCGGCCACCCGGGCGGCTCGATGTCGTCGATCGACTTCGAGCTGGTCCTCTGGGGGTTTGGAAACTGCGACCCGAAGGACCCGTTCGACCCGAAGCGCGACCGCGTCGTGATCAGCCACGGCCACACCTCTCCCGCCGCGTATGCGGCGCTCGCCCACCTCGGCTGGTTCGACCGCGCCCTCCCGCTCGTCGGCTTCCGGCGCCCCGGGTCGCCGTTCGAGGGGCACGTCGAGCGTGACGTCCCCGGGATCGAGTGGGGCACGGGCAATCTCGGGCAGGGCCTGTCGGCGGCCGCCGGGTTCGCGCTGGCCGCGAAGATGAAGGGCGACGGGTCGAAGGTGTTTTGCACGATGGGCGACGGAGAGCAGCAGAAGGGCCAGCTCGCCGAGGCGCGCCGGTTCGCGGTCAAGTACGCTCTGACGAACCTCGTCGGCGTCCTCGACTGGAACCGCGAGCAGCTCTCCGGGTCGAACGACGCGATCCTCAAGCAGGACATCGTCGCGGACTGGGAGGCCGACGGCTGGGGCGTGATCGAGGTGGACGGGCACGACGTGCGCGCCCTCTACCGGGCGATCCGCGCGGCTCTCCGCGCGGAGAAGCCCACGCTCGTCGCGGCGCACACGGTCATGTCGAAGGGCGTCCCCTTCATGGAGAAGGACGGCTTCAAGTGGCACGGCGCGGCGCTCTCGCCGGACAAGTGTCGCGAGGCGCTCACGATCCTCGGCGTCGAGAACGACCTCGACCGCTGGATCGAGGAGCGGAAGAAGCCCGCGCCCGACTGGCACAAGGCGCTTCCGCGTCGCCCGGAGGAATCCGTCGTCCTCGCGTCCGGCGGGACGCCGCGCACGTACCCGCTCGACAAGCAGACGGACAACCGCAGCGCGTTCGGGAACGCTCTCGCCGACCTCGCGGCGGCCGCGGCTAACGCGGGGACGCCGTTCGCCGTGATCGACTGCGACCTCTCCGTGTCCACGAAGACGGAGACCGTCGAGGCGAAGGTCCCCTCCGCGTTCTTCCAGGGCGGAATCGCCGAGCACCACGCGGCGGTCCTCCTCGGGTCGCTCTCCCTCGCGGGCGTCGCGGCGTGGTGGGGCGAGTTCGCGATGTTCGGCGTCGCGGAGACCTACAACCAGCAGCGCCTGAGCGACGTGAACGCCGCGAACGCGAAGCTCGCCGTCACGCACGCGGGCATCGACGTCGGCGAGGACGGAAAGACGCACCACTCGATCGACTACTTCGGCCTCCTGAACTCGACGTTCGGCTGGAAGGTCTTCACGCCGGCCGACCCGAACCAGACCGACCGCGTCGTCCGCTGGATGGCGACGCACCGCGGCAACCACGCCCTCGTCATGGGGCGCTCGAAGATTCCCTTCGCGCTCAAGGAGGATGGGACGGCCTTTTTCGCGGGGGAGGCGGCGTTCGACCCGACGCGCGCGGACCGCCTCCGGTTGGGCGACGGCCCGCTCGCCCTCGTCTCGGCGGGCAACATGCTCCCGCACGCGCTCGACGCGTGGCACGCCCTCGCGAAGGAGGGCGTGCGCGCCGACCTCGTCTCGATCTGCGCGTGGAGCGACCTCGCGGACGAGGACCTCGTCTTCATGGCGCGCCACGGCCTCGTCGTCTCGGTCGAGGACCACAACCCGAAGACGGGCCTTGGGACGCTCCTGCAGGCGCGCTTCAACGACCTCGGCCTCCCGGCGCGCGTCGTGAAGCTCGGCGTCACGGGCTACGCCTCCTCCGGCCCCGCAAAGGAGCTCTACCGGCTCATGGGCCTCGACGGGGCCGGCATCGCGGCGGCCGTGAGAGCGGCCCTTGCCGGGAAGAGGTGAGGACGCCGTGAGCGCCGCACCTCCCGAGCCCGCGACGATCGTAATCTTCGGAGGCTCGGGCGACCTTTCGAAGAGGAAGCTCGTGCCGGCGCTCTTCGAGCTGGACGCCCAGGGGCAGCTCCCGCCCGGGACGTGCATCGTGGGCTACGCGCGGACGGGGGAGTCCGACGAGACCTGGCGCGCCGAGATGAAACAGGCCGTCGCGGAGTTCGCGCGCGTCAAGCCGGTGGACGACGCAAAGTGGAAGAGCTTCGAATCGCGCCTCTTCTTCTTTCGCGGTGACCTGAACAGCGGCAAGAGCTTCGGGGACCTCAAGACGCGCCTCGAGACGCTCGAAAAGGAGCGCGGGACGCCCGGCAACCGGATCTTCTACCTCGCGATCCCGCCGTCGATGATCGGCACTGTCGTAAAGAATCTCGGGGAGGCGCAGTTCGTCTACCCGGTCGACCATGGCCCGTGGTCGCGCGTCATCGTCGAGAAGCCGTTCGGGCGCGATCTCGCGACCGCGCGCGCCCTCAACGAGGAGCTGTCGCGCGTCTTCCGCGAGCGGCAGATCTTCCGCATCGACCACTACCTCGGCAAGGAGACGACACAGAACATCCTCGTCTTCCGCCTCGGGAACGGGATCTTCGAGCCGCTCTGGAACCGCCGGTACGTCGAACACGTGCAGATCACGGTGGCCGAGTCCATCGGCGTCGAGAACCGCGGCCGGTTCTACGAGGAGTCGGGCGTCCTTAGGGACATCATCCAGAATCACGTTCTCCAGCTCCTCTGCCTCGTCGCCATGGAGCCGCCCGTGGCCTTCGACCCGAACGCCGTGCGCGACGAGAAGGTCAAGGTCCTGAAGTGCATCCAGCCGCAGACGCCGGAAGAAATCATCCGCGACACGGTGCGCGGCCAGTACGGCGCCGGCGCGATCGACGGGAAGCCCGTCGCCGGCTACCGTGCCGAGAAGGACGTCAACCCGATGTCCCTGCGCGACACGTACGCGGCGTGGAAGGTGCAGATCGAGAACTGGCGCTGGGCGGGCGTCCCGTTCTACCTGCGCGCGGGCAAGCGCCTCGCCAAGCGTGTCACGGAGATCGCGATCCAGTTCAAGACGCCCCCGATCTCGCTCTTCCGGCAGGTGGGCGTCGTGAGGCAGGAGCCGAACGCCCTCATCCTCAGGATCCAGCCCGACGAGGGCATCGCGCTGAAGTTCGGCGCGAAGGAGCCGGGCCCGACGATGAAGGTGGACCCGGTCACGATGGACTTCCGGTACTCGGAATTCTTCGGGGCGTCGCAGCCCGAGGCGTACGAACGCCTCCTCATGGACGCGATGCACGGCGACTCCACGCTCTTCGCGCGGCGCGACGAGGTCGAGGCCGCTTGGGAGCGCGTGACGCCGCTCCTCGACGCGTGGCGCGAGAACCCGCCGCTCGACCACCCGAACTACGAGGCGGGCACCTGGGGCCCCGAAGGCGCCGTCGCCCTCCTCGCGCGGGACGGGAGACGCTGGCGCCGCCCGTGAGCGACGTCCGCCCGTTCGCCACGGCCGACGACGTCGCCGACGCCGCCGTGTTCCTCTTCGTGACGCTCGCGGCGAAGGCGATCGCGGAAAGAGGAGTTTTCTTTTGCTCCCTCGCGGGGGGCACGACTCCTTTGTCGAGCTACCGGATACTCGCCGCACCGCTGATTTCTTCGAAGGTAAATTGGGAAAGGACCCACGTCTTCTGGAGCGACGAACGGTGCGTGCCGGAGGGCAGCAGGGACCGCAACGACGAGGCCGCCCGCGACGCGCTCCTCGGGAAGGTCCCCATCCCTTCTAAGAACATTCACCGCGTCCCCGCGACCGAGCCGGACGCCGCGCAACTCTACGAGTCCGATCTACGCCGGGCGTTCTCTTCCTCTCTTCCACTCAAAGAATCTTCTCTTTCTTCTTCTTCCGAAATTCCCAGATTCGATCTGATCCTGCTCGGCATGGGCCCGGACGGCCACACGGCGTCGCTGTTCCCGAGCCACCCGGCCGTCGAGGAGAAGACGCGCCTCGTCGTCCACGTGGACGGCGCGCCGAAGCCGCCGCCCGCGCGTGTCACGTTCACGCTGCCGCTCATCAACGCGGCGCGGCACGTCGCGTTTCTCGTGACCGGCGTGGACAAGAACGCGGCGCTCCGGCGCGTCCTGAACGGCGACCAGGCGCTGCCGGCCGCCCGCGTCGCGCCGCGGGACGGGACGCTCGTGTTCCTCTCGGACGCCGCGGCCCTGACGGGCGAGGCGCGCTGAGGAGAAGATCGGAGAGAATGGCATTGAAAGGAGCCACCTGTGATTCGTTCGTTCCGGTATTCGCTGCTCGCGTGCGCCGCGACGTCGCTCGTCGCGCTCGCAGTGACCCCTGATCCTTCAAAGGAACCCGCGCCGAAACCTGCCGCCGAGACGGCGGCGAAAGAGGGGAAGACGTCCAAGATGATCAAGACCGACTCCGGCCTCCAGTACGAAGACACCGTCGTCGGCACCGGCGCCTCGCCGAAGCCGGGCCAGAAATGCGTCATGCACTACACGGGCTGGCTCTGGGAGAACGAGGCCAAGGGCAAGAAGTTCGACAGCTCGGTGGACCGCGGCCAGCCGTTCGAGTTCCAGATCGGCGTCGGCATGGTCATCAAGGGCTGGGACGAGGGCGTCATGACGATGAAGGTGGGCGGCAAGCGCACGCTTCTCATCCCGGCGAACCTCGGCTACGGCTCGCGCGGCGCCGGCGGGGTCATCCCGCCGAACGCGACGCTGGTCTTCGACGTGGAACTCCTCGGATTGAAATAGAGCATCGGAATCAGGCCTTCCGCGGGGCCAGCCCCTAAATTCAGGGTGCGGGGGTGTCCCCCCGCGGAGGGTTTTCATGCAGAGCCTCATGAGGCGTGTCGTCATTCTTGGCGCCGCCGGCCGCGACTTCCACGATTTCAACACCGTCTTCCGCGACAAGCCGGGCCATCAGGTCGTCGCCTTCACGGCGACGCAGATCCCGGGGATCGACTCCCGCCGGTATCCGGCGGCTCTCGCGGGTTCGCTGTACCCGGACGGCATCCCGATCGTGCCCGAGGACTCCCTCGAGGACGTGATCCGGAAGGAGAGGGTCGACCTTTGCGTCTTCTCCTATTCGGACGTCGCGCACACGCAGGTCATGCACCTCGCCTCGCGCGCGATCGCCGCCGGAGCGGACTTCCTGCTCCTCGGCGCGGGCAGGACGATGCTCAAGTCGAAAGTGCCCGTCATCGCCGTCACGGCCGTCCGCACGGGCGCCGGGAAGAGCCAGACGACGCGCTACCTCTCGCGCATTCTGAAAGAGATGGGTCTCCGAACCGTCGCGGTGCGCCACCCGATGCCCTACGGCGATCTCGCGGCGCAGGCCTGCCAGCGCTTCGCGACGTACGCCGACCTGGACAAGGAGAAGTGCACGATCGAGGAGCGCGAGGAATACGAGCCGCACCTCGACAACGGCTTCGTGGTCTACGCGGGGGTCGACTACGAGAGGATCCTGCGACAGGCCGAGACCGAGGCCGACGTGATCCTCTGGGACGGCGGCAACAACGACCTGCCGTTCTACGTTCCGGACCTCCATATCTGCATCGCGGACCCGCACCGGCCGGGGCACGAGACGGCCTACCACCCGGGCGAGGCGAATTTCCGGCGAGCGGACGTCATCCTCGTGAACAAGTGCGACACGGCCGACGAGGGCAACATCCACTCCGTCGAGATGGCGGCCGCGAAGCTGAACCCGAAGGCGCGCGTCCTCCGCGCGAACTCGCCAGTTACATGCGACCACCCCGAGCTCGTCCGCGGCAAGCGCGCCCTCGTCGTCGAGGACGGGCCCACGCTCACGCACGGCGGCATGAGCTTCGGCGCCGGCCTCGTGGCGGCGAAGAAGGCGGGCGCGGCCCGCATCGTCGACCCGATGCCCTACGCCGTGGGGTCGCTCGAAGCGACGTACCGCAAGTACCCGAACGCCGCGGGGATCCTCCCGGCGATGGGCTACGGCGAGTCGCAGATCGCGGACCTCGCCGAGACGATCGCCGCCACCCCGTGCGACGTCGTCGTCGTCGGGACGCCAATCGACCTCACGCGCGTCGTCAGGCTCGCGAAACCCACGGTCCGCGTGCGCTACGAGCTCGAGGAGGTCGTCCGCGGCCGGCTGGCCGAGGAGGTCGAGAAGGTGGTCCCCGTCCGCGCCGTATAGTTCCGGGTCGATGGTCCTTCTCTCGCGGACGATTCACTTCAACGCGGCCCACCGGCTCTTCAACCCCGGGAAGAGCGAGGAGTGGAACCGCGCCACGTACGGCGAATCGGCGAATGCGGCGGGCTACGGCCACAACTACGCGCTGGACGTGTCCGTCGCGGGCGAGGTCGACGCTCCGACCGGGATGCTCGTGAACCTCACGGACCTCGACCGGATCCTCAAGGAGGAGGTCGACCGCCCGCTCGACCACCGGAACCTGAACGCCGAGATTCCCGAGTTCGCCAATACGGTCCCGACCGCCGAAAACCTCGCGCGCTGGATCTGGGACCGCATCGCGGCCCGCATCGCGAAGGAAGGCTGGCCCTGCCGGCTCCACACCCTGCGGCTCACGGTGACGCCGAACTTTGCGGTCGAGCTGGTCGCGCCCTAGAGAGGGTGCCGTCGCCTCTCCCTCTTCCTAAAACTCAAATGTTCTCTCGCTCCCGCGGCGAGCGCCGCGGCCTCGATCGCCTCGCGCCCCCAGGCCACCTCCGCCGGGGCGTGCGCGTCCGACGAGAACACGATCGGGACGCCCTCCTTCACGAGGCTCGTGAGGAGCGGGGGAGCGGGGTACTCCTCGCCGATCGCCTTCCTCAAGCCCGCGCTCGAGACCTCGACGGCGACGCCGGCCGCGCGCGCGGCCTCGACGGCCTGGCTTTCGGCGTGTGTGAGAGACGCCGGCCTCCGGTGGCCGAACTTCTTCGGGAGGTCGAAGTGGGTCAGGACGTCGAAGAGGCCCGTCGCCGCTGCCTTCGCGAGGAGCCGGTAGTACTCCCCCCACAGCACTTCCGTGCCTTCGCGCTCGTGGCGCGCGCCGGAGTGCGGCGCGTCGATCCAGTCGCCCTTCACCCAGTGCACGCTGCCGAGGACGACGTCCCATTCGTGCGCTGCGAGAATTTCCTTGAGCACGGCCTCGTGGCCTTCGGCGTAGTCCGCCTCGAGGCCGAGGAGGACGTCGATCCGGCCCGCGAACTCCTCGCGCAGGGCGTGGACCTCCTCGACGTACCCCGGCAGCTCGGCGCGCGTCATCGCGATCCCGGGGTCAGGGTCGTCGCCGGGAAGGAAGTACAGCGGGACGTGGTCCGTGAAGGCGATCTCGCGGAGACCCCGGGCCAGGGCCGTCTCGACGTACGCGCGCATCTCGCCGCCCGCGTGGCCGCAGCGGGACGTGTGGACGTGGTAGTCGGTGCCGGAGCGGCTCGCCGTCGCCATCGCGCCCGCGAAGTGTAGTCTTCCTCCGGGAGGGTTCCATGGCGATCCGGATCAACCGTGTCTACACGCGAGGGGGCGACGCGGGCGAGACGAGCCTCGTGGGCGGCCCGCGCATTGCCAAGGACGCGATCCGCATCCAGAGCTACGGGACGGTCGACGAGCTGAACGCGATCCTCGGCCTCGCATGCACGGCGAACCGCGAGACGCCCGGAGCGTCGGACGGGGACCGGGCCCGCATGGACACACTCCTCACGCGCCTCCAGAACGAGCTCTTCAACCTCGGTTCGGACCTCGCGACGCTGCCGCAGGACCGCCACCCGAAGCAGCCGGTGATCGAGGAGCGGCACGTGACGTTCCTCGAGAAGACGATCGACGAGATGAACGACGGGCTGCCCGAGCTTCGCTCGTTCGTCCTGCCGGGCGGCGGCTGGGTCTCGGCGTTCCTGCACCAGGCCCGCACGGTCTGCCGGCGCGCCGAGCGCCTCGTGACGACGCTTGCGCGGCAGGAATCCGTCGGTCCGCACGCGCTCGTCTACCTGAACCGGCTGTCGGACCTCCTTTTCGTGCTCGGCCGCTGGGCCGCGTGCGCGCGCCGCGAGGCTGAACCACTCTGGGAACCGGAGAAGAGCTGAGAGCGGGACGCGGCGCGCGGCGCGTGAGCGCGCTCACGCAGCGACCTTCCCATTGCGGATTTCCGGAGAGCAGGTCCAGTTGACGGCCCCGTTTCTGTGAGCGTCCGCACCAACGTGGGAGGCCTTCACTGCCCATCGGAGGACATACCGATGAGAAAGAGATTCAATCTTATGGTCGTCGGCCTTTCGTTTCTCGTGGCGGCGGTCGTGGCCGTCGCGGACGATCACGGGGGCGGCGGCTCCAAGGACACGGAGGTCAAGGGGACCGTCACGGTGCTGCCCACGAGCGGCTTCATCGGCGACTGGACGATCGCGGGGCGAATGGTCCATGTGCTCCCCGCAACACAGGTCGAAGTGAAGGGCGGCGCGCCGGCGGCCGGGGCGTATGCCGAAGCTCGCGGCGCCATGAATACCAACGGGACGATCGACGCTTCGCGGCTCGAGATTCAGGCGGCGCCGGCCGTCCCACCTGCACCGCAGGAAATGCGTTTCATCGGGACCATCGACACACTTCCCACTTCGGGCCTCCTCGGCGACTGGAAGGTCGGGGGCAAGACGGTGCACGTGACCTCGGCGACGAAGATCGAGACGGAGCACGGCGCACCGGTCCTCATGGCCACGGTCGAGGTCGAAGGAACCTTGGCGAAGGACGGCTCCTCCGTCGACGCGAAGTCAATCGAGGTCGAGGAACCGACGGGAGGCGCGGCTCCGCCCCCGGAGGTTGAACACGGGAACGAGAAGGAGACGGAGATCCGGGGTGCCGTCGACCTGCTCGCGTCGACCTCGAACTTCATTGGCGACTGGACGGTCGCGGGAACGAAGGTCCACGTGACGGCCATGACGACGATCCGGACCGAGGGCCACACGCTTTCGAAGGGCTCGTTCGTCGAGATCAAGGGAACGAAGCGCGCTGACGGTACCGTGGACGCGGCGCGGATCGAGCTGCTCTGGGGGCCGCCCAACTCCGGCGCTTCGCTCACGTCCGTTGCGCTCGTCGCGTCGACGGCGCACGCCACGGGCCGGGCCGGGGCGTTCTTCACGACCTCCCTGACGCTCTCGAACGCCTCCTCGTCCCCCGTCACGGTGGAGGTCCGCTTTCACGGTCACGACCGCGACGGCCGGGGCGCACAGGTGAGCCGGATGACTCTCGGCACGCAGGAGACGCGGACGATCGACGATGTCCTCGGCACGCTCTTCGGCGCCACCAACGACTTCGGCTCTCTTGCCGTCGCATCGAACTCGGGCGCCCTCTTCGTTTCCAGCCGGACGGGCACCCCCGGAGCCGACGGCAGTTTCGGCCAGGACATTCCGGCCGCAGGCCGGGAGGACCTCGTCCGCGAGGGCTCTTCGCGTCTCCTCGCCGGTGTGCGCCAGAATTCCGCGTTCAGGACGAACCTCGTCGTCGCGAACGCGGGTGAGATCGACACGGACGTCGAGGTGGAGCTCGAGGACGCCGCCGGGACCGCGCTCGGGACCGCCCGGATCGCGCTCCGGCCGCTCGAGATGCGCCAGCTCAACGACGTGGCGCGCGCGCTCGGGGCCCGGGACGGTTTCCGCGACGGCCGGATCCGGCTCTCGACGCCGACGGCCAACGGGGCGTTCGCGGCGTTCGCCTCCGAGATCGACAACGGCACCAACGATCCGCGTACACTCTGGCCGCGGTAGAGGGTTGAGAGCAGCGGCCGACGCGCATCCGATTCCACGCATCGTGCCGGGCCGGGTACGCTCCTGGGCGTGCCCGGCCCTCGTGCTTTGCGTGGCGGCGGCGAGGGTCGCCGCGCAGGAGCGGCCCGCCATCTCGACCGTCGAGATCCGGACGATCGACGTCTTCAGCGACGCGGAAGCCGCCCAGAAGTTCTTCCTCTACCGTTTCGCGAACTCGCTCCACGTCAAGACGAAGACCTCGTTCGTCAAGACCCAGCTCCTCTTCAAGCCGGGCGACCCGCTGCGCCCCGAGATCCTCGCGGAGACCGAGCGCAACCTCCGCGCGTTCGGCCTCTTCCGCCAGGTTTCCGTGACGGCCGAGGGGACGCGCGTCGTCGTCGAGACGGCCGACGCCTGGACGCTCCTCCTCAGGGGGTCGTTCTCGAACAAGGGCGGCGTCACGGAATACTCGATCGGCGCCGAGGAGTACAACCTGCTCGGCCTCGGGATGCAGTTCGGCTTCGGCTTCGAGCAGGAGGCCACGCGGACGTCGCGCTCCGTCTTCTTCGCGGATCCGAACCTGATCTGGCCGCACGCGGCGTTCCGCATCGACGTGTCGGACCTCTCCGACGGGCAGCGCTTCTCGATCGCCTACGGGCGGCCGTTCTACGCGCTCGAAGTGCCGTGGGCGCTCGAGGGGCTCGTGAACCGGGCCGACTTCGACACGAAGCTCTACGCCGGCGGCGAGGAAGCCGCCACGTGGAGGGAGAGGCAGAGGATCGCGCTCGTCCGGGGCGGAACCCTTCTGTCGGGCGGCGCGTGGGGCGCGGACCGCCTTCTCGGCTCCATCGAGTGGACGGAGGTCCGGCTGCAGGACAAGGACGGGCCGCCCCCGCCGGACACGCCGGCGTCGAACCGGCGGTATCTCTTCTTCTCCGGCGGCTACCAGTACGTCGGATCCGAGTGGGTCACGCGCCGGCAGGTCGACAGGCTCGAACGCGACGAGGACTTCAACCTCGCGACGGGCCTGCGCGCGGAGGCGGGCATTTCGCCGAGCTTCGACAATCAGCCCGTGGCGGGCCGCCTTCTCGCGAGCATCCAGTCGGGCACGGCCTTTCCGGCGGGCTTCGCGACGTTCACGTCCACGGCGTCCACCCGCCTCCAGAGCGGATTTCAGAACGCGCTGGTCAGCGCCGACGCGCGTGGGTACGTGCTCAAGCCTCCGTGGACGATTGTCGGGCACGTCGGAACGCTCGTCGGCTGGCGTCTGGACCCCGAGAACCAGATCGCCCTCGACGGCGCGACCGGCGTGCGCGGGTACCGCCTGCATGCCGTGGAGGGAGACCGCCGGGTCGTCGCCAACGCGGAGGCGCGCGTCGTCGTGGTGCCCGAGATCTGGTCGCTCCTGTCGTTCGGCTTCGCCGCGTTCGGGGACGTGGGCTACTCCTGGGGCGCGCCGGACGGTTTCTGGCACCTCGCGGACGCCGGGGTCGGGCTGCGGGTCGGGCTCACGCGCGCAAGCAAGAGCAACCTCATCCGGATCGACGTCGCGCGCGTGCTCCACCCGGACCCTCTCGGGCGGACCGGCTGGCTCGTGTCCTTCGCCTCTGGCCAGGCGTTCTGACGCGCCGGAGCGCGCCCGCCGGTTTCAGTGGATGCCCTGGGCTCCCAGCCAGCGCTCGGCGTCGATCGCGGCCTTGCAGCCCTCTCCGGCCGCCGAGATCGCCTGCCGGTACATGAAGTCCGCAACGTCGCCCGCCGCGAAGATGCCGTCCACGGACGTGTTCGTCGTGGGGTGCGCGATCTTCAGGTAGCCGACCTCGTTCATGTCGAGCTTGCCCGCGAAGATCGCCGTGTTCGGCTGGTGGCCGATCGCGGCGAAGTAGCCTGAAACGGCGAGGGTCTTCGTCTCGCCCGTCTTCGCGTTCTTCACGCGCACGCCGGAGACTCCCGTGCCCGGCTCGCCGAGCACCTCCTCGACGACCGTGTCGAGGTGGACCTCGATCTTCGGGTTCGCGAGGGCGCGCTGCGCCATGATTGCGGAAGCCCGAAACGTGCTCCGCCTGTGGATGAGGTGGACCTTCGTGCAGAACTTCGTGAGGTACGTCGCCTCTTCCATCGCGGTGTCGCCGCCGCCCACGACGACGACTTCCTTGCCGCGGAAGAAGAAGCCGTCGCACGTGGCGCAGGCCGAGACGCCGTAGCCGAGGAGCTTCTTCTCGCTCTCGAGCCCGAGGTACTTCGCGGAGGCGCCGGAGGCGATGATGACGGCGTCGGCCGTGATGCGGCCCCCCGTCTCCAGCGTGAGGACGAATGGTTTCGCCTTCACGTCGACGTCGACGACGGTGTCCGCCGCGATCTCGGTCCCGAAGCGCTCGGCCTGCTTGCGCGTGACGTCCATGAGCTCCGGGCCCTGGATGCCGTGCGGAAAGCCGGGGAAGTTCTCGACCTCGGTCGTCGTCGTGAGCTGCCCGCCCGGCTGGATGCCCTCGACGACGAGGGGCGCGAGGTTCGCGCGGGAGGCGTAGATCGCGGCCGTGAGGCCCGCCGGGCCGGACCCGACGATCACGACCTTGTAATGAGTTTTCTGAGGCATGGGCACGATTCTTTCACCGGAACTACTTCGAAGCCGTGGAGAAATACTCTTTCGACTTCTCCCAGTCGGCCGTCATCGCCTTCGTGCCCGGCTTCCAGTCGGCGGGGCAGACCTCGCCGTTTTCGCGCACGAACTGGAAAGCCTGGAGCACGCGGAGCGTCTCGTCCACCGAGCGGCCGACGGAGTTGTTGTTGATCGTCGCGTGCTGGACGACGCCGTCCGGGTCGATGACAAAGAGGCCGCGCAACGCGACCTTGCCGGCCTCGTCGAGGACGCCGTACTCCTCGGCCAGTTCCTTGCCGAGGTCCTCGAGGAGCGGGTAGGCGAGGCCCTTGATGCCGCCCTCCTCGCGCCGCTTCTCGGTCCACGCGAGGTGGCTGTACTTCGAGTCCACGGAGGCGCCGAGGACCTCGGCGCCGAGCTTCCTGAACTCGCCGAGCCGGTCCGAGAAGGCGAGGATCTCGGTGGGGCAGACGAACGTGAAGTCGAGCGGGTAGAAGAACAGGACGACCCACTTTCCCTTGTAGTCCGTGAGGCGGTAGTGGGCGAAGCGTCCGTTCAGGACGCCTTCGAGCGCGAAATCAGGGGCCTGGCGGCCGACGATCTGGGGCATGGAGTTCTCCTTACGGTCCGGTGCGGGGTTTCTCGGGGCGGGACCGCCCCGGCGCTTGTAGTTTAGACCAAGTCCAGATAAAGTCCAACCCTCATCGTTGCACGAATGGTCCCCGGGACCGAGATTCCATGGGGACACCGAATGAAGGAGGCCACATGGCAGAACTCAAGGGAACGAAGACGCACGAAAACCTCAAGCACGCGTTCGCGGGCGAGAGCCAGGCGAACCGCCGCTACCTCTACTTCGCCGACAAGGCCGACATCGAGGGCTACCCGGAAATCGCCGGCAACTTCCGCGACACGGCCGAGGGCGAGACCGGCCACGCGCACGGTCACATGGACTACCTCAAGCCCGCGGGCGACCCGGCCACCGGCCTCCCATTCGGCTCGACGCAGCTGAACCTCAAGAGCGCCATCGAGGGCGAGACGTACGAGTACACGCAGATGTATCCGGGCTTCGCGAAGACCGCGCGCGAGGAAGGCTTCGCCGAGGTCGCCGACTGGTTCGAGACGCTCGCGCGCGCCGAGAAGTCGCACGCGAACCGTTTCTCGAAGCTCCTCACCACGATCGGCTGAAGAAAGTATGGGCGCCGTCGGAACGCCGATCGCCGTCAAGGACGGTGCTTCCCTCACCGCCGAGCTCACCCGCATCGCCGACATCTGTCACGGATGTCGGCGGTGCTTTACGCTCTGCCCCTCGTTCGAGATCCTGTTCAAGGGCCTCGACGTGCCCGAAGTGGACGGCGAGGCCGACAAGCTGCCGAAGCAGGTCCTGGACGACTTCGTGGACCTCTGCTACGAGTGCAAGCTCTGCCTGCCGCACTGCCCGTACATCCCGCCGCACCGCTGGAGCGTGGACATCCCGCACCTCGTCCTCGACGCGCGGCGCGTGCGCATGGAGGCGCACGGCCTCTCGCTCCGCGAGCGGCTGCTCTCGGACCCCGACGCGCTCGGCCGGATGGCGTCGACGGTCGCGCCCGTCGCGAACTTCATGAACACCCTCCCGCTCGCGCGGTGGGGGATGGAGAAGACGCTCGGCGTCGCCGCGAAGAAGGACCTGCCCCGCTTCGTCTGGCAGACGTTCACGCGCTGGTTCGAAACGCGCGAGGCGCCGAAGCGCACGGAGCCCGCCGTCGCGAAGGTCGTCCTCTTCCCGACGTGCTCGGTCGAATGGAACCGGCCGGAGATCGGGAAGGCCGCCGTGGCCGTCCTCGAGAAGAACGGCGTCGAGGTGGCGGTCGCATACCCGCAGTGCTGCGGCATGCCGCTCTTCGATGTCGGCGACGTCGCGGGCGCCGACGAGGCGCGCCGGACGTTCGTCGGGGCGATGAAGGGCTGGGTCGAGAAGGGCTACACGATCGTGACGCCGGGCCCGTCCTGCTCGCTCATGGTCAAGAAGGAATACCCGTGGCTCGCCGCACGCGGCGGCGCGCCGGACGAGGCCACGGCGCTCGTCGCCAGGAACACGCGCGACCTCTTCGAGTTCCTGGCCGAGCTCAAGGCGAAAGGCCAGCTCTCCCTCGACTTCCCGAAGGCGCCGAAGTCCATCGCGTACCACCTCCCGTGTCACCTCAAGGTCCAGAACATGGGTTTCAAGTCGCGCGACGTCCTCGCGGCCACCGGCGCGACGGTCACGATGGTCGAGAAGTGCTCGGGCCACGACGGGACGTGGGCGATGAAAGCCGAGTACTTCGACGAGTCCATGAAGGTCGGCCAGAAGCTGTTCGACTCTCTCGCCGCCGCCGGCGCGGAGATCGTCGCCTCCGACTGCGCCCTCGCGGGCGTGCAGATCCACCAGGGGATGGGCGTCGACGTCCTCCATCCCATCGAAGTCCTGAGGGACGCGTACGGGCTTGGGCGATGAACAGGCTCGCGCTCTCCGACGTCAAGAACCTCCAGGACTACGAGCTCATCCGCGACGACTGGAAGCGGGACGTCATCGCCGCCAAGGCGCGGCGCCGGGTGGCGCTCGGCGAGTGGATCTCGCTCGTCTTCGAGAACCGCCTGACGGTGCTGCACCAGGTCCAGGAAATGTGCCGCGCCGAGCGCATCGTGAAGCCCGCGGCCGTTCAGCAGGAGCTGGACGTCTACAACGAGCTGCTGCCCGGGCCGGGCGAGGTGGCCGCCACGCTGCTCGTGGAGATCACGGACGTGGACCGCGTGAAGGACGAGCTCGACAAGCTCCTCGGCCTCACGTCCGGCGAGCACCTCTGGCTCGAGGTCGCCGGCCGCCGCGTCTTCGCGCGGTTCCTCGACGGGCAGAGCCGCGAGGATCGCATCGCGGCAGTCCAGTACCTGCGCTTCCCCGTCGGGACCGACCCGGCCGCACGGGCGGCGCTCGAATCGGGGCCGCTCCCGGTCGTCCTCCACCTGGCGCACCCGCACATCCGCGCGAGCGCGCTCCTCGCGCCGGAGACGCGGCGCGAGCTGGCGCGCGATCTCGCGCCCGACGTCTCGAACTAGAATCGCCGCCGTGATCCTCCACCTTCTGCGCCACGCCGAAGCCGAGGACCTTTCGCCCTCGGGCCGGGACGCGGACCGGCGTCTGACCGAGGACGGCCGCCGGCGGATGAAGTCCGTGGCGAAGGTGATCGCCCGGATGGACCCGGGCTACGACGCGATCCTCGTCTCGCCGTTCGTGCGGGCGCGCCAGACCGCGGAGCCCGTGGCCGAGGCCTGCGGGTTCCGAAAGCCGCTCGTCGAAACGAAGGCCCTCGAGCCGAACGCCGACCCCGTGGACGTCCTCCACGAGCTCGCGCGCCTGGAGCCCGGGACGGTCCTTCTCGCGGGGCACCAGCCGCACCTCGGGCGCCTCTTCGGGCTCCTCCTCTCGGGCCGACCCAGCCTCGAGATCCCCATGAAGAAAGCCGCCTTCGCCGCCTTCGATGCGGAGGCGGACCCCTCGATGGGACGGGCGGAGTTGAAGTTCTACCTCCCGGCCCGCCTCCTGGAAGAGCTCTCCTGACAGATACTTACGGTGTGTTGGCCGAATCTCCGCCGGTTTCCTGATAGCATCTCCGGCTCTTGGAGGAACGGTTTCGAATATGGGTAAAAGCGTAGCTCTCGGCTGCATCGTCCTCATCCTCGTCGGCGTACTCGTCGTGGGGGGCATGGCCGCGGGGGCGTACAACAAGCTGAACGCCGCCGACCAGGCCGTCAGCGGGGCCTGGGCCCAGGTCGAGAACGTCTATCAGCGCCGGGCCGATCTGATCCCGAACCTCGTCGAGACGGTCAAGGGCGCGGCCAACTTCGAGAAGGAAACCCTCACGCAGGTCATCCAGGCCCGCGCGTCGGCCACCCAGGTCAAGCTGGACGCCAACTCGATCAAGGATCCGGCGGCCTTCGCGCAGTTTCAGAAGGCGCAGGACGGGCTCGGCGGCGCGATCTCGCGCCTGCTCGTGACGATCGAGAAGTACCCGGAGCTGAAGGCGACCCAGAACTTCCGCGAGCTGCAGACGTCGCTCGAGGGCACCGAGAACCGGATCTCCGTCGAGCGCGGCCGTTTCAACGACGTGACGCAGGCCTACAACACGCTGCGCCGCTCGTTCCCGACCGTGATCGTCGCGAACTTCGCGGGCTTCAAGGAACGCCCGTTCTTCAAGGCCGCCGAGGGCGCCGACAAGCCGCCGGCCGTCAAGTTCTGAAGAGAGAACACAGAACCGAAGAGAAGATTCGGATTTCGGATTTCTTAGAATGACAAGAGGCGGGGGGGAGCAGCGGCGCGGTGCCGGCGAGCTTCTCGCCGCCTTTCTTCCTTTCAAAGAAATCCTCCTCTTCGTCCTCCTCTTTGCCTCTGTTCCCGGCGCCGGGCTTGCTGCCGGGCCTGCGGTCCCCCCCGTTCCGACGAAGTTCGTGACGGACAAGGCGGGGGCGCTGTCGGCCGGCACGGCCGCCAGCCTCGAGCAGCGGCTCGAGAGCTTCGAGAAGGAAACCTCGAACCAGTTCCTCGTCTACACCGAGCGCGTCGTGCCCGAGGGGACGACGCTCGAGGAGTACACCGTCGCGTGCGCGCAGGCCTGGAAGGCGGGCCAGACGCAGCGCAAGAACGGGATGATCCTGTTCGTCTTCCCGGGTTCGCGGAAGGTGCGTCTCGAGGTCGGCTACGGGCTCGAGGGCGCGATGCCCGACGCGCTCGCTCGCCGGGTCCTCGACGAGCAGGTGCTCCCGCGGTTCCGAACGGGCGACTACGACGGCGGGATTTCCGCCGGGGTCGAGGCGGCGATCGCCGCGACGAAGGGCGAGTACAAGGGCAGCGGAAGCGCCCGCGGCGAGAAGAAGCGCCCGAACCTCCCGTTCCCGCTCGTCCTCCTTCTTCTTTTCCTGTTCTTCTTCGTGATCCTCCCGGCGATGCGCGGCGGCCGGCGCGGCCGGTACTGGTACATGGGCGGCGGCGGTTTCGGCGGGGGAGGCTTCGGAGGCGGCGGGGGCGGCGGCGGCTTCTCGGGTGGGGGCGGCTCCTTCGGGGGCGGCGGCGCGAGCGGAGACTGGTGATGGGTGAAGACGTCGCGAAAGCCTTCTTCGAAAGCCTGGATCGTCCGGCGATCGTCGAGGCCATCCGGGGGGCCGAGGCGAGGAGCTTCGGCGAGATCCGCGTCCATCTCCACCACGGATCCGTGGCCGACGCGCGGGCAGAGGCGGAGAAGACGTTCCTCAAGCTCGGGATGGACAAGACGGCCCGCGGGTCGGGTTGCCTGATCTTCCTCGCGCCCGAATCGCGCGCCTTCGCGGTCGTCGGAGGCACGGGGATCCACGAAAAGGTCGGCGACGGTTTCTGGCTCGAGGCCCGCGACGCGGCACGCGAGCGGTTCACCGAGGGGAAGTTCACGGAAGGGATCGTCGCCGCGGTGGGGAAGCTCGGCGACGCCCTCGCGCTTTTCTTTCCGAAGGACGGCGTTTCCGACCGGAACGAGCTTCCCGACGACGTCAGCGAGGACTGAAGACCATGAAGCGAGTCACCCTCCCTCTGTGCGCCCTCCTTCTCCTCACCGGGCCGGCGCGTGCGCAGGCCCCCGCGCCGCGTCCCACCGCGGACGACGCCGTCAGGTTCGTCGACGCGGCCGAGAAGCGCCTGCTCGACCTGACCGTCGAGGCAAGCCGCGCGGGCTGGGTGCAGGCGAACTTCATCACGCAGGACACGGAGGCCCTCTCGGCCCTCGCCGGCGAGCGCCTCATCAAGGCCACGGCAGAGCTGGCGAAGGAAGCCGAGCGCTTCCGCGGCGTCGCGGTTTCGCCAGAGACGGCGCGCAAGCTCGAGAAGATCCGCCTGTCGCTCGACCTCGCGGCGCCGGCCGACCCGGCGAAGAGCGCGGAGGTCACGCGCCTCGCCTCCGGCATGGACGCCGCGTATGGGCGCGGCCGCGCGGTTCTACCGGGAGCAAAGGATGGACTCACGTTCGAGGACGTCAATCGCCGGATGGCGTCGAGCCGCGACCCGAAGGAACTCCTCGCGCTCTGGAAGGCGTGGCACGCCGTCGGGACCCCGATGCGCGCCGACTACGCGCGCTTCGTTACGCTCTCGAACGAGGGGGCGAAGGAGCTCGGCTTCGCCGATACGGGCGCGATGTGGCGGAGCAAGTACGACATGTCGCCGGACGCGTTCGCGCAGGAGATGGACCGGCTCTGGGAAGAGGTGAAGCCGCTCTACGTCGCGCTGCACACGTACGCGCGCACGAAGCTCCGCGAAAAGTACGGCGACGCCGTCCCGGCGAGCGGCCCGATTCCGGCGCACCTCCTCGGGAACATGTGGGCGCAGGACTGGACGAACGTCTACCCGCTCCTGGCTCCGAAGGCCGCGGACGCCGGCTACGACCTCACGAAGATCCTCGAAACCCGGAAGACCGACGCGAGGGGGATGGTGAAGTACGGCGAGGGTTTCTTCATCTCGCTCGGCTTCGCGCCCCTGCCCGCGACGTTCTGGGAGCGCTCGCTCTTCACGCGCCCGCGGGACCGCGACGTCGTCTGCCACGCGAGCGCGTGGGACCTCGAGGACGCCGGCGGCGCGAGCGACATCCGGATCAAGATGTGCATCGAGCCGACAGCCGAGGACTTCGTGACGGTGCACCACGAGCTCGGCCACAACTTCTACCAGCGCGCGTACGCGCAGCAGCCGCCGCTTTTCCGCGAGAGCGCGAACGACGGCTTCCACGAAGCCATCGGCGACACGATCGCGCTCTCGATCACGCCGAAGTACCTCAAGCAGCTCGGCCTCATCGCCGCCGAGCCGCCGCCCGCGGGCGACATCGGGTTCCTGCTCGACCGCGCCCTCGAGAAGGTCGCGTTCCTGCCGTTCGGCCTCCTGATCGACCAGTGGCGCTGGAAGGTCTTCGCGGGCGAGGTGACGCCGGCGACGTACAACGCTGCCTGGTGGGAGCTGAAACGGAAGTACCAGGGCGTCGTGCCACCCGAGGCCCGCTCGGAAGCCGACTTCGATCCGGGTGCCAAGTACCACGTCCCCGGCAATACCCCTTACATGCGCTACTTCCTGGCGCACGTCCTCCAGTTCCAGTTCCACCGGGCGCTCGCCCAGGCCGCGGGCTGCACGGAGCCGCTCTACCGCTGCTCGATCTACGGGAACAAAGAGGCCGGCCGGCGCCTGAACGAGATGCTCCAGATGGGGTCCAGCCGCCCCTGGCCGGAGGCTCTCGAGAAGCTCACGGGCCAGCGGAAGATCGACGCCACGGCCATCCTCGATTACTTCGCGCCGCTGAAGAAGTGGCTGGACGTAGAGAACGCCGGAAAGCCTTCCGGCTGGTGAGGTTTAGGGCCCTTTCCCCGGCGTTTTGACAGGGGGGGCCCCCTCTGGTATTTTTACCGGCCCTTTTGACCTTTACGAGGTCGGGGTTTCAGGAGAAGCCATGTACGCAGTGATCCGCACCGGGGGCAAGCAGGTCCGCGTCGCCGAAGGCGACGTGGTCCGCGTCGAGCGCCTCACGAAGGAGACCCTGAAAAAGGGCGCCGAGGTGTCCCTCGGAGAAGTGCTCGCGATCGGCAAGGAGGACGGCCTCCACCTCGGGTCGCCCCTCGTCGAGGGCGCGAGCGTGACGGCCGTCGTCGTCCGCGAGACGCGCGGGCCGAAGCTCCTCGTTTACAAGAAGAAGCGCCGCAAGGGCTTCCAGCGCACCCATGGGCACCGGCAGGACCTCGTCGAGGTCCGCATCGCTTCCATCAAGGCCTGAGAGCGGAGACGGACAGATGGCACACAAAAAAGGTCAGGGCTCGTCCCGCAATGGCCGCGACAGCAACGCGCAGCGCCTCGGCGTCAAGCGCTTCTCCGGCCAGCTCGTCACCGGGGGCTCGATTCTCGTCCGGCAGCGCGGCACGCCGCTCAAGCCGGGCCTGAACGTCGGCCGCGCCAAGGACGACTCGCTCTTCGCGAAGGTGGACGGCGTCGTGAACTTCCACGACAAGGGCCGCCTCGGGCGTTTCGTCTCGATCACGCCGGTCGAACAAAAGCCCAACTAACCCCATGTTCATCGACGAAGCCGCCATCCACGTCGCCGGGGGCGACGGGGGAAACGGCTGCGTCGCGTTCCGCCGGGAGAAGTTCATTCCGCACGGCGGTCCCTCGGGCGGTGACGGCGGCGACGGCGGCTCGGTCACGCTCGTCGCGGACCCCTCGCTGAACACGCTCTACCCGTTCCGCTTCACGAAGCGCTTCATCGCGGGCCGCGGCGGGCACGGCACGGGAAACAACTGCCACGGAAAGAACGGACGTCCGCTCGAGGTCTCCGTGCCGGTGGGGACCGTCGTGAAGGAACGCGAGTCGGGCGAGATCCTGGGCGACCTCGTCGCCCAGGGGCAGACGCTCGTGATCGCCAAGGGCGGACGCGGGGGCCGCGGCAACGCCCGCTTCGCGACGTCCACGAACCGTACGCCGCGCCGTGCCGATCCCGGCGCCGAAGGGGTCCAGCTCGACCTGGCGCTGGAGCTCAAGCTCCTCGCGGACGTCGCCCTCGTCGGCCTTCCGAACGCCGGAAAGTCGACGCTCATCGCGGCCATCTCGGCGGCGCGCCCGAAGATCGCGGACTACCCGTTCACGACGCTCGTCCCGAACCTCGGCGTCGTCTCGTGGGACCGGTTCCGGACGTTCGTCGCGGCCGACGTGCCGGGCCTCATCGCGGGCGCGCACGAGGGCCACGGCCTCGGGATCCGGTTCCTCAAGCACGTCGAGCGCTCGCGGCTCCTGGCGCATCTCGTCGATGCGGCCTCCCTTGCGGGGGACGACGCTGCGGCCGAAGCCGAGGCGGCGGTCGCGACGATCGAGAACGAGCTCGCGGCCTTCCAACCCGAGCTCGCGCGGCGCGAGCGCGTGCTCGTCGCGACGAAGGCGGACGCCGCGACGCCCGAGCAGATCAAGGCCGTCTCTCGCGCCGCGAAGAAGCGCGGCCTGACGTTCTTTTCGATCTCGGCCGCGGCGCGGCAGGGTCTCGAGCCGCTCGTCGCCCACCTCGGGACGCGCCTCGACGCCCTGGCGGTCCTTTCGGCGCCCGCTCCCGCAGCCGGGAGCCCGGAGGCCCCTTGACGCTCCGGATCGGGGTTCACGGCGGCACGTTCGACCCCGTCCACCTCGGGCACGTCCTGCCCGTCGAAGAGACGCGCGTCCACCTCGGCCTCGACCGCGTCCTGTACGTCCCCGCCTACCACCCGCCGCACAAGCCGGCCTCTCCGTCGGCGCCGGCGCACCACCGCTTCGCGATGCTCGCGCTCGCGCTCGAGCCCTGGCCGAACCTGCTCCTCTCGGACTTCGAGGTCGCGCGCGGCGGGACGACGTACACGATCGAGACGCTTCGCCACCTGCGCGCGCAGACGGAGGGCGCCGAGATCCTGCTCGTCCTCGGGTCGGACTCGCTCGCGCAGATCGAGACGTGGCGCTCCTTCCGCGAGCTCCTCGCGGAGTTCCGGCTGGCGGTCGTCGAACGCGACGGATTCACGCGAGAGGCTCTGAGCCGGGCGCTCCCCCCGGACGTCGCCGAACGGTTCGCGCCGGAGGGCTCCCGGCCCGGGGGGGAGGTCCCGGAGCACTCCATCTACTGGGGAGGCAACGCTCCGGTTACAATTTCGTCCACGTGGTTAAGGCGCGCGATCCCCGCGGGAGAAAACCTGAGCGCAAGCCTCCCGGAAAACGTGGCCGCGTACCTTCGAAAACACGGCCTCTACCGGCTCCCGTAAAGCACCCCGTCTCCCCGATCGGGGACGTGGACGACCTCATCGCGGCAACGCTCGCGCGCGCCAGCGGGCCGGCTGCCGAGCGGCCGAAGCGGCCCGCGGACGCCGAGCTCGACGCGCGGCTCACGGCGCACCTCAAGAGGGGCGTGGCGGCGCTCCTCGACAAGAAGGCCGAGAAGCTCGTCGTCCTGAACCTCCAGGGACTCACCTCGATGGCCGATTACTTCGTCCTCGCGACGGCCTCGAGCGACCGGCAGGCGCAGGCGCTCGCGGATGCCGTCGAGGCCTCCCTCAAGGCCGAGGGTCGGCGGCCCCTCTCGATCGAGGGCTACTCCTCGCCGTGGATCCTCGTGGACTACGGAGACGTCGTCTTCCACATCTTCCACGACGAGGCGCGCCGCTTCTACGGGCTCGAGCGCCTCTGGGGCGACGCGCCGGACGCGACCGCGTCGTTCCGCTGACGCGCCGCATGGGCGTCACGCGCGCGCGCGCGGCCGCCCCGGCCCCGCCGCTCTTCGCGACGCGGCACCGCGGCCTCCGGGAACAGCTCCGCCGCCTCGCGCGCGCCGCCGACTCCGCGAACACGGTTCTCCTCCTCGGAGCGCCCGGCACGGGCAAGGACCGTCTCGCGCGGCTCCTGCACGAGCGCTCGCGGCGCGCCGCCGAGCCGTTCGTGCGCGTGGACCTCGCGGCGATCGCGGACGACCTCTTCGAGAGCGAGCTCTTCGGCCACGAGCGCGGCGCCTTCACGGGGGCCGTGTCCCCGAAGCCGGGCCTCCTCGAGGGCGCGGGCGGCGGGACCCTGTATCTCGACCGCATCGACGCGCTTTCCCTGCGCGCGCAGGGAAAGCTCCTGCGCGTGGTGGAGGAACGGCTCGTCCGCCGCGTGGGCGGGACGCGGCAGACGACCCTCAAGGCGCGCCTCGTCGCGTCGGCGGGGCCCGACCTCCCGCGCCGCGCGCGCAGCGGCGAGTTCCGCGAGGACCTCTTCTACCGCCTCGCGGTCGTGACCGTGACGCTTCCGCCGCTCGCCGAACGGCGCGAGGACCTCCTCGCCGCCGCGCGCGCCGTCGCCCGCGCCGCGGGCGGCCCGGGCGCGTTCACGCCGGCGGCCCGCGCGCTGCTTCAGGCGCATGCCTGGCGCGGCAACTTCCGCGAGCTCGAGAACGTTTTGCGCCGCGCGGCGGCTGCCGCGGCGGCCGCGAAGGCCGCGGCCATCGACGCGGCGCACCTCGAGCTCTCGGGCCCGTCCGACCCGGCGGCGCTTCTGTCGGCGGCCGTGCACGCGGGCTGGACGCTCCGGCAGCTGACGGACGCGTACATCCGTCTCGTCCTCGAGGACTCCGGTGGAAACGTCGCGGAGGCGGCGCGCCGCCTGGGGATCGCACGCAAGACGCTCTACGAGCGGCGGGGCTGAGAGGGAATGCGCATCCGCTTCCTCTTCGTCGGAAAGAGCGACGAGGCCGAGTACGCGCGTGGCGTCGAGCGTTACGTCGCGCGGATCGCGCGCTTTTCGCCGTGCGACGTCGTCGTCGTGAAAGAGGAGAAGCCCGGCGCGAGGGCGGACGCCGAGCGGGTCAAGACGAAGGAGGCCGAGCGCCTTCTCGGGGCCCTCCAGCCGCGCGACCTCCTCGTCCTCTGCGACGAGCGGGGGAAGGAGCGGACGAGCGCGGAGTTTGCCCGAGACCTCCGCGGATGGCTCGATTCCGGGCCGTCGGCGGTGGCATTCGCGGTCGGGGGAGCGTTCGGTCTCGACCTCTCTTTGACCCCGCGGGCGCGTGCTATCCTCTCGCTTTCCCGGATGACCCTGCCCCATCAGATGGCACGGTTGCTCTTGGCGGAGCAGGTCTACCGGGCGACCGCGACGCTCTCCGGCGTCGCGTATTCCAAGTGATCCCGAGGAACACCAATATGTCTCCCAAGTCGGCTGTTGCCCCCGCGAAGTTCTCGAAGAAGGAATCCGGCGAGAAGGTCAAGAAGCGCCTCCACGCCAAGCGCGACGAGCTCCTGGCCGACCTCGCCAAGAACCGCGCGGTCTCCGACGAGACGGTCGACGAGTCCGCCCAGGACATGGCGGACCGCGCCACGTCGGCGTACACGAAGGAGTTCGCGTACTCGCTCTCCGAGAGCGACCGCAAGATCCTGCTCCTGATCGACGAGTCCCTCGGCCGGCTCGACGCGGGCACTTACGGCACGTGCGTGAACTGCGGCCAGCCCGTCCAGGAGAAGCGGCTCGAGGCCGTGCCCTGGGCGCGCCACTGCCTGGACTGCCAGGAACTCCAGGACAAGGGGCTGCTCTAAGCGGTTAGGATGGGGCGCGTGAAGCGCCCCGAGCCCTTCGCCGAGATCGCGCCGCTGCTCCAGGCGGCGCGCACGGCGCCCCTTCCGCCCCTCTTCTTCGTCACCGGCGACGACGACTGGATCGTCGCGGAAGCCGTGCGCCGGATCGCGGCCGCCTTCCGCGAGGCCTTCCGCGAGGGCGAGGTCACGTCCTACGAAGCCCCCGGCGGAGGCGTTGCCGAGGCTGTCGCGGACACCGCGACGGTCGCGCTCTTCTCGACGAACCGCCTCGTGACGCTGGAGGCGACGGATCTCCTCCGCGGCAAAGGCCTCACGGCCGACGAGCTCGACGCGCTCCTCGACGAGGCCGCCGAGGCGGGGGAGGATGCGCGTGCGTTCGCGCGCCTCGCGCGCAAGGCGCGGGCGATCGCGAGCGCGGCGGGCATTCCGGCGTCCGACCTCGCCGACGACCCCGCCGACGCGGCGCGCCGCATCGCGGGGCGCGTGAAGCGCGCCGACCGCGCGCCGGCCCTCGCGGCGCTCCTCGGCCTCCCGGGCGTCGAGGACGAGGGCGCCGAGTCGGCGCTCGACCGGCTCCTGGACTTCGCGCGGCGCGCGGCGCCGTCCGACAACGTCCTCCTCGTCCACGCCGTCGCGCCGGACCCGCAACACGCCGGCTCGCAGCTGCTGCGCAAGGCCGCCCGCGCCGCGGACCTCTCGTGCGCGACCGAGGACGTCCGCCGCGACCGCCTCCACGCTCTCGGCCTCGAGCGCGCGATCGACCGCAAGGTCCTCGTCGAGGCGGAAGTGTTCGAGCTCCTGACCAGCCACGGGCGGCTGCAGGCGCGGCCGTTTCTGTCGGACCTCGATCGCCTCATCGACTCGGCCGAGGGCCCGCGCGTCACGGCCGAGCACGCTGCGCGGCAGGTCGCGGACGAGAGCCGCGAGTACGGCTCGGACTTTGTGGACGCCGTCGCGGCCCGCGACATGCTCGAGGCCCTGCGCCTCCTCGGCAAGCTCCTCTCGGGCGCGACGTTCGCGGCCTTCCGGCCGTTCGGCGGCAAGGAGGAAGCCCCCCAGGCCGCGAAGAAGGGCCCGCGCGGCGAGGCGGCGTTCTTCCCCCTCCTCGGTCTCCTGGCGGGCGAGGTCCGGCGCATGCTCGCGCTCAAGGTGGCTCTCGAGGAACGGGGCGCCTCGATGCGCCGCGCGGACTACCGCACGTTCGCGGACCGCATCCTGCCCGCGCTGAAGACGCCAAAGCCCGGCCTGCCTCCGCTGCCGCTGGAGGGCCACCCGTTCGTCCTCCACAAGGCGTACCTCGCCTCGCTGAACTGGACCGCCGACGAGCTCGCCGATGCGCTCGTCGGGATCGAGGCGATCGACCGCGGCGTCAAGACCGGCGCGGGCTCCGGGAGCGAGCTCCTCGAGGCGTGGCTCCTTTCGCGCGCCCGCCCCGCCATGCAGAGCGCCGCCGGATGAGCGCCCCGGACGCCGCACCCGCCGTCCGCTTCGACCGGCGCGACCGCGTCTTCGTGCTGGCGTGCCTCGCCGTGATCGCCCTCGGTGCGGCCGTCGGGCGCGCGGGGTTCACGCGCGCCTTCCCCGAAGCCTCCATCGACTTCAAGGTCACGCGGGAAGAGGCCGTGAGGCGCGGCGCGGACGCGCTGAAGGCGCGCGGCTTCTCGGTCGACGGCATGCGCGCCCTCGCGACGTTCGACGTCGACGACGAGGCGAAGGTGTTCCTCGAGAGGACGCTCGGCCTCCAGAAGGCGAGCCCGCTCTTCGCGACCGACGTCCCCGTGTGGCGCTGGGCCGTCCGCTGGGTGACGCCGCTCGAGAAGCTGGAGTACCGCTCCGCCGTCGCGCCCGACGGGCGCGTCCTCTCCGTCCGCCGGCTCCTCCCCGAGAAAGCCGCCGCGCCCGATCCCGGCGACGCCGCCGCGCGCGCTCTCGCCGAGGAGGCGCTCCGGAAGGACCGCGGCCTCGAGCCCGGCTCGCTGCGGTTCATCCGGGCCGAGGTCGAGAAGCGGCCCGCGCGGACGGACCGCATCTTCGAGTGGGAGTCGAACACGATCCGCTTCGGTGACGCCGCGATGCGCTACCTCGTCGAGGTGCAGGGCGACCGCGTCGGGCGGACGTCGCTGCACCTCGAGGTCCCCGAGAAGTGGAGGCGCGACTACCAGACGCTCCGTTCGAAGAACCTCGCGGCGGGAAGCGTCGCGACGTTCGGCCTCATCCTCACGTTCGGCGCGGTTCTCGTCGTCTTCCTCCAGCGCGTGCGGCGCAAGGACGTGAAGTGGAAGCTGGCCCTGACGTTCGCGGCGGTCGGCGCCGCGCTCCAGCTCCTCGCGTCGCTCAACGAGCTCCCGATCCGCCTCTTCGACTACGACACGGCGGAGGCGTGGTCCGGCTTCCTCGCGATGGCGCTCCTCTCCGACGTCGCGGGCGCCGTCGCGCTCGGGGCCGCCCTCTTCCTTCTCGTCGCGGCGGGCGAGCCCCTGTTCCGCGAGGCGTATCCCGGCCAGCCCGCGCTCGGGCGGATCCTGTCCCTCAGGGCCTTCCGCTCGAAGCGGTTCTTCCGCGGCCTCCTCCTCGGTTACGCGATGACGGCGTTCTTCTTCGCTTACCAGGTCGTCTTCTACATCGCCGCGGAGCGGTTTGGCGCCTGGGCGCCGGCCGACGTCCCGTATTCGAGCCTCCTCGGAACGTCGTTCCCGTGGCTCGGCGTCCTCGTCATGGGCTTCATGCCCGCGACGACCGAGGAGTTCTCGTCGCGGATGTTCTCGATCCCGTTCGTGCGGAAGTTCGCGCCCGGCTGGGTCGCGGTTGTCCTGCCCGCGCTCGTCTGGGGCTTCGCGCACAGCACGTACCCGAACCAGCCCTTCTACATCCGCGGGCTGGAGGTGGGGTTCGCGGGCGTCCTGATAGGGCTCGTCTTCCTCAAGGAGGGAATGCTCCCGCTCCTCGTCTGGCACTTCACGGTGGACGCCGTCTACACGGCCCTTCTCCTCGTGCGCTCGACGAACCCGTATTTCGTGATCTCCGGCGCGCTCTCCGCGCTCGTCCTTCTCCTCCCGATGGCCGTCGCGCTCGTCCTGTATTTCAGGAGCGGCGGGTTCGCGCCGGACGACGGCCTCTCGAACGCCGCGGTCGGCTCGGCGCCGGAGCCGCCGCCCGCCGCCGAGCACGCGCCGGCCGCTTGCGCTCCGCCGCGCGCGCTCGACCCGCGCCGTCTCGCGTTCGCGGCCGGCCTCGCGCTCGCCGTCATCTTCCTCGCGCGCGTCGTCCTCCCGCACGCCACGCCCTGGGACGGCGTGGACGTTCGCGTGGACCGGACCGCGGCGAAGACGGCAGCCGACGCGTTCCTGAAGAAGCAAGGCGACGATCCCGCCGCGTACCTCGCGGCCGTCACGCACGCGACGGCTCTGCCGGGCCTCGAGGGCCCGTCGGAGACGGGCGCCGGCCTCATCCCCTACGGCATCTCCGACGGAGCGGTGCGCTGGCTGCTCGAGCGGGGCGGGATGCCGCTCCTGACGAAGTGGGCGACGGCGGTCCTGCCCGGCCCCGTCTGGAACGTCCGGTACGTCCGCGCGCTCGACGAGCACGGGTTGACCGCCGCCGTGGACGCCCGGACCGGGAAGGTCGTCGCGTTCCGCCGGACCTTCCCCGAGGCGGAGAAGGGCGCCTCTCCGGACGAAAGTGCCTCCCGTGCGAAGGCCGTGGAGGTCATGCGGACGTTCGGCGAGGACGCCGAGCGCTGGACATTGGTCTCGGCGAGCGGCGAGAACCGCAAGGCTCGTCGCGACACGCGCGTCGTCTTCGAGTCGAAGGCCGACCGCGCGGGCGAGGCCGCGCGCCGGCTGTTCGTCTCGCTCGCGGGCGACGTCCCGTCCCTCTACGCGACGGCGCTCAAGCTCCCCGAGGAGTGGGTGCGCCAGCGCGAGAAATCGACGCCGCCGAAGTACGCGGCCCTCGTCTGGAAGATCCTGGGCCTCGGGACGCTCGTCGGACTCCTCGTCGTGGAGGTCGTGAAGGTCGCGCGCGCCGGGATCGTGCCGTGGAAGCGCGCGCTCGCCCTCGCGGCGCTCCTCACGCTGCCCGCCGTCCTCGCGCGCGCCGCGGGGCTCCCCGTCGTCCTCGCGCGCTACGACTCGCAGTTCACGCTTCCGGTCTTCATCGTCATCGCGGGCGTCGGCCTCGTCGTCGGCGTCCTCGTGTCGTTCCTCATCGCGTTCCTGGCCGCGGGGCTCGTCCTTGCCGTGAAGCCCGACGCGACGGCCGCGTTCCGCCGCGGGGCGATCGACGGCCGGCGCGCCCTCCTGGCCGGGGCCGCGGCCGTTCTCCTCGTCGTCGCCGCCCGCTCCCTCGCTCGGTCGATCGGCATCGCTTTTCCCCTCGAGGCCGGCGATTTCGGCGCCCCGTTCCCGCCGGGCGTGCAGGGCCTGCTCCCGGCCGCCTCGGTTCTCGACACGGCGACCTCGAGGTTCCTGCTCCTCGCGGGCGGCGCCGCGTTCGGCGCGCTCCTCCTCGCGGACGTCCTGAAGAAGCCCTCCGTCCGCATCCTCATGGCCGTCTTCGCGGCCGGCGCCTTTGCTCCGCTCGACACGCGCGCGTGGGGCGAGCTACTCGTCCCGGTCCTCGCGGGGTCGATTGTCGGCGCCGCCTTCCTCGCGGCGCTCACAACCCTGCTCCGGGACGACCCCCGGGCGTACGTTTTCACGGCCGCCGGCCTCGGGCTCGCGGGCGGGGCCGCCGACCTCCTGACGAGCGGTGTCCCCTGGTGGACGCTCAACGGCGCCCTTGCGGCCGGCGCCCTGCTGGCGCTTCTCGCCTGGCGGGGCTTCGACCGTCCGGCGCCCGCCTAATCTCGCTGAACCAAGCCTCCGAGAACCCGTCTCAGAACCGGGAGAGTTCCCCTGCGTATGAGTACCTTGGACCCCATACATTGAGGAGGAATCCATGAATCCGTCGATCGTCAGAGCCCGCGTGGGCGGAATCCTGCTCGCGCTGGCCCTTTCCGTGCCTTCCGTGCTCGCCCATGCGGCCGCCCCGCCGCTGCTCGATCGCGAGCTGTTCTTCGGCAATCCCGAGATCGCCGGGGCGCAGCTGTCGCCCGACGGGAAGTACATCGCGTTCCTGAAGCCGTGGAAGGAAACCCGGAACGTGTGGGTCAAGAAGGCGGGGGAGGGCTACGACAAGGCCCGCCTCGTCACGGCGGACCCGAAGCGCCCGATTCCCGGGTTCTTCTGGACCCGCGACAGCAGGAAGATCCTCTTCGTCCAGGACAGGGACGGCGACGAGAACTACAACGTCTACGCCGTCGACCCGGCCGCGACACCGGAAACGGGTAAGGACGCTCCGGCCGCCCGCAACCTGACGGACGCCAAGGGTGCCCGCGCGCAGATCTACTCCGTGCCGAAGGCCGACCCCGACACGATCTTCGTCGGCCTGAACGACCGCGACGCCTCCTGGCACGACGTCTACAAGGTGAAGATCTCGACCGGCGAGCGGACGCTCGTGAAGAAGAACACCGAGAAGATCGGCGGCTGGGTGTTCGACAACGCAGGAGTGCTCCGGCTCGCCGCGCGCACCTCCGACAAGGGCGACACCGAGATCCTCCGCGTGGACGAAGGCGCCTTCAAGCTCGTGTACACGTGCACGGTCTTCGAGAGCTGCGGCCCCGTTCGCTTCCACAAGGACAACACGCGCGTCTACATGGAGACGAACAAGGGCGCGCCTGACCTCGTCCAACTCGTCCTCTTCGATCCGGCGACCGCGAAAGAAGAAGTCGTCGAAACCGACCCGATGAAGCGCGTCGACTTCGGAAACGCGATCTTCTCGGACGCGACGGACGAGCTCGTGGCGACGACGTACGAGGACGACCGCACGCGCATCTACTTTCGCGACAAGAACTGGGAGGGCGACTACAACCTCCTCAAGAAGAAGCTCGGCGACAAGGAAGTCCTCCCGAACTCCTCGACGGCCGACGAGAGCGTCTGGCTCGTGACCGCCTCGAGCGACACGGACCCGGGCTCGCGCTATCTCTTCGACCGCAAGACCAAGAAGCTCAGCCTCGAGTACGTCTCCCGCGAGCGGATCCCGCGCGAGCACATGGCCCCGATGAGAGCCATCCGTTACAAGTCGTCGGACGGACTCGAGATCCCCGCGTACCTCACGGTCCCGAAGGGCGTCGACGCGAAGAACCTGCCGCTCGTCGTCTTCCCGCACGGCGGCCCCTGGGCGCGCACGAGCTGGGGCTTCGCCAACTACGCCGAGTTCCTCGCGAACCGCGGCTACGCCGTCCTGCAGCCGAACTTCCGCTCCTCGACCGGCTACGGCAAGAAGTTCCTGAACGCGGGCAACAAGCAGTGGGGCGACCTCATGCAGGACGACCTCACGTGGGGCGTCAAGCACCTCGTCGCCGAGGGCGTCGTCGACCCGAAGCGCGTCGCGATCATGGGCGGCTCGTACGGCGGCTACGCGACGCTCGCGGGCGTCGCCTTCACGCCGGACCTCTACGCGGCCGGCGTCGCCATCGTCGCGCCGTCCAACCTCCTCACGCTCCTCGAGACGATTCCGCCTTACTGGGAGTCCGGCCGCGTCATCTTCCACGCGCGCATGGGCGACCCGAACACCCCCGAAGGCAAGAAGCAGCTCGAGCGCCAGTCGCCGCTCAACTCCGCAGCGAAGATCAAGACGCCGCTCCTCGTCGTGCAGGGCGCGAACGACCCGCGCGTCAAGAAGGCCGAGTCCGAGCAGATCGTGATCGCGCTGCGCGACCGGGGCTTCCCGGTCGAGTACATCCTCGCGCCCGACGAAGGCCATGGATTCGCGCGCCCCGTGAACAACATGGCGATGATGGCGGCGGCCGAGGCCTTCCTCTCCAGGCGCATCGGCGGCCGGTTCCAGGAGGGCGGCACGCCCGAGGTCGCCCAACGCCTCAAGGAGATCACGGTCGACCCGAAGACCGTCGTCCTCGCGAAGAAGGTCGACGGCGCGATCATTGCGGCGCCGAAGCCCGTCTCGGGCCTCGTGCCGGGGACGTACAAGTATGCCGGCGCGATCCAGGCCGGCGGGCAGACGATCCCGATCAGCGGCGTGAACACGGTGACCGAGGAGCCCGGCACGTACACCGTGAACTACACGATGAAGATGCCGATGGGCGAGGCGAACGACACCGTGACGGTCGACAAGACGACGCTCCAGCCCGTAAAGAGAACGGTCAAGCAGGGCCCCGTCTCGATGGACCTCGCCTTCAAGGACGGCAAGGTCACGGGCTCCGTCGCGATGGGCGGCGAGCCCAAGCCGGTGGATGTGTCCACGGGCGGCGCCCTTTATGCGGACGGGTCGGCAGCGTGGGACTCCCTTGCGCAGCTGCCGCTCGCCGAGGGCTATACGGTCACGTATCGCAACTTCGACGTCCAGAAGCAGAAGCCCTCGCTCAAACAGTTCAAGGTCGTTGGCGTCGAGGAACTCACGGTCCCCGCCGGCACGTTCAAGACGTGGAAGGCGGAGGTCACGTCGGCCGAGGGCGAGCCGGGCTCGACGACCGTCTGGGTCGCGCAGGACTCGCGCAAGGTCGTGAAGACGAGCTCCGTGGTGCCGCAGATGGGCGGCGCGACGGTGACGTCGGAGCTGCAGCCCTAGTTCCGGGGGCGCCGGGCCGCGCTCAGCCTCTGCCGCCGGCCCGGCGCCATTCCCAGTCCGCGAGGCGCTCGCGGGCGCCGAGGCCGATCGCGCGGTGCAGCTCGAGGAGCAGGCGCGACGCCTCGGGGTCGTGCAGCGGCGGTGGGCCGAGGCGCGTGAGGACGGCTTCCGGGTGTTCGGGGGGTGCGAAGACCGTGCGCAGCGCGGCCGCCGGCTCTGCCGGCCGGTAGAACAGCTCCGGCTTCTCCAGGACGGCCGCGGGCAGAGGCTCGGGCGGCTCCTCGGGCCGGCGCGGGCCATCCGGCTCGTCGTCGGGCCGTGCGGCTCCCGACGGCGCCGGGCGCCGCCGCGCGCGCTGGAGGCCCGCGAGGAGCTCCTCGCGCGGCAGGCCGCGCAGCAGGAAGACGAGGAAGGGATCGTCGGCGAGCGCGTCGCCGAGGAGCACCGCGGCGGCGCCCGCATGGACGCATGGGAGCGGCGCGTCGCACGTGCAGAGGGCGACGAGCTCGTCGGCCGTCGCGGGCAGGAGCGTCCGCCCCGTGCCGGCGAACGCGGCCTCGACGTCGTCCGGGATTCGCCCGGCCAGGAGGTCCGCGGCGAATCGCGCGCGTGCCGCCATCGACGAGAGCGCCTTGCGGAGGGCGGCAGGCGGAAGCGGCTTGAGCGAGAGGCGCGCTTCCTCGCAGTGGCCGTCCGCGCGGCGGAACTCGGAGCGGGCGCCGCTCTTCGCGACCTCGAACGAGACGACGGCGCCGCCGAGCGCGGCCTCGCGGCCGTCCACGAGCGCCTCGTCCCAGCCGAACGAGGCGAGGCGCGCGAGGAAGCGGAACGCCCAGCCCGAATCCGGCGCGGCGGCGCGCGGGACCCGGACCTTGCGGCGGCGCGGCATCAGTGGCCCTCCGAGACGGCGGTGTCCGCGTCGAGCGCGACGAGCGCGGCGAGCTGGTCGTCCGACATCCCGGCGATCCACTGCTCGCCCGCGCCGACGATCGAGCGCGCGAGGTGCTTCTTGTCCTCGATCATCCGGTCGATCCGCTCCTCGAGCGTGCCGCGGCAGACGAACTTGTGAACCTGCACGTGCTGCGTCTGTCCGATCCGGAAGGCGCGGTCCGTCGCCTGCTCCTCGACGGCCGGGTTCCACCAGCGGTCGACGTGGAAGACGTGCGAGGCGCGCGTGAGGTTGAGTCCCGTCCCGCCTGCGCGGAGCGACAGCACGAAGAACGGCGGCGGGTCGTCGTCCTCCTGAAAGCGCCGGACCATCTCGGCGCGCGCGCGCCGCGGGACGCCGCCGTGCAGGAACAGGACTTCGCAGCCGAACCGCTCCTTGAGCGCCGAGACGAGGAGGTGGCCCATCTCGGCGAACTGCGTGAAGAGGAGCGACGGGCTCTTCTCCGCGAGCGTCTCCTCGCACATCTCGAGCAGGCGCGCGATCTTCGCGCTGCGTCCGTCCAGCCGGCCGTCGCCGAGGAAGAGCGCCGGGTGGTCACAGATCTGCTTGAGGCGCAGGAGGAGGAGCAGGATCTTCGCCTTGCGCGTCCGCTTGTTCGCGCGCCCGATGCCCGCGAGGAGCGAGCGCGTCGTCGCGCGGTAGAGCGCGGCCTGCTCGCGCGTGAGGCCGGTGTACTCCTTCGTCTCGATCTTATCGGGGAGGTCCGGCACGACGCCCGGGTCCGTCTTCGCGCGCCTGAGGAGGAACGGCGCCGTGACGTTGCGCAGGCGGGCCGCGGCCTCGGGCTCGCGCCGCCGTTCGATCGGGACGACGAAGTGGCGGCGGAAGGAGTCGTCGCTCCCGAGGAGGCCGGGGTTCAGGAAGTCGAAGATGGACTTGAGCTCCGCGAGGCGGTTCTCGACGGGCGTGCCCGTGAGCGCCGAGCGACGCGTTGCCCTCAGGCCGCGCACGGCGCGTGACTGGGCCGCGGCCGGGTTCTTCACGTTCTGCGCCTCGTCGAGCGTGAGGTACTCCCAGTTCACCTCGGAGAGGAGCGCGCGGTCGCGGTGCGCGAGCGCGTACGTCGTGACGAGGAGGTCGACGCTCGACAGGAGACGCCGAAACGCCTCGCCGCTCGCGCGCCCGGGGCCGTGATGGACGGCGACCCTCAGCGACGGCGCGAAGCGCGCGGCTTCGGACACCCAGTTCTCCGCGACCGAGGTCGGGCAGACGAGGAGCGACGGGCCGATCCTCTCGCCGGCCTCCTGGGCGCTGAGAAGCGTCGCCAGGAACTGGATCGTCTTGCCGAGGCCCATGTCGTCCGCGAGGCAGGCCCCGAGCCCGCGCGTCAGGAGGAAGCGCAGCCACGCGACGCCGCGCATCTGGTACGGCCGGAGGACGCCCGTGAGAGCGCGCGGCGGGGTGAAGGCGCCGATCTCCTTGCGCGCGACATCGGGGTCGAGGAGGCCTGAAAGCCAGCCCTCGCCCGCGACGCCGTCCACGGAGGCGCCCGCGCCGTCCGGGTCGAGGCCTCCGGCGAGGCGCAGCAGCTCGCCGAGCGTCGTGCGGCCGCCGGGGCGCCGGTCGAGGATGCGGCGGGCCTGTTCGAGGTGCTCGCGGTCGAGGAGCACCCACTCGCCGCGAACCTCGACGAGCGGCATCTGCCGCGCCGCGAGGTCTTCGAATTCGGCCGCCGAGAGGAGCGCGTCGCCGACGGCGACCTTCCAGTCGAAGTCGACGAGCGTGTCGAGGCCGAAGCGCGTGACGCCGGGGTCGGACGTCGCACCTCCGCCCTCCTTCGCGACGAGTCGGAGCGAGACGCGCTGGAGCGCGCCGCCGCCCGGCAGGCGCACGGCGACCCCGGCCTCGCCGAGGAGCGGCGCCTCCTCCGACAGGAACTTCCACGTCTCCTCGGGCGAGAGCTCGACGCCCGTCGGGTGGCGCTCCTCGAGGCTGCGGCGGACGGCGGGCGAGAGCGACGCGGCGGCGCCGAGGCGGGCAAGGAGCGTGTCCTGCAGGTTCGAGAAGAGGCGTCCGCGGCGCCGCACCGCGGTCTCGGGCGACTCCCAGATCTCTTCGGCCGTCAGCGCGATCTCGTCCTTCTCCGTGGACTCGAGGGCGAAGGAGAGGGCGAAGGAGCCGCCGACCGACTCGGGCGGAACGACGCGGATGCCGAGGCGGAGCGAGCCCTCGGGCAGCGGGTCGAGGACCGGGAGGCTCCATTCCGCGAGACGCGAGAGGACCGCGGCGTCCGCCGCCGGCGCGGGCGTCTCGGCGAGGCCGGCGACCGCGAGCGCCTCGGGCCCGTCGCCCGCGCGGCGCCGTTCGGCCGGCAGGACGTCGCGCAGGACGTCGCGCGCGGCCGCGTCCACGGCCGCGTCGAGGAAGCCCTGCAGGACGGCCGCTGCGGGCGGGAGGCCGCCCTCGGTCGTGGGCGCAGCGCCCTCCTCCGAGAGAGCGCGCGACACGGGCGGCAGCGCGGCGGCGAAGCGCCGGAAGCGCTCCTTCTCGTGGGGATCTGTCAGGACCGGCCGCCACCGCGGACGGCCGCCGTCGGCGGTGGGCGCGACGCGGCGGCGCAGGAGGAGATCGTACGTCCAGCGCGCAACCTCCGACCAGTACTCGAGGTCGTCGCCGGCCGTCAGGGAGAGCGGCTTCACGCGCAGGACCGCCGGCAACGCGAGCAGAGCCTCGAGCGCCTCGACGGGCGCGAGGACGATGCCCTGGAGCAGGAATATCTTGAGGACGGGCGCGCCGGGCGCGGCGTAGTCCGCGGGCTCGCGCAGGGCCGGGACGGACGGCACGGGTCGCCCGTGCACCGCCGGAGCGGCGAGGGCGAGGGCCGCGATGCGGGCGCGGGACGCCGGGAGAAAGCCGGCGAGGCCCTCGTCGCGCAGGGCCGCCTCCACGTCCTCCGCCGGGACGGCGCGCGGGTGCGCGTCGCGCACGTCTCGGGCGACGTAGGAACCCTCGGCCCAGAACGCGAAGCCGGAGGGGAGCGGGGAGCCGTGCAGGACGATCAGAGCCGTCCATTGTCGGGTATCCTCCGCCCCCGATGAAAGCCCCAAGATCGCACGAGCTTTTCCGGCTGCTTTCGGCGGCCGAGGTGTCCACCTTCGTCGAGACGGCCTGCGGGGACGACGAGCTGCCAGAGAAGATCGCGGGCGCCGTCCTGACGTACCAGCAGATCCCCCTGAAGCGCTTCTCGAAGCTGCCGGAGGAGACGCGCCGGGCGTACGTGCGCCGGACGCTCCGCGACAAGCGCGCCGAGGACCTCGCGCTCTACGTCCTGTCGGCGGCTCTCACGCGCAAGCACGCCGCGCTCATCTCGGCGTTCCTCGACGCCGTGAAGCTCCCGCACGAGGGGGCGAGCCTGACGACCGAGGGCGAGATCGCCGAGCCGTCCCGCACGGTACTCGCGAAGGGCGTGGGCGCCGTGCTCGAGAAGTGGCCCGCCCGCGACGTGTCGCTCTACCTGCATGCCTTCGCCGCGCAGCCGGACGTCGACTGGCCGGTCCTCGACGAGAAGCTCGTCGCCGACCCGCGCCTCGCGCTTGAAGACCGCTCTACGGAATAGGGCGCTCGAAGAGGCGCGCCCTTTCCGGAAACGGCGCTCCCCGGAACCCGTCCGGCGTCCAGGCGTCGAAGGCGGGATTGCGCTCGACGAGAACCGTGGCGACGTCCGGCGGAGGCGCCGCTCTCTGCGGATCGAAGGGCACGCCGAAGAATTCGACGACCGTCGTGGGCGTGCCGTGCGCGAGATAACGGACGACGCTCGCGTCGCGCGACACCACGCACGAGACCGGGCCCCGCGCGGCGGCGCTCCGCGCCCGCTCGCCGATCGCGGTCGCGGCTTGCGCGACGAACGGCGGCGGATCGGGCCCCACGAGTGCCTTGAAATAGGCGCCGATCGAGAAGGCGCCGCCGAGGGCGAGGAGCGCCGGCAGGGCGGCGCGACCGGGGATGAAGCGCCGGAGCGCGGCCGCGCCGCGTCCGGCAAGCGCGAGGAGGATGGGGGCGAGGATCAGGAGCCGCGAAAGGCTGGGTCCCGCCGGAGAAAGAACGGCGAGAGCGAGCGCGAGCGTGCCGAGGAGGAAAACCTCGGGGCCCTCCCATTTCCCTCGCAGGGTCCGGACGAGGCCGATTCCCGCGAGGAACGTGACCCAGAGAGGGAGAGGGTCCAATCCGGCCGCCGAGAACGTCGCGCTCACGCCGTCTGCGTCGAACGCCGCTCCGGTCCCCGCCTGGCCCCGGTACGCGTCCGGGAATCCGAACGGCAGGGCGAGCGTCGCGCGGACGTTCGCGGCCCGGTCCTCGCCGCCGCCGACGTACACGTACCGGCCGCGCTCGAGGAACTCCTTCGGGTGAGTCGCGAAGAACGCGAGGTTCGGGAGGGAGAAGAGAAAGATTCCCAGAATGGCAGCACCGACGGCCCGGCGACTCTCCGTGCGGTTCTCGGGAGCGGCCCGCAAAGCGTGCCAGGCCGCTGCGGCGGCGACGGCGATCGGCAGCGCGCGGCACGTCGTGTAGACGTATGCGCCGAGCGCAGCGACGCCCCCGGCGAGGAAGAACGCGCGGGGCCGCGCCCCGGCCTTCGTCGCACGCGCGACGAGGAGACCGGTGAGGGCGCAGAAGAGCGCGGCGGCGGCGACGCGCAGGCCCGAGCGGCCGTAGTGAAAGAGCCACGGAGACCCGGCCGCGAGCAGGAAGCCGGTCGCGGCGGAGCTCCCGGGTTCGAGCTCTCGCACGAGGAGCGCCAGGGCCACGGCCGTGAGCAACGCGGCGACGGCGCTCGGGATCACCGCGGCCGCGACGGTCGGGCCGAGAAGCGTCGCCGAGAGGCCCATGACGTAGAGCCAGAGCGTCTCTGCCGAGTAGCCGAGCGTCGAGGTCATGACCTCGAGCCTTCGCCCCTCGACGAGCGCGAGTCCCTTGAGCATCTCCTCGGCCGTGTCGTTGACGATTCCGTCGGGCACCGAGCGGAATCGGAAGAGGAGCAGCGCGGCGTAGCCGAACGCCGCGGCTCCGAGCGCGAGGCGGCCGCGGCGCGAGAGCAGGGAGTCGGTCACTCGGGCGCGGGCGCGACCGCGATGACGATCTCGCCCTTCACGGCGGGCCGGGCCGCGAGCGTGCGCGCGACCTCGGAGGCTCTCCCGCGCAGGACCTCCTCATGGAGCTTCGTGAGCTCGCGGCCGAGGGCGACGGGCGGGTCGCCCCACGCCGTCGCGAGAGCCTCGAGGGACTCGACGACGCGGAACGGAGACTCGAAGAGGACGGCCGTTCCCGCGCGGGCCGCGTGGGCGGCGTACCAGCGGTCGCGCTCGCCGCGCCGCGAGGGCGTGAAGCCCAGAAACGTGAACGGGACGGCCGGGAAGCCCGACACGGACAGGATCGCGAGGACGGCCGAGGGGCCCGGAATCGCCTCCACGCGGTGCCCGGCCGCGGCGGCGGCCGCCACGAGCCGCTCGCCCGGGTCCGAGACGAGCGGCGTCCCCGCGTCCGAGACGAGCGCGAGCGTCTCACCCGCCTCGAGGCGCCGGAGGGCTTCGTCGACCCGGGCGTGCTCGTTGTGGCCGTGGCAGGAGACGCGCTGCGTCGTCAGGCCATGCCGCGCGAAGAGGTTCCCCGTGCGGCGGGTGTCCTCGCAGTAGACGACGGAGGCGTTCGCGAGCGCGTCCTTCGCGCGCGGCGAAAGATCATCGAGGTTTCCGATCGGCGTCGCGACGACGAGGAGGCGGCCCATGCGCCCATTGTCGCAGTGCCGGCCCCGCGGCGCCTGCTAGCATCGCCCCCGTGTTCGGCGTCCTCGCGGCGTGGCTCCTCGCGGCTCAGGCCTCCGCGCCGACCGCGCCTTCGCCGACGCCGCTCCCGGGCACGGTCGTCCTCGACCGCATCGCCGCCGTGGTCGGCGACGACCTGATTTTCGAAAGCGAGCTGAGGAAGCTGACGGGCGTCGGCTACCTGCCCCGCGAGGCGGGCGAGTCGGACGCCGCGTACCGCGACCGCGTCCTCTCGACGCGCGTCGTGGAGGTGCTGCGCGATCGCCAGCTCCGCAAGACGGGCGGAATCGAGCCGAAGCGCGAGGAGGTCGAGGCCCGCGTCGCCGCCCTCGAGGCCCGTGTCGTGAAAGAGCGCGGCGAGACGGTCGACGCGATCCTCGCGCGCGCCGGCGCCACGCGCGACGACCTTTTCCTCTTCGTGAAGCGCGGGATGGCGCTCGAGAGCTTCGTGAGGGAGCGCCTCTCGCCCGGGATCAAGACGACGGAGGCCGATCTGCGCGCGTACTACGACGGCCCGTTCCGCGAGGAGGCGCGCGCGAAGGGTCTCGCGTCGCTGCCGCCTTACGAGGACGTGTCGGAGCAGATCCGCGAGCTCGTGCGCGAACGAAAGCTCAACGCCGAGATCGAGCGGTGGACCGAGCAGCTGCGCGCCGAGACGCGCGTCCTCATTTACCGCCGCTGACGGGCGGGCGAGGCTCGGACATCCGGTAGAGGATCCGGTTCGAGAGGACGCGGCGCACGTACGTGCGCGTCTCCGGGTAGCTGATCGACGCGAGGAGCGCCTCGACCGGGCGCTGCGCGCCGCCCGCCCAGAGCGCCGTCTGGCCCGCGCCCGCGTTGTAGCCCGAGGCGGCGAGCGCGTCGTCGCCGTCGAAGCGCACGAGGAGGTTCTTCAGCGTGCGCGCGCCGAGGCGCAGGGAGCGAGCGGGGTCGTAGAGGTCCGCGTAGGCGGGGGGGCTCTCGTTCAGCTCACGCGCCGCGTCGCCGGCCGCCGGCAGCGTGAGCTGCATGAGGCCGCGGGCCGCCGCCGGGGACGCGGCCTCGCGGTCGAAGCGGCTTTCCTGACGCATGACGGCGTAGAGCAGCTCGCGCGGCACACCGCTCTGGTCGGCCGTCTCCGAGACGAGCCGGTCGAAGGGACGGGGCGCGAGGCCGCGGAGGATCGAGCGGGGAGCCAGGTCGAGGAGGAAGTCGACCGGCACGATCCGGTCGAGGGCCGCCGCGGCGTCGAGGGCCGCGGGGCCCGCATCCGCGGCCTCGGCGAGCCGCGCCGCGACGAGGCTGCCGAGGATCGTGTCGAGGCGCGAAGCGTCGCGCACGATCGGCTCGGCCTCTTCGGGCAGGCCGAGCTGGAGGAGGCGGCACGCGGCCGCGTCGCCGCAGAGCGTGGGGAGCGCGTCGTCCGCAAGGTCGGGCGCGAGGAGCACGCTGGCGTAGAGAGGCAGGGCGCGATACGCGACCTTCAGGAGGTCGCGCGCCGCCGCATCGCCGAGGACTGCCGGCGGGAGGAGGCCGGACTTCGCCTCCGCGGCGCGCCCCGCCAGGAGCAGGGCCTCGCCGCGCGAGCGGGCCGCGCGGAGGAACGCCGCGCGCGGCGCCTCCGGCAGCGAGGTCATCCGTTCCCGCGCGAGCTCGCCCACGGCGGTCCACGGGCGCGAGGCGAGGATGTCGGAGTAGCCCTGGAGCGCCCCAGGGACGCTCCCCGAAGCCTCCGCGACGCGGCCCCGCCAGAACGGGAGCTCGCTCTTCCAGGGCTCGGACAGCCGGCGGGCCTGCGCAAGAGCCGCGACGGGCGCGAGGGCGCGCCGCGCCCCGGCCCCGTCGCCGGTTTCCGCGTAGCGCTCGGTCAGATGGAGGAGGCCTTCGACGCGTCCGGGCTCACGGGCCAGCGTGGGGCGGAGGAGGATTTTCTCGGCGTCGGCGAGGTGGCCGCGCCGCATCTCGAGGCGCGCGCGCTGGAGGGCCGCGAGGCCGGACGGCCCGACGCGGCCGGCCTCGACGCGCTGGAACTCCCGCGCGGCCCCGTCGAGATCGTTCAGCTTTTCGAGCGCCGCGCCGAGGTTGAAGCGCACGCGCGCGAAGAACGCCGCCGTGCCGGGGGAATCGTCCTTCCGGCTCTTTGGCTTCTGCTTTCTCGAGGGCTCGGCGTCGAGGATCGAGCGGAACGCGGCCGCGGCATCCGCGAAGCGCCCGCGCGACGCCCGCATGCGACCGAGGTCGAAGCGCGCGCCCCAACGCGCCGCCGCGTCGCCGCCCGCCTCGGCGCGGCGGTCGCCCTCGGCGAGCAGACGCTCGGCGAGGTCGAGGTCGCGCTGCGCCTTCGCGGTCTCGACGAGGAGCGGGAGCAGGCGGTCGGGAACGTCCTTCGGCTCGCGGCCGCGCATCTCGCGGGCGAGGACGACGGCCGCCGCGTCGTCGCGCCGCGCCTCGCGCAAAAGGCCCTCACGGAGCGCCGCCGCGCCGGCGGAATCCCCGGCCTGGTCGAGCGCCTCGGCGCGCAGCGCCGCGAGGCGGCGTTTTTCGCGCGGGGCGGCCGGCGGATGCGCGGACACGAGCCGCTGGAGGGCGGCCGCGTCGAGGCGCGTTTCGAGGGCGTCCAGCGCGATGCGCAGCGCGCGGCGCGAGACGGCGCCGCCCTTTCTCTGGAGCAGCGGAAGGAGAAGCTCCATCGCGCCGAGGCCGTCGCCCGCCTCGAAGCGCAGGGAGCCCGAGGCGAGGCGCGCGGGGACGTCGAAGAGGTCGTCGGGTGAAACGTACCGCTCGAAGAGCGCGATCGCCGTATCGCGGCGGCCCGTGGACGCCAGAGCGCGCGCGGCCAGGTAGTCGAACCGGCCGTCCGCGTAGCGCTCGGGTGC
>Ga0315270_10000125_pt1 | contig 43048 bp, 41 predicted proteins | sample C1_bottom_MG_FD_204932 | JGI IMG/M metagenome (GOLD analysis project Ga0315270, IMG submission 204932) | Sediment microbial communities from Yellowstone Lake, YNP, Wyoming, USA - C1_bottom | ecosystem: Environmental > Aquatic > Freshwater > Lake > Sediment | place: USA: Wyoming | collected... | reverse complement strand
GGGCCATCGCCTACCAGCACTAGTCGGGCATGTGGCAAGCTGTGGCGAATCGCGATGAATCCCGCGATTAAGGCCGTAAGATTTTTCTCCGCTGCTAGACGTCCGACATGAAGCACTACCGGCGTATCCAGCGACACGCCCCATGCCCGACGCAAAGATTCGCTGCGTCGTTCTGGGTTGAAGAGTTGCGTATCGACGCCGCGCGCCACTACGCGCAGGTTGCGAAAACCGATGGCGGCGAGTTCGACGCGCATGTGCTCGGTGGGCACCATGGTGAGCAGGGTGTGGTTATGGAACTTGCGTAGATAGGCGACGATGGGCTTTTTCAGCCAGCCAATGCCGTAATGCAAACTGTAAGCATGGAAGTTGGTGCGAAAATCGGAGCACACGGGAATTTTCAGCTTGAGTGCGGCTTGCAGTGCCGACCAGCCAAGTGGGCCTTCGGTGACGATATGTACCAAGTCCGGACGATGTAGCGTCCATTGTTTGAGCAGCGCGCGCCTAGCAGGGAGGCCTACTTTCAGATTGGGATAGCGTGGGATTGGCATGCCGCCGGTCAACACTTCATCGAATCCACCGCCTTGAGCTGGTTGCTCGGTATGATCCTGGCGCGGGCGAATCAATTGGATGTCGTGATTGCGTTCACGCAGGCCCTCGACAAAACGCGATAGCGAGAGCGCGACGCCGTTGATTTCCGGCGGATAGGTTTCGGTGACGATGGCAAGCCGCAGCGAGCGCCGGCTGGCGGGCAGTTGCTCGATGCGAATGGACTCCATGGCGAAAGGGTCAGCGTGTTGCATATGCGTATGCTCGTCAGGGCGCGTAACAAACTTGCGACCATTTGATGAACTTTTTACTGCACACAGGCGCGTCATCAATTTTTCTTCATTGCGTCACAGTTCGGTAGCAAAAAAGCATTAGTTTTGCAGGTGAAAACTGCTCACCAATCTGAAAGCCAAAGGAGACTCCATGAAGAATTTTTTACATGCCCTGCAGGTACAGCGCTGGGACGACCATCGCTATTACCATCACAGCCGTATCAATCAGTCGCTGCACTTTGTCAGCGCCATCAGCTTCTTGACGGCCTATGTCATGTTGTTTATCAATCCGGTAGCGGCGGGACTGACCGGATGGCTGGTCTCGATGACCACGCGCCAGGCGGGCCATTTTTTTTTCGAGCCCAAGGGCTATGACGCGGTGAACCAAGCCACACACGCTTTCAAGGAAGAGATCAAGGTTGGATACAACCTGCGCCGTAAGATCGTGCTAATTGTGACCTGGTTGTTCGCACCCTTGGCGCTGTATTTCGACCCCTCGTTGTTCGGTCTGTTTGAGCCGGCCGCCAGCCGTTCGGCGTTGATCGATCAAGTCGCCTTGATTTGGCTGTTTGTAGGTATCGGCGGTTTGATTTTCCGCACCGTGCATTTGTTCTTCTTGCGTGATGTGCAGACCGGCTTAGTGTGGATGACCAAGATACTTACTGACCCATTTCACGATATCAAGCTTTACTATGCAGCGCCGCTGCATTTGCTGCGTGGTGAATTAATCGATCCCATGCATCACACGCAAACACCCAGTACTTGAGATTTTGTTGGCAGCGCACGCTATTTTCTAAACCCGAAACGTTGTGCCAGAATTTCACGCAAGATCACGCGACGGATTGTCTGGTTGGTCAGGCCGGGCGCTTGCCACCACCAGCCATCGCGTTGCATGGCCTGTGCAGCGGCGATGAAGCGTTCGGCCACGGCCTCGAATTCCGCATTGGTGTAATTCAGGCTGAAGATCAATCTCCCCGTTCCTACCCAACTTAAGGCCAAACCCTGTGCGCGCAAGTAGTATTGCAACATCCAGTTGTAACGGCTGGGCTGGGTGTAAACCACGGTCCAAATGGTGGATAGGTTGACGATACGCACGGGTAGGCAGGCTGTTTCCAGGCGGCGGTTGAGATCCAATGCGCGCGCATTCCAAGTGTCATCCAGACCGGCGTAGAGTTGTTGTACTGCGGGTTGCTCCAGGCGCTCTAAAAACACCTGCATCGCACCCATCACATAGGGATGCGAGTTGAAGGTGCCACGCGCGAAGCAAATATCGGCTGGGCGATTTTCGCGGTAGCGCTTCATAAATTCTTTTTTACCGCATACCACGCCCACCGGCAGGCCTCCACCCAGTGTTTTGCCATAGGTGACCATGTCGGCCTGCACATCGAAGTATTCTTGTGCCCCGCGCAGCGCTAGGCGGAAGCCGACAAACACCTCGTCGAAGATCAAAACGATGCCGCGATGGGTGCACACCGCGCGCAATTGTTGCAACCAAGCGGTGTAGCCAACGCGGTCGAAGTTGGCGCTACGCCCGCTGTCCACCAAGGAAGAATCGCCCGGCGCGCCAGCATTAGGATGTAGCGCTTGCAACGGATTAATTAGGACGCAGGCGATGTCGCTGCGTGTGGCAAGCACGCGCAGCGAAGCGGCATCCATTTCCTTCAGAGTATAAGTTTCGCGCGGCGGCAATGGATTGCCGATACCCGGTTGCACATCCTCCCACCAGCCGTGGTAGGCGCCGCAAAAGCGCACCAGATGGCTGCGTTTGGTGTGGTAACGTGCGAGGCGCACCGCCTGCATCACTGCCTCAGTGCCGGACATGTGAAACGAAACTTCATCCAAACCAGAAATGGCGCGCAGGCGTCGTACGTTGTCGACGACGATGGGATGGTAGGCACCAAGTACTGGGCCCAAGTCTTGCACGCGGGCGCTGCCCTCGGCGATGCAGCTCTTGTAGAAGTCATATCCCATAACATTGACGCCATAGGAGCCGGTCAAATCGTACAGCTGGTTACCGTCCAGGTCAGTCAGCAATACGCCGTTAGTGGATTGCAGAAAGCTGCCGCCTTTCAGGTGTTGCTGCACATAACGGCTGACCTGGAATGGCACGCGGTAATTCCCCGTGAATTGCAGATCGGAAATGGTTTCGCTAGCTACACTGGTAAGTGCGGCACTGGTGGCGAAGCGTTGCCGGTAAAGCGCCGCCAGTGCCATGAAACCGTCACGTCGCTGTTGCATGATTTCAGGTGGCGCTTGGTCGAGTTTGAATAGGGATGCTTCTTCGTATTCATAGAAAGGCATGAGGCGCGCGATACGCTTGGCTATGCGTGAATGACCAGTCAGCGAGCGATGCTTGGCGTGCGATAGTTCCAGGCGACGCTTGACGCGCGGCAACGTAGCCAACAAGGCTGCCAGACTGATGGTGTAAACAAATAGGGTTTCGTTCATTGATGATTTCTCCTTATGCGCTGTTCTACCCAAGCCCGGTTACAAATTTATGAAAAAATTAATTTCCAAACTGGTTCTACAAGAAGACCTCAATTTTTTGCTGACTAACCGCGTGCCGCGACAATTGCTGACGCGCTTCATGGGCTGGTTCAGTCAGATCGAAAGCCCATGGTTGGCGCGTTGCTCAATTGCGGTGTGGCAGTTGTTTACCGATTTGGATTTATCCGAAGCGCGCGAGACGAAATTCCGCAGCTTGCATGCATGTTTCACACGGCAATTACGCGAAGGCGCACGTCCGCTGGATATGGATCCACTGCTTTTGGTCAGCCCCAGTGACGGCATCGTCGGTGCTTGTGGTGCTATCGCCGGCACGCAACTGATCCAGGCCAAGGGCTTCCCCTATACTTTGCTTGACTTGTTGGGGAAGCAGGCATTGGTGGATTACTATCGCGACGGCAGTTATGTCACCCTGCGCCTGACTTCTAGCATGTACCACCGCTTCCACGCGCCGCATGATTGCGATGTGCAGCGCGTGACTTACATTTCGGGCGATACCTGGAACGTCAATCCGATCGCCCTTCAGCGGGTGGCGAAGCTGTTCTGCAAGAACGAGCGCGCCTTGATCGAGACCACATTGAGCGGAGGTCATCGCGTCACGCTGGTACCGGTGGCCGCTATTCTGGTGGCCAGCATTCGTTTACATTTTTTGGATGTGTTGCTACACCTGCGCTATCGCGGCCCGAATGAAATATCGTGCGCTGCGCATTTTGTAAAGGGCGAGGAAATGGGCTGGTTCCAGCATGGTTCGACCATTATCGTGTTTGCGCCGAAGGGTTTTTTGTTGTACGACGGGATTGCGGAAGGCGTGCAGGTAAGGATGGGGCAGGGTTTGTTGTGTCTGCCTGAAGCCTGACTAGGCTGATGCAGTTTGTTGGGTCGATTGATTGAAATGCGTTTGCGCTAGTTGGGCGCGCTGCGCCAAAGGCAAATAGGTGTTGTGCGGGAACGACGTGTGCAGCGCTGGCATCATTTCAGGTGGCGCAGCTGGCTCTAGTGTCGCAATTGCTTCGGCCCGCATTTCCGTCACGGTAAATGTCGAATGATGCTGGATCAGTTCCATACGACCATCGTGATGCTCGATAATGGCTGTGCAGCTATCGACCCAGTCGCCGCAATTAATGTAAATCATGCCCTCTGCGTTGCGTATGGTGGCGCTGTGGATATGGCCACAAATCACGCCATCCATGCCGCGCTCGCGCGCGGCATGGATCACTGATTCCTCGAAGTCGAAAATGAAACTCACGGCGGATTTCACCTTGCGTTTGGCGTATCCGGCCAGCGACCAATAGCCGGGGCGCTTTAAGCGGCGGCGCAGCCAGGAGAGCCAGCCGTTGATTCGCACCAAGGTGTTGTAGGCTATGTCGCCTAGCACCGCGACCCAGCGATGGTAGCGCGTCACTTGGTCGAATTCATCGCCGTGAACCAGTAAGTAGCGGCGCCCATCAGCAGCCGTGTGGACGTATTCTTTGATTACCTGGATATTGCCGAAATTGGTGTCGTCAAATTGGCGCAGAGCCTCGTCGTGATTGCCCGGTATCAGGAAGATGCGCTCGCCATGACGCGCACGGCGCAACAGCTTTTGCACGACCGTGTTTTGCGCCGATGTCCAATGAATGCTGCGATGCATGGCCCAAAAATCGATGATATCGCCGACTAGGAACGTGTAATCGGCTTCGTGCTCGCGCAGAAATTCCAGCAGTTGCTCGGCCTTGCAGCCGCGCGTCCCGAGGTGGATATCGGAAAGAAATATCGAACGAACGCGAGTCGGCATATGAAGTCTCCCTAGGCTAAGGCCTTTTCTGGGCTAAATATTCTTGGCATCGGACGAGACTTTGACGCGTTGATAAGACGCTTTGGTGACGGATAAATAACGAATTGATGAAATCGTCGAGATTCACTGAGGGATTCAAGCGAATGCTTGGGGTAAGGTGAGGGCTTTCGATGCACTCGCCCAGCCAGTAATGAAAAAAGCCCATAATAATATGGGCTTATAATTCTATCTTGGCGGAGAGAGAGGGATTCGAACCCTCGATGCAGGTTTAAGCCCGCATACTCCCTTAGCAGGGGAGCGCCTTCGACCACTCGGCCATCTCTCCGAAAGGGCGCAAGGATACTAGCGAATCCTTGTCCCGGTCAAACTCAATTAGCGTATTTTACGCTGCTTGCTCCAGGTTGAAAGCCTTGTGCAGCACGCGTACAGCCAGTTCCAGGTATTTTTCGTCGATCACGACCGATATTTTGATTTCGGAGGTAGAAATCATTTGCAGGTTGATACCTTCCGCGGCGAGTGTTCTGAACATGGTGGAGGCGATGCCGGAATGCGAGCGCATGCCGACGCCAACCAGGGAGACTTTGACGATCTTGTCGTCGCCCTTTAATTCGCGTGCGCCGATGTCTTTTTGAGCATTTTGCAGAATACCCATGGCCTTGGCGTATTCGCTGCGATTGACGGTGAAGGTGAAGTCGGTGGTGGTGCCGTCGGCACCGACGTTCTGGATAATCATATCCACGTCGATATTCGCATCTGCGACCGGCCCCAGGATGGCGTAGGCGATGCCGGGGCGGTCGGGTACGCCGAGCACGGTGATCTTGGCTTCGTCGCGGTTGAATGCAATGCCGGAGATGATGGGTTGTTCCATGGATTCTTCCTCGAATGTAATGAGTGTGCCTTCACCTTCTTCTTCGAAGCTGGATAACACGCGCAATTTAACTTTGTATTTGCCGGCGAATTCGACCGAACGAATCTGCAGGACTTTGGATCCCAAGCTGGCCATTTCCAGCATTTCTTCAAAGGTGATGGTCTTGAGCTTGCGCGCCTCGGGCACGATGCGCGGGTCGGTGGTGTAGACGCCATCGACGTCGGTGTAAATCTGGCATTCATCTGCTTTGAGCGCCGCGGCGAGCGCCACGCCGGTGGTGTCGGAGCCGCCACGGCCCAGGGTGGTGATATTGCCTTTTTCATCCACGCCTTGAAATCCCGCTACGACGGCCACATAACCTGCATTAAGGTCGCGGCGTAAGTTTTCTTCGTCGATCGATAGAATGCGCGCTTTGGTATGGGCATCGTCGGTCACGATACGCACTTGCGCACCGGTGTAGCTCTTGGCTTTCAATCCCATTTCCATCAGGGCCATGGAGAGCAGGGCGATGGTAACTTGTTCGCCGGTGGAGACCATCACGTCCAGCTCGCGCGGATTGGGATTGGCCTGGATGCTTTTAGCTAAGGCGATCAGACGATTGGTTTCGCCAGACATGGCGGAGAGTACCACCACCACTTGATGGCCTTGTGCTTTGAAGCGGGCAACGCGTTGAGCGACGTTTTTGATGCGGTCAGGGTTGCCGACCGAGGTGCCGCCGTATTTTTGTACGATCAGAGCCATGCGTGTTCCAAAAAAACGGAAATTATACCGAAATTGTGTGGCCTGGGGTATGCGGGTGAATGCCGACGAAGCTTTGAACAAGGTGGCGAAATCGTAACGCCTGTTCTTAAGAACCTATAATGAGTGAAATGCCGGGTAGGTAAGGGTTTGTAACAAGCAATTGGTTTAAAGGTTTTGAATTCAAGCATAAATGCAAATATCAGGGCATATGCTATTATCTTATGTATAAGCGAACGAACCTGGCATTACTTTTGCATGTCAATACAATAGAACGTGCTTATGTAAACTGTCAAAATAAGGAAACTTGTATGAAACTGCTCGAAAAAATTGCTAATCCGCGCGATGTACGGCGTAAGCTGGGTCTAAATCAACAGGATTTTTGGACCAAGATTGGCGTGACCCAAAGTGGGGGATCGCGTTACGAAAGTGGGCGCAAAATGCCCAAGCCGGTCAAAGAATTGCTGCGCTTAGTTCATGTGGAGCAAATTGATCTCGGTCGCTTGAAGCGCGAAGATCTGGAAATCATCGACTATTTGAAGGACTCGCATCCTGACCTGTATAAAAGCTTGAAAAAAGCGGCTAAAGGTAGTGGTCGCAAGGTAACTGAAGCGGAAGAATAAGTTTTAAGTCCGTGGTTCACTACGGGCTTATGCTTACCGCAAGTCCGATTTGTTTGAGTTTCTGCGCAAATTCTTCCAGCCAGGCTTCTGGTAATGCGGAGAGTTGCGCAGCCTCCGGTTGTTGGCTGGGGCGCGCAATACCATAAAGCAATACGCCCTTGAGCCGCACGCCTTGCGCCAGCAAATGCGCTAGAAAATCCAAATAAGCTTGTTGTTCATGCACCGAAGGTGCTGCGCCCTTATGGGCGAACACACATGTTTGAACCCAGGTGGGACAAAGCGCTGTTGCTTGGGCTAGGTGCTCTGCGGTTTTTTTCAGCGATTGCCGTGTGTTGTTGATGCGCGCCATGCCGTCGCGTGTTGCGGAGTCGAATTTATACCAAACCTCCCCGTGTAATTTCGCCATGCGCTGCAAGCCCAACTGCACAGGTTCGCGTCCAATCAGACTCCCATTGGTGATCAACACCAGTTTGACTTTACCGACCAAGCCAAAGTGCTTCATCACGCGACCGATCAATTGGATCACTTCCGGAAATTCCTTAGCGCTGGTGGGTTCGCCGTTGCCGGAGAGGGCAATGTCGTTCAGGCGGCGAGCATCTTCCGGTACCCGCGTTTGCATGAAGTCGCCATGCAGAATGTCGTTGAGTAGGGAAGTGAGTTCGGTTTCTAATTGCTTCAAGTCGATTACCGGCGCCGCACCGCGCTTGAGATCGGGCACTTGGCAATAGATGCAACGCCAGTTGCAGGCATTGTTCGGATTGAGGTTGATGCCAACCGAAACGCCGCCAGCACGGCGCGAAACAACCGGATAGACGTAGGTCATGTGCGCTGCATCACGGGCGTGATCGCGGATCGAGAGTTTGGCGTGGGTGGTGTTGGACATAGGCGCATTTTAAGGGTTAATCGCTTGAATGCTATACTTACGCGAAATTTCACAGGCCTGATGCAATGTTAATTACCCGTAGACTCGAATTCGACGCCGGCCACCGTATCCCCCAGCACAAGAGCCAATGCCGGCATTTGCATGGCCATCGCTATGCGCTGGAAATCACGCTCTCGGGCGAGGTGATCCAAACCGAGGGTGCATCGGAGCAAGGCATGGTGATGGATTTTTCCGATGTGAAAAACATCGCATTGGAGAAAATTGCCAATGTATGGGATCACGCCTTCTTGGTGTATCGCGGCGATACCCAGGTGCTGGAATTCTTGAATAGCATCCAAGGCCATAAAACCGTAGTGATGGATAGTGTGCCAACGGCGGAAAACCTAGCCTTGGCTGCCTTTAAAATACTCGACGCGGCCTATGTCGATGTTTACGGAAATCACTTGCGCCTGGAACGTGTGCGCTTGTATGAAACGCCGAACAACTGGGCCGACGCCGTGCGCAATCAACTAACAGAAAGAAAGTAAGCAATGAATTTAGATAAAGTCACGTCCGGTCGCGATGTGCCGAACGATTTTAATGTCATCATCGAAATCCCCATGCATGGCGACCCGATCAAGTATGAAGTGGACAAGGAAACCGGCGCCATGTTCGTGGATCGCTTCATGTCCACAGCCATGCACTATCCCTGCAATTATGGTTATGTGCCGCACACCCTGTCGGAAGATGGCGACCCGGTGGACGTCTTGGTGGTAACGCCAGTAGCCTTGATCACCGGCGTGGTGGTGCGCTGCCGCCCGGTCGGCATGCTCAAGATGACCGACGAGGCCGGTATCGACGCCAAGATCATCGCCGTGCCGGTGGATAAATTATGCACGATCTACAAAGACGTGAAAAAGCCGGATGATTTATCGCCGCTGCTGCTGCGGCAAGTGTCGCACTTCTTCGAGCACTATAAAGACCTGGAGCCGAACAAGTGGGTGAAGGTCGAAGGCTGGGTCGATGCCGACGCCGCCAAGGCGGAAATCATGACGGGTGTTGAGCGCTACCAACAAGCTTCACCCAAGCCTAACTTCTAGTCGTTACCATGATCCACAGCGCTGCCGACAAACGTTTCCACCAATTGATGCTGCATTTTTCCCAGGAACAAGACTTGGTGCGCCGTGCGGAATTGGAGCAATCGATTTGGCATGCGTACGGTTCAGAGTGCGCGGTTTGCGTGATCGACATGTCAGGCTTCACGCGCATCACCGAACGCTTTGGTATCGTGCACTATCTGTCGATGATCACGCGCATGCAACTGACAGCCGCACCGCTGATCAAGGAGCATGGTGGCACCTTGGTCAAGTTCGAGGCTGATAATTGCTACGCCACATTTTCGGATACCCTGGAGGCGATTCGCGGCTGCATTGCACTGCAAATTGCGCTCGATACCGGGAATCGATTGACCGATGAGAATCACGAAATCCGGATTGCCTGTGGCATTGATTATGGCAAGATCCTAATGCCGCATGCGGCAGATTTTTTTGGCGATTGCGTGAATCACGCCAGCAAGCTCGGCGAGGATTTGGCTGAGGCGGGAGATATCTTAGTGGGGGCCACGGCCATGCAGCGTGTGCCGCCGGAATCCGGTATTGTCACTGCGGCTACGACCTTCCACCTCTCTGGCGTCCAGATCGAGGCTTGCGCCGTCAGTTATTCGTAAAGTAGTTTACTGTCCGAAAAAATCCTTCACCCGATCCATCCAGCCCTTGGCGCGCGGGTTGTTGTCTTGATCCTGGCTCATGGTCTCTAACTCGCGTAGCAATTCCTTCTGCCGCGCATTCAGATTCACCGGCGTTTCTACCACCACATGGCAATACAGATCGCCGTGCTGTTGGCTGCGTACGCCTTTGATGCCTTTGCCGCGCAGACGGAAGACTTTCCCGTTTTGCGTTTCTGCGTCGACTTTGATTTTGGCATGGCCGTCTAGGGTCGGAATATCGATGTCGCCACCTAAGGCGGCGGTGGTAAAACTTACCGGCATTTCGCAATGCAAGTCGTCGTTGTCACGTTTGAATACGGCATGTTGTTTGAGGTGAATCATCACATACAAATCACCGGCCGGGCCGCCGTTGATACCGTGTTCACCCTCTGCGGCTAAACGGATACGGTCGCCTTCATCTACACCAGAGGGGATTTTGACGGATAGTGTTTTGTGCTGCTTGACCCGCCCCGCGCCATGACAAGCCGAGCAGGGACTGTCGATCGTTTTGCCGCTACCGTGACAGGTGGGGCAGGTTTGTTGGATTGAGAAAAATCCCTGCTGCATGCGCACCTGGCCATGGCCTGCGCACATGCTGCACGTGCTGGCTTCCGTACCGGGTTTGGCGCCGGTGCCATGACAGGGTTCGCATTCTTCCATGGTGGGAATACGAATCTTGGTTTCGGTGCCGCGTGCGGCTTCTTCCAGACTGATTTCGAGGTTATAGCGCAGGTCCGCACCGCGATACACGTTGCTGCGTTGTCGGCCACCGCCGCCGCCACCAAAGATGTCGCCGAAGATATCGGAAAATGCATCGGCGAAGTTGCCGTAGCCTTGGCCGCCCCCACCGGCCGCACCTTCCATGCCGGCATGGCCGAATTGATCGTATTGCGCGCGTTTATTACCGTCCGATAAAACTTCGTAGGCCTCTTTCGCCTCTTTGAATTTATCTTCGGCTTCTTTGCTGTCCGGATTACGATCCGGGTGATGCTTCATCGCCAGCTTGCGGTAAGACTTTTTAATATCGTCGTCGGATGCGTCGCGGTTGACGCTCAGCACTTCGTAATAATCACGTTTGGACATTTAGATCACTCGCCATAAAGCACATAAAGGGCACAGAGCTTAACAGAGTTGCCTCTGTGTTCTCTGTGCCCTCTATGGCAGAAGAAATTTATTTCTGGTCTTTTACTTCTTCAAACTCAGCGTCGACGACATCATCATCGGGCTTTTTGCTTCCGGCACCAGTAGCGCCAGCCCCTGCCGCTGCTGCTGCAGCTTGCATTTGCTCGGCCATTTTATGCGAGGCCGTGCCCAATGCTTGCATCTTGGCTTCGATGGTTTCCTTGTCGTTGGACTTGAGCGCTTCCTCGGCGTCTTTGATCGCGGCTTCAATCGCAGTCTTGTCATCGGCGCTGACTTTGTCGCCCTGTTCGGTGAGCGTCTTTTTCACCGAATGAATCAAGGCGTCGCATTGGTTGCGCGCATCGACCAGTTCGCGCTGTTTCTTGTCTTCTTCGGCATGCGACTCACCGTCACGCACCATCTGCTGGATTTCTTCATCCGATAAACCGGAGTTTGCCTTGATGGTGATCTTGGCTTCTTTCCCGCTAGCCTTATCCTTAGCTGACACGTGCAAGATACCGTTTGCGTCGATGTCGAAGGTTACTTCAATCTGCGGCATGCCCCGTGCAGCGGGTGGAATATCGCCGAGATTGAATTGCCCCAAGCTCTTATTGGTGGTCGCCATTTCGCGCTCACCTTGCAGCACGTGGATCGTCACCGCAGTTTGATTATCGTCTGCTGTGGAGAACACTTGCTGCGCCTTGGTTGGGATCGTGGTGTTCTTTTGGATCAGCTTGGTCATTACACCGCCCAAAGTTTCGATACCCAAGCTCAGCGGGGTCACATCCAGCAACAGCACGTCTTTCACTTCGCCTTGCAACACGCCACCTTGAATCGACGCGCCAATCGCAACCGCTTCGTCCGGGTTCACGTCACGACGCGGCTCTTTACCAAAGAAAGCTTTTACTTTCTCTTGCACTTTCGGCATACGCGTCATACCGCCAACCAGAATTACGTCTTCAATGTCGGACACTTTCAGTCCCGAATCCTTGATCGCCATCTGGCATGGGCCCATAGTGCGGTCAATCAATTCTTCCACCAGGCTCTCGAACTTGGTACGAGTGATTTTCACGTTCAAGTGTTTCGGGCCAGAGGCATCGGCGGTGATGTAAGGTAGGTTCACTTCGGTTTGTTGCGCCGAGGACAATTCGATCTTGGCTTTCTCCGCAGCTTCTTTCAGGCGTTGCAGTGCCAGCATGTCCTTACGCAGATCCACGCCTTGCTCTTTTTTGAATTCGTCCGCCAGATAGTCGATCACGCGCTGGTCGAAGTCTTCGCCGCCGAGGAAGGTGTCGCCATTGGTCGACAACACTTCGAATTGATGTTCGCCTTCGACTTCGGCGATTTCGATAATGGAAATATCGAAGGTGCCGCCGCCCAAGTCATACACAGCAATTTTGCGGTCGCCTTCTTTCTTGTCCATACCGAAAGCCAATGCGGCTGCGGTCGGTTCGTTGATGATGCGCTTCACATCCAGGCCGGCGATCTTGCCGGCATCTTTAGTGGCTTGGCGTTGTGAGTCATTGAAGTAAGCGGGCACGGTGATCACGGCCTCCGTGACTTCTTCACCCAGATACTCTTCAGCAGTTTTCTTCATCTTACGCAGTACTTGCGCCGAGACTTCCGGCGGCGCCATTTTCTTGCCGCGTACTTCTACCCAAGCATCGCCGTTATCGGCTTTGGTTATGGTGTAAGGCACCATGGTCAAATCTTTTTGCACCATGGGCTCTTCAAAGCGGCGACCAATCAGACGCTTCACTGCAAACAGCGTGTTCTTCGGATTGGTGATGCCTTGGCGTTTGGCGGCAGCACCGACCAAAATCTCATCGTTGTCGGCATATGCGACGATCGACGGCGTGGTGCGCGCACCTTCAGAATTTTCGATGACTTTCGGCTTGCCGCCTTCCATGATCGAAACGCAGGAGTTGGTGGTGCCAAGGTCGATACCGATAATTTTTCCCATGATGACTTCCCTCTAAAAAAGAATATGTTGTTTGTTAAGTGGGGCGCTTGGGTTGGTTTTTCAAGCACCCTATTTTTTCTTAAGCGTCTGGAGCCTTTGCCACCGAAACCAGCGCAGGGCGCAGGATGCGGCCATGTATGGCGTAGCCTTTTTGCATCACCATCACCACCGTATTCGGCTCCGCATCCGCAGGCACCATGGCCATTGCCTGATGCTGGTGCGGATCGAATTTTTCGCCGAGCGGGTTTACTTCTTGAATTTGGAACTTGCCGAATACGGTGGCCAATTGCTTCAATGTGAGTTCGACACCGCTCTTGAGCGTTTCCAGGCTGGCATTTTCAACGGCCAAAGTCGCTTCCAATGCATCTTTCACTGCCAGTAGTTCACCAGAAAAGCCTTCCACTGCGAATTTGCGGGCGCTTTCCGCTTCCTGATGGCCGCGACGGCGAATGTTTTCGGTCTCCGCCTTGGCGTACATCCAGGCGTCGTAGTGTTCCTGGGCCTTGAGCTCGGCTGCTTGCAGCATCTCTTCCAGGCTGGGCATCACTTCCGGTTGCGCGGATTCCGGAGCCGGGTTTTGTTCGGGTACTGCGCTATTTTCTTGATTCGACATGTAATCCTCCAAAGACTCAGGGTCATTTTGGGGCGTTGTTTCCCATTTCAAGGGAGTGGGGAAGGTTTTTTTGGCTTGACGATAGGGTGATCACGCCCTAGTATCCACATATACCACATACATTCCAGGATAAGGGTATGGCTCAATTACACTTTTACGTTCCAGACGAAGTTGAGGTGCAGATTCGCAACAAGGCCAGTCAAGCTCAATTACCGCTATCGCGTTACTTGGCTAATTTAGTTAAGCAGGAAGCAGGGCAGCCTAGCCAATGGCCTGACGGCTATTTCGAGCAGGTTTTTGGCCAATGGCAGGGCGAGCCGCTGGTGCGCCCAGCGCAGGGCGAGTTCGAAGAGCGTGCGGAACTGAAATAATGTATTTGTTGGACACCAATGTCTGCATTCGTCTGCTGAATGAGTCGCACACGGGCATCCTGCGGCAGTTCCAGGCGCGCGCGCCAACCGACATCGCCTTGTGCAGTGTAGTCAAGGCCGAACTATTGTTTGGCGCTCGTCGTAGCGCTCGCGTAGAGCAAAACCTGCAACGACTGAAACTATTCTTCGCGCCGCTGAATAGCTTGCCATTTGATGATCTATGCGCGGAACACTATGCGCTGATCCGTACTGACCTACTCGCACAAGGCACCCCAATCGGCCCCAACGATCTCTTGATCGCCGCCATCGCCCGCGCGCACGATGCTGTGTTGGTGACGCATAACGTCAACGAGTTTGGACGCGTGATCGGCTTGCGGATGGAAGATTGGGAAGTGGCGGGCTGAATGCATACAGAGATATCCATAGAAAAACACAGCCTCGCCTTGTAGCGCCGGCATTATTGCCGGCAAATCGGCTAAGCCAAGTCCCGTGGAAAATACATCATCGCCGAAATCGTATATCAGCAAGCTGTGACCGAATCTCCGCTGGAATTTCCTTCAGGCTCCCCCGATATAGCCAAAGCAACCCGCACATCCCATACAGCGCAAGCGACGCTGGGAAATTTACCTCACGCATTAATTCCAGCGCCAGCGGACTCTTAAAATACCAGTAAATCGCATAACAGCCATCCACCGTAAACCAAGTCGCAAACAGCATCGCTGGCCACAGATGCCATTTTCTTTCCAGGATGACGCGCAGACTCCACGGTGCAGTGAGATAGGCAAGGAATGCCATGATGAAACTGATGGAGATATCCCAGTCCGGTGCCTGGTAATAGAAAGAACCGACTATCAACAAGGCGATGCCAATGGCCAACGTAGCGAGTTTCCAGGGGCGGAGAAATTCAGACATGCTTAGACACTACGCCAACCTTAAACTTTTAGGTCAACCTGCTGCAAGCTACCGGCGCTGCCATCTTCATTCAAGAAAACGCTGCTGCTGCGTAGCAGGCCGGCATTGAATTCGAAAGGCGTGGTGACTTTGCCGAGGTAGAGTGCGCCGACCCCGGCTTCCTTGAGCGAGGTTAATTTGCTATTGCCTTGCGCATCGGGGGTGAATAAACGTAGCTGGGTGAATACAGCGTCCGCTTCGTCGATGAATTGGTTGTGGTCGCTGTCGTAGGCGGCGAGGTCGGCAAAGCCGTCGCCGCTGGTCGGGCCGAACAGTTCTTGGCCGTTGTTGATCTTGCCATCCTTATTCTTGTCGAGCGCGAGGAAGCCGCTGCCGGATTGCAATTGCGCGACTTGTTCGGTCTGGCCGTCGCTATCCAGATCGAAGCTGAATTTGGTATCGGCTAGCGCAGCGGCCTTGCCGTTGAAATTGAGTATCAGAGGATCCTTGGCCTTGGCGGCATTGCCGGTGCGGATCGAGATATCGACCTGCTCGGTCTGTGCGCTGGCTAAATTAAAGGCGAGCTGAAAGCGAATCTCCTTGCCGTCTTGGGTGCGGATTACGCCTTCCGCGCTAAAGCTGAGCTGTTGTTCGGTGGTGGTGCGCGCATGGTAGTCGTAGGCCAAGCTTGCTTGCGCGGGAGCTGGGGTGCTGGCGGCCTCGGTTTGCGCTGTGGGCGCGTCAATCGATAGTTGGTCAATTTTTTGGCCGGTGAATTTTTCGATTAACAGGCGCAGCAGGATTAAACGTGGGTCGTTGTTGACGGCGTCTTCTGCGGCTGTAATGGCCTTGGCTTGTTCGGCGGCCGCCTGGCCTGCTTCGGAGATGGCAACGGCCGCATTGCGGGGTGCCGGGCCAAAAGACACGCTCAGCGATTGCCGCTCCTCGGTGGTTGTTACCCGGCTATATTGAGCGGCCAGGTGGATGCTGTTGCTCTCGACTCGCATGGGTTCGGCTCCTGCTAAATGCTTAATAACAATATCGACCAATAGCGCAGTGAGGTTGATGTGTTGCGCAATTGATTTTTCGCAGCTAAGGCCAGGGTGTGGGTACGGATGGCTGGTTCTGCGATAATGGCGGACTTTTATCGATCACCCATCAGCCTTTTAGGCAGGATCTCCCCATGCAAACAGAAACTTTCATTACGGGCAAAGACGCCTCGCTCGAATCCTCCATCGCCGCCATGACCGCCAAGCTCGCCGCCCTGGGTTTCCAGGTTGAAGAGCGCACCTGGCTCAATCCGGTGGAAGGTATCTGGTCGGTGCATATCAGCGAGCGTGATTGCCCGCTGATGTTTACCAACGGCAAGGGTGCAACTAGGCTTGCGGCGCTCGCCAGTGCACTAGGCGAGTTTTTTGAGCGCCTGTCCTGCAATTATTTTTGGACGCATTACTATTTGGGTGAAGCGATTGCTAATCGTGAGTTCACCCATTACCCACGCGAGCAATGGTTCAAGCACGACGAAGACGGCGCTTGGCCCAAAGAGTTACTGACCCCGGAGCTGCATGCGTTCTACAACCCAGAAGGTGCTGTCGATGCCAGCGCACTGGTGGATCTTAATTCCGGTAATGCCGAGCGCGGCATTTGCGCGCTGCCTTATATCCGCGAACGCGATGGCGCCAGCGTGTGGTTCCCAGTCAACCTCATCGGCAATTTGTATGTCAGCAACGGCATGTCGGCGGGCAACACGCGCAATGAAGCGCGCACGCAGGCGCTGTCGGAAATTTTCGAGCGCTACGTCAAATTCCGCATTATCGCCGAAGGGCTATGCTTGCCGGATGTGCCAGAGGAAGTCATCGCACGTTATCCGCGCATTGCGGCCGGTGTGAATGCACTGCGCGCTGCCGGTTTCGGCATCTTGGTCAAGGACGCGTCCTTGGGCGGTGAATATCCGGTGATGAATGTAACGCTGCTCAACCCGCACGACTTAGGTTGTTACGCTAGCTTCGGCGCACACCCGCGTTTTGAAATCGCGCTGGAACGTGCTCTGACAGAATTGCTGCAAGGCCGTGCGCTAGAGGAGTTAGCCGGTTTTCCGGAGCCAGGCTTCGATCTGGATGAAATCGCGCATGCGCAGAATTTGGAAATCCACTTCGTTGACTCCAGCGGCATCATCAGCTGGAACTTCCTCGGCGATAAGCCGGATTTCGAATTCTGTGATTGGAATTTCAGCAACACGACCGAAGAAGACTATGCCTGGTCGGTTGAGCGCATCCACGCTGACGGACGCGATATCTATATCGCCGATTACACCCACTTGGGTGTCTACGCTTGCCGCATCTTCGTGCCTGGCATGTCGGAGATTTATCCGATCGACGATCTGGAATATGAAAACAACAGCGTGGGTAACGACATACGCCCGCCGATTCTGCATTTATCGGATCTGGATGACGATGAATGTAAGGATTTGCTGGAGACCCTGAACGAACTCGGTTTGGCCGACCAGCGGCCGGTGGCCGCATTGATTGGTCTCGCGCCGGATGCTGATTCATTGTGGAAAGACTTGCGCGTGGGCGAGTTAAAACTGATGCTGGCCCTGGCCATCGGCGATGAAGCAGCGACGCGTGAGGGTTGCGACTGGGTGCGTCATTTTGCACAATTGAACGAACAGCGTCGGCGTGTTTACTTGTGCATCGAAAGCTTGCTGAATTTGGGCGAAGCTGCGCCGTATACCGACGCGCTGCAACAGCTATACGGCGCAGACACACTGCAACAAGCGCAAGCGTTACTCAAACGTGAGCAACGCTTTTTTGATTTGCATTCGCCGGGACTAGGGTTGGAGGGGTGCGACATGCACCAACGCTTGCTGGCGGCCTATGCAAAGCTGCACGCGCATTAGTTTCCGATGGCGCTAGGGGTGGGCACGTCTGCCCTTTTAGGCTGCGGCGTCGGGAAAGCGCTCAGCAATTGCCGCTCGCTACGACGCAGGGCCAGCATGTTCTTGACGCGTACGGGCAATTCGATTTGGTCGATCGGCTTGGTGAGGAAATCATTGGCACCAGCCACGAGCGCGCGATAGCGTACATCCCGATCCATGTCGGCGGTCAACATCAGCACGGGTGTATTGGTTTTTTCCGGCAGGGCGCGAAAGCGTTCAATGAACATGATGCCGTTCATGCTTAGCATTTGATAATCGACGATGACCAGATCCGGATTATTGGCGGCGCACCAATTGAGCGCCTGAGTCGGGTCGGTGAAAGCCACCGACGCAGAGGATTTCTGCGCCTCCAGAAGCGCGGTGAGAAATTCTAGGATAAGGCTGTCGTCGTCAATCAACGCTATTTGTATTGCAATCTTTCCCGACTGAAAAGGCTATTATCTGCGGATAAAAATACCTGGAACACGCTGACTTTAATGTGGCTACTGCCGGTTTGTACCACTAGAAAACAGCCATTGTGCGCTATGACTTTGCAGTCAGACCGCAGGTTTTTCGTCCACGAGTAGTTGGGGCTGGTTTGCCTCGGCGTCTGTGAGCTGCGGTGCTTCAGCTTTCAGCCGGCGTTTCTCCTCAGTCTTTTGCTTTTTGGCGATTTCTTTTTGACGCTTAGCGAACGCATAGTTGGGTTTGGCCATTTGCTATCCTTTTCAGTTGGATTTTGGGTTGCAGTGCACTAGCAGGATAACCCTTTTTACCCTGCCTCGCGCTGCGCATACTGATCTGAAGCGCAAACCTCAGCATGCAAAGGCGTTGGGGCGCATGGATAATTTGCGCTGACAGGCGTAGATTGGCGCAGAGTAATAAAAGGAGAGATCGGGATGGCTCGAATGAAGATTTTGTTTTTGGGTTTGTTGTTCGCTTGCGGCAGTGCGCTGGCCGATCCGCCGCAAGGCTATCCTTTCGTCGCTTTCGATGTGGGACTGCGCTCCGCCAAGGAGCAGCATAAACCGCTGTTTGTGTATTTTGGCCGCTTTGGTTGCGCGTGGTGTGACCAGGTGAATAAGCAGACCTTTATAGACTCAGATTTGCGAGCTTTATATATCAAGAATTATGTGTTGGTGTACGTGGATTCGGAGAGCGGCAAGCGCCTGCGCTTGCCCAGTGGCGAGCGCATCACTGAAGCAGATCTGGGTGTGCGCTTCAAGGCGTTTGCCACACCGCTGTTTTTATTCCTGGATGTGGATGGCAAAGAAATTGCACGTATTCCAGGCATCCAGACGGTGCAGAATTTTCGCGATTATGACCGTTATGTGATGGAGGGACACTACCAGACGCAGACGTTGGTGGAATTCTTGAAAGGGAAGCCCTGATGCGTGCGCTCATTTTTTGTGCGCTGTTGTTCAATAGCGGCGCACAGGCGGCACCTTGGGAATTTGAACCGCCGATAGCCGTTAGCGGGAAGGCCGCGCAAGGCGTGTTTGTGCATCTTGAGTCAGCAGGGCGCAAGAGTATTGCGGTCTCGGCAGGCTGGGTAGCTGTGACTTGGGAAGATAATCGCGATGGCGTATCGCGTTGTTATGTGGCGCTGAAGGCACCGGGACAAAACAGCTTTGGCGCAGCGCTCCAGGTGAGTGCGCAACAAGAATCCGCCGAGCCCGCGATTGTTGGTTTGGATGGTGGACGTTTTGTATTGACCTGGGAAGAGAATGGCCGTGTTTGGGTGCGCAGCCTTACGGCAAAATCCGCAAGCTTCGCTACGCCGCGCGCACTCAGCACTAGGCCGGGTACGCAGGCAAGTTTAGGCTACGCAGCGCACGGCGATTTGTATGCCGTGTGGTCGGAACAAGGCGCGCGCTATTGGCAAATCAAACTGGCGCGTTTAACGCTGCTGGTGCAGGGCGGCATCCACGCTGCACGTGCGGTGACGGTGGATGCAAGCACTTTGGGCGATCAGTCCTACCCCAGCATTGCGGTTGAATCTGCCGGTAGAGCAGTGGTGGCGTGGGAAGACCGGCGTGGCGGCCATACGCGACTGTATTCTGCGCTCTCCAAATATGGTGGTGCGCGTATAGCGCCGCCGCAACCGTTGAACGAAGCCGTGTGGCGCGGGCAGGCGCTCGGCTTTGGGCGCGGTACTGGTGTCATGCGCGTGGCCTTGGCAGCGCAGGGGGGCGATGGCGTGGCCGCAGTGTGGGCGGATAAACGCGACTTTCAGTCCGGCTACGACGTGTATGGTGGGTTTGCGCGTAGCCCCAGCTTCCACTTTGGCGCCAACGAAAAGGTGCAGGACGAATTCGGTAATAATTTTGCCCAATGGCACCCAGCCATTGCCGCCAGTCGTGGAGGGCGCGTCGCAGTCGTGTGGGACGACGATCGGGATGGCTCTCCCGATGTGTGGTTATCCTGGCGCAATGCAGATGGGTGGAGCGACGATCTTGCAGTGCCTAGTGCATCGGGTCCGGGCGTACAGTCCGATCCCAGTCTCGCGATGGATGAAGCGGGTAATTTACACTTGGCCTGGGTAGAAAAGACGGACCTCAATAGTCCGTCCACGATTCGCTACAGCTTCGGACGTGCGCAGTAGCCACCCTAGCCTATTTCAACGCCTCGCCGGTGATTCCTTCGATGGTCGCATCGATGTCTTTGGCTGCCGAAGCCGCGCCGCCGATCGCATAGCGTTGGTCTAGATAAGTCCCATTGGTATAGCTCAACCAGACTTTCCCCGCAGCGTCTTGCCAAGCCACGGCCTTAAAGGGAATATCTAGAGCAGCCAGCGGCGCTTCCTTGATGATGTACGGTCCGCCTTTGCCGCGGCCAAAAATTAGCAGTTGGTTCGGCGGTATTGTGACGTTCACTTTCTTCGATAGCTCTTGCCAGTCCACGCGGTTAAAAATGTGCGCACCAACCGCCTTGGCAGAAGCTTCCATGCGATCCATGGTCTCGCTCACCGAGTATTTGCTCGGTTTGGTAACGATGCCAGTATTGCTGTCGAATGCGCCGCCTTGTGTGACTTTGGGGGCGGTTGCGCAGCCGGCGAGTAGTAGCGAGGCAGTCGCTACGATCAATAACAATTTCGATTTTTGTAATTTCATTTTTAGGCCTCCTTTGGTGATCGTACGAAATATTAAATTGCTGTACTGCTAATGATGCGCCCCTAGCCCCAGAGCACGGTTATGGGATAACTCTGCCGCTTGCGTAAGTTGCGCGGGGTCATTTACCAGCCAAGCCCCCAAGTTCGCGAGCGCGATGTCGGTGAGGGCGCGAATCCAGTCCGGTCGTTCGTTGAGACAGGGGATGTAGTGAAATTCCTTGCCGCCCTTGGCGAGAAAAGCACGACGACATTCCATGGCGATTTCCTCCAATGTTTCCAGGCAATCTGCGACGAAGCCAGGGCACACCACATCCACCCGCCGCGTACCGGATTTGCCTAAATTTTCTAGTGTGGCCTGAGTGTAGGGCTTCAACCATTCGGCGCGACCGAAGCGCGATTGGAACGTGAGCACATATTGCTCCGGCTTGAGGCCTAATTGTTCAGCTAGTAAGCGTCCGGTCTTTTGGCATTCGCAGTGGTAGGGGTCGCCCTTGTCCAGTGAAAAACGCGGTACACCATGGAAGCTCATGACCAGCTTGTCCGGTCGGCCATTTTGCATCCAGTAGTCGTTGATGCTTTGCGCTAAAGCAGCAATGTAGCCCGGATGATCGTGATAATGCTTGATCGTGCGCAACGCGGGTTGGTTACGCATCTGGGCGAAACTGGCGAAGACTGCATCCAGCGCGGTTGCCGTCGAACTGGACGCGTACTGTGGGTAGAGCGGAATCACCAGGATGCGGTCGCAGCCTTGTGCGGTCATTTTTTTCAGTACGCTATCCACGCTGGGGGTGCCATAGCGCATGGCGAAATCCACGACCATCGGCGTGCGGGTACGCTCGCCCAGATAGCCTTGTAGTAGTTTGGTCTGCTTCTCCGTGTGTGATAGTAAAGGTGAACCTTCATTGGTCCATATTTGCGCGTATTTTTCGGCGGATTTTTTCGGGCGTGTGTTGAGGATGATGAGATTCAGGATTGGCCACCATACCAAGCGCGGAATCTCAATCACGCGCGGATCGGACAGAAACTCCTTGAGATAAGGGCGTAATGCCCCTGCTGTCGGTGCCTCGGGCGTGCCGAGATTGATGAGCAAGATGCCAACCTTGGGGATCGTGCCGTGGGTGTAGGTTGGTTCTGGAGAGTAGGCCATAGAGCGGGTTGGAACCACGGATGAACACGGATGAACACGGATAATTCGATGGGGCTATCTGTGTTTATCTGTGTTCATCCGTGGCTAAGATTTTCCTTTTTTAATGATACGAAAGCGCGCTCGACAACAGTTTCGCCGTGATGTCCACGATCGGGATCACGCGATCATATGCCATGCGCGTCGGTCCAATGACGCCGACAGTGCCGATGACTTGGCCATTCACTTCATAGGGTGCTGTGACCACGCTGCATTCATCCAGCGGCATCGCGCCGGATTCGCCACCGATAAAGATCTGCACGCCTTCGCCGCGTTGTCCCACGGCGAGCAATTGCATCAGCGCGGTCTTTTGTTCAAACAGGGCGAATAGTTTGCGTAATTGATCCATATTGCTGGAGAGGTCGTGCACGTTGAGCAGCTTGCCCTCACCGGTGATGATGTACTGGTCTTGCGTCTCGCTGAAGGCCTCGGTACCGGCTTCGAGTGCGGCGGTCATGAGCTTGGTTGTTTCTTGACGCAATTGCTTGAGTTCTTCCTGGATGGTGTCTTTGGCTTGATCCAGTGGCCGGCCAGCGTAATGTTGGTTGAAAAAGTTGGCTGCTTCGATTAATTCTGATGCGCTATAGGATTGGCCCGGCATCAGAATGCGATTCTGTACCGTGCCGTCGGTGGCGACCAGGATCATCAAAATACGTTGTTCCGATAAATTCAAGAATTCGATATGGCGAACCGCACTGGCGCGCTTGGAGGCTAGCACCACACCGGCAAATTGCGTCAGATCGGACACTAGGCGCGCGGCGGAAGCGATCAAGCGCTGTGGCTCGGAGACGTTGAACTGGGATTCTAATTGTTGAATTTCACCCGACCCCAGCGTTTGCACCGTGAGCAAGGTATCGACAAATAAGCGGTAACCGCGCGGTGTGGGAATGCGCCCGGCAGAGGTGTGCGGACTGATGATAAATCCCAATTCCTCTAGGTCCGCCATCACATTGCGGATGGTGGCTGGGCTTAAATCCAACCCGGAGTATTTGGACAATGTGCGTGAACCCACCGGCTGGCCTTCGGCGATATAGCGTTCCACCAGGGTTTTTAGCAGCAATTGTGAGCGTTTATCGAGCATGGCTGCATTGTACTGAATTCGGTGGATTAGGGTAGGGGTGTGTTTGGAATCACGCATAAACACGAAATAAGGGCAAAAATTCGTGTTCATTCGTGCTTGCAAAAAAGCCTTATAATCCCCGCATCATGCGTTTTCCATTCCAAACCGTTGCCCTGATTGGCAAGTACAACTCTCACGAGATCAGCGGCCCGATTATGCGCTTGGCCGAATTCCTAGAGAAAAAAGGCTGCAAGGTTCTATTCACGGTGCAGACGGCCGATCGCATGGGTATTCCCGGCTTCGATAGCGCGCGCCTGGTGGATATCGGCAAGGTGGCCGATTTGGCGATTGTGCTCGGCGGTGACGGCACTATGCTGAATGTGGCGCGTATTTTGGCCGACTACGATATCGCTGTGGTCGGCGTGAACCAGGGCCGCTTGGGATTTCTGACCGACGTGTCAGTCGATACCATGCTGGAGACGCTGGAGGAAATGCTGGCCGGTGAATTCACTACGGAAAATCGCTTCTTGCTGGATGTCACCGTCGAGCGCGATGGCGAAGGCGCCGCGATATTCCATGGCCGCGCCTTTAACGACATCGTGGTGAGCAAGGGTGCTACCGGCCGCTTGATCGAGACGGAAGTGTTTATCGACGGCCAATTCGTCTATAGCCAACGTTCCGATGGATTGGTGATTGCGTCGCCAACGGGTTCCACTGCGTATGCGCTCTCTGCTGGCGGCCCGATTCTGCATCCCACGTTGGAAGCGATCATATTGGTGCCGATCTGCCCGCATACCTTGAGCAATCGCCCGATTGCAGTGAATAGCCATGCGGAAGTCGAAGTGCTGGTCAGTCATGCCGATGATTGCAACGCCAACTTTGACGGCCAGCGCCGTTTGGAATTGACGCCGGGTGACCGGGTACGGGTGCGCCGTTCGGAAAATTCGCTTTTGCTGTTACGCCCACGCGGGCACAGTTATTACGACATGCTGCGGCAGAAGCTGCATTGGGGCGAGAAGCTGTGACGCAGGCGTCAGGATTTTAGGGTTAGGACATGCTGCTGCATCTCTCCGTCAAGGATTTTGTCATTGTCGATCGCGTCGAGCTTGAGTTCGCAGCCGGTTTTAGCGTGCTCACGGGTGAGACCGGCGCTGGCAAGTCGATTCTGATTGATGCCCTGGCGCTGGTGCTGGGCGATCGTGGCGAGGCGAGCGTGGTGCGTACCGGTTGCGAGCGCGCCGAGCTAGCGGCGCAATTTGATATCGGGCGATTACCGCAACTGCAAACCTGGCTTGCTGATAACGATCTGGCGAATGACGACGGCGAATGCTTGCTGCGCCGCGTGGTGGACAGCAATGGCCGTTCGCGTGCTTTTATCAACGGTCATGCCGCTACCTTGCAGCAATTGCGCGAGGCCGGCGAATGGCTGGTCGATATCCACGGCCAGCACGCGCATCAATCATTGTTGCGTGCTGCTGCGCAACGCGCCTTGCTCGATGGCTATGGTGGCTTGATTGAAAATCAGCGCCAAGTCAGCGAAGCTTATCGCGCTTGGCAAGAACTCAAGCAGCAGCGCGAAGCCGGAGAAAGCAACGCCCTGGCGCTGATGCAAGAGCGCGAAGATTTGGAATGGCGGGTACAGGAACTTACCGGCCTGAATTTCGGCGCCGAAGAATGGCAAGCGTTACTAAACGAACATGCGCGACTCTCGAATGCGGTCAGCTTGATTGATGGGGCGCGCTATGGGGTGGAAGTTCTGTCCGAGAACGATGCTTCGCTCATCGCACAACTGGCGGCCTTGCTCGCCAAGTTGAATCAGTTGCGCGAACACGATAGCGCGTTAAAAGAAACCATCGAATTACTGGAGCCGGCTGAGATTCAACTACAAGAAGCCGCGCACAGTTTGAATCATTACTTGCAAAAACTTGAGCTCGACCCTGAGCGCCTGAACGACTGCGAACAGCGTCTCAACGCGATCCATAGCGCGGCACGTAAATATCGCGTCACGCCTGAACAGTTGTCGGATCTATTGGAAGTCGCACAGGCACGCCTCGCCGCGTTGATTGAAACTGCAGACCCCGAAGCTCTGGTGCGCAAAGAACAAGCCGCCAAGTCATGCTTCGACGAACTGGCCAAAAAACTTTCGACGGGGCGCAAGCAAGTTGCAAAAAAACTCAGTCAAAAAGTTAGCGCTACGTTGCAACAATTGGCGATGGCCGGCGGCGTATTCGAGATCGCTTTGAATCCGGTGCCGGAGGGTGCGAGTTACGGTTATGAAAATGTCGACTTTTTGGTTGCTGCCCATACCGGAATGTCACCCAAACCGCTGGCCAAGGTTGCCTCCGGCGGCGAGTTATCGCGCATCAGTTTGGCGATACAAGTTGCGACCATCGATGTGGCTGCTGTGCCCACCCTGATTTTCGATGAGGTCGATGTCGGTATCGGCGGCGGCGTGGCCGAAATCGTCGGCGGCTTGCTCAAGGACTTGGGTGCGCGTCATCAAGTGTTGTGCATCACCCACTTGCCGCAAGTCGCCGCCCAAGGCCACCAGCACTTGCGCGTATCGAAAGAAACCAAAAGCGGTGCAACATTGTCGCGCATCGAAGTCCTGGATAAATCGGCGCGCGTCGAGGAAATCGCTCGCATGCTGGGCGGGGTGGAAATTACGACGAAGACCCGTGCGTATGCGGCGGAGATGTTGGCGCGGCACTAACGCCACCCCTCATTCTTTGGAGGAAGCTTGCTTCAATTGAGTCGTGTTTTTACTAAAAGTCTGCATCCTTCCGCGTTGAGCGTAGAAGATCCCTACGCACAACAAGTCACGGCGCAGGGCATTGATATTCTGTATCGGAGTCTGTCGCGCGTCGGCCAAGTCTTTTCCTTGATGCCGATTACCACTGTATGGGTCATGTGGGGGCATATCCATTCTGCGCTGCTGATTGGCTGGTGCGTAGTGGCCTATCTGCATATTATTTCTGGATTACTTCTGGTCAAGTCTTACCTGCGGCAGCGACCTGTTGCGTCTGAGGCACCGCGCTGGGGCCGTTACTACACCATCGTTTCTTTCGCCACCGGCGTCATTTGGGGCGGTGCCAGCCTACTGTTTTTTGTGCCGGACTCGACGCCTTTGCAAGTGTTCATCTTGGTTGTGGTGGTGGTGTTGAGCATCCGCTCGATTTCCTTCCATGCATACTGGATTGAGAGCTACTACGCCTTACTCATACCTACATTTTCACTGATGATTCTGGGCATGCTGCGGGCGCATGACGTGGCCTATTACGGCCTGACTATCAACTTGGTCATGGGTGTGGTGATTTTGGTGCATGTGGCGCAAAACGCGCGCGATGAAGCGCTGGCTTCGATCCGATTACGGTTTGAAAATCTCGACTTGGTTGAGCAATTGCGCGCCGAAAAAGATAAGGCCGAAACGGCTAACCACGACAAGACGCGTTTTCTGGCCTCCGCCAGCCATGATTTGCGCCAACCGGTGCAGGCGCTAACCCTATTTATCCATGCATTACGGCAAGAATTGAAAGATGGTAAGGCACTGGTACTGATTGATGACATGGGGCGCTCGATTGAGGCGCTGAATCAGTTGCTGGTGTCGCTGCTGGATATTTCCAAGCTTGATGCAGGCATCGTTAAGCCGAACATCACCCATTTCAGCCTGCAAAATTTACTTGAAGTATTGGAGACGGAATACGCACCGCAGGCTAAGGCCAAAGGCCTTTCATTTAACGTGACGGCGCAAGGTGAAATGATTGTCCATAGCGATCGTACGTTGCTTGAAACCATGTTGCGCAACCTGATTAGCAATGCGCTACGCTATACCAATAGCGGCGGTATCGAAGTGTTGTTTAAGCAACAGGCTGCGGAAGTGTGGGCGGAGGTGCGCGACACCGGTATTGGCATTGCACACGAACAGCACGAGGATATTTTCCGTGAGTTTTATCAGGTAACGAATCCCGAGCGTGATCGATCTAAGGGCTTGGGCCTAGGCTTGGCCATCGTCAGGCGTCTTGCCTCTTTGTTAAATCACCGCATCGTGTTGGAATCCGAATTTGGACGGGGATCTTGTTTTACGATTGTCATTCCCGCGGGTGAGCACGCGTCAATGGCTTCACCAGAGCTGCTCTCGCCCTATCTTGGGCAGCGTGATATTCACGGCTTACGTGTCCTGGTGATCGACGATGAGCTGGCTGTACGTGAGGGTATGTCAGCAGTCCTAGAAGGCTGGGGTTGCGAAGTCATTTTGGCGGCTTCCGAGGAAGAAGCGCTGGAGAAAATGCAAAATAGCGAGCCGCCGCATGCCATTATTGCCGATTTTCGTTTGCGGGATGGCAAGACAGGAGCGCAGGCCATTGAGCGCCTGCGCAGCCAATTCGGTATGGCGATTCCGGCGCTCATCGTGACGGGTGATACCGATCCAGAGCGTCTACGTGAAGCCCAGGCCAGCGGAAATGTGCTGATGCACAAGCCGACTCAGCCTGGCAAGTTGCGCGCTTATTTACGCAGCGTGCAGCGGCGTAAAGCGTAAACCAAGAACGGCTGTCGTTTCAAAGCGTCGATGCGCATCAAGCCCGGTACGGACAGCTTGGTTTGGCACAATCCACATACAGATACATCGAATGTTCGCGAATGGTAAAGCCGCGATCTTTGGCGATCTGGTCTTGGCGCTTTTCGATTTCCGCATCGAAAAATTCTTCTACGCGGCCGCATTGCAGGCATACCAAGTGGTCGTGGTGACCGCCCTTGTTGAGTTCGAACACGGCTTTGCCGCTTTCAAAATGATGCCGGATTAATAGTCCGGCTTGCTCAAACTGGGTGAGCACGCGGTATACAGTGGCTAGGCCGATGTCTTCGTGGTCGTTGAGCAGGACGCGATAGATGTCCTCGGCGGTGAGGTGGCGTTCGGTACTGGTCTCAAATAGGCTGAGAATCTTGAGGCGCGGCAGTGTGGCCTTGAGGCCGACACTTTTGAGTTCGCTGGGGTCGCTCATGTTGGGGCGTCCTTTAAGAATAAGGCGCTAATGATACGAGCTTTGACCAGATGCGGGTAGGGCGCGGATCAGCTGTGGCTCCCTGCGTGCCAAAGCACCTTGGCTCGCGCTATAATGCGTTGTCAATCCAACATTCAAAATTCCTTATGATGATTCGTCTAAATATCCTGGCTCCCTTGGTGGTTTTGCTGCTGGCAGCTTGTTCCAGCAATTCATTTCTGAGTTATATGCCCGAGCCTTATAAATTGACCATTCAACAGGGTAATGTGATTACCCAAGAAATGGTCGAGAAGTTGAAGCCAGGCATGACCAAGGCGCAAGTGCGGTTCGTGCTAGGCTCACCGCCGATCACCGATATGTTTCATGCCAACCGTTGGGATTATGTGTATTCCATCAAGGAAGGCGGCAATGTGAAAGAAGCGCGCAAGCTCACCATGTTCTTTGAGAACGAGTTGTTGGCGCGGGTTGCGGGCGATGTAGCCCCAATGACCAAGGATGACAAAAAGGAAGTCGCCGCGAAACCGGCCAATGCGTCCAAGGAAATCCTGATCCAAAAATTCGACCCGAATGCACCACCGATTCCGCCGCAGGACGAAAAGGGCTTCATCGGTCGCATGATGGAAGCCGTTGGACTCTGAATTGTTGGGGTTCTAAATTAAATGCTAAACATCGCAATCGTAGGCAGTTCCGGTCGCATGGGTCGTGCTTTGATCGAGGCCTTGAACCAAGCGCCCGATATGCGCTTGGCCGCAGCACTGGAGCGCGTAGGTAGTCCCTTATTGGGTAAGGATGCTGGTGAGCTGGTGGGCGCACCCTGCGGTACTTTGATTACTGATAATGCCAGCCTTGCGTTGCAAGGTACCCAGGCCTTGATCGATTTCACCCGACCCGAGGCGACCCTGGTGCACATTGCGCTATGCCGCAAGCACAAGACCAATATCGTCATCGGCACCACTGGGTTTACCCTGGAACAAAAACAAGTGATTCAAGATGCGAGCCGCGACATCGGCATCGTCTTCGCGCCGAATATGAGCGTGGGCGTGAACATCGTGTTTAAACTACTGGAGCAGGCAGCTAAAGTGCTCGCTGAGGGCTACGATATCGAGATTATCGAAGCGCACCATCGGCATAAAGTGGATGCACCGTCAGGAACCGCCTTGCGCATGGGCGAAGTGGTGGCCGATGCATTGGGGCGCGACTTGGCCGAATGCGCGGTGTATGGCCGCGAAGGCGTGACCGGCGAGCGCAATCCGTCCACGATCGGTTTTGCCACGGTGCGCGGCGGCGATATCGTCGGCGATCATACGGTCTTGTTTGCCGGTATTGGCGAACGCATTGAAATTTCGCACAAGGCTTCAAGCCGTGCCACCTTTGCCATGGGAGCCTTGAGGGCCGCGCGTTTCCTGGCCGGGCAGGGTGCCGGACTATATGACATGCAGGATGTGCTTGACTTGAAGTGAGTCGTGCACGTTGAAGCCGGCGCGATAATTCGCTATAATTCGTCAGCTTAAAGAAGCGGGAAGGCCATTCGGTCTTCCCGCTTCTTTGTGTATCTAGCGTTCGGAGCCTTAATCGTGCCATTGTCTCGCATACCCGCCATTCTCGTTCTTGCCGATGGCAGTATTTTTCGGGGCATTTCCATTGGCGCCGAAACTTCGCGCAGCGGTGAGGTGGTGTTCAATACCGCGTTGACCGGCTACCAGGAAATTCTGTCCGACCCCTCGTATTGCCAGCAGATCGTTACCCTGACCTATCCGCATATCGGCAATACCGGCACCACGGCGGAAGATGATGAGGCCGCCAAAGTATTTGCGAATGGACTGGTCATCCGCGATTTGCCGTTGATGGCGAGCAATTGGCGCAACCAAGAGAATTTAAGCGATTACCTGAAACGACACGGAATTCCAGCAATAGCCGGCATCGACACGCGCAAGCTGACGCGGCTGTTGCGCGAAAAAGGTGCGCAGAATGGCTGCCTGATGGCGGGTCAGATCGACGAAGCGGCGGCGCTGGCCAGCGCGCGCGCCTTCCCCGGCTTGGCCGGCATGGATCTGGCGAAGACCGTCACCAGCGATAAGCCCTACGAGTGGATGGACTCCACTTGGGTGCTCGGCAAAGGCTTTCCCAAGTTGGAAGCGCCTAAATATCATGTAGTCGCCTTTGATTACGGCATCAAGCGCAATATTCTGCGCATGCTGGTGGAGCGCGGCTGCAAAGTCACTGTGCTACCGGCGCAGGCCACGGCGCAGCAAGCGTTGGCGCTCAAGCCGGATGGGATTTTCCTGTCGAACGGTCCTGGCGATCCCGAGCCTTGCGATTATGCGATCAACGCGATTCGCGAATTGCTCACCACCGGTATTCCGATCTACGGCATCTGCCTCGGCCACCAATTGCTGGCGCTGGCCTCGGGCGCCAAGACCGTCAAAATGAAATTCGGCCATCACGGCGCCAACCATCCAGTGCAAGACTTGGATAGTAAGCGCGTGATGATCACCAGCCAAAACCACGGCTTCGCGGTGGATGGGGCGACACTGCCGGCGAATATGCGCGCGACGCATGTGTCCCTGTTCGACGGTAGCCTGCAAGGCATGGCGCGTACCGATGTGCCGGCCTTCAGTTTTCAAGGTCATCCCGAGGCGAGCCCAGGCCCGCACGATGTGGCGTATTTATTCGATCGATTTGTGGCGCTGATGGATCAGCACAAGTGAAATATGCCTAAACGTACCGACATTAAAAGCATCCTCATTATCGGCGCCGGCCCGATCATCATCGGCCAGGCGTGCGAGTTCGACTATTCCGGCGCGCAAGCTTGCAAGGCGCTGAAGGAGGAGGGCTATCGCGTCATTCTGGTGAATTCCAATCCGGCCACCATCATGACCGATCCCGGTATGGCGGACGTGACCTACATCGAGCCAGTGACTTGGCGCTTCGTCGAAAAGATTATCGAGAAAGAACGCCCCGATGCGCTGCTGCCGACCATGGGCGGGCAAACGGCGCTCAACTGTGCGCTGGATTTGGCGCGTCACGGTGTGCTGGAAAAATACAATGTGCAAATGATCGGTGCCTCACGTGAGGCTATCGACAAGGCCGAAGATCGCGAAAAATTCAAGAAGGCGATGGAGAAGATCGGCCTGGAATGCGCGCGCGCCGCGATTGCCCACAGCATGGAAGAGGCGCTGCAAGTGCAGGCGCTGGTGGGTTATCCGACGATTATCCGTCCGTCCTTCACCATGGGCGGCATGGGTGGCGGCATCGCCTATAACCCGGAAGAGTTCGTGACGATTTGCGAGCGCGGCCTGGCGGCATCGCCCACCAAGGAATTGCTGATCGAGGAATCGGTGATCGGCTGGAAAGAGTTTGAGATGGAAGTGGTGCGCGACAAGGCGGACAACTGCATCATCATCTGCGCGATCGAAAACATCGATCCCATGGGCGTTCATACCGGCGATTCGATTACTGTCGCCCCGGCGCAGACCCTGACCGACAAGGAATATCAGATCATGCGCAACGCCTCGCTCGCAGTGTTGCGCGAGATTGGCGTGGAAACTGGCGGCTCCAATGTGCAGTTCGCCATTAACCCGGCCGATGGCCGCATGCTGGTGATCGAGATGAATCCGCGCGTGTCGCGTTCCAGCGCTTTGGCTTCTAAGGCCACTGGCTTCCCGATTGCGAAAGTCGCGGCCAAGTTGGCGGTGGGTTATACGCTGGATGAATTGAAGAATGACATAACTGGTGGACTTACGCCGGCCTCGTTCGAGCCGTCTATCGATTACGTGGTTACGAAAGTCCCGCGCTTCGCCTTCGAGAAATTCAAGCAAGCCAATGATCGTCTGACGACGCAAATGAAATCGGTGGGTGAGGTGATGGCGATTGGCCGTACCTTCCAGGAGTCACTGCAAAAAGCCTTGCGCGGTTTGGAAGTCGGCGTCGATGGTTTTGATGAAAAAACGCAGGATCGCGATACGCTGGAAGCCGAAATGGGCAATCCTGGCGCCGAGCGTCTATGGTATGTGGCGGATGCTTTCCGCAGTGGCATGACGCTGGAGGAAGTGCATGGCATTACCCATATCGATCCTTGGTTCCTGGTGCAGATTCAAGATTTGATCCAGCGCGAACAGGACTTGGCCGGTAGCAAGCTAGCCGATCTGTCGTATGACGCCTTGCGTGAACTGAAGCGCTGCGGTTTCTCCGACCGTCGTCTGGGCAAACTGCTGGGCGTGACCCAACATGAGGTGCGTAAGCGTCGCTGGGACTTGGCGATCCATCCGGTGTACAAGCGCGTGGATACCTGCGCTGCGGAATTTTCCACCGATACCGCCTATCAATACTCGACCTATGAGGATGAGTGCGAGGCCAACCCCACCAACCGCAAAAAAATCATGGTGCTGGGCGGCGGGCCGAACCGCATCGGCCAGGGCATCGAGTTTGACTATTGCTGCGTGCACGCGGCGATGGCGATGCGCGAGGATGGGTACGAGACCATCATGGTCAACTGCAATCCGGAGACTGTGTCGACCGATTACGACACCTCCGATCGCCTGTATTTTGAACCGCTGACACTGGAAGACGTGTTGGAAATCGTGCGTATCGAAAAGCCGGTAGGCGTGATCGTGCAATTCGGTGGCCAAACGCCGTTGAAGTTGGCGCGCGATTTGGAAGCCAATGGCGTGCCGATCATCGGCACCACGCCGGATGCCATCGATTGCGCTGAAGACCGCGAGCGTTTCCAAAAGCTGCTGCAAGATTTGAAACTGCTGCAACCACCGAATCGCACTGCGCGCAGCAGTGATGAAGCGCTGCGGTTGGCAGAGGAGATCGGCTATCCGCTGGTAGTGCGGCCATCCTATGTGTTGGGCGGTCGGGCCATGGAAATCGTGCATGAGCAAGCTGATCTGGAGCGCTATATGCGCGAGGCGGTCAAAGTCTCGAACAAATCCCCAGTGTTGCTTGATCGTTTCTTGAACGATGCGATTGAGGTCGATGTAGATGCAATTTGTGACGGCACCGATGTGCTGATTGGCGGCATCATGGAGCACATCGAAGAAGCCGGCGTGCACTCGGGCGACTCGGCCTGTTCTTTGCCGCCCTATAGTCTAAGCCCCGAACTGCAAACCGAGTTGCGCGCGCAAACCGTTCGCTTGGCGCATGCGCTGAATGTGGTGGGGCTGATGAATATTCAGTTCGCGATCCAGGGCGAAACGGTCTATGTGTTGGAAGTAAACCCACGTGCATCGCGAACGGTGCCCTTCGTGTCTAAGGCTTGCGGCTTACCGCTGGCGAAAATTTCCGCGCGCTGCATGGCGGGCACGACGCTCAAGCAGCAAGGCGTCGAGCATGAAGTGATACCGCCGTATTACTCGGTGAAGGAAGCGGTGTTCCCCTTCATCAAATTCCCCGGCGTGGATCCGATCCTCGGCCCAGAGATGAAATCGACCGGCGAAGTGATGGGGGTGGCCGATTCCTTCGGCGAGGCTTTCCTCAAATCGCAGATCGCCGCCGGAATCAAACTACCGGCCTCGGGCAAGGTTTTTATTAGCGTGAAGCCACTGGATAAACCGCGCGTTGTTGAAGTGGGCCGGGCTTTACTAGAATTGGGCTTCACCTTATGCGCTACGCGCGGCACGGCCAACGTCATGGCAGCCGAAGGACTAGCGGTGCAGATCGTGAACAAAGTGCCGGAAGGTAGGCCGCATATCGTGGACATGATCAAGAGCAAAGAAATTGCGCTGATCATTAACACCGTGGAAGATAAACGTGCGATCCAGGATTCGTATGCAATTCGCGCCGCCGCTGAGCAATTCCGCGTGACCTATTACACGACTTTGGCCGGCGCACGCGCGGCTGTCACCGGTATGCGCCACATGAATGAGTTAAACGTGTTTGATTTGCAGGGCTTGCACGCGATCTTGAACGCGCGCTAGGCCCAAACAGGAGTGCATCATGAGTAAAGTCCCTTTAACGGTTACCGGTGCGGAAAAAATGCGCGTGGAACTGCACCACCTAAAAACGGTTGAGCGCCCGAGCGTGATTGCCGCTATTGCCGAGGCGCGTGCCCATGGCGATTTGTCGGAAAATGCCGAATACGATGCGGCGAAAGAACGTCAGAGTTTTGTCGAAGGCCGTATCGTGGAGTTGGAGTTCAAATTGTCCAATGCGCAAATCATTGATCCAAAGTTGTTGGATGCGGACGGCAATGTTGTGTTCGCTGCAACCGTTGAACTGGAAGACATGGAATCCGGACAGAAAGTCAGCTATCAAATTGTCGGTGACGACGAGGCTGATTTAAAGCTGGGTAAAATCTCCATCAGCTCGCCGATTGCGCGCGCCCTGATCGGAAAATATCCAGGCGATGTGGCCGAAGTGCAGGCGCCGGGCGGTGTGCGCGAGTATGAAATCTTGCATGTGAAATACATCTAGGCCTCGGCATGAAAAACCTTTCGAGCGCCTTGGCCTTAATCGCCATCACCCTGTGGGTGGGTGGGCTATGGGTGATTGGCGGTATTGCTGCACCGACCCTGTTTGCGCATCTATCCGATCGGCAGCTGGCCGGCATGTTGGCAGGCAAGATGTTCACGCTCATGGCTTATGTCGGCATCGGCTGCGGTTTTTATTTGTTGATCCAATGCTTGGCGAGTGAGGGGCTGCGCGCCTTCAAGCAATGGTTTATCTGGATCGTGCTGGCAATGTTGGCCTTGACCTTGATTGGTCATTTCGGCGTGCAGCCGATCATTCAAGGTTTGAAGATGGAAGGTGGCGCAGCTGCGGTGGTGCATAGTGTGGTTGCGGACCGCTTTGCACGCTGGCATGGGATTGCCAGTATCCTGTATCTGATGCAAAGCTTGTTGGGTTTGACGCTCATCTTAAAACAGCGCGTCTAGGCGTTGCTAGCGCGGCAATTTCAGCTTGGCTTCTACCGCTGGTTTATAAACCAGTAAGGTCTTGCCGATATGCTGGATCGCGGCGGCATCAATCGTGCTGCAAATGGTGTTCAACATTTCTTCGCGTTCGGCGCGTTCGTCATTCGTCACCTTGATCTTGATCAGTTCGTGGACCTTGATGGTTGCGGCAATCTCTTTAAGGACGGCGTCGCTCAAGCCCGCATCACCAATCAATACCAGCGGTCTTAGATGATGCGCCTGGGCGCGCAAGAAACGTATTTGGGTCGAGGTCAATTTTTTCATGGCGGCAGTTTAACCCATATAGGTTGTGCATGAAACGTACAAAATCCAGTAAGGCCTGGATGAACCAGCATGTGAACGACCCGTATGTGCAGCTTGCCAAGCAGCATGGCTATCGTGCGCGCTCGGCCTTCAAGTTGCTGGAAATCGATGCCAAGGACAAATTGCTTAAACCCGGCATGCGTGTGGTGGATTTGGGCGCAACGCCAGGCGGCTGGGCGCAGGTGGCGGCGCAAAAAATTGGTGCATCCGGCCATGTTTTCGCCTTGGATCTCCTGGACATGGTGGGTCTGCCCAATGTGACCTTTATTCAGGGGGATTTTACCGAGGCCACCGTGTTGGCTGATTTAGAAGCCAAGCTGACCGGACATGCAGTTGACCTTGTTATTTCCGATATGGCCCCCAATATCAGCGGTATCCCTTTGGCGGATCAGGCCAAAAGCTTTTATTTGGCTGAACTTGCCCTGGATTTTGCCGTTAAGCATTTAAAGCCTGGGGGATGCTTCCTGGTAAAAGTGTTCCAGGGTGGGGATTTTGACCAGTATTTGAAGACGATGCGCAGCCATTTCAAGCAAGTGCAGATCCGTAAGCCCGAAGCATCGCGCATGCAAAGCAAGGAAGTGTATGTGCTGGGCAAAGAATTGCAGGCTTAAGGCCGTTTTTCGGATTAAATTGTAGCAAAACAAGGCTTTTGAGGCGTGACGGCCACCCAAAGCTTTTTAAATAGGGTTAGAATGATTCCAAATGGTTTTTTCCTCGTTAAGGAACAGTCTTGAACAACACATTTAAAACAATCGCAATCTGGCTGGTAATTGGCCTGGTGCTGATGACGCTCTTCTCGCAATTCACCGCCAAGCGCACGAGTTCGTCCACGGTGGATTTCTCGGCTTTCATGCAGGATGTGAAAAGCAAACAAATTTCTGAAGTGCAAATTGACGGCAATACGGTTCGCGGCAAGCGCCAAGACGGTAGCCGTTTCGTGACCTTTGCACCGAGCTATATTTGGCTGGTTGACGACCTGCTTAAGAGCGGCGTCAAAATCGAGGCCAAGCCACCCGAAGAGCAGTCCTTTCTGGCCAGCATTTTCATCTCCTGGTTCCCTATGTTGCTGTTGATTGGCGTCTGGATATTTTTTATGCGCCAGATGCAGGGCGGCGGACGCGGTGGCGCGTTTTCCTTCGGCAAGAGCCGTGCGCGCATGCTGGATGAGTCCACCAACATCATTACCTTCGGCGATGTCGCCGGTTGTGATGAGGCCAAGGAAGAAGTTGCTGAATTAGTCGAATTCCTACGCGACCCAGGAAAATTTCAAAAATTGGGCGGACGCATTCCGCGCGGTGTGTTGATGGTGGGCAGCCCCGGCACCGGTAAGACCCTGCTGGCCAAGGCTATCGCCGGCGAAGCCAAAGTGCCGTTCTTCTCCATCTCCGGTTCTGATTTTGTGGAAATGTTCGTTGGCGTCGGTGCGGCACGCGTACGCGACATGTTTGAGCAGGCAAAGAAAAGCGCGCCTTGCATCATCTTCATCGACGAGATTGATGCTGTCGGTCGCCAACGCGGCGCTGGCATGGGTGGTGGCAACGATGAACGCGAACAGACCCTGAACCAATTGCTAGTGGAGATGGATGGCTTTGAGGGCACGGCTGGCGTAATCGTAATCGCCGCGACCAACCGTCCCGATGTACTCGACCCGGCACTACTGCGCCCAGGCCGCTTTGACCGCCAAGTAGTCGTGCCGTTGCCGGATATTCGCGGTCGCGAGCAGATTTTGTTGGTGCATATGCGCAAAGTGCCAATCGCGCCCGATGTACGCGCCGATATCCTGGCGCGCGGCACCCCCGGCATGTCCGGTGCCGATCTGGCGAACTTGGTAAACGAGGCGGCCTTGTTTGCTGCACGTGGCAACAAGCGCCTAGTGGACATGGATGACTTCGAGCGCGCCAAGGACAAAATTTTCATGGGCGCAGAGCGCAAATCCATGGTGATCAGTCCGGAAGAAAAGCGCATGACGGCTTACCACGAATCGGGCCACGCCATTATCGGCATGACCCTCCCAGGCTGCGATCCGGTGCACAAGGTAACGGTGATTCCGCGCGGGCGCGCCCTGGGCGTGACCTGGTCCTTGCCTGAGACTGATCGCATCAGCCTCTATCGCGACCAGATGCTGGCCAAGATTTGCATGCTGTTTGGCGGGCGCGTGGCTGAGGATCTATTTGTCGGCAATATTTCGACTGGCGCTTCCAACGACTTTGAGCATGCTACTAAGATTGCACGCGATATGGTCACACGCTATGGCATGTCCGAAGCTTTGGGTCCGATGGTATATGGCGAAGATGAGGGCGAGGTGTTTTTAGGACGCTCCATCGGAACACATAAGAACCTGTCCGATGTCACCATGCAGCAAGTGGACAAGGAAATTCGTCGCATCCTCGATGAGCAATATGCGTTGGCGACCAAAATCCTGGAAGAGAAGCGCGACAAGGTTGAAGTCATGACCAATGCGCTGATGGAATGGGAAACCATTGACGCCGATCAGATCAAGGACATCATGCAAGGCTTAGCACCACGCCCACCCAAACCGACGCAATCGTCGGCGGTGCCGCCTGCGCAAAATAATACGCCGAGCGCCCCTGCGCCGACCATCAAGCCAGCGGAAGAAGCCTGAGTGTTGTGAGGCGTTAGGGTTAGGTTTAACCCATCGCCCCACACCTCACACCGTACATGTTTTTTGCCGGTCGATTTTCCTATTCGCTGTCTCGCCCGCTCATCATGGGCATCCTTAACGTCACGCCAGATTCATTCTCCGATGGCGGTCGCTTTTTCTCCCCGCAACAAGCCATAGAACAGGGTTTGCGCCTAGTTGAAGAGGGTGCCGACATATTGGATATTGGCGGTGAATCGACGCGCCCCGGCGCGGCGCGGGTCAGTGAAAAAGAAGAATTAGAGCGCGTGTTGCCCGTATTAGAAGGGCTATCCAAGGCCGGTGTTGCGCTTTCCATCGACACCCAGAAACCAGCCGTCATGCGGGCCGCCCTGGCCGCCGGGGCAGATATGGTGAATGACGTGAATGCCTTGCAACAGGCCGGCGCGTTAGCCGCCGTGGCCGGATCGAAGGCTGCGGTGTGCCTGATGCACAAGCAAGGCGACCCGCAAAACATGCAACAATTGCCTTTGTATCATGATGTGGTGGCGGAGGTGCATGACTTTCTCCAGGCGCGTATTCAAGCAGCATTGGCCGCAGGGATTAAGCGCGAACGCATCGTGATTGATCCAGGGTTTGGATTCGGCAAGAATCTTGAGCATAATGTCAGCCTGCTGCGCCAGCTCCAGGCCTTCCAGGATTTGGGGGTGCCCGTGCTGGCAGGCTTGTCGCGCAAATCGATGTTGGGGAAAATCGCCAATGTGGACGTGCAAGATCGGGTGCATGCCAGTGTTGCGGCGGCGCTGTTGGCCGCATTGCGCGGCGCGAAAATACTACGTGTTCACGATGTGAAGGCCACGCGTGACGCACTGACAATCGTTAACGCAATAGAGGGGTGGCATGAGTAGAAAATATTTCGGTACCGATGGCGTGCGTGGGCGAGTGGGTGAGGTCCCGATTACTCCAGAATTCGTGATGCGGCTGGGCTATGCGGCCGGGCGCATCTTGGTGGCAAACGACCGTCGTGCGCGCAGCGAGCGGCCCTCGGTCATCATCGGCAAGGACACGCGCATTTCCGGCTATATGCTGGAATCAGCGCTGGAGGCCGGACTGTCCGCAGCGGGCGTGGATGTACTGCTGCTCGGCCCGATGCCGACACCGGCGATCGCCTATTTGACGCGCGCCCTGCGTTGCCAAGCCGGTATCGTGATTTCCGCCTCGCACAATCCGTATGCCGACAACGGCATCAAATTCTTTGGTCCCGGTGGCATCAAGTTGGCAGACAAGGTCGAGCGCGCCATCGAAGCTGGTCTGGATGAACCCATGATGTGCATGCCTTCGGAAAAACTCGGCAAGGTACGCCGCATCGAGGACGCCAACGGACGTTATATCGAATTCTGCAAGAGCACCTATCCCACTGAGCTGGATTTGCGCGGCCTGTGCATTGTCCTGGATTGTGGTCATGGCGCGACTTATCACATCGCACCCGCAGTGTTCCATGAATTGGGTGCTGAAATCATCCCCATCGGCGTCAAGCCGGATGGACTCAACATCAATCTTGATTGTGGTTCCACCCACCCCGAGGCGCTACAACGCGCAGTGCGCGAAAACCAGGCTGATCTCGGCATCGCTTTCGATGGCGATGGCGACCGCGTGATGATGGTCGATGCCGACGGCAAGCTGTACGACGGCGATCTCATGCTCTACATCATCGCCTGTCATCGCGCCAAGCAAGGCCTGCTCAAAGGCGGCGTGGTGGGTACGGTGATGACCAATTTAGGCCTGGAGCATGCGTTCGACAAAAACAAGATCCCGTTTGCGCGCGCCGCAGTCGGCGACCGCTATGTGCAGGAGTTGATGGACGACAAGGGCTGGGTGTTGGGTGGCGAGGCCTCTGGTCATATTATTTGCCGCGACAAGCACACCACCGGCGACGGCATCATCTCCGCCTTACAAGTGCTGCATGCCTTGCGTGCCAACAAACGCACCTTGAAGGAAGCGACCAAGGATGTGATGGTCTATCCGCAAGTGCTGATCAATGTACCGATCAACAAGGAATTCGATTTCCGCGACAGCATACCGGTACAGGCCTTGCTGGTGGATGCAAACAGCGAACTCAAGGGCAATGGCCGCGTGCTATTGCGCAATTCCGGTACGGAGCCGGTGCTGCGCGTCATGGTGGAAGGCAAGGATGCCACCGAGGTGCGACAGTGGGCGGAGAAGATTGCGGGTTGCGTGAAGACTTCTGCGCAAGCGGCCTAAAAGATACTCAGCCGAACAATACTTTCCACAAGGTTTTTACGTTCGCCGTCTGCTGCGCCACAGTTTCTGGTGCAACGCGGGCGGTGTCGTTGCCTTGCAAACGTTGCCGATGTTGCAACATTCTGAATTCCCGATAGGCCTCGCGCGCAGTTTGCGTCATTTGTGGCGCAATCAATCCCACCTCGGCGGCTCGCCCCAGCAAGGCGAGATTGCCGATATTGTCGGCCAGGGTGGGATATTGATGCGCATACGCCAGCACCAAATATTGCACTAGAAATTCAACGTCGATGATGCCACCCGCGTCGTGCTTGAGATCGAACAGGCTGGTGTTATTGCGATGCGCGTCATGCATTTTCTTCCGCATGCTTAAGATTTCTTGGCGTAGGGTGGCGTTGTCTCGCGCACGGCAAATGATGTCGTGGCGGATGCGCTCGAAGGCTGCGCCGATGGTCGCATCGCCGGCCACGAAGCGCGCACGGGTTAGCGCTTGATGTTCCCAGACCCAGGCGGTTTCATGCTGATACTGTGCGAAGGCGGCTATCGAGCTCACCATTAATCCCGATGCGCCTTCCGGTCGCAGACGCAAGTCGGTCTCATACAAAATGCCCGCCGGGGTGAGCGTGCTTAGCCAGCTATTGAGGCGTTGCGCGAGTCTGGCGTAGGTTTCGGGGGCGTCTGGATGCGGGTCATCGTAGAGAAAAACGATGTCCAAATCAGATGCGTAGCCTAACTCTTTGCCCCCCAATTTGCCGTAGCCGATAATGGAAAAGTGCGGCGTCTCGCAATGTTTACGGCTGAGAGAAATCCACGCGAGTCGCAAGACTTCCGCTAAAACGCATTCGGCCAGGGCGCTCAATTCATCGCTGAGTTTTTCCAGCGGCAGCACACCTTCTAAATCCTGTGCGAGCAAATGAAAAGTCTGCGCATGTTTGAAATGGCGCAGCGTATCCATCTGGCGTTCGGGATCGGGAAAATCGACCAGCGCTTGGCGCAGCCGCTGCGCCAGTTGCGGCCAGTCGCGCTGCTGCAGCAAGTCGCGCGTATCCAGCAACTCGTCGAGCAAAATGGGGTGTTGCGTCAGATATTGCGCTGCCCAATTGCTGGCGCCGCACACGCGTGCCACATGGGTTAGCGTGTCGGGGTACTCGGCCAGCAGCGCCAGATAGGATTCGCGACGGCTGATGGATTCAATCAAAGCGATCATGCGCGACAAGGTCTCATTGGCCTGGCCATGCTGTGGCGCGCTTTCAATGATGCGCGGCATGAGCAGATCAAGCCGCGCCTGGCTGGAGGCAGGTAGGCTACGGTAGCGTTGGCTGTGCTTGAAGCTTTGTAGTTGTGCGGCAGCAGCTGCGGGATCGACATAGCCGAGTTGCACCAAGACGTTGATCGCTTCTTCATCATTGAACCAGGGTGAAGCGTGATTAAGGGGTTGCTCTTCGGTGGAAAATATTTTTCCGAATTGCAGATCGACCAATTGGCGCACGGCATCCAGCGTGGTCTTGAAAGTCACCCAATCTGCGGCGCCCATGGCTTGGGCAATCAAGGCGCGATCACTATCGCTTTCCGGTAATGCCTGAGTTTGCGCGTCCTCTAAATATTGCAGGCGGTGTTCCAGATTGCGCAGCAGTGCATAGGCGCGCTGCAATTGCGCCACGCTTTCCGGCGGCAACAGATTGCGCGTGGCAATGGCATCCAGCGTGGCGCGTGTCGGGCGCGATTGCAGGCCTGCGTCCTTCCCGCCGCGAATCAATTGGAACACCTGGGCGATAAATTCTATTTCACGGATGCCGCCCGGGCCAAGCTTGATGTTGTCGGCCAAGGCACGGCGCGCCACTTCGCGCCGGATTTGCGCGTGCAAATCGCGCATCGAGGCAATCGCGCCGTAGTCCAAGTATCTGCGATACACGAAGGGGTTGGACAATTGTTGCAGGCCCGCTGCATCGCCGCTCAAGGCGCGCGCCTTGATCCAGGCATAGCGTTCCCACTCGCGCCCCTGGGTCAGCAGATACTCCTCCAGCATGGCAAAGCTCGATACCACTGGGCCACTATCGCCATAGGGCCGCAGTCGCAGATCGACGCGAAACACGTAGCCGTCGGCAGTCAACTCTGAAATAGTCTGCGTGAGTTTTTGCACCAACTTGGTGAAATACTCGTGGTTCGAGAGTTTGCCGGCGTTGCCGTCTTCCGAATAAACGTAGATCAAGTCGATGTCGGACGAGACATTGAGTTCATGGCCACCAAGCTTGCCCATAGCGACGACGATCAATTCTTGGGGCTGCTTCGACTCCGCGCCGAGGGGTGTGCCATAGCTTGCTTGCTGCCACTGGCTCAAATGGCGCAGGGCTTCTTGTACGGCTAGCTCCGCAAATTGGCTGATGCTGTCCATGACCTCGGATAAATCGCCCAGGCCACTGAGATCGCGCACCATCAAGCGCAAGACGACGTGTTTTTTCAATAGGCGCAAGGCGCGCTTCAACTCGGCTTCGTCGTTAATGGCTTGAGCGGCGAGCAAAGCTTGCATCTCCGCGCGCTGAAAAGGGCGATCCAGCCCACTGCGCAAAGCATCGCGTAATGCCGGATCGGCAACAAGCAGGCGCTGGCCGTAACGACTATAGCTTAAGGCCGTGTCGATTAGCGCATCGGGAGAGGACGTCAGTGTCATGAATCTTTTGGTAAGATAGTGGAAATACAATTCTATGCGTATTCACGCAGAACAAGAACATCAGGAGCGACTCATGGCAAACATCGAATCCATTTTGACCGAAACGCGGGTATTTCC
>Ga0315270_10000124_pt1 | contig 43199 bp, 46 predicted proteins | sample C1_bottom_MG_FD_204932 | JGI IMG/M metagenome (GOLD analysis project Ga0315270, IMG submission 204932) | Sediment microbial communities from Yellowstone Lake, YNP, Wyoming, USA - C1_bottom | ecosystem: Environmental > Aquatic > Freshwater > Lake > Sediment | place: USA: Wyoming | collected... | reverse complement strand
CAGCTTCCACTTCAGGCGCGACGGCCTGAAACGCTTCATGCTGGTCGGTTTCGGTGACGCGATCCTCGCGCAGCCGCAAGGACAGGTCCTGGGCATGTGCCATAGGAGCCACGCCGGCGGTGTCGACTGCCTGCATTTGTTCCACCAAACCCATGATATTGGAGAGCTGGGCCAACATTGGCGCGACTTCTTGTTGCTCAATCTCGATCCGGGCGAGATGCGCCATGCGCTTCACATCGGCTTCGGTCAATGACATGCTTTTCACCTGAACGCGTTAACTAAATAAGCGTTATAGGGTATCATAAACCCCTTATTTAACGCACCCCTACACAACGGTACCAACCATGTTCGAATCACTTCGCGGCTACTTCTCCACCGACCTTGCCATCGACCTCGGCACTGCCAACACCCTAATTTATGTCCGCGGCAAGGGTATTGTATTGGACGAACCCTCCGTCGTGGCCATCCGCCAGGAAGGCGGCCCCAGCGGCAAAAAGACCATCCAGGCAGTCGGCATCGAGGCCAAACAGATGCTGGGACGCACCCCCGGCTCGATTACCGCCATTCGCCCCATGAAAGACGGCGTGATCGCCGACTTCACCATTACCGAGCAGATGCTCAAATATTTCATCAAGAAAATCCATGGCTCACACATGTTCGGCCCTAGCCCGCGCATCATCATTTGCGTGCCCTGCGGCTCGACCCAGGTAGAGCGCCGAGCTATTCGCGAATCAGCCATCGGTGCCGGCGCGCGCCATGTATATTTGATCGAAGAGCCTATGGCGGCTGCCATTGGCGCCGATTTGCCGGTAGCAGAAGCGACCGGCTCCATGGTGGTGGACATTGGCGGCGGCACTACTGAAGTCGGCGTAATCTCGCTCGGCGGTATTGTGTATGCGGCCTCGGTACGGGTTGGCGGCGACAAGTTCGACGAAGCCATCATCAACTACATCCGCCGCAATTACGGCATGCTGATCGGCGAATCCACTGCGGAAAAAATCAAGAAGCAAATCGGCTCCGCCTTCCCCGGCTCCGAAGTGATGGAGATGGAAGTCAAAGGCCGCAATCTGGCCGAGGGCATTCCGCGCAGCTTTACCATCTCCAGCAACGAGATCCTGGAAGCCTTGACTGACCCGCTGAACAGCATTGTTTCGGCGGTTAAATCGGCGTTGGAACAGACCCCGCCCGAGCTCGGCGCGGACATCGCCGACAAAGGCATGGTACTGACCGGTGGCGGCGCACTGTTGCGCGACATTGATCGCTTGCTGATGGAAGAAACCGGCTTGCCAGTAATCGTGGCCGATGAGCCGCTAACTTGTGTGGTACGTGGTTCAGGCAGGGCGCTGGAGGAAATGGAACACCTCTCCACCGTCTTTACCAATGACTAAAATTTAGCTGGCGGTGAACAGCCTGTGGCAATAAGTAGTTAGTTTGATAGACACTTCTCCACCCCCGTTTTTCAAACGCGGCCTTCCGCCACCGGTGCGTTTGGCGATTTTTTCCAGCTTGGCGTTGGTATTGATGGTGGCTGATGGCCATTATCAATACCTGAATGCGCTACGCAGCGTCTTGGCCATCATCATCAACCCCTTGCAACACGCCACAAATGCGCCGGTGCGCTTGTCCGGCAAAGTCGGCGATTTCTTTGTTGCCCAGGGCCGGATGAAAAGTGAGAATGCGGAACTCAAAGAGCAGCAACTCCTGCTCGCCGGAAAAATGCTGCAATTCCAAGACTTGCAGGCTGAAAATACGCAACTGCGCAACTTGCTACAAGCCCGTGCGCGCTACACCCAGCACACCACTCTGGCAGAAATTCTGTACTCTGGTCGCGACCCCTTTTCACGCAAGATCATTATCGATCGCGGCAGCCTACAAGGCGTGCAGCCGGGGCAAGTAGTCGCGGATCACGTCGGCGTGATCGGCCAAGTCACACGCGTCAATCCCGCGGTCAGCGAGGTCACCCTGATTACCGACAAAGACCAGGCCGTGCCGGTGCAAAATGTGAGGAATGGCCTGCGCGCGGTGGTGTTTGGCAATGGTGAAACGGGTACGCTGGATATGCCTTTTATGCCCTTCAGCGCCGACTTGCAACCCGGCGACCAACTGCTTACCTCGGGCATCGACGGCATTTACCCCCCTGGCCTGCCGGTGGCGGTCGTGAGCAAGGTCGAGCGCAATGCCGCCTACTTGTTCGCCAAAATATCCTGCACACCTTCTGCCGGGCCAGATCGGCAGCGGCAAATCTTGATCCTGGGCGTGGTGCGCAGCGAGCCGCCCGCGCCGCGCCCGGATCCTGAGCCTCAAAAACCATCGAGCCCAAAACCCCATGGCAAACGCTAAACCCACGCTCGTACGCCCTGCCTCCGGGCGCTTCATCCTACTCACGCTCGTACTAGCGCTACTGCTCAACCTCCTACCCTGGAGCGGGCTGACAAAATTGCTGTGGCCGGACTTCATTGCCTTGCTGCTGGTGTATTGGGTCATTCATCAACCCCGCGAGATCGGTTTGGGCACGGCCTGGTTTCTCGGCTTGCTGATGGACATTGCCGATGGCGTGCTATTCGGTCAGCATGCGCTGGCCTACACCTTGATGGCGTTTATGGCGCAAATCTTGCGGCCACGCATTCAAATGTTCAGCTTTTGGCAGCAAGCGCTGTATGTTTTTGGCCTGCTCTTAATTTCCCTCGTCATCATGCTGGTGACGCGCTTGGCCTTCGGCGCAGCATTTCCCGGCCCCCTGTATTTTGCCAGCAGCGCCCTCGGCTCCTTACTCTGGCCCAGCCTATCCATGCTGTTGCTCATTCCGCAACATCGCCAGCGCCGCCGCGCCGACGATACTTACACGAAGCTCGCCAATAAGTGACGCGTCGCCCCGAACTGCGCAACCACCAGCGCGACCTGTATTACTTTCGCCTGCGTCTGACCGTCGCCGGCAGCATCGCGCTGTTCTTGTTTTTACTGCTGTTGATGCGCATCAGTTATTTACAGATTTTTCAGCACGAGCACTTCCAGACGCTGGCCGAACAGAACCGCATCTCGATCGTGCCGATCGTTCCCAATCGCGGCTTAATTCTGGATCGCAACGGTGTGCCGCTGGCGCATAACTACACGGCCTTCACCCTGGAGATCACTCCAAGCAAGGTCAAAAACCTGGAACAAACCATCAACGATCTGGGTGCCCTGATGGAAATCAGCGCCAAGGATCGCAAGCGGTTTAAGAAGCTGCTGGACGAAAGTCACAACTTCGAGACTCTGCCGATTCGCACCCGCTTGAACGACGTCGAAATCGCACGCTTCGCCGCCAACCGTTATCGCTTTGCCGGGGTCGAGATCAAGGCACGACTGTTCCGGCATTATCCGCAGGGCGAGATCACCTCGCACGTGGTGGGCTATATTGGCCGCCTCAATGATGCTGATCTGGAACGGCTCGATGATGAGGGGAATTCCGCCAATTATCGCGGCACCAACTACATTGGCCGCGCCGGACTGGAACAGAGCTACGAAAGCGAGCTGCATGGCACCACCGGCTTCGAGGAAGTGGAGACCGACGCCGGCGGACGTGCAGTGCGCACGCTGTCGCGCACGCCCCCAACGTCCGGCAACAACCTGACCTTGCACCTGGATCTGAAGCTGCAACAAGTGGCTGAACAAGCCTTCGGCAATTTTCGTGGCGCCCTGGTGGCAATCGAGCCGAAGACTGGCGGCGTATTGGCCTATCTTTCCAAACCTGGGTTCGACACCAATTTATTCGTGGACGGCATTGATGCGCAGAACTGGGATCTGCTCAACAATTCACCCGACAAGCCTCTGGTGAACCGCGCTATGCATGGCCAATATCCGCCGGGTTCGACCTTCAAACCTTTCATGGCGCTGGCCGGGCTGGAATTAAACAAACGCTCGCCAAGCTTCGGTATCAACGATCCAGGGTTTTATACGCTGCCCGGTTCCAGCCATCGCTATCGCGACTGGAAAGCCGGCGGCCACGGCTTTGTCGACCTGCACAAGTCCATCGTGATCTCCTGCGACACTTATTATTACGGGCTGGCCGTGGAATTGGGTATCGACAATATTTTCAATTTCATGGGGCATTTCGGTTTCGGTAAAAAAACTGGCATCGATATCGAAGGTGAACGCACCGGCTTACTACCTTCGCAAGAATGGAAACAAAAACGCTTCAAACAAAAATGGTTTATCGGCGACACCGTGAGCGTCGGCATTGGTCAGGGCTATAACTTGGCCACCCCTTTGCAACTGGCTGTGGCGACTGCAACCTTAGCCAATCAAGGCGCGCAGATGCAACCGCAGCTGGTACGCCAGATCCAAAACGCCAAGAGCGGCGTGGTTACACCACACGCACCAGTCACCGTCTCCACCCTGCCAATCAAGCCAGAGAATCTGGAATTAGTGCGCAATGCCATGATCGACGTCACGCGCCCAGGCGGCACCGCCAGCCGTGCCGCCCTCGGCGCGAGCTACGCCATCGCCGGCAAGACCGGCACGGCGCAAGTGGTGGCGATCAAGCAAGGTGAAAAATATGTGGAGAGCCGCGTCGCTGAGCGCAATCGCGACCATGCTTTGTTCATCGCCTATGCGCCAGCGGAAAACCCCACCATTGCATTAGCGATCTTGGTCGAGAATGGTGGCCATGGCGGTTCGACGGCTGCGCCTATCGCGCGCGCCATGTTCGATTATTACCTGCTTGGCAAGCTACCTGCACATGCCGTTACGCTAGAAGAAGATGAGCCCGAACATGATTAGACGGCTATGGCTACTCCTGATTCTCCACATCGACCGTTTCCTACTAACGGTGTTAAGCCTCACCATGCTGTATGGGCTGGTTATTCTTTACAGCGCAACCGGACAAAGCTTCGATCGCGTGCTCAGCCAAAGCGCCAGCATGCTGGTCGCGTTGATGGTGATGTGGGGCCTGGCCAATCTGCCGCCGCAGCACTTGATGCGCATTGCGTGGCCCACTTATGTATTAGGCTTGCTGCTGTTGCTGGGCGTGGCGCTGTTCGGCGAAGTCAGTCATGGTGCGCGACGCTGGTTGCATATTGGGGTATCGCGCATCCAGCCCTCTGAGTTGATGAAAATCGCCGTGCCCTTGATGCTGGCCTGGTACTTCGAGAAACGCGAACGCAGCATGCGCCTTTCCGACTTTGCCGTGGCCGCGATCTTGCTGATACTACCGGTACTCTTTATCGCCAAACAACCAGACTTGGGCACTGCACTGTTGATCACCGCCTCGGGTTTTTACGTCCTATTCCTGGCCGGCATTGGCTGGAAAGTGATCTTGGGCTTGGGCCTGTCAGTGGCGGCGCTCGCCCCGGTCGCCTGGTCCTTGATGCATGATTATCAGCAACAGCGCATCATGACGCTACTGGATCCGACGCAGGATCCGCTGGGCACCGGTTATCACACCATTCAATCGACCATCGCGCTCGGCTCCGGCGGCATCCTGGGCAAGGGCTGGCTCCACGGCACCCAAGCCCACCTGGAATTTTTACCAGAACGCCATACCGATTTTATTTTTGCAGTCTTAGGTGAAGAGTTTGGGCTGCTCGGTATTTTGTTGCTGCTGACCCTATACCTGCTAATTATTGCGCGCGGCCTCTACATCACCAGCCGCGCCACCACCATGTTCACGCGCCTCATAGCAGGCAGCGTAACCCTCACTTTCGGCACTTATGCTTTCGTGAACATGGGCATGGTCTCGGGTATCCTGCCAGTGGTGGGCGTCCCCTTGCCTTTGATTAGTTTTGGCGGCACCTCCATGGTGACCATGTTGTTGGGATTTGGAATCTTGATGAGTGTGTCGACGCATCGAAGGTTGGTGAAGCAGTGATGATAAGAATGCAACGTGGGTGCTTGGGTTTAATTTTTCTAGCCTTGTTGGCCGGGTGTTCTTCGGTGCCACGGCCTACAGTACGCGTCGAAGAGCCGGTGAAAGTCGAAAAAACACCGGCGATTGCCAGCGCCCACTCCGGCGGTTATTACCAAGACGATGGGCCGGGAGCGAATCCGCCCGCGCATTTAGAGGCGATTCCCGATGCCACCCCAAAACTTGAGCCGCTACACAAATTCGCCAACAACACTTACAGCGTGTTGGGTCAAACCTATGTGCCGGACACTAGTGGCAAACCATATCAGGCACGCGGCATCGCCTCCTGGTATGGCAAAAAATTTCACGGCCAGCGCACTTCCAGCGGAGAGTCTTATGACATGTACGGCATGACCGCCGCGCATCCCACCCTGCCTATCCCGAGCTATGTGCGCGTGACCAATGCCAAGAATGGAAAATCTGTGATTGTGCGTATCAATGACCGTGGCCCGTTCCATGCCGATCGCGTCATTGATCTATCCTATACCGCTGCTTACAAACTCGGCATCGTCCAGACCGGCAGCGGCTTGGTGGAGGTGGAAAGTATCGATCCAACGCAATGGGCGCCCACACCCACCGCACCGGCCGTCACCACCGTAGCAATAGAAAAACCGGCACTCCTGGCGGCCACAAACACCGAAGGCTATTGGCTACAACTCGGCGCATTCGGCGTACAAGCCAATGCCGAACAATTGCTGGCGAAATTAAAAGCAGAACTCGGCGCACTTGGCGAAAGCGTACGCATTCAAACGGTTGAAGGTTTGTACCGGCTGCGCGCCGGGCCGTTTAAGACCAGCGCCGAGGCCAGCGATGTCGCCGCACAATTGCAGCGGTTGACGAATATACAGCCGGTGTTATTGCGTTGATTTAGCTCATGCCGCCTGTGACATGGGCGTGATGTCGCGCTCGATACGCGCACCTATCTCAGTCAGGGTAGTCTTCATGTCGAAATCAGATTGCAAGCCCAACCAGAACTCCGCGCTCATGCCGAAATAACGCGCCAAACGCAAGGCCGTATCCGCAGTAACCGCCCGGCGTTCGCGCGCAATATCGTTGATGCGCGGTGTTGGCACGCGTAAGGCCATCGCCAGAGCGTTGGCGGAAAGCCCGAGCGGGTTCATAAACTCCTCCCGCAATACCTCGCCCGGATGAATCGGGCGCATGCCATTAATGACAGTCATCATAATCTCCGTTCAGTGGTAATCAACAATCTCAACATCAAAAGCATGACCATCCTCGAAGCGAAAGCACACCCGCCATTGGTCGTTGATGCGGATACTCCACGCCCCCTTTCGGTTACCTTTCAATTTTTCCAGCCGGTTCTGCGGCGGTATGCGCAAATCGTCAATGCGCACCGCCCGATGCAGCATCTGTAACTTACGTTCGGCGACCGCCCTTATATTGACGAAGCGCGGCACTGTTGCACCAGCGAACAAGACTTGCGTATCGGCGCATTTGAACGACCGGATCATGAGCTAAACTATATAACGCGACGCGTTTAATGTCAACCAGTAAACAGTATTATATAGGGCTGATCAGATTCAGCGGCGAGGTGTATGGCATAACAACACAGCTGAAGCCGCCTCAAGATTTACAGATGACACTACTCTGCTAATCGCTGTATTAGCACTGACCGATCCGCGTTACGCGATAAGCGTTGTCGATCGAAATTGAATAATTCGCGCTGCAATTGATGAATCGCATGGTAAAAATGGCGGCGGTTGAACCGCTAACCGTAACAGTCGCACTGGTGTCCCATTTGTTGCTGCTCCATATCAGAGGCACTGATACGGTCGAAATGGAATTTGTGGCGGCAGCGGGAAAGTAATTCCCCGGCAGGCTAGCCCAATAATTGGCAAGCTCATGCGCCATGCGCATCGTGACAACAGAGAAAAGCTCTTTCCATGTGATTGGAAGAATCCGGTCATTGAGGATTGTGGAGCCAAACGAAGTTTTTATCGTACCTTGAATAAATCCATTGGTGGTCGAGACATTGAAATCACCGTTATCTTCCACGCTTGGATTAATATCAAGATAATTTACTGGCAAACATTTGGGGGCATCCGTATATGGCTTATTTGTGCAGATCAAGTTTATATCGCAGTTTGTGCCAACGGTGCATGTGCGATCTTGCGACAAAACGCTATCGGCCCGTGTCAGTGCAGTAGCCGGCGCAATGACTACAGCGACGACGCCATTTCCGGATGAGGCATCATAAAGAATCGCTCCGGATGCTGCCCGCAAAGTGATTTGGCCCAGCATTTGTGGATTGATCTTCGTGGTGTTCGCATCGAAGCTGGGCGACAGCGCGTACCACAGCCTTTCTCCTGAGCCATCCCTAATATCCGCTAATCCAAGATACTTCCATGGAAGTCGGCCAACGTATGCAACACACGCACTTCCCGTATAGTCTTTAGCGTCGGACAAGCCGTCATCGTTAGCGTCTGGGCAAGGCAGGGATCCTGGGTGGTTGATGTCTGCCGCCGCATAACCCAACAACGCCTCCTTCGCCTGCGCCAAAGCCAGAGCCGTCTTACGCTCCGCCTCCATCTCCGGTCCCTTACGATCCGTGCGGAACGTCAGCAGCGTCACCAAGCCCAACACCACGATCAGCATGGCGATGAGCAAAGCAGCGCCGCTCTGACGGGATTTGGGGTACCCCCTAAGGCACGGACTTGTCGACGTCGCTATCTTCATCATGGGGTTTGGTCGCAGGCGCTTTGCTGGGCTCTTTGACTGTAGACACAGGCTTTGGAATGATGGGCTCGGGCGGCGGACGGCGATAATTTTCCGTGACACGCCCGCTGGCAGGATCAATACTTTGGCCGACTTTCAATTTGATTTCGCCACCCGGCAGCTGTACCGGTACTCGATCACTAGCACGGCCTACGCCATGCTCCACGCGACCATTGAGCCAGACACTGCGCTGACCGTCGCTACGCGTGACTATGCCTTTGAGCATAAAGTCCGGCGCACTATTTACTTGTTCTTCGCCACTGGCATTCATCGGCATAGTCTTGCGCGCGTTATCCAATAACGCGCGCTGTTCTGGGGTATGAAACAAGCGTCCAAGCGGTTCCGCAGATGCATCCAGCGAAAAGGTGCAGCAAGCCAGGATCAAAATCAGCTTCATTTTGGATTCGCACTTTCTGGTGCTACATCCACCAAGGACAGCCAGGCCAATTCGCATTCCGCGCTCAACTTCGGTTCAAAACGCACACTGAATGCGCTACTGGCGCTACGGCTCAGAATGCAGCCTTGCAATAGATAGAGACCCGCGTGTTGTGCATCCAGCGCGCGCAGAAAATTTTGCAGGTCTTCTTCATGCAACAGCTTGATGCTGATTTTCATTGTCGTCTGCTGCAATTTAAAACCCGCCGTGTCGAGTTTAATCGGCGATGTCGCCTGCGGGCTCAACTGATAATCCACACCCAAGGTTTGCACCGCCTGATTCGCGGCGCGCAGCGCATCGAGCCAGTTGACGCGCTGTTCCGGGCCGATCGCGCCGCCGCGCCGCAAAGCTTCATAGGCATCGCGGTAACGCTCGATCAACTGTTTCTCTTGATCGGCTTGGGCGGACTTTTGGTGAATGCTGCTCAAAGACGCGCGCTCACGCTCTAGTTCCACACCGGTGCTTGCACTCCATTGCCATGAAAAATACACCAATGTAATCGCCAACGCAGCGGCCAGCGTCAGCACTAGCAAGGGTGCGCGCAATATTCCCCAATGTAAGCTGGTCAATTTCATGATGCGTTTTTTAGCACGATGTTGAGCTTGAATTGTGCCGCGCCGGGCTTGGTTTCAATATTGTCCTGGGTGCTGCCGCGCAGCGTGGTGCCGGAGTCAAGATTGACCGGCAATTTGGCAATACTGACTTCAGCCACGCCCACTTGGCTGCGTAGCGTTGCCGCGAAATGCTCGATCAAACTTAGCGCCGAGCGATAATCGCCGGTGAAAGGACGAATTTCGGCCTCGATTTCGCCACGCTGTTGCCACGGCGCACTGGGATTGCTTACTGCTGCTGTTGCGGCAACCGTGCCGTAATGCCATTCCATTCGATTCAATTGCACCTGCGGAAAAGCATCCAGCCCATGCGCCAAAGTCCGCATGAAAACCTCTGGAGTACGCGCGAGTTGCTTGATCTGCCCAGCCACATCGACGGCGCGACGTAGCTTATCGGCGGAAACCGGTGCGGAAGGGAAGCGGCGCGCCGCCTCTTCATACTGGGTGCGATAGCGCGCGGTATCGGCCATGACCGTTTTGCTGGCATTTTGGTTAGCGTAAGCACGGTACACGTTATAACCGCTCCACAACACGCCGAACACAGCAAGTGCAGCGCTCGCTGCATACAAGCCCAAGCGCAAGCGATGCACGGTGAAGTCGCCAGTCAATTGCGCAGCGGCGAGACTGACCGACGGCGGATATTTCCCTAGCAGATAGAGATGCAGAGCTTCGCTGTCACGCGGCAGCTGCGCCGTCGTGCTGCCAAGCGCGGTACACACTTGCTCAAAACTCATACACTGGCAGCTTAAGCTGGCCTCTTGCGGTAATTGCGCTGGCAACGCGGCGAGACTGTTGTCGAAGTCCAGCACTTGTACCGTGAGTCGCGCTTCGCGTGGGAGTAGTCGGCTGTTGTAGAGAAACAGACGACTTTTTTCGATTTCTTCGGCGTAGTGTTGCGCCACGTCGGCATCGCTTTGCGGATCAAACGGCGTTAGGCGGCTGATGCGCAGGCGGCCATTCAAGAAAAAGCTTTGGCGCAAACCGCCTTGCTGGCAAGACACGATCAAGGCACCGGGCGTGGCGCATTTCAGTTGCGTCGCCAAAGCTTGAGTCACTTGTGGCAGCAAGTAGATCCCCGCTAGCGGGGCACGTCGACGCTGAATATGGTCGAGATAGGGGCGAAGCAATTCGCCGGAAATTAGCGCAAAAAATAGATAAACATCGTCCTGTCGCTTGCCACTACCTTGCTCCCTACCTTGCAACCAAGTCGCGCGGTAAGGCACGGTGCGGAATAACTGGCCCAGTTTGCGCTGCAGCATATCGCGCCGCGCTCCACCGCGAACATGCGGCAATACCTCGGTGCGGTACTCTTCCTCGACCGTATCCAGCATCAGGTAAACCGGGGTGTTCGGATATTGTTGCAGCAAAACGCCGAAGGCGCTCCAGGCGGCGTCACCGTTGTCGTAGCCTGCCAGTTGCGTCAAAGTGCCGCGCTCGAACAGCGCGAAGCGCGCGCTGCGGGCGGTGAGACTGACGAGGATTTTAGTGGCCATGGCGATTAATTCTAAAAAATGCGTTTTACCGCAGAGGACGCAAAGTACGCAGAGGAAAAACCAAATTTTTTTCTTGGTATTGGTACTGCGCTATCCGCTGACTAAGTGCAATTAATTCGTAAACCATCTAATCCTCCGCGTCCTCCGCGTCCGCTGCGGTTCAATAGCTTTTTGCTTAGTAACTTAATTTACCCAAAATATCATAAATCGGCGACAGCACGGCGAAGATGATAAAGGCCAGGATCGACGCCAGAAACAAGGTCAGGCCAACTTGCAGCAGCTTCAACGCGCGCTCGATCCACTCGGCCACGCTGCGCTGATAATAGTGCCCCACGTTGAGCAAGGCCTCATCCAGAGCACCGGTGGTTTCACCGATACGCAGCATGCGGATCACCAAGGGCGGGAACAGGCCCAGATTGCGTAGGCTTTCGGTCAAGCTTTCACCGGCGCTGACTTGTTGCGCCGCGCGCTGCAATGCGTTAGCCACATAACGATTGGCCACCACGCCTTCGCACGCCGCCAGCGCGTCGAGAATGGTGATGCCGGAGCGATACAGCAGCGCCAGATAATTGGCGAAGCGCGCCATCAGCAATTGCTGTAAGGCCGGCCCGATCAAGGGTAGGTTGAGCTTGAGGTAATCCCAGTACAAGCGAGCGTTGGCGTTGCTTTTTACCGCCGTCATCGCGGCAAACAAGGCCAGCAAGGGCAGCCCCAACAAAAACGGCCAATAGCTGGCAAAAATATTCGAGACGCCAATCAGTATTTTGGTCTGCAAGGGCAAGGTTTGATTCATGGTGGCGATAAAACTCACCAACTTTGGCACCAGGTACAACATCAGAAAAAAAATCACGCCGGTGACAACCACCAACACCATGGCGGGATACATCAATAGCAGCTTAGTCTTGGACACCAACTCATCTTGCCAGCGCTGCGTGGTTGCCAGGTCGCGCAACACTTCCTGCATGTTGCCGGTTTGTTCGCCGGTGCGGATCAAACTGGCGAACAAGTGATCAAACACCGCCGGATGTTGTTCCATCGCCTGCGATAGCAATTTCCCGCCCTCCATGTCTTCATGCATGGCAGAAATGACTTCGCGAAAACGCTTATTGTCGGTGCTCTCCGCTAGGTCGGCCAAGCCCTCGAGCAAGGGAATACCGCTATGCGCAATTTGTTCCAGATGAAAACAGAAATTGATCAAGTCCTGGCGCGAGATGCGCTTGCCCAGGGAAATAAGTGGCGCGCCGGACTTGGCGCGGCTGTTCACCAAGTCCAGGCCCATGCGGCGCAGGCGCTGCTCCAGGTCGTTTTCATTCGCCGCATCCATGCGCCCGCGAATATGGGCGCCGGTTTGGTCGACAGCAAAATATTTAAAAGCGGGCATGTTGTTAGCGCAGACGCCCCGTCAGATCGACCACGCGTGAGACTTCGGCCAGACTGGTGCGGCCATCCAATACATGGCGGATGCCGTCTTCGGCCAGGGTGCGGAAACCCTTACCGAGCGCGGCTTCACGCAGTTCACGCATGGTGGCGTGGCGCGCAATCAACTCATCCAGGTCGCTGTCGATGAAGAGCAATTCCATCAATGCGATACGGCCACGATACCCTTTATGGTGGCAGTGCGGGCAACCCGCAGAGCGGTAAATCGTAACTGCGCTGTCGGGCGCTTGCCCCAGCAACTGCAATTCTTCTGGCGCCGGCTGATACGCCTCTTTGCAGTGCTTACACAACACCCGCGCCAAGCGCTGTGCGATCACACCGATGATGTTGCCGGACATGATTTCAGTCGAGATGCCAATATCCAACAGACGTGGGATGGTGCCGAGCGCGGAATTGGTGTGCAGCGTGGTGAACACTTGATGCCCGGTCATGGCGGCGCGAAAGGCCATCACCGCCGTATCTTTGTCGCGCACCTCGCCCACCAAGATCACGTCCGGGTCTTGGCGCATGATGGAGCGGATGCCGTTGACGAAATCCATCTTCACCGTCTCGTTGACCGAGGTCTGGCGCATCAGCGTCACCGGGTATTCCACCGGGTCTTCCAGCGTCATGATGTTGATGGTCTCGTTGTTCAGGTGCGTCAGCAGCGAATACAGCGTGGTGGTCTTGCCCGAGCCGGTGGGGCCGGTGACGATCAAGATTCCTTCCGGCCGCGCCATCATCAGCCGCAGTGTGGCCAACGTATCCGGTTCCAGGTTCATGCGCTCCAGCGGAATGATGGAGCGCTCGCGATCCAAAATACGCAACACGATATTTTCGCCGTACACCGTGGGCTGGGTGGAGACGCGAAAATCAATCGGGCGCCCGGAAAGATTGAGCGAGAAACGGCCATCTTGCGCAGCGCGCGTCTCGGCGATGTTGATGCCGCTCATCACTTTCAAACGCACAACGATGCTCGGCCAATAAGTCTTGTGCAAGCTGCGCACTTGTTCCAGCACGCCATCGATGCGATAGCGGATGCGCAGGAAGGCAAATTCCGGCTCGAAGTGGATGTCGGATGCACCATGCTTGACCGCATCTACCAACAGCGAATTCACCAAGCGCACCACGGGCTGGGTGTACTCCATTTCGCCGCTGGCGCTTTGTAAACTTTGGTAATCGATTTCACCGGTCTCGATTTCGCGCAGAATGCCATCGACCGACAATTCGTAACCGTAAAAGCGATCGATATATTCCTGCAATTGCGCCAGCCCGGCCAGCACGGTCTTGATCTCGATCTGCGCATCGATCATGGCGCGCAATTGATCCAGTGCCACGACATTGAACATGTCTGACATCGCGATCACCAGCAATTGCTTTTCAATGTCTAGGGCGATCGGCAGCAAATTATGGCGGCGCGCAAAATCTTCTGGCACCAGTCGCATCGCCTCGCCATCCGGCGCGACGCTGGAGAGATCCACGCTTTCCTGGCCGATGGTATGGGCCACGATATCGCGAATCACTGCTTCAGTAATAAAACCCAGCAACACTAATTGCCGCCCCAAGGGCAAACCGCTTTGTTCCTGTTCGATCAAACCGATGCGCAGTTGATCCTGCGTGATTAGCCCCTGCTGCGCCAGCAGTTCGCCCAGGCGTTGTTTTTTGCGCTGTTCGGACATTTTTAAATCGATTAGGGAACCGCGTTCAAGCGTTGGATGCGCGCCTTCACCTGCGCCGCATCGAATGTGGGCGTTTTACCCTGCGACAATTTCAGCGCGCGCTGATAGTAATCCAGCGCAGAGCGCGGCTGATTGATGCGCTCCAGACTGACCGCGAGATTGAAGGCATAGTCGGGTGATTCCGGGGCCAAGCGTTGCGCCTCAAAATACGCCATTTGCGCCTCGCTCCAGCGCCCTTGCGCCGCATACACATTGCCTAAACCGAAATACAGGAATGCTGCGGGTTGCTGCGCAATGAGGGCCTTTAATTTGTTCTCGGCGGCGACCGGGTCGGCGCGTGCGATCATGCTGCTGAGACTGGCCTGGGCAAAAGCATTCTTGGGATCGGCCTCTAAGGCTTTCAAGTACAACTGCGCGGCCTCATCACTGCGTCCCTGGCGTTGCGCAATCAGTGCCAGCCCGAGCAGCACGTCGGCGTTGTTCGGCTCCTGCACGCGTTGATTTTCATAGGCGCGACGCGCTTCTTCCAAGCGCCCTTCCTGCAACAATTGATAGGCACGTAGTACGTTGCTGGTAGCTGCGCTGGGTGTGCTGCTGCCGCCGCTAATTTGAATACCAGCATCTTGGGTCGGCGAGATGACAGGATGTGCGCTTTGCGGCGTAAGCTTGGTTTCTATTTTACGTACTCGCGATGTCTCGGGCTCAGGCTTGAGTTCGGCAATGGGCTCGGTACTAGGGGTTGCGCGCAGCGAGCTTGGCGCGGTCGGCAATACTGCTGGCGAAACAGATTGGACTGCCTGCACTTGGGTCGGGATTACGCGTGGCGCGGTCACTGTCGACGGCTTGGGCAAAAACACCCAGGGCATGAATACCGCAAGATAAAAATAGATACCCATGCCCAACACCACCGTGACCAGCACGCCTAACAAAATCAGCATGCGCCGTTTCTCGGCATTGGCTTGCTTTTCAAACATCAATGCAGCGGCGGCCTTGGCCGATGCCGGCGGCGCGGCAGCGCTCTCTGCGGGACGCTCTTGCATCGGCTCGAGGCTGAGGTTCGAACCACGGTCGGCTTGCTGCAAGGCCTTCAGCAGTAAACTCATTTAGCAGGCGCTTGCGGCAAGAAGCGTTTATAGAAAGACAGCTCGTCGCTGGATAAGCTGGGGTTGGTGATCACTGTGGGCCGCAAGAAGATCACCAATTCGGTCTGCGTGGCGTTGCGGTCGCGCGTACCCACTAAAATATTGGTTACCGGGTTATCAGTCAGGCCCGGCAAGCCGTCGCGATTTTTCGACACATCGTCTTGCATCAGGCCGCCCAGGATTGCTGTTTCGCCCGTTGTGACTTGCAATACCGATTCCATTTCGCGCACCTGGATTACTGGCACATCGTTGCGGATGCGGTTGATTCCACTGCCCAAGGCTGGATTAGGGTCGGATACAAAACCATTCTGGCGCGAGATGGTGGGACGCACCACCAGGGTCACGCGCCCGTTTTCGTTGACCTGCGGCGTCACGCTCATCACCACGCCAACCGGCACAGTATTCACCGTGGTGGTAAAGGTTGGTTGTGTTAACACGCCGCCCGCCGTGATCGTGCCTTGCTGCACATCGATAGTGAAATACACCAAGTTGTCCACTACCTTGAGGATGGAGGTTTGATTGTTCAGCACCAACAACTTCGGGCTCGACAACACGCGCGCATCGCCGAAGGATTCAAGCAATTGGATCGCCGCCTTGAAATTATCGTTTTTGTTCTGATAGCTCAGCGAAAGAAAAGCCGGCAAGCCGCCCGCCAAGTTTTGCGTGGTACTTAAGGCAAACCCGGTTTGCGAAGCGCCCAGCGCCACCAAGCGCGACCAATCAATGCCGGCGCGGAATTGATCCTTGAGCGTGACCTCGACGATGGTTGCCTCGATCAAGACTTGGCGCGCGGCGGCGGCTGACACGCCTTCGATATATTGATGCACCAACTTGTGCTGGGCTTCGGTGCCCATGACCAGCACCGTACCGGAAACGGGATTCACGATCACGTCGTCTTTTTTGTCATCAAGACCGCTTTGTGCGCCGTGGCCAAAGGCCGCATTGAAGAGCTGAGGCGCCGCTTGGCCGGCACGGGCGACGGCGTTGGCTTGCTGCAAGCGCTCTTCACGCGAGGCGCGGGCGGCTTCGACGCGCGCATTTTTATCTTCCGCCGACTGCACGGCGGAGCGTGTCGATTTCAAAATGTCGCGGATATTTGCCGTCATCACCTCCCAGAAATCATTACTGGAAGTGCCGGTGACGGTCGTGCTGGAGCTGTTGCCCCCAGCTGCGCCACCGCCCGCCGCCGCGCCGCCGCTCGCGGTCGAGCCGGTCGTGGCGACTTGGGTCGCGACTGCGATACTGGAGCTGGTCTTGCGCGACAGGTTCACATAATTCACCTGATACGACTTTAAAAATGGCGTATCCGGCGTCACGATCAACGTATTGCCTTCGAGCTTGTAGCGGATATTCACTTGATAGGCGATGCGATCAAGGATCGCGGGCAAGGTTTCGTTAATCGCGTTCAACGTCACCACACCCTGAATATTGGGATGCACATCGATATTAAGTTTAGTGTCGCGTGCCAGAGAAAACAGCAGCTCCTTGACCGGCACTTCGGTGACCACGACGTTATACGTGAGCGGTTTGGCCTGTGCCTTCGGTGGCGGCAATTGCAAGGGGACTTGCACAGGCGTCGGAATATTGCTGGCGTCCGTCGCTTTAGGCGTGTCGCTGATATGGCCGGCGGAAGGCGGGAAACGCGTCACGTCGCTGGCGCAGCCCGTCAAGCCAGCCAATAGCGTTAGCGATAAAAGCGTAAGAAAGTTTTGCTTCAACTGAGTCCTCGACGTTATTTACGCGCTGCACCAATCTCGGCGCGCATGCCTTGCACGGTGCGCAAGTAGGGTCGTTGCGCGCGCAGCTTGGCCGGCAGTTTTTCCAGCGCTGCATTGGCTTGGGCGCGACCGGCATAACTGCCGTAGATCACGCTATATGCCGGCTTGCCGCCAGCCTTTGTACGGTACACAAAAACTTGCTGAATATCAACGACTTTGCCTAGCTCTTGTAAGTAGTTTTCGAGACGTTTGCTGTCGCCTGCGCCGAGCAGTTGGATATGGATGCCAACGCTCTCAGGCTGGGCGCTCGCCAGCCATTGTTCGGTGGCGGTAAGGCGAACTTGCACCATGTCTTGCGGTGTCGATGCTTTGGCGACATCCGTGACTGGTATCGCGGGCATAGCCTTGGCTACTTGTTTTGCCGGCGCGGGCGCGCTTTCTGTCGGCGCATGCCGCCAGTTCGCTATCACCAAACCAATGCCAATACCCAAGACCAACACACCCAGCGCGCCCAGGCCAATGCCCCACAAACGACGCGGCACAATATCGATGAACTCTGCATCCTGCGCCGCCGCCAGCACATGCCGCGTGCCGATCTCATGCGTTTGCTCGGTATAGGCCGCAAGCAAAGCCTTGTCGGCGATGATGTTGATGCGTCGTGTCAGCCCTAGAGAGGCACGTGCGATTTCGCGCACGGCGCCGACGCTGAACACGTCCGGCCCCTTGTAGCCGGCTTGGCGCATGCGGAAATCCAGATAAGCGCGGATATCACTCGAATTCAAAGGCTCGAGGCGAAAGCTATGCGTAATGCGCTCTTTGATCTGGCGAATATTCGGCTCGGCCAGGGTCTCGTCCAATTCCGGCTGACCAAACAGGACGATTTGTAACAATTTGTGGTGCTGGGTTTCGAGATTGGACAACAGTCGAATTTCTTCCAATGTGGCAACCGGCATGGCTTGCGCTTCTTCGACAAAAATAACCACTTGTTTCCCTGCGGCGTGACGCTGCACCAAATACTCTTGCAGCAACTGCATCACTTGTAGGCGACTGACTTCGCGCGGCAACTCCAGGTGTAAATCGAAGGCGATGGCGTGCAGAATTTCGCCCGGAGCCACACTTGGGTTGGCCAAGTACACGGTCTCGACGGTATCCGGTAAATGCGCCTCCAGCATGCGGCACAACATGGTCTTGCCGCTGCCGACTTCGCCGGTGACTTTGACGATGCCCTCGCCTTGGGTGATGGCATAGACCAAGGCGTCTAGAATCGGCCCGCGATTGCCGCCAGGAAAGAAAAACGCGGTGTTGGGGGTGATCTTGAACGGTGGTTGGCTGAGGCCGAAATGCTCTTTGTACACGCTTACTCTTCAGTGCCCATTTGATAGGCCTGCATGCGCGAATACAAAGTAGTGCGATTCACACCCAACAACTTGGCGGCCTGGCTCAGGTTGCCGTGGGTAATTTTCAGTGCCGCTTCGACGTAACTTTGTTCCCACTGCTTGAGCGTTTGGTCCAAGCTAAAATTAGTCTGACTTTGTAAGTGCTTCTTGGCCATTTCTTCCAAGGACTTGTTGTCGGTCGGCAACTCCGAACCGGACATGGCATACATCTCGGTATCCAGCTCGTCTTCCAGCTGCTGCTGTGTGACCGTTTGCCCGCCGTATTTGGTGGTGAGGCGAATCACAATATTGCGCAGCTCGCGCACATTGCCTGGAAAGTGATAGCCCATCCAGCGCCCTTGCGCCTTGGGATCCAGCTCGAACGGCTGGGTATTCACCTGCTTGGCGTAAAACGCGCGGAAGTGCTGCAACAGACCGATCTTGTCGTCGTTCAATTCGCGCAACGGCGGTACGCTCACGGTAAACACGCTCAAGCGATGATACAAATCCGCACGGAAACGTCCAGCGCGCACTTCGGCACGCAAGTCGCGATTGGTGGCAGCGACGATGCGCGCATTACTGGTGCGCGTTTGCGTCTCGCCCACGCGTTGGAACTCGCCATTCTCCAATACCCGCAGCAGCTTCGCTTGCAACTCGAACGGCAACTCGCCGATCTCATCCAGGAACAAGGTGCCGTCGATGGCGTCCTCGAAATAACCGGAGCGCGCACTAATCGCGCCGGTAAAAGCGCCCTTGCTGTAGCCGAACAGCGTCGGCTCGACCAAGGTTGGCGAAATCGCGGCGCAGTTCAGCGCCAGAAAAGGTTTTTTGGAACGCATGCTGAGCCGATGCAAGCAGCTCGACACCAGCTCCTTGCCGCTACCAGACTCGCCCTCGATCAACACCGGAAACGGCGAATCAGCAAATTGCGCGATCTGCTGCCGCAGCTTCAGCACCGCAGGGCTCAAACCCACCAAGCCGCAGCTCGTATCGGCAGCGGCCTCTTCCGAAGCCGCAACCTCCGCATTGCGCGCCTTCAAGGCATCCATCAAGTGCTTGCGCAGCCGCTCCGGATCACACGGCTTGGCGATGAAGTCGATCGCGCCCAAGGTGCGTGCGTGGCGCGCATTGTTCTCGTCGTTTTGGCCCGACAAGACTAAAATTTTAATCGCAGGAGAGTAAGCCAACAGCTCCGAAATCAGGCGAAAACCTTCATCCGGCAAGTGCGGCATGGGCGGCAGGCCCAAGTCTACCAAGGCCAATTGCGGCGACGCATCCATGCTGGACAGCACCGCCTGCGCCTTGGCGCGCGAATCGGCGACCTGCACCGCGAAGTGGCGTTCGAGCACAAAACTCAAGGTATCGGTGATGAGGGGATCGTCATCGACGATCAATAAGCTGGGTTTTTCTGAGGAGCTTGCCACTGCTTTTTCTCCCTAGCGCGAACGGGTGTCGAAGAGTTGACATTGTGCCAGAGATGGTAGCTGTAAGCTATTGCTTATCCTGATTTAGATATCTTCAATACAGGACAAATATGCCGCCTCCAAAGTCTCGCCGTTAAATTCAGCGCGACATTCGGCAGTCGTTCCGACGAAGGCCAATTTACCGTCATGCAAAATCGCCATACGGTCGCAGATTTCTTCTACGTCGGCCAATACATGCGAGCTGAAAAACACGGTCTTGCCGGCTAGTTTCAATAATGCCAACTGCCGTTTCAGTAGGGCGCGCGCTTTCGGGTCGAGGCCGCTCATCGGCTCATCTAGCACGAACAACTCAGCTGGGCTCAGGAAGCTGGCAGCCAAGCCCAGTTTTTGCGTCATGCCTTTGGAGTAGCTGCGCGCTTGACGCGTTAGCGCTTGCGGATCGAGATCGAGGGCGACGCACATTGCGCACGCCTGTTCTTCGACATATGGCAATTCACGCAAGGCCAGCATGTATTGCAAAAAATCGCGTCCGGTGAGGGCGTGCGGCGGCATGAAGCTTTCTGGCAGATAGGCCAGCGGGCGGCGCGCGGGCGTTTCGCTGTGGGGAACGCCGAGGATGTGGATTGCACCGCCGTCGATATCGCAAAAATCCAGCAGGCATTTAATGAGCGTAGTCTTGCCTGCGCCATTCTTGCCGACCAGTCCGAAGCATTCACCGCGCTGTACCGTGAGATCAAGCGGTTGCAGCACCGGCAGCTTGCCGTAGTTTTTGGCGAGCTGTTGAATGTCGAGCGCGGAGGTGGGCTGCGGGCTATGCATAATTGGTTTGCATCATAGCAGGCACGGCTGGATCACCGAAGCCAGGGTCGCCTCGGTGGTATATCGCGGCTGCCAAGCCAAGACTTGCATGGCGCGGCTGCAATCCAGCGTCAACGATTGTTTAACGCCATCAAACCAAGCCGGTTCGCCGCCGAAACCCGTACGCCGCCAAGCTAGATTTAACGCCAGCTTGGCGGCGCTAAACGGAACCGGCAGCGCGCGGGCATGCGCTTGGGTGATCACTTGCTTCAGGCTATAACTACCGGGCGCGGCTAAGTTGATTGCGCCGCTCGCCGGCAGTAACAGGCCGGCGATGATCGCATCCGCCACGTCATTCTCATGCACGCATTGCAACTGCGGCTGCGGTTCGGCAAGGCGCACGTAGCATGGCTGCCGCAGCAACTTCTGCAGTAGGGGCTGGCAGTTGGGCCCGAGTATGATGTGGGGGCGCAAGCGCAGGGCGCCGGGAAACTCATCTGCCAGCCAGCTTTCAACTTGCGCCTTGTGCTGACCATAGAGAAATCCGGGCAATGGGTTCAGCGTTACGCTTTCATTCAAGTTCTCACCGCTACCGTACACCGCTGCGCTAGACAGATGCACCAAGCGCGAAATGCCAGCTTGGCGTGCTGCGCTAAACAACTGGCGGGTGCCTTGCACATTGATGTCGAACATGACTTCAGCCGCCATTTTGCCGCGCAGTACAACGAAAGCGAGATGCAACAATGCATCGCAAGCTTGCATTAAGCGTGCGGTTTCGGGACTGCGAATATCGAGGATGTGCTGCGTGAATTTAGGGTGCGCGAAGTTGCTGGCTTGCAAATCGATGCCAACTACCGCACTGATTTCGGATTTGGCGCAAAGCCTGGGAAGCAGCGCTTGCGCCAAATGCGATGAAGAGCCGCTCAGGAAAATGCGCATTGTCGCGCCGCCCTATGCTTGCAAGGCCGGCATCACGTCTTCCGCAATGCAGCGCATAGATTCATGCGCAATTTCCAACGGTACTGCACCGGCGCCTACCGCCAGCAATAAATGCGTCACGCCTTGCTCTCCATATTTCGCCAAGTATTCGATACATTCTGTCGGCGAACCCGCGAACGCCATACCAAAAGTTTGCAACAGACCGGCGTTGATGCCGCGTTCCAATAAGGTGCGAAAACGTCCCAGCTCGCGAAAGTGTTCGTAGCTGGGATAGAGCCGCTCCAGCACCGGACGGATGGTCTTAAACAACTCGCGGTAAAACCACTCGAAGGCCGGCTTGGCAAGCTGTTTGGCGCGCTTGCCATCGGGCAAGCACAAGATGCCGAGCGTCATACCGATGCGCGGCGCTGTAGGTTCGCGCCAAAGTTTTTGATAGCGCTGGATATCTGCGCGCGTCATGAACCAGGGCTTAAACGGCCCGGCCAGCACGCCCAAACCTTGGCGCGCGCTCCAATCGAAGGATTCCGGACTGATTGCCGCGCTCCATAAGGGCGGATGCGGCTGCTGCACCACATGCGGCAGGATATCCAGATTTTCCACCCGCACCTGCCGCCCCTGATAGGTGACGGGCTGGCGGGTAAAACTCAGGCGCAGAATGTCCAGTGTTTCCTGGGTTAGCTCACGACTATGCTGCATATCCACGCCGAACGCCTGGTACTCGCGCGGCGAAAAACCGCGCCCTAGGCCAATTTCCAGACGCCCATTCGACACCACATCCAAGGTCGCCACACTTTCTGCGCAGTGAAGCGGATGATGATAGGGCGCAGGAATCACGCCCAGTCCCAAACGCAACCGCTGTGTGCGTTGTGCCGCCGCAGCCAGCAAGATTTCCGGTTTGGCGCTATGCGAATAGCCGCGCATGAAATGATGCTCTACCAGCCAGGCACAGCCAAAGCCTAACTGGTCGGCCAGGGCCATGCTGTCCAACCACTCAGCGACTGCCTGTACTTCGCTGGCGGCACCCTGTGGCGGCATGGAAAGTTCGTGGAATAGATCGAAACGCATGCGCCGTCCAATGAAAATACGTAGGGTGCAAATACATAGGATAATGCCAGCCCATGTCCTCTACGCAAAATTATCATTACTGCCTGCTCGGCGCGATCTGCTGGGAACATCCGTCCTGGGTCGGCACATTCTATCCAGAAGATTTGCCCGCTGAATGGCGCCTGAACTATTACAGCACGAGCTTCGAGTGCGTGTATTTACCCTACGCAATCTGGCATGCGGCCGCACCGGAAACCTTGGACGCATGGCAGCATGACACCCAAGAACATTTTCGCTTTCTGCTGCAAGCGCCACCAGCACCTTCAGCAGAAAATGATGCGTTGATTGCCGCCTTAGGCAAAAAGGCGGTGGCGGTTCATCCGCAGCTAGGCTCAGCACATTCCCCGCCCTTGGTCTGGCTCGAACCGGACGCCAATTTGCGTCAGCTCGCGCAAACATTGCAGGCGCTGGAAGCAGCGCCCCCCTTCTATCTGATATCGGTAAGCGCAAATTATGCGCAGCTGGCACAAGCGCGCACCCTACTAGAGGTTTTAGGATATTAAACCCACCGGTTTTGAATAGTGCCTGGTTCAGGTTAAAATGCGCCGTCCTAAAAAAACCCCCTATAACCCCATAATTTAAGTAATGGCTTCCGAAAACCTCGTCGAAATCCGCGATCTGAATTTCACCTATGACGTGCGTCCTGTGCTGCAAGGCATCAACATGGACATTCCGCGTGGCAAGGTGGTAGCGATCATGGGGCTTTCCGGTTGCGGCAAAACCACGCTGCTGCGCTTAATCGGCGGCCAACTCAAACCGAGCCAGGGCGGGGTTAAATTCGCCGGGCAAGCGATCCACGAGATGGATGCAGATCAATTGTATGCCGCGCGCCGGCGTATGGGCATGCTGTTTCAATTCGGCGCTTTGTTTACCGACATGTCGGTGTTCGACAATGTCGCGTTCCAGATGCGCGAGCACACGGATTTGCCGGAAAAGCTGATTCGTGACCTCGTATTACTGAAATTAGAGGCCGTGGGTTTGCGTGGCGCACACGACTTAATGCCGACTTCGCTATCCGGTGGTATGGCGCGGCGCGTGGCCTTGGCGCGTGCGATTGCCCTGGATCCAATGTTGATGATGTACGATGAGCCGTTTGCCGGTCTAGATACGATCTCGCTGGGCGTGATCGGGAATCTGATTCGGCATCTAAATGATGCGCTAGGGGCAACTTCAATCGTGGTGACGCATGACGTGCAAGAGTCGATGAAAATCGTGGACTACATCTATTTTATGTCCGGTGGGCAAGTGATCGCGCAGGGGTCGCCGGATGAAATTCGCGCTCTGGATAGCGGTTTCGTGCACCAGTTCGTGCATGGCGAAATCGATGGCCCGATGCCTTTCCACTACCCCGGTGCCAGCTATGCAGCGGATCTAGCATTGGAGACGACCCATGCTTGAGCGTGCGCTTGGGGCAGTGCGCGGCACTGGCCACCGCGTGGTCAACGGCGTATGGCGCTTCGGTTATGCCTGTCGCTTCTTTTTAGCGGTGCTGCTGCACTCGGGCATCAGCTTCCGCCGCTTTCACCTAACGATTAAAGAGATTTACTTCACGGGCGTCTTATCGCTCATCATCATTTTGGTGTCCGGCTTGTTCGTCGGCATGGTATTGGGATTACAGGGCTATGAGACCCTGCAAAAATACGGTTCGGAATCGGCCTTGGGTACCCTGGTGGCCTTATCCCTAGTGCGCGAATTGGGTCCGGTGTTGGCGGCTTTGCTGTTTGCCAGCCGCGCCGGTTCAGCCATTACCGCCGAAATCGGTCTGATGAAGGCCACCGAGCAAATTTCCGCCATGGAGATGATGGCGGTTGATCCGATTGCACGTGTGGTCGCACCGCGTTTCTGGGCTGGCGTGATTTCCATGCCATTGCTGGCGGCAATGTTTTCCGCGATAGGCGTGTTCGGCGGTTACTTGGTTGGTGTGGTGATGATCGGCGTGGACGAAGGTCAGTTTTGGTCGCAAATGCAAGCGGTGGTGGATTTTCGCTTGGATGTGATGAATGGCGTAATCAAGAGCTGCGTATTCGGCGTAGCGGTCACCGCCATCGCTTTGTTTGAAGGCTATGATGCGCCACCCACGGCGGAAGGCGTTTCGCACGCCACTACGCGTACCGTGGTTACCTCATCGCTGGCAGTATTGGCGCTGGACTTTTTATTGACGGCTTTTATGTTTCGGGGGATTTGAGCCAAATGGAACGCACTACCTTGGATTTGTGGGTCGGCCTGTTCGTGGTCGCTGGTTTGGCGGCGGTACTGGTGTTGGCGATGAAAGTCGGCAACTTAGGCAGCTTCAATATGTCTGAATCGTATGCCTTACAAGCGGACTTCGATAATATCGGCGGCCTCAAAGCCCGCTCACCGGTCAAGAGCGCCGGCGTGGTGGTGGGGCGGGTTACTGCGATCACTTTTGATAATAAAAGCTTTCGCGCTCGGGTTTCGATGGTAATCGACAAGCGCTACCAGTTCCCGAAGGACACGTTTGCTAAAATCCTGACTGCAGGCTTATTAGGCGAGCAATATATCGGCCTGGATCCGGGCGGCGACGAACAAATGCTAAAAGGCGGCGACAAAGTCGCCAAGACGCAATCCGCCGTGGTATTGGAAAGCTTGATCAGCTCATTTTTGTATAACAAGGCTGCCGAAGGCGACGCCAAAAAATAATCGCCACGCTTTAATTTAACGTAGGGAACACATCATGCATATGCAAAGATTTTTTGGATTGGCGCTGTTTTTTCTGAGTGCTGCGGCGATCGCCGCCGAGCCGATTGCACCCGATGCGCTGATTAAAACCACCGCCACTGAAGTGCTGGAGATCATCAAGAACGACAAAGATATTCAGGCTGGCGACAAAAAGAAAATCAAGAACCTGATCGAAACCAAGGTGCTGCCGCAATTTGACTTCACGCGCATGACGCGGCTTGCGGTGGGTCGCTTCTGGAAAGACGCCACACCGGAGCAACAAAAAGAGTTGACCAACGAATTCCGTTCGCTGCTGGTGCGCACCTATTCGGCTTCGCTCACCCAGTACAAAGACCAGACCATCGAGTACAAACCGCTGAAACTGGAACCGAGCGACACCGATGTCGTCGTCAAGGCCTCTATCCGACAATCGAATGGGCGTGCAATCCCCATCGACTACACCTTGGCCAAGACCAGCAGCGGCTGGAAGATCTATGACATCGCCGTGGATGGCGTCAGCCTGGTGGTGAACTACCGTTCCACGTTCGCGCAAGAAATCCAGCAGGGCGGCATTGCACAATTGATCACCACCTTGAAGACCAAGAACAACGGCGCCAACAGCGCGCTCGCAGAAAGCAAGAAAGGTTAACATGCTGTCGCGCGAAGGCGATGTGCTCAAAATCGCCGGCCCCATGAATATTACTAGTGCCGCGACCTTGCTCAATCAGAGCAACGGCCAGTTGAGCGGCGTCAAGCTCGTGGATTTGGCCGACGTGACCGAAGTCGATTCGGCCGCGATCAGCCTGTTGCTGGAATGGCGACGTCAAGCTCAGGACACGGCCTTGCGCTTCACCAATTTACCCAGCGCCCTCACCAGCCTCGCCGATCTCTATGGCGTAACCGAACTCATACCCCGGTAAATATCCTTATGGTTACCCCAGAACAAGTAAAAAACTACATCGAAGCAGGCCTGCCCTGCGACCATCTGGAAGTCACAGGCGACGGCCAGCACTTCGAGGCGATCATCGTCAGCCCGGAATTCCGCGGCAAAAACATGGTGCAACAGCACCAGCGCGTGTATCAAGCCTTGGGCACCCGCATGCATGCGGAAATTCATGCGCTATCGATGAAGACCTTCACGCCCGAGGACTGGGCCAAAAAATAATTTGTAACCCCGGATAAACACGGATGTTCCTTGGGTTTAATCCGTGTTCATCTGTGCTCATCCGTGGTTAAAGGATTTTCGTGGATAAACTTCTGATTCAAGGCGGCGTGCCGCTGTCCGGCGAGATACGCATCTCCGGCGCGAAGAACGCCGCACTGCCAATCCTGTGCGCCGGCCTGTTGACGGGCGACACCCTCACCTTAAGCAATGTGCCGCACTTGCGCGATATCACGACCATGTTGTCGCTACTTGGGCAGATGGGTATGCAGGTCACACTCGACGAAAAAATGGGCGTAGCACTCAGCAGCGCCCATATCGACAAGCGCGAAGCACCGTACGAAATGGTGAAAACCATGCGCGCCTCGATTTTAGTGCTCGGCCCACTGGTAGCGCGCTTCGGCGAAGCACGCGTATCGCTGCCCGGCGGCTGCGCCATCGGCTCGCGCCCGGTTGATCTGCACATCAAAGGCCTGCAAGCGATGGGCGCGCACATCGACATCGAGCACGGCTACATCGTCGCCCGTGCTGAACGTTTGCAAGGTGCACGCATTTTCATGGACATGGTGTCGGTCACCGGCACCGAAAACCTGATGATGGCGGCCTGCCTGGCCGAAGGCGAAACCATGATCGAGAATGCTGCACGCGAACCCGAAATCGTCGATCTCGCACAATGCCTGGTGAGCATGGGCGCACAAATTTCCGGCGCCGGCACCGACGTCATTCGCATACGCGGCGTGGAAAAACTGCACGGCGCCAGCCACCGTATCATGCCGGACCGCATCGAGACCGGTACTTATCTGTGTGCTGCAGCAGCCACTGGAGGCGAAATCCGCCTACTGAATACCTCAGCCGCCTATCTCGATTCCGTGATCGACAAACTCATGGATGCCGGCTGCGACATCACGAGCGAAAAATCACAGGATCATGAAGCCATCATCCTGCGTGCGCCGAAAAAGCTAAACGCCGTCTCGATCCGCACCTCGCCCTACCCAGCCTTCCCCACCGACATGCAAGCGCAATTCATGGCGATTAATGCCGTAGCCCACGGCACCGCCATCATCCGCGAAACCATCTTCGAAAACCGTTTCATGCACGCCGTCGAACTGCAACGCCTCGGTGCCAACATCAAAATCGACGGCAACCAAGCCGTCATCGAAGGCGTCGCCAAACTCACCGGCGCTACTGTCATGGCCACTGATTTGCGCGCTTCTGCTAGTTTGGTGATCGCGGGTTTAGTGGCCGAAGGCGAAACCTTGATCGATCGCATCTATCATCTGGATCGTGGATACGAATGTATCGAGGAAAAGTTGTCGCAACTTGGGGCTCGGATAAAGCGGGTGCATTAACACTGTTTTATTTACAGTTAGGCGTGTAACCCCTATGGTGACTTTCCCAATCGTAGAAATTATGTCCGGCGAAGAGGATGCGATCTTTTGGGTAACTCTCGGTTTCTCTTCCGAATTAGAAACGAATGATGTTCTCCATATCGTTTGCGCTAAATCACCAGATCTAGCCACTCGTGAGAGCGGCATGGAAAGCATTTACCTTGAGCGCTTTGATCAGGCTTATTCCTGTTACGGTGGCGTAACAGGAATAGCTACGAGCTCTGACGCAATCACAGTTACCCTAAACGCTCATGGCCAACAAGCGCTCAATCTTCCTCGTTGCGTTCGCTTTATCAATCAAGAAACATTTGGTTATAGTGCTGCTGTTTCCACACTACAAACCATGAGCAAATTCCCTTGGGGAAAAGCTATTACAACCACTTGAAATAGCCTATGCCGCTCAAAGTCAAATACCCCAAGCCTGCTGGCACGGCGGCGCTCTTGGGGCCCCTGCGAGCCGCCGAGTAGCGCAGCTGCGCCGGGGGCAGTCGGCGGATTCATGTTTGAGCGCGTGGCCGCGCAGCGGATCGCGCGAGTTCGAGACTAATTTGAAATTGGCACCCGGCGTGGCGAGCAACGCAGGGGGAGTCGCCCAACGGGCGACCGGCGAACCGGGGTGCCCTTTTGGCTTCGGCCGCTGCGCTTACATTTCCTTTGGGCAAGCAAAAGAAAGTAAGTGCCCCGCCGGGGCATGACCGGCCCAATACATTCCGCGCGCAGCGCGATTCCTAAGAAGAAGCTGTAAAAGTCCCTCTGCTGTCATGCCCGCGAAGGCGGGCATCCAGTTCACTGCTGATTTGTTTGGTGTTTTCAAGCGCTGGATCCCCGCCTTCGCGGGGATGACGAACTTTTACAGATCTCCTCTAATTCTTTTTGGCCTTGGTTGTTACCGGCTGGAAGCCGGCGCTACAGAGCGCCCGGTTTTGAACCTGACAAAAACCCTACGAACACCCCCTCCTCTGCGGTAAAATCCCTCTTTCCCAGCAATTCCCCAGGTATCTATCGTGACCGGCATTACCATCGCCCTGTCCAAGGGCCGCATTTTTGAAGAAACCACACCGCTGTTAAAAGCCGCAGGCATTGTGCCGCTCGAAGACCCCGAAGCTTCGCGCAAACTCATCATCGGCACCAATCGCCCGGATGTGCGCTTGATCATCGTGCGCGCCACCGACGTGCCGACCTATGTGCAATACGGCGGCGCAGATCTAGGTGTAGCCGGTAAGGACGTGCTGCTGGAGCATGGCGGCGCAGGCTTGTATCAGCCACTCGATTTAAAAATTGCGGCTTGCCGCATGATGGTCGCCGTGCGCGAGGGTTTCGATTATGAAGGCCTGGTGCGCCAGGGCGCGCGACTCAAAGTGGCCACCAAATACGTGGAAACAGCACGCGCTCACTTCGCCAGCAAGGGCGTGCATGTGGACCTGATCAAACTCTATGGTTCGATGGAACTCGCGCCACTGGTCGGTTTGGCGGATGCGATTGTGGACTTGGTTTCCAGTGGCGGCACGCTCAAGGCGAATCACCTTGTCGCAGTTGAACACATTATGGACATCAGTTCACGCATGGTGGTGAACCAGGCCGCGCTCAAACTTAAGCACGCGGCCATCCAGCCGCTGTTGGATCAATTTGCTGCGGCGGTTGCCGCATAATTTGCCATGCTGAACATACGACGCCTCTCTACCCAAGACGCCGGCTTTGCTGCCGAATTGAATGCCCTATTGGCCTTCGAGACTGCGCAGGACGCGAGTATCGACACCACCGTGGCCGAGATTTTGGCGCAGGTGAAGCAGCGCGGCGATGCCGCGGTGCTGGAATACACCGCACGTTTTGATCGTCTGTCCGTGCCATCCATGGCTGCCCTGGAAATGTCGAAAGCCAAGCTGGAAGCGGCTTTCAAGGCATTGGATGCGGAATCCAAAAGCGCGCTACAGGCCGCCGCCGAGCGGGTGCGCGTATATCACGAGCGCCAAGTTCAAAAATCCTGGAGCTATACCGAAGCTGACGGCACCTTACTCGGGCAGCAGATTACGCCGCTGGATCGCGTCGGTTTGTATGTGCCGGGCGGCAAAGCGGCTTACCCCTCATCCGTTTTAATGAACGCGATTCCGGCCAAGGTAGCCGGCGTGGCGGAACTCATCATGGTGGTGCCGACACCCGACGGCGTGGTGAATCAGTTAGTGCTCGCTGCGGCGCATGTGTGCGGCGTAGATAGGGTTTTCACCATCGGCGGGGCGCAGGCCGTGGGCGCTTTGGCGTACGGCACCGAGGCCGTGCCGCAGGTGGATAAGATCGTCGGCCCGGGCAACGCCTATGTCGCTGCCGCCAAGCGCCGTGTGTTCGGCGTGGTCGGCATCGACATGGTGGCCGGGCCTTCGGAGATTTTGGTGATCGCCGACGGCCAGACCGATCCCGACTGGATCGCCATGGATTTGTTCTCGCAGGCCGAGCACGACGAATTGGCGCAGTCAATTCTGCTCTGCCCGGATGCCGCCTATCTGGATCGCGTGGCGGCCAGCATCGAGCGCCTGTTGCCGGACATGCCGCGCAAGGATGTCATCCGCGCCGCTCTCGAAGGACGCGGCGCCTTGATCCAGGTACGCGACTTGGACGAAGCCATTGCCATCGCCAATCAAATCGCGCCCGAGCATTTGGAATTATCGGTCGAAGACCCGCAGGCCTGGGCCGCCAAGATCAAGCACGCCGGCGCAATTTTCATGGGGCGCATGACCTGCGAAGCGCTGGGCGATTACTGCGCCGGGCCGAACCATGTGCTGCCCACCTCGCGCACCGCGCGCTTCTCCTCGCCGCTGGGCGTGTACGATTTCCAGAAGCGTTCGAGCTTGATCCAAGTCTCGGCCGAAGGCGCGAACACGCTGGGCAAGCTCGCCGCAACTTTGGCCTATGGCGAAGGCTTGCAAGCCCACGCCAAATCGGCGGAGTACCGGATTAAGCACCGCTAGAAACCCCTTGTAACCACGGATGAACACGGATAAACACAGATAACATCCGTGTTTATCCGTGTTCATCCGTGGTTCCATAGCTTTTATGAATTTATGCCTTTAAAACCTGACCAACTCATTCGCGACGAAATCCGCGCCCTCGCCGCTTATCACGTGCCCGACGCCAGTGGCTTTGTGAAGCTGGACGCGATGGAAAATCCCTACCCTTTGCCGGAAACACTGCGCACGGCCCTGGGGCAGATCGCGCACGATGCCGCCATCAACCGCTATCCGGACGCGGCGGCGAGCACGTTAAGAGCGCGCTTACGCAGCGTCATGGATGTGCCTGAGGGCATGGAAATCCTGCTCGGCAATGGTTCGGACGAGATCATCCAAATTCTCGCCATGGCTATCGCCAAGCCCGGCGCGGCGATCTTGGGCCTGGAGCCATCGTTTGTGATGTACAAGATGATCGCAGCATTTGCCGGCGTGTCTTATGTCGGCGTGCCGCTGCGCGCGGACTTCACTTTGGATATCGATGCCACGCTGGCGGCGATTGCTCAACATCAACCGGCCTTGATCTTCATCGCCTATCCCAACAATCCGACCGGCAACCTGTTCGACCACGACGCCTTGCTGCGCATCCTCGATGCCGCGCCCGGCCTAGTGGTGCTGGACGAGGCCTATCACGTGTTTGCGCTACAGAGCTTCATGCCGCTGCTCACGCGCTATCCGAACCTGGTGGTGATGCGCACCTTATCCAAGCTGGGATTGGCCGGTTTGCGCCTAGGGTTTTTAGTCGGCAGTCCGGCTTGGCTGAACGAGCTGGATAAGCTGCGTTTACCGTATAATGTGAACGTCTTGACGCAACAGGTCGCTGAGCAAGTGCTGGCGCACGCGGATATTCTGGAACAACAAGCCGCCGCGATACGCAACGAACGCACGCGATTGATACAGGCACTGGAGAAGATCGCTGCTGTGGAAATATTCCCCAGCGCGGCCAATTTCATTTTGCTCCGCGCCGCGAATGCGGATAAAGTGTTCGAAGGCCTGAAACAACGAAAGATCTTAATCAAGAATTTAAGCCGCGCCCATCCGCAACTACAAAACTGTTTGCGGGTCACTGTCGGCACCCCGGACGAAAACCAACAATTTTTAGATTCCTTAAACGCCAGCCTATAATCCATGACCATGCGCGAATCCACGATCACCCGCAACACGCTTGAAACGCAGATCACTGCGCGCTTCAATCTCGACGGCACCGGACAAAGCAAGCTCAACACCGGCGTGCCCTTCCTCGACCATATGCTGGACCAGATCGCGCGCCATGGCCTGATGGATATCGAGGTTTCAGCCAAAGGCGATCTGCACATCGACGCCCACCACACGGTGGAAGATGTCGGCATCTCGCTCGGCCAAGCCTTCTCCAAAGCCATCGGCGACAAAAAGGGTGTGCGCCGCATGGGGCACGCCTACGCGCCGCTGGACGAGGCTTTATCTCGCGTCGTGGTCGATCTTTCTGGCCGCCCCGGCTTGATATTCGAGGTGCCCTTTACCCGCGCCCGCGCCGGCGAATTCGACCTGGACTTGATCCGCGAATTTTTCCAAGGCTTCGTCAATCACGCCTTGGTGACGTTGCACATCGATAATTTGCGTGGTGTAAACGCGCATCACCAGGCCGAGACCGTGTTCAAGGCCTTTGGCCGCGCCTTGCGCATGGCGGTCGAAACTGACCCGCGCGCCGCGAATATCATGCCCTCAACCAAGGGAACGTTGTAAACCAACACCCGTAGCCTGACATCTGAATAACGAACATGATCGACATCGCCGTCATCGACTATGGCATGGGCAATCTACGCTCCGTGTCGAAAGCATTGGAGCATGTCGCGCCCGATGCCAAGGTGCTGGTGACCAGCGACCCGGATGCAGTGCGCCAAGCGCAGCGCGTAGTGTTTCCCGGCCAAGGCGCGATGCCCGACTGCATGCGCGAAATGGAAGCGCGCGGCTTGCATCAGGCGGTTGTTGAGGCGGCACAGAGCAAACCGTTTTTGGGGATTTGTATCGGCATGCAAATGCTGTTCGAGCATTCGGAAGAAGGCAACGTGGCGGGCCTGGGTTTGTTCCCCGGCAAAGTGCTGCGCTTTCCGCACGAGGCCATGGTGAACAGCGCGGGCGAAAAACTGAAAGTGCCGCACATGGGCTGGAACGAAGTTTATCAAGCCCAGCCGCACCCATTGTGGGCAGGTATTGCCGATGGCGCGCGCTTTTATTTCGTGCATAGCTATTATTGCGAACCGGCAATGCCGGATTGCATTGCCGGCACCACGCATTACCCATTTGCCTTTACCAGCGCCGTGGCGCGGGATAATATTTTTGCGGTGCAGTTTCACCCAGAAAAAAGCGCGACGGCAGGGCTCGCTCTGTTAAGCAATTTTGTACGCTGGGATGCCAGCGCAGCTTAGATCACCCTCTCACAACGACACACGAAACCTATGCTAATCATTCCAGCAATCGACTTAAAAGACGGCCATTGCGTACGCCTTAAACAAGGTTCCATGGATGGCGCCACCGTATTCTCTGAAGATCCGGGCGCCATGGCGCGACAGTGGATCGAACGTGGGGCGCGACGCCTGCACTTGGTGGACTTGAACGGCGCCTTCGCCGGCAAACCGATCAACGAAGCGGCGATCAAAGCTATTACCGATGTAGTCGGCACCGATATCCCGGTGCAATTAGGTGGCGGCATTCGCGACCTGGACACCATCGAGCGCTACCTCGACGACGGCATCACCTACGTCATCATTGGCACTGCCGCCGTAAAAAATCCCGGGTTCTTGCACGAAGCCTGTGACGCATTCCCCGGCCACATCATGGTCGGCCTGGACGCCAAAGACGGCAAAGTGGCGGTAGACGGCTGGTCCAAAGTCACCGGCCATGACGTGGTCGATCTAGCTAAGAAATTCGAAGGCTACGGCGTTGAAGCCATCATCTACACCGACATTGGCCGCGACGGCATGCTGTCCGGCGTGAACATAGACGCCACCGTGCGCTTGGCGCGCGAGCTCACCATCCCGGTCATCGCCAGCGGCGGCATCACCAACCTGGACGACATCAAGGCACTGTGCGCAGTCGAGGCCGAAGGCATCATGGGGGCGATTACGGGTCGCGCGATTTATGAAGGTTCGCTGGATTTTGTCGCTGGACAGAAGCTGGCAGATGAGTTGGGTAAGAAGTAAAAGCAAGGTCTTTGTAACCACGGATAAACACGGATTAAAAACCAAACAAACAGCGCAAACTTGAGCGTGAATTATCTGTGTTAATCCGTGTTCATCCGTGGCTAAAAAGCCTTTAAACCCTAACCAAATATCAACCATGTCCCTCGCCAAACGCATCATCCCCTGTCTCGACGTTACCGCCGGCCGCGTGGTCAAGGGCACCAATTTCGTCGACTTGCGCGATGCCGGCGATCCGATCGAGATCGCACGGCGCTACGACGAGCAGGGTGCAGACGAACTAACCTTCCTCGATATCACCGCCAGCTCGGACGAGCGCGACGTGATCCTGCACGTGATCGAAGCCGTGGCGGCACAGGTGTTCATCCCCCTCACCGTGGGTGGCGGCGTGCGCCAAGTGGACGACGTGCGGCGCTTATTACATGCCGGCGCGGACAAAGTCTCGATGAATACCGCCGCCGTGTTGAATCCGCAACTCATCGCCGACTCCTCTGCACGCTATGGTGCCCAATGCATCGTGGTCGCCATCGACGCCAAAGAAACCGCCCCCGGCAAATGGGAAGTCTTCACCCACGGCGGGCGCAAGAACACCGGCCTCGATGCCGTGGCATGGGCGAAAAAAGTCGAAAGCCTGGGCGCCGGGGAAATCCTGCTCACCAGCATGGATCGCGACGGCACTAAAATCGGCTTCAACCTGCCGCTGACCCGCGCCGTGTCTGATGCGGTAGACATCCCGGTCATCGCCAGCGGCGGCGTGGGCAATCTCGACCACTTGGTGGCCGGCGTCAAAGAAGGCCACGCCGATGCGGTTTTAGCTGCGAGCATTTTCCATTTCGGCGAATTCACCGTGCGCCAGGCCAAGGAATACATGGCGCGCCACGGCATCGAAATGCGCCTGTAATCCGTAGCGGATTTACCCCAGAATAATCAACCCAACCAGTGTAAAATAAAGCCCTTTCGCCGGATTTTGCATGTCTGATACTTGGCTCAACAAAGTACATTGGGGCGACGATGGTTTAGTGCCAGTCATCGCCCAGGAAGCCGCGACCGGCCAAGTGCTCATGTTTGCCTGGATGAACCGCGAGGCGTTGAAGCTCACGGTCGAAACCAGCACAGCAGTTTACTGGTCGCGCAGCCGCAAGAAGTTATGGCACAAGGGCGAGGAATCGGGCCATGTGCAAAAGGTGCATGAAATCCGGCTCGATTGTGATGAGGATGTGGTGTTGCTAAGGGTTGAACAAGTGGGCGGCATCGCCTGCCACACCGGGCGGCATAGCTGTTTTTTTCAGAAATTCGAGAATGATGCCTGGGTCAATACCGAACCGGTACTGAAAGACCCAGCCGAGATTTATAAAAAATGAACGATATCCTGAACCGTTTGGCCGAGACGCTGGAAGCGCGCAAAAGCGCCGATCCGCAAAGCTCTTACGTGGCCAAGCTTTACGCCAAGGGACTGGATAGCATCCTGAAAAAAGTTGGTGAAGAAGCCGCCGAGACGATTATCGCTGCCAAGGGTAGCGATCCGGGCCAAGTGGTGTATGAAGTCGCCGATCTGTGGTTTCATACCTTGATCTTACTGGCGCAGCAGGGCTTGCATCCGGACGACGTTTTGAACGAATTAGCGCGCCGCGAAGGCCTGTCCGGTATCGCCGAAAAAGCTGCCCGGGCTAAGGAATAAGCATGGACGATTGCCTGTTTTGCAGAATCGTGCGCGGGGAACTCCCCAGCAAAAAAGCTTACGAAGATGAGGACGTATTGGTATTCCACGACATCCACCCGATTGCGCCGGTGCACTTGCTGTTGATTCCCAAAGCGCACGTGGATTCGCTGGCCGATTGCGATACACAGCACCAAGCGATCCTAGGTAAGCTCATGCTGTTGGCGCCTAAGCTGGCCTTGGAGCATGGCCTGACCGAAGGCTTCCGCACCATGATCAACACCGGGCGCGGTGGCGGACAAGAAGTGTTTCATTTGCATTTGCATGTATTCGGCGGCGGCGAGCGCATTCCGAAAATTTAATTTTTAAGGAGCAAGGACATGGGTAGCTTCAGTATTTGGCATTGGTTGATCGTTTTGGCGATTGTGCTCGTGGTGTTTGGCACCAAGAAGCTGCGCAACATCGGCAGCGATCTCGGCGGCGCAGTGAAAAATTTCAAGGAGGCTGTCAAGGAAGACAGCGCGCCGAAGCAAATCGACAGCGCCGGCAGCGGTGGCCAGACCATCGACGTAACCGCCAAGGAAAAAACGAAAGACGCATAAAGTGTAAGGAGTGAGGGAAATTCCCGCGCGGCTTTTGACACCTCACCCCTAACACCTCTCGTCTCACTCCCTATGTTTGGTATCGAATTCTCAGAACTTCTGGTCATCGGCGTCGTCGCCTTGATCGTGCTCGGCCCGGAGCGCCTGCCCAAGGTGGCGCGCACCGCCGGGCTTTTGTTCGGTCGTCTACAGCGCTATGCGGCGGACGTCAAACAGCAGGTCAAGCGCGAGATGGACGCGGAAGACCTCAAGCATCTGCAAACGCAATTCCAGGAAGTCAAAGATGCCGCCAGCGGTGTGGAAAACTCGATTCGCCAAGAAGCCACACAAACCGAATCCCACCTAATGACCGCCATCGACGCGCCGGCCCCATCCTCCCTGGAATTCGTAGAGCATACCGAGGTACCCGCAGCGCCAGCCGCCGCCTCGCCGCAATTGGAACTCCCCTTGGCTAGCGCCGAACCAGCGCCCCCGGCTCCCCTCGATAAGCCTACATGAGCGACGAGCAAAGCATCATTTCCCACCTGCTGGAACTGCGTGACCGCTTGCTGCGTTGCGTCATCGCCGTGGTCACGATTTTCATCGTTTTGTTTTTTTATCCCGGCGCGAACCGCCTGTACACCCTGCTAGCTAAGCCGCTGCTGACGCATCTGCCCAAGGGTGGGCAGATGATCGCCACTGAAGTCACCACGCCGTTTTTCGTGCCGATGAAAGTGGCGGGCATGGCGGCATTCCTGATCGCGCTGCCCTATGTCCTGTACCAACTGTGGCGCTTTATCGCACCCGGCATGTATGCCCATGAGAAGCGCTTTGCCCTGCCGGTGATCATTTCTGGCACCTTGCTGTTTTTCACCGGCATGGCCTTTGCCTATTTCGCCGTGTTTCCGGTGGTGTTCGGTTTTATTACCCAGGTCTCGCCGGAAGGCGTGGCCGTGATGACCGACATCAGCAAGTACCTGGATTTTGTGTTGACGTTATTCATGGCTTTCGGCATTACCTTTGAAGTGCCGGTTATCGTCGTGCTGCTGGTCAAAATGGGTTGGGTGGACGTGGCCAAGCTCAAGGATGTTCGGCCCTATGTCATCGTCGGGGCTTTCGTTATCGGTGCGATTTTCACCCCGCCGGATGTGATTTCACAGTTTATGCTCGCCGTTCCACTGTGGCTGTTATACGAATTGGGCATTATCGTCTCTAGCTTCATTAGCAAGCCCGCGTCCACGCCAACGCCGCAGGAAGATGAGCCGTATCACCCGCTGGATGAAGTGACCATGGATGCGGAATTTGACCGCATGGAAGCTGCCGAAAAACAGGACGCTAACAAGTCATGAGCGCCCGGCCAGTCCAGCTACTGGCCGCGTTACTGGCTGTATTGATCGCGCTGCCCTCCTTTGCGCTTGAAAATCAATTGGCGCACCATCCCTCGCCTTATCTCGCTCTGCATGGCAGCGACCCGGTGGCTTGGCAGGAGTGGAATGCCGAGACCGTGGCGCGCGCCAAAAAAGAAGGCAAGCTGCTGTTCGTTTCCATCGGCTATTTCTCCTGCCACTGGTGCCACGTGATGCAGCGCGAGAGCTATAAAAATCCCGAGATCGCCAAGCTGCTGAACGCCAATTTCATCCCAGTGAAAGTGGATCGCGAGCTCAACGGCGCGCTGGATGTGGAGCTGCAAGCCTTTGTCGAGGCGACGCGCGGCCAAGCTGGTTGGCCCTTGAATGTTTTTATCACGCCCGAGGGATACCCGCTGACAGCAATCCTGTACGCGCCGCCGCAGGATTTCCTGCAGTACCTCACGCGCTTAAGTACACGCTGGCAGCAAGAAGCCCCAGCTTTGGCGCAGGCCGCAAAGGCTGCCGCGCAGGAAATCCCAGCTGCACAAGAAGCGGACGCTAAATTCGCACCGCAAATCGGTGTGCTGTATCGCCAGCGTTTGCTGGAAGAAGCGCTAGCCCAGGCCGACGTGTTTCGTGGCGGCTTTGGTAACGTCAACAAATTCCCACAGACACCGCAACTCGCCGCCCTATTGGAAATCCAGACGCAAACACCCAGCCCCAAACTTGCGGAGTTCTTGCGCTTGAGCCTGGATCACATGTCCAGCCTGGGCCTCAACGACCACATTGGCGGCGGTTTTTTCCGCTATACCGTAGACCCGGATTGGCAGACACCGCATTTCGAGAAAATGCTGTACGACAATGCGCAACTGTCCAGCGTGTATCTACAAGCGGCGCAAGTGCTGAAGCAACCGATATATCGTGACACCGCATTGCGCACCCTAGATTTTATGCTAGCGGAGATGCGCGACGCCCAAAGCGGCGCCTTCATCGCCAGCCTGTCCGCCATCGACACGCATGGCCACGAAGGCGGTGTGTATTTATGGGACAAGATGGCACTGAAAAAAATACTGGCGCCGGCGGATTTCACATTGATTGCGAAATTTTGGCGCTTGGATCGTCCGGCAGAGTTGGCTGATGGCTACCTGCCACTACAGTACAACAAAGCAACGCCCGCAGAGCGTACACGCCTCGACAAGATTTACGCCCAATTAAAAATCGAGCGCGCCAAGCGCGTTGTACCGAAAGACGACAAACTGCTGGCTGGCCTAAATGGCCTGGCACTCATGGCCTTAGCGCAAGGCGCGGCTAACGAACCGCGCCTACGCCCTGCTGCGAAACAATTACGCGACTTTCTGGCCACGCAATTAATTACCCCACAAGGTTTGCTGAAAGGGATGGCGCAGGGAAAACGCCTTGGATCGGGCGACCTCGATGACTACGCCTATGTCAGCGCTGGCTTGGCCGCCTATGCGCGTCTGACGCAAAGTGAAACTGATCGCGAGCTTGCGCGCCAACTCGCTACGCAGGCCTGGGAGAAGTTTCATACCCCGCGCGGCTGGCAACTCGAACAACAGCCCTTGCTTGCACGCCCTTACTTTCAACGCATCGTACCTGATGGCGCCAGCTACTCGCCTGCCGCGCTGCTGATCAAAACCAGCTGGGAACTCGGCGGCAAGGATTTGCGTACGCACGCCCTAGGTGCCTTAAATAGTGGTTACGCCATCCTCGATCAGGGCGTATTCTGGTATGCGACGCAAATCAGCGCCATGAATAGCCTGAAATAAGCCGCGTCGGTTTCAGCTGATTTTTCCTATACTGGAAACTTTGTCTAGGACACAACTCCATGACGACACGTGCATGAACGCAGCAATCAACCAGGATGCGGCGTTGAGCAAGGCGCTGAACCAGATCAACGTCAAGCTGCACTCTACACTTGATTTCCAAGAGGTCGCACAGCGCTTGCTGAGTGAAGGCAGCAGCGCCTTGGGTAATGAAACGGCGGCGATCCTGCTGCGTGACGATGTCCGCTGGCAAGTCAGTGATGTCTATCGGATGCCGACCAGCCTCATCGGCACACTCGTGTCAGACCAAGAAGTCCAGCACGCTGTCCTTGCCATACAGTCACGCCAAATCGTTGCCATCAACGACGTAGCGAATGACCCGCGCGTCAATCATGAGCATCTACGTCAGTACAATATTCGCGCAGTGCTAGTGGCGCCCTTGATCGCCCGCGATAGGGTCATCGGAGTCATGTTCTGCAACTTCCACAGTCGCCCGCACACTTTCACCGCAACAGAGATCCATTTCTCCCAACAATTGGCGACGACCGCCGCTATTGCGCTCGACAATGCCCGCCTGTTCAATGAACATTTGCGGGTGGAAAGCGCACTGCGCGCCAGCGAACAACGTTTATATCTGGCGCTGGACGCCGCTGAAATGGGCATGTGGGATTGGGACTTGATTACGGATCGCGTATTGTGGAATGCAAGACATTATTCCCTCTTTGGCCTTGTTCCTGAAACTTTCAGCCACCTGGCTGCCGATGTCTTTGCCGCCATTCACCCCGATGACCGCGCCCGCGTTCAGGAAGGTGCAGACCTTGCACTCGCGCAACATGAATCGTTTTACTCGGAATTTCGTGTGATACACCCAGATAAATCGGTGCACTGGATTGCCACCATCGGTCAACGGGTAAAGGGTTCGTCGAGCGTCCCCCTGCGCATGATCGGTATTTGTTTCGACATTACCGAGCGCAAGCAAGCGGAACAGGAGCGCGCGCGCTACCTGCACCTGGAAAACATCGCGCAAATGCATCGCTTGCACACCGCCGGCGAATTCGCGGCGCTACTCGCGCACCAACTCAATCAACCGCTTTCGGCAATTCGTAGCTTCGCCGAGGCAGCCATGGCGCGCTTGCGCCATGGCACCGAACAGGTGGAAAGAACTCGGCAGACATTGACCGATATCGTGGCCCAATCAGAGCGGGCCGCACAATCGATCCGCGATTTGCGACAATTTTTAGCTCGGCAACCACTGGAGATGACAGTCGCCGACCTGAATGCGCATGTACGCTCCGCCAGCGGATTGATGAATATCCTGGCGCGCAGCCATGCAATTCAGGTGACGCTCGATCTCGCTAAATCCTTGCCCATGGTCGCGATGCGTCCAGCGCAAATCGAGCAGGTGTTGATCAACCTGATGGAAAATGCGATGGACGCCATTCGGCATACCTCGGCCAGCAGCACGCATGTAGCCGACACCATGGGTGGTGCTATCAACGGCACAATTCAAGTCTCAACACAATTCGACCCAAGCCGTAATGAGCTCATGATTACGGTACTCGACAGCGGCCCCGGACTCGACGCTGAGACTGCGAAAATAGCATTCGATCCGCTGTACACCACCAAAAAGAACGGCATCGGCATGGGCTTGACCATCAGCCGCTCCATCGTAGAAGATCACGGTGGGCGCATTTGGGCCGAAGCTCAGCCGGGCGGCTGTTTTAAATTTACTTTGCCGGTGACAAAAGCATGAATGGAACCGTTTTTCTGGTCGATGACGATGAAGCGGTACTGCGCAGCTTGGGTGATATCCTCAGCGCTGACGGTCTGGCTGTACGTGCTTTCGATTCGGCCGAGGCCTTGTTTGCTGCCTGCGACACGCAATCAAAAGGTTGCATCGTACTCGACATCCGCCTGCCCGGCATGGATGGCCTGGACGCCCAAGCATTGCTGAATACATATGGCATCAAGATGCCGATCATCTTTCTGACCGGCCATGGCGAAGTCCAAATGTCGGTACGTGCAATGAAAGCCGGCGCTTACGATTTTCTGCAAAAACCGGTTGCGGCCGACACCTTGCTGGCGCGCGTGTACGCCGCACTGGCGCTGGATCAGCGCCGAGCTCAGAAACGCGCCGAGGAAGCAGCAGCGCGTGAGCGCTTGTCACGCTTGACCGTGCGCGAACAGGAGATCCTAAACCGACTACTGCTTGGCGATTCCAGCAAAGAAATCGCCAAGCAGCTAAACCTCAGTCCACGCACCGTGGAGGTTCACCGCAAAAATATTTTGATCAAATGCCGAGCCTCCAGCTTACTCGAATTGAGCGCCTTACAGCAGCGCTGTAATGGCAACTAACCCGACGATTTTATTCGGATATCATACTTAATTTTACGTAGTCATCCGTACGGATATACAGCCCCGCCCCCAGTACCTAGCATATTCACTTGGATATGGTTCAGTTTGCGGCCAAGTCAGGTCAGCAACCTATTCAATACAAATGTTTTTTGCACAAAATCTGGGAGGGGGGAGTATCGGCGCGTGTCAAAGTAGTTGTCGCCTGTCTCATGCCGCCAGCCGATCAATAGACCGCTTGGCCAATTCAGTTGCGACGACCGAATCCCGCTCAGGATTCAGCGTAACAACTTCAATCGGTTCCCAGTTACGCGTATGACGTGCCCAGCGGCGCGGATGCATTTCGCGCGAACGTTGATACAAGTCATGCCTAGCCGCCAGAATGGCGCGATCCGCTCCCGTGTGGCGCTGCGCCGGACTGACATAGCTGATCCCGCTATGCCGATGATCATGGTTGTACCACTGCGCAAAGCGCTCACCCCAAAGCCGCGCCTCCGTCAGACTGGCAAAACCTTTGGTTGGGAATTCCGGCCGATACTTCGCCGTGCGAAACAGCGACTCGGCGAACGCGTTGTCATCGGAGACGCGCGGGCGCGAGTAAGACGGCTTAATCCCTAGCCAGTGGAGCATGGATAGCACCGTAGTCGCCTTGAGCGTGGCGCCGTTGTCACCGTGCAACACCGGCTTGTCTTGCAGTGTATGGATGCCCTCGGCGATTGCCGTGCGACCAACCAGCTGCGCTGCGTGGTCGGCGTGATCGTTCTCATGCATCTCCCAGCCCACGATTTTACGACTGTACAAATCCAGAATCAGGTACAGATAGAACCAGCGGCCGATGACGCCCGTCGGCAGATAAGTCATGTCCCAGCACCACACTTGGGCGGGCGCTGTGGCCATGTGTGTCGTTGGTGGGCGCACAGCGTGGGGTGCCTTGGCGCGCCCGCGATGCTGGGTCTGTCCCTGCGCGCGCAGCACACGGCTAAAGCTTGACTCACTCGCCAGATAGACGCCTTCGTCGGCCAACATCGGCACGATCCGCGCCGGCGGCATGTCCGCAAACCGGCTTTCGTTGGCGACGCTGATGATTTTGCATCGTTCATCCTCGGAGAGGGCATGGGCGGGCGTGGGGTGTAACGCATCCGGGCGGCCATCACATTGGATTACGCCGGCTTGGGCAGCAGCCTTCCAGCGCTGCAAGGTGCGCAGGCTGACGCCGGCGAGCTGACAGGCCGGCTGGTAATTGGCGCCGTCGCTACAAGCTTGTTCAATGTCGCAGGCAATCGTGCGGCGATCTTCCACGCGGGTCATGCGTCCGCGCCCTC
>Ga0315270_10000123_pt1 | contig 43267 bp, 37 predicted proteins | sample C1_bottom_MG_FD_204932 | JGI IMG/M metagenome (GOLD analysis project Ga0315270, IMG submission 204932) | Sediment microbial communities from Yellowstone Lake, YNP, Wyoming, USA - C1_bottom | ecosystem: Environmental > Aquatic > Freshwater > Lake > Sediment | place: USA: Wyoming | collected... | reverse complement strand
TGCCCACTTCGGCAAAAGTCTTTTCCAGTCCTTTCACATCGTTGTAATCCAGCACGGTGGTCAACGCGGCGATCTCGGCTGGCACACCGGATGAGCTGGGCTGGCCAAAAGTCAGCGCGCCAGAACCAGCCTTGACCAGCAAGCCATCGGAATGACCGTGGTAACACCCCTCGAACTTGATGATCCGCGAACGTCTGGTGAAGCCGCGCGCCAAGCGGATCGCGGTCATCGTGGCTTCGGTGCCGGAGCTGACCAGACGCACCATTTCCAGAGAGGGCAGGATATTGCACAGCAGCTCTGCGATCTCCAGTTCGGCGGCGGTCGGCGCGCCGAAACCCAAACCTTGCGCCGCCGCATCCTGCACCGCCTTCACCACCTCGGGATGACAGTGGCCTACGATCATCGGTCCCCAGGAATTGACATAATCGATGTAACGCTTGTCGTCCGCATCCCAGACGTAAGCGCCCTTGCCGCGTTTGAAGAACAACGGCGTGCCGCCCACGGACTTGAATGCCCGCACCGGAGAATTCACTCCACCCGGGATGATTTTTTGGGATTCATCGAAGAGCTGCTGATTACGTGAAGTCATGTTGTATCTTTCTATCGAGCTAATTTCAGAATAATTTCAGGATAATTTCAGGATAATTTCAGGATAATTTCAGGATAATTCAAATTTGCAAACTGCCTCGCTTCGCCCTGAATATCGGTCGTACTAAAGACCGCAGAAATCACTGCCAGCGCATTTGCGCCCGCTTCGAGCAACTGCGCGCCGTTCAGCGCCGTGATGCCGCCGATCGCAACCAGCGGTATTGCAATCTCGCGGCGCGCCTGCTGCAATAGGTCTGGAGTCGCCACCAAGGCATCCGGCTTAACCGCCGAGGTAAAGAAGCTGCCGAATGCCACGTAATCCGCGCCTTGAAGCTCCGCCTCATGCGCCAGTGCCAAGCGATTATAGCAAGACACACCGATGAGTCTTTTACTGCCCAGCAATGCACGCGCAGCAGCCACACTGCCATCTTCGCTACCCAAGTGAACGCCGTCAGCGTCTGCTTGGTGAGCCAGCATCACATCGTCGTTGATAATCAGCGGCACCGAAAATTCATGCGTCAGTACGCGCAATGCCCGGACTTGTTCAAGACGCAGCCCCTCTGCTGCGACCTTATTGCGATACTGCAATACATGAGCCCCGCCCAACAGGGCCAGCCTCACTTTACGCAGCAACTCCACCGTGTCCGGTTCATCTGGCGTGATCGCGTATAACCCGTAGACAGAATTAATTCGGGCGGTCCTGTCCAGGTTCATCATCATCCTCTTCGCCGCGCGCCCAAAACAACCGGTCGGGGATGTACTGACCCATACCGGGACGAAAGCCCGAATGCAAAGTTTGCCAAGTGTATTCCTGTGCCTCTTTTACCGCCTCTGGCATGTCCACGCCTTGTGCCAACAATGCTGCAATCGCAGCTGACAACGTGCAGCCGGAGCCGTGATAGATCCCCGGCAAGCGCGTCCAACTATCACTGCTCACAACCCCATGCTCACTGTATAAAGTGTTGATGACCTTGGGCGTTTGCTCATGCGTACCGGTGATCAGCACATATTCGCAGCCCATATTCAAAATACGTTTTGCGCATTCTTCAAGTGATGGATCATCATCTTCATTGTCTTCATCCAGCGCCAGGCGGCGTGCCTCCATGCTGTTAGGCGTGAGGATGGTAGTCTGGGGAATCAACAGTTCGCGCATCGCATCGAGCATGTCGTCATTCGCTAACTCATCTCCGCGTCCGGAGGCCAGCACCGGATCCAGCACCAACGGAATATCGGGATAGTCCGCCAATATTTCGGCAATGGCCGCAATGTTTTCAACACTACCTAGCAAACCTATCTTGAAAGCCGCTACCGGCACGTCCTCTAGCATCGCGCGAGCCTGATCCACCACCCACTCTGGATCTGTCGGCAGCACATCATCCACCCCGCTGGTATCCTGAACGGTAATTGCCGTAACGACAGACAACGGGTGGCAGCCCATGCTGGAAATGGTCAATAAATCGGCCTGCAAGCCCGCGCCTCCGCTGGGGTCGGTTGCGGAAAAAGTCATTACTAACGGAAACGATTCAGACATGATGTGGGCAATAGTTGATATGCGCGACGAGCACGTATTTTACCCTATATGATAGCGACTACCGAACACAAAAATGACCCCGACACGGAGGAAATCAGATGCGTCTTCTCCACACCATGCTGCGCGTAGTAGACCTGGAAAAATCACTCGCCTTTTATACCGACGTGCTCGGCATGAAATTGCTGCGCCGCACCGACTATCCGGATGGAAAATTCACGCTGGCATTTGTCGGCTTCAGTGACGAAGCCAGCGACGCAGTGATCGAGCTCACCCACAACTGGGGCGTGGATAAATATGATCTCGGCAATGCCTACGGCCATATCGCCATTGAGGTGGAAGATGCTTATGCAGCTTGTGAAAAAATCAAACAACGCGGGGGGAAGGTAGTGCGCGAAGCCGGAGCGATGAAACATGGCAGGACGGTGATTGCGTTCGTTGAAGATCCGGACAGATACAAGATCGAATTGATCCAGAAAAAATCCGGTTAGCTTGCTAGCTGCCCCTGATTCCCCGCCTGTCGCTGATCCAAATAATTCGCCACCTTGATAAACTCCATCACAGTCAGGTTTTCCGCGCGCAGTTGGGCATTGACACCAAGCACTTCAAAATCCTTTTCGCTCAAATAACTGCGCAACGTGTTGCGAAGTGTCTTGCGGCGTTGCCCGAAAGCTGTCCTGACAATCGCCGCAAACAGCTTTTCGTTGCGTACCAAGATCTCGCTGGCAGGCAACGGAATCATGCGCACGATGGCGGAATCCACCTTGGGCACCGGGCGGAAGGATTCTGGAGGCACATCGAGCAGTTTCTCCATCTGGAAGCGGTATTGCAACATCACCGAAAGCCTCCCGTATGCTGGCGTGGAAGGCTCGGCCACCATGCGCTCGACCACTTCGTTTTGCAGCATGAAATGCATGTCGCGAATGCGTTCGGCGTAAGCGGCAAAGTGGAACAATAACGGCGAGGAGATGTTGTAAGGCAGATTGCCGACGATGCGCAGCGGTGCGGGTAGCGTCGCGATATCAAACTCCAGTGCGTCACCGGCATGAATGGTCAATTTGGATTTTAGATTATCCTGTGGGTAATCGTTCTCCAACCGCGCGATGATGTCGCGGTCGATCTCCACCACATGCAAATGATTTAATTTTTTCAGCAACGGTCGGGTCAAGGCACCCAGGCCCGGCCCGATCTCGACCATATTGTCTTCCCGTTCCGAATGGATCGCCGCAATGATGTCGCCGATGATCTGTTCATCGACCAGAAAATTCTGGCCGAACTTTTTCTTCGCCTTATGCATGATGCATTTGTTCGTTCTGCGCCATCTGTGTAGCTAGCCTGATCGCTTCTAGCAGGCTGCCGCTGTCGGCTTTTCCTTTTCCCGCCAAATCCAGTGCAGTGCCGTGATCCACCGAAGTGCGAATGATGGGCAGACCTAGTGTGACGTTCACACCCTGCCCGAAGCTGGCGTGTTTCAGTACCGGCAGTCCTTGATCATGATACATGGCAAGCACACAGTCGCACTGCGCCAGTTTATGCGGCGTGAACAAAGTATCTGCAGGCAGTGGCACGCTGACGTTCATGCCTCCGGCACGCAATTTGTCGAGCACGGGGATCATCACTTCGATCTCTTCGTGCCCTAGATAACCACCCTCGCCTGCATGCGGGTTCAGGCCAGCCACCAGAATGCGCGGCTGCGCGATGCAGAAACGAAGTTGCAGATCGCGATGGATGATGCGCAACACATTTTCCAGTAACGGTGCAGTGACTGCAGCCGGCACATCCTTCAAAGCCAGGTGAGTAGTGGTTAGGGCCACTCGCATCCCGCCACCAACCAGCATCATCACGACCAACTTCGTGCCGGTTTGTTCGGCGAGAAATTCGGTGTGCCCGGTAAATGGGATTCCCGCATCGTTGATGATGCCCTTGTGGACCGGCGCTGTGACCAAGCCTGAAAACTCGCCGGCCTGACAGCCTTGCACAGCGCGGCGCAGGGTCGCAAGCACGTATTCGCTATTGGCGGCATCCAGCGTCCCGGCCCAGCAAGGTTCGGCAAGAGGTACGTGGATCACTTGCAAACCACTTCCCTGCACAGATTTGTTTTGCCCAGCCACAAAATCATGTACGCGCAAATTGATGCCGAGTTGCGCAGCACGTAGCAGTAGCAGATGTTTATCGGCAATGACGACGATCGGAATATCCGGCCATGCAACGGCAAGCTTCACGCACAAGTCGGGGCCTATCCCCGCAGGCTCACCGGCGGTGATTGCCAATGGGGCTAAAGGGGTCGAATGAACTGAAAGGACCGGGGCGCTCACCGATTACTTATGCTCTTCGAGACGATACTCAATGAAGGCGCGGTCGCGGAGTTGGCGCAACCAATCCTGATACAACTCTTCAGATTTGAACGTGCCTATCGCCACACGCGCCTGCTGACGCTGCTGAAGCACGCTGATATCGGTATTGCGCCGCTCCTGCACCTGGATCAAATGCCAGCCGAATTGGGTTTGCACCACTCCCATTTGCCCAGGTTGCAATTTGTTCATCGCCTCCTCGAATTCTGGCACAGTCTGTCCTGGAGACACCCAGTCCAGATCGCCGCCCTGTTGCGCGCTGCCATCCTGAGAATACCGCTTGGCTTGTTCAGCGAAGTCTGCGCCGGCTTCGATGCGTTGGGTGATTTCCAACAGGCGGCTCTTGGCTTCACTTTCCGGCACGATCTCACTGGTCTTGATCAGAATATGCCGAGCATGGGTCTGGGTGATCACCACCGGGGCGTTGCCGCTACGCTTCTCGATCAGTTTAAGAATGTGAAACCCGCTCGGGCTGCGCAACACCGACGTGATTTGACCGGGTTGCAAATTATGCAACTCATTCAGGAATAGCGGCGGGATGCGATCACTGGCCCTCCAGCCCAAGTCTCCGCCCTGCAGTGCGTCTTTGGCATCGGAGCTGCCCGCCGCCACTTGTGCAAAATCCGCCTTGCCTCTCAATTGGCTCAGCGCACGCTCCGTGCGAGCGCGAGCCATCTGGATCTTTTCCGCGCTGGCCTGTTCCGGCACCACCACCAAAATGTGCGCGAGATGGAACTCCTCATCATTCCCCGCCCTGGCCTTGCTGGCAAGATAATTGTCCACTTCGCTGTCACTGATAATAAGCTTGCTCTCGACTTCACGCTCACGCAAACGTGTAGAGATGATTTCGCCGCGGATCTCCTCGCGGAACTTCTTGTAATCCACACCGTCTGCTTCCAGCTTGGCGCGGAATTCGACTGCTGTCGGGAAATTGTTCTGTTGTGCGATGCGCACGATAGCTTGGTCCAACTGCGTATCGTTCACCCGCATACCGCTTTCCTTGGCATACTGGGCCTGCAACATTTCGGTGATCATACGTTCAAGAATTTGCTTCTCCAACACATCCGGCGCAGGCAACGGAGTGCCTTGTTTCTGCAGCTGTTTCACCACCCTACTCAAATTGTCATCCAACTCATGGCGTGTGATAACGTCATCGTTAACCACCGCAACCAACAAATCGATTAGCCCGGATTGTTGTTGTGGATCAGGCTTCCGGGATACTTTTTCCTTAACTCCAGCTAACGGCGCATCGGCTCCATATACGTTTTGCTGCATGCACAATGCAATGCATATCATCAGGATTACTATTCTCATCTACTTTCTTTCTGTAATCAGCGCAAACCTGGCTAAAGTTTGTTATCAGGTTTGTCGTTCAATTTGGTATAGCCCTCAACGTTTTGCTTGAGCAAAGCCAATGGATCCGAACCCATCTTGACCAGACCATTCAACTCAAGCTGTACGAAGAAACTGGTATTACTTTGTAGCGTGGCCGTAGCATAGTGCTGCGCCACAAAACGCACTGCCCAGCAATCCTGATTATACTCAAGCCCACCTATCGCATCCAAGATTCGGGAATCCTGCAGCGAATAGTTCCAGCGTGCAACCGCATGAAAGCGGCCAAACAGCGGCCATTGCGTGGAAAGATCAACTTGGCGCAAGGAGTTGCGAGTAAACCGATACCCCAGATTGAGCGATTTACCCAACTCAGGACGGTAATGAGAAGCGATAGTAAAACGCTGAGTGTGTGATTGGTTTGGATCGAATTGATATTCACTGTACAACGCTACTGTTCTAGTCATTTGTCCGGATGCCGCCAATAAAATATCTGATTTGTTGGTGCTAACAGCGGGCGCAGCCAGATTTACCTGCGGAGCCCTGAAGCTGAATCGCTCTCCCATCATCACTCTCAATCGCTCAGCGCCAGTATGTTGTTCTAGAAGACGCGAAGTCGCTGCCAAGGTGACCTGACTGGCATCGCCGATCCGGTCACTGCCGGAAAAGCGGTTCTCGGTAAATATCTGCGTAAAATTAAAATCGGTGATGGCCGAATCAAAGTTCGGCAATTGCGCTTGATACCTGTAGGGCACATACACATAGAACATTCGAGGCTCAAGAGTTTGAAGATAATCTCCCCCGAACATATTTGACTCGCGCTCAAGTGCAATGCCACTGTCCAAACTGAGTAATGGCAGTGTTCGTGTAGCATTTTGCGCCTGCCCGGTGGTATTCGTGTCCATTGCATAATATGTGCTGTGCAAGCCAATCTTGGGCTTGATATAAAAAGCCGGGGCGTTCAGCAACGGGTAACTGATGCTGGGGTTGAGTACAATCCTTCGGCCGTTCAACATGGAGGCATGACTGAATTCGACAAACTCCCCTGCAAAAGCGAGGTTCGTACCAAATTGATCCTTTTGTGCGTTAAGGGTCACTTGAGGCAAACGTGCATAAGGCGGAATGATCGGCGCGGCAGGGTCCTGCAAGGTTTGAAAGTTTTGCACTCGCGCGGCTGCAGTCCACCAGCCAGCGTTATAACCCAGCACCCCCTCTCGCAACAGATTGACCTGAGAAGTGGCAGTAACTGTATTGGCCAGATCCCGAAAGTAGGCGTCATCCGAAACGCGGTTGAAATTGATGTAACCATTCAGATTGTCACTCAGCCCTTGATTATGTTTCCAGCTAAAGCGATCACGGGTAATCTGCAGCAGTTTATCGTTGGGCAGCACATCAACATTGATCTCTCCACCATAACCCGGCTGAATATAGCGAAACTCATTGTTAAGCATCAAGCCACGCTTGAGCATGAGGCGCGGGGCAAAAGTCGCATCATAATTCGTCCCGATGTTCCAGTAATATGGCAAGGTCAACTCGCTGCCACCCTCGACGGTGCCGCCGAATATCGGCGCCAGAAAACCGGACTTGCGCTGATCATTAAGCGGGAAGTCCATCCACGGCGAATACAGGATAGGCACATCCATGAACTCAACCCAGGTATGACGTGAGGTGCCGATCTGCCGATCACGATCAATTTCCAGATTGCCCATTTTTAGCAACCAGTCGTCGTTCCCGGCCATGCAGGTGGTATAGGTCGCCTTATCCAGATCATAGTGCTTCATACCCTGAATATGCATCACATCGGCCGAACCCCGCGCATCATTTTCCTTTATATAGAATTGGGGCTGTTCCATGACACCGATACCGGTCTCCATGTTGAGCCTGAGATGCGGCCCACTCATCGTACTCCCGGCTTGTTCAAATACCACCGAGCCCTGTGCATCGACGTCTTGGGTATTCTGGGAATATGAGAGCTGATCTGCACGGATGGACTGGTCACCCTTGCGCAAGATCACGTTTCCCGCCGCTTCGATCCGGTTGCCCTTCTTGCCTGACAATTGATCCGCCTCAACAACGGCAGGCGCTTCCTGTATCGGCTCGGCCGCTACCACGATCTTGTTTTTATCCGGCACAAGCGGCTCGGCATTCGCGTCGACATGGAGCGCAAATGAGCAAAGCAGAGAGATTATGATGGGCTGGGAACGAAACCGCATAACGCACAGCAAATAGTAAGGTGGTAAACTTTCGGAAGTTTACCATTAACAGGATGTTGAAAAACGTAGCGAGCGATGGTAGAACAAGGCGCGGAAGGGCTAAAAAGCGGAGTTTGCTGATAGTAAACGAGCATTTTTAGCCCTTGCGCAACGCAGTTATACTGAGCGCAGTAGTTTTTCAACACCCTGTTTAAGGTTATCCGGATACCCCATATGCAACGCCAGCAACAACTCACCGATTGGCTACACAGTCTGTTTCCTAACGAAAATTTTTCGATCGCCCCCGCCTCCGCCGACGCTAGCTTCCGCCGCTACTTCCGCGCGACATTTGCAGACGGCCAAACACGCATCGTGATGGATGCCCCGCCGCAACATGAGGATTGCCGCCCCTTCCTGCACATAGCCCAGCTATTCGAGGACGCCGGAACGCATGTGCCGCACGTGTTTGCGCAAGATTTGGCGCAGGGATTTTTGCTGCTATCCGATCTTGGCAATGCCACCTACCTGCAAGCATTGACCCCGGACAATGCGCGCCAACTTTATGGCGCAGCCACGGACGCGCTGATCAATATCCAGCTTGCCTCGCGAGCCGACGAATTGCCGCCCTATGATGAAGCCCTGCTGCTGCGCGAGATGCGCCTGTTCCCGGAGTGGTACATCGCCAAGCATCTCAATGTCACTCTCAGCGATGCGCAAAACGCCAAACTGGAAACCGTGTTCGCCCGCATCATCGCCAACAACCTCGCCCAACCCAAAGTATATGTCCACCGCGACTACCACTCGCGCAACCTGATGGTCACCGAACCTAATCCGGGCATCATCGACTTTCAGGATGCCGTATATGGGCCGATCACTTACGATCTGGCGTCATTGTTCAAGGATGCATACATCCACTGGAAGGAGGCCGAAATCATCGACTGGCTGATCCGCTACTGGGAAAAAGCACGCAAGGCCGGCCTGCCTGTAGCCGAAGATTTTTCGGTGTTCTACCGCGATTACGAATGGATGGCTGTACAGCGCCATCTCAAGGTACTGGGCATCTTTGCGCGCCTGTATCACCGCGATGGCAAGGAAGGCTACCTGAAAGACCTGCCACTGGTCATGGCGTATTTGCGCGCAGCATGCGTGCGCTATATCGACCTCAAGCCGCTGCTCAATTTGCTCGATACGCTGGAGCCTCGTACCACTCAAGAGGGTTACACATTTTGAAGGCCATGCTTCTGGCCGCAGGTCGCGGTGAACGCATGCGCCCGCTCACCGATCACACGCCCAAGCCACTGCTGGAAATCGCCGACAAGCCGCTGATTGTCTGGCACATCGAAAACCTGGTTCGTGCAGGCATATGCGACCTGGTCATCAACCATGCCCACCTCGGTGCGCATATCGAAAAAGCATTGGGCGACGGCAGTCGGCTCGGGGCGCACATTCAATACTCTGCCGAGGAGAAAGCGCTGGAAACCGCCGGTGGAATCGCTTATGCCCTGCACCTTCTGGGCAAGGAGCCCTTTGCCGTGATCAACGGCGATATTTTCTGCGACTATGATTTCGCAAAGCTGAATGAGTATGCTGCCAAACTAGAAGGCCACGGGGATGCCGCCCATCTGGTACTGGTGAGCAACCCTGCACAGCACCCCAACGGCGACTTCGGCTTGCAACATCAGCGCGTCACCGATAGTTCACCCAAGCTCACTTTCAGCGGCATCGGCATCTATCAGCCATCCTTGTTTGACGGCATAGCACGCGGCAGCATCGCCCCGCTCGCACCTCTGCTGCGCGCGCAGATCTCCCTCGGCAAAGTCAGCGGCGAACACTATCAAGGTCTATGGGTAGACGTCGGCACACCGCAGCGTCTCGCCGAACTCGACAGGCAACTGCGTACATAGCACAATGCGCCATGAATTTTGATCCCGACATCTACGTCCAGCGCCGTGCACGTTTGTTAACGCAAATGCAGCATGGCATCGCCATCATCCCCACCTCCCGGGAAGTGGTGCGCAATGCCGACACGCATTATGGATACAGGCACGACAGCAACTTCTATTACCTGAGCGGATTCATCGAGCCTGAAGCCGTGCTGGTGTTGGTTTCCGGTGACAAGCCAAAGTCCATTCTGTTCTGCCGCGAGAAGAATCTCGAGCGCGAAATCTGGGATGGACACCGCTTCGGTCCCGATGCCGCGCAAGAGCAATTCGGTTTCGACGCGGCATACCCCATCGAACAACTGGATGAAAAATTGGCCGAGCTGATGGGCAACCAGCCCGCGCTGTTTTACCCGCTGGGTGACGATGCCGCATGGGACCAGCGCATCCTAAGGTTGCGCAGCGATGTACAAGCCAAGGTGCGCAGCGGCGTCCGTGCACCGGACGAGATGCGCGACGTGCGCACACTGCTCAACGAAATGCGCTTGTTCAAGGATGCACAGGAGCTAGACATCATGCGCCGCGCAGCCGATATCTCCACGCAGGCGCATCGTCGCGCGATGCGATTTTCCCGTCCTGATATTTTTGAATATCAGGTCGAAGCGGAACTGCTGCATGAATTCTGCAGCCACGGCGCACGCCATCCCGCTTATACCTCCATCGTCGCGGGCGGCGCGAATGCCTGCGTGCTGCACTATGTGGGAAACAACGCCCAGCTCAAGGACGGCGACCTGCTGCTGATCGATGCGGGCTGTGAACTAGAAGGTTACGCCTCCGACATCACGCGCACTTTCCCGGTCAATGGCAAATTCAGCGCCGCGCAAAAGGATGTATACGAGATTGTGCTAGCCGCGCAGGACGCCGCGATCGCTGCAGCTATACCCAAGCAGACCTGGATCGCCCCGCACGACGCCGCGCTTCGAGTGCTGGCGCAAGGCTTCATCGACCTCAAGCTGTGCCACGGCAGCGTGGATGCAGTGCTTGAAAGCGAGAGCTACAAAAAGTTCTACATGCACCGCACAGGACACTGGCTGGGCATGGACGTGCACGATGTCGGCGATTACAAAATCGGCAACGACTGGCGCCCACTGCAACCCGATATGGTGCTGACCGTCGAGCCCGGCTGCTACATACGCCCCGCCGACGACGTGCCGCTCGCGTTGTGGAACATCGGCATCCGTATCGAAGACGATTTGGTGATCACCGCGAACGGCAACGAAGTGTTGACCGATGCCGCGCCAAAGACGGTCGCCGCGATCGAAGAGTTGATGAGGAAATCGTGAACAGTCAGTTCGACATCGCCATCATCGGCGGCGGCCCGGTCGGCGCCGCATTAGCACTGGCGTTGCGAGGCAGCCATATGAAAGTTTGCGTGCTGGAAGCGCGCCCGGCGAGTTCTGCCAGCCAAGATGCTCGCGCGCTGGCCCTGTCCTACGGCAGCCGTTTGCTGCTGGATCGTCTCGGCATATGGGACGCGCTGCGCGGTGTATCTTCCATACGCAACATTCACATCTCGCAGAAACAAAGTTTTGGCCGCGCCATGCTGCGCGCCGCCGAGCTAAATGTGCCGGAACTCGGCTATGTGCTGCCCTACCCGGCACTGCAAGGCGCATTGACTGATGCGCTGCAGCACAGCGATGTTGCCTCCATCTACGGCGCGAGCGTCACCCAATTGAAAAGTGAAGCTGATCACGCCGCCATCAGCTACCAGCAGGATGGCACGGAACACACCCTGTACGCGCGCCTCGCAGTCGTCGCCGACGGCGGAAAATTACTGGCGCAGCAATATCCGCCGGAAGTACGCGACTACGGGCAGAGCGCGCTAATCACCCACATCACCTGCTCTGCGCCGCAATCCAACACCGCGTTTGAACGCTTCACCCCGCAGGGTCCGCTGGCGCTGCTGCCGTTCCAGGAAGGCTATGAACTGGTATGGACCGCATCGCATCAAGCCTCGCAGGAAATGCTGACATGGGACGATGCGAAATTTCTGCGTGAACTTCAAATACACTTCGGCGACCGCGTCGGGGATTTGTTGACCGTAAGCAAACGCACCACCTTCCCGCTCGGCCTGAAGCGCGCGCCTCAACAAACACCGATGCCGCACACCGTGCTGCTCGGCAACGCCGCGCAAACGCTGCATCCGGTCGCCGGACAGGGTTTCAACATGGGGCTGCGCGATGCGTGGGAACTGGCTCAGGAGATACTCGATGCCTCGCCGGCTTCGTTAGGCAGCGAGGCGATGCTCGCTGATTACCGGATCCATCGCCGCACCGATCGAGAAGCGGGGATACGGTTTACCGATGGACTGGTGCGGTTATTTTCTAATGACCTGCCGATGATTAGCGCAGGCCGCGCTGCGGCGCTCACCGCGTTGGATTGTTTGCCGTTTGCGAAGAAGTTTGTGGCTAAGAGGATGATGTTTGGGGTGAATGGGTAGTTGAGTTTTGGCCGTTCGTGTTGAGTAGGCCGGAGGCCGTATCGAAACATGAATGACAAAAAACAAATCAACTTCGCCGGGGGTAGCCCGGCAGCTAGTCACTTTCTTTTGCTTCGCCAAAATAAAGTAACCCAAGAAAAGGCGACCCCGGTTTGCCGCGCCTTCGGCGTACCCTGCGTTGCTCGTCTGGTCAGGCGGCTGCGGAACTCGCACTCCGTGCTCAGACAGTCCTCGCCGACATCCCCTGACCAGTCTCCGCTACTCGGCGGCGCACAGGGAGGTGAATAGCGAAAAACAAAACCAAAAAACGGGGGGCACATCGTGCCCCCCGTTTCAGGCGTTCGTTCGTTAACGGCTACTCGCGAACGCCCCCTGCAAGGGAGAGGGAGTTCCCTACAACTCCACCACCACCGGCACATGATCCGAAGGCCGTTCCAATTTCCTCGGCGCCTTGTCAATCACACAACCTTTGCAGTGCTCTACCAGCGGCTCGCTGATCAGAATATGGTCGATACGCAACCCATGGTTGCGGCGGAACGCCATCATCCGGTAGTCCCACCAGGTGAAGGATTTTTCCGCCTGCTCAAACAAACGAAAACTGTCGTACAGACCGAGCTTGATCAGGTTCTGGAAATGGATGCGTTCGGCTTCGCTGACCAGCACGTTGCCTTGCCAGAGCACAGGATCGTGCACATCGCGGTCTTCGGGCGCGATGTTGTAATCGCCCAAGACAACTAGCTTCGGATAGCGCGTCAGCTCTGCACGCAGCCAGTCGCGCAACTTATTGAGCCAGCCCAGCTTGTAGTAATACTTGTCCGAATCGACGGCCTGTCCATTGGGTACATACACACATACCACCCTCACATCATTAAATGTGGCAGCGATAACGCGCTTTTGTTCGTCGGCAAAATCCGGAATGCCGTACTGCACATCGCTCACCGGTATGCGGCTAAGGATCGCCACGCCGTTATAGGTTTTCTGCCCGCTGAATACGCTGTGGTATCCCGCCGCCTGCAAATCGGCCTGCGGAAAATCCTCGTCCTGCTGTTTGGTTTCCTGCAAGCACAGCACATCGACCGGATTGGCCGCGAGCCAATTCAACACATGCGGCAGCCGTACCTTAAGTGAGTTGACGTTCCAAGATGCCAGCTTCATTGTGATACAGGTGCAACTGGTGCTTGCTGGTCTTCCACAGATTGGCCCTCTACAGGTGGCGTTTCAGGTGCAGTTTTTTTCGGCGGCGCGACGCGCTGACGATAGCTTGCGGTTTTCGGATAGCCTGCGATGTCGAGCGCGCTATCCCACTGTTCGGCCAGGAATCCTCTCAAATAAGTTTTGCCCACCGCAAGAACAGGAACACCCTCGATGCCTGAAAGTTTCTTGAGAGTATCGACATCTTCTTTGGTCTTCAGCGATTTTTCGCTGAACGGGATGCCGCGCTTGGACAACAAACTTCGCGCTTGATCACACGTCTCGCCGCAGCCACTGCCTACGTACAAAGTGACCGGGAAATTCTGCTGTGCCCGGCGTGCCTCGTAAGGCAAGTCTTCATTCTGCGACTCATCGCCCGAAAGTTTTTTGCGCTCGGCCTTGGCTGCATCTGCTGGCGGGGTATCGCCATAATGTACTTTTCCATTTGCATCTACCCAGCGGAATAATTCACTGGCTTGAACGCCGGATGAAATGGTCGCCAAACAAGCCAATAACAAAAATATCCGTTTCATCCTGACTCCCTTACGACATTTCAAGCAAACCGTTATGCCGCAACAGTGCGTCCATGCTCGGCTCGCGGCCACGGAACGCGGCAAAGGATTCCATCGCCCCCCTGCTGCCCCCCATCGCCAGTATCTCGCCGCGAAAGCGTGCGCCAACATCGGGGTTCAGCACGCCATTCTCTTCAAACAAACTGTATGCATCGGCAGACAGCACCTCGGCCCATTTGTAGCTGTAATAGCCCGCCGCATAGCCCCCCGCAAAGATATGCGAGAAGCTGTGCGGGAAGCGATGAAACGCGGGCGGGATCAGCACCGCCACTTCTGCGCGCACTTCGTCCAGCAATTGCAAAATTGATTTTGCGCCGCCCGCCTCAAAGTTGCTGTGTATCAGCATGTCGAACAGCGAGAATTCGATCTGGCGCAAGGTCTGCAATCCGCTCTGGAAATTCTTTGCGGCCAGCATCTTGCCGAACAGTGCGCGCGGTAATTTTTCCCTGGTATCTACATGACGTGTCATACCACTTACCACATCCCATTCCCAGCAAAAATTCTCCATGAACTGGCTGGGCAATTCGACCGCGTCCCACTCCACTCCGTTGATACCGGACACGCCGAGGTCTTCTACTTCAGTCAGCAGATGATGCAAGCCATGACCGAATTCATGGAATAGCGTGATGACTTCGTCGTGGGTGAACACGGCGGGCTTCCCGCCCACCGGCGGTGAGAAGTTGCAGTTCAAATAGGCTACCGGTGTCTGGATGCCGGCTTTGATACGGCGGCGAGTGATCACATCGTCCATCCACGCCCCACCGCGCTTGCTGTTGCGCGCATACAGGTCGAGATAGAACTGGCCGATGAGTTGATTCTGCGAGTCGCGGATGTCGAAAAAACGCACATCGTCATGCCACACAGGTGCGCTTGCCGGCTTGATCTTCAAGCCATACAGCGTCTCGACCAGCTTGAACATGCCGGGCAATGCCGCATCCTCCGGGAAATATTGTTTCACTTCCTGTTCGGAGAATGCATAGCGCTGCTCGCGGAGTTTTTCACTGGCATAACCTACATCCCAAGATTGCAGGTCGACGATCCCCAGCTCGGCTTTAGCATATGCACGCAGCTCGGCCAGATCTTGTTCGGCGAAGGGTCGCGCGCGCCGTGACAGCTCGCGCATGAATTCGACCACTTGCAAAGGTGAATTCGCCATCTTGCTGGCCAGCGACAGTTCGCCGAAATTGGCAAAGCCCAGTATTTTTGCTTCTTCGCCGCGCAGTTTGACGATCTCTTCCATCAACGCGGTATTGTCCCACTCCGGCTTGCCAAATTCGCTGGCACGCGTACCTGAAGCGCGATACATTTTTTCACGCAGACCTCGATTGTCTGCGTATTGCATGACCGGGCCGTATGACGGCGCTTTCAACGTGAACATCCAGCCGCTCTTGTTAGCTGCTTGGGCAGCTTCCTGCGCCGCTTGCAACACGTCTTCCGGCAAGCCGCTCAGCTCATTCCTGTCCTTGATGAGCAACATATAATCATTTGTGGCATCCAGCAGATTGTCTGAAAAGCGCGACGACAATTCCGACAAGCGTTCCTGTATTTCCAGGTAGCGCGCTTTCTTGTCGTCCGACAACTCCGCACCGCCGAGACGAAAATCGCGCAATTCGTTCTCGACGATCTTCTTGCGCGCCGCACACAGGCCTGCGAATTCCGGACCATTTCGCAGCGTCTTGAATTTGACGAACAGTGCAAGGTTCTGCCCCAGTTCGGCGTAATACTGGGTGATTTTTGGCAGGGTGGCGTTGTACACCTCGCGCAGTTCGGGAGAATTCATCACTGCGTTCAAATGTCCGACCGGCCCCCATGCCCGTGAAAGACGCTCATTGGCATCTTCCATTGGGACCACGAAATTCTGCCAACTTGGCGGCACACTATCCGCCAATAACCGCTCGATCAACGCGCCGTTTTCCGCCAAAAGCTGCTCTATCGCCGGAGCGACATGATCGGGCTTGATCTCCGAAAAACGAGGAAGGCCAGTGAAATCGAGTAATGGGTTCATATCATCCAGAAATTAACGAATGCCCTCGAACGAGGGCGTGAATCATTGTTGAAACACCATCTGCCCGTCGAGCAGCGTATAGCGCACCCGGCCATGCATCTCGTATCCATTGAACGGCGTGTTCTTGCCCTGACTCTTCAGCGCGGCAGGTTCTACCTTCCAGGCCGATTTCGGATCGAACACGCAGATATCCGCATGTGCGCCGACGGACAGTTGTCCCATCTTCTGCCCGAGCAATTGCGCAGGTTTGATGGTGACGTGCGCCAGCGCATCGAGCAATGGAACACGTTCCTGTTCCGCCCATTTGAGCACCAGCGGCAGCAACAGTTCCAGTCCGGTCGCTCCGCTTTCGGCTTCGGCAAAGGGTAACTGTTTAGCATCGTCATCAACCGGAGAATGATTGGAACAGATCGCGTCGATAGTGCCGTCGAGCAAGCCGGCACGCAGCCCCGCCTTGTCGCGCTGGCTGCGTAGCGGCGGCACGAGATGGCAATTGGCATCGAAGTACCCGATGTCGGTTTCGGTGAGGTGCACGTGATTCATCGACACATCGCAAGTCACTTTCATGCCTTCACGTTTCGCGGCACGAATCATGTCCACCGCCGCCACGCTGGAGACGCGGCAAATGTGCAGGGTCACGCCGGTCTCGCGTGCGAGTTGCAACGCCGTTGTCAGGGCGATGGTTTCGGCTATCGCGGGGATGGACGGCAAGCCGAGACGGGTTGCCACTTCACCGTCATGCGCCACGCCGTCTTTGGCGAGGAAGCTATCCTGCGGGCGCAGCCACACACGGTATCCGAAAGTGGCCGCATATTGCATGGCACGCATCAACACGCGCGTATCGGTGAGCGGCGCATCGGCTTGACTGAATGCCTTGCAGCCTGCTTCGGCCAACTCATTCATCTCGGTGAGCTCCGCACCCTTCAAACCGTAGGTCAGCGCGCCGACCGGAAATACGCGGCATTGATTCAGCGAACGCGCGCGGCGTTTGAGCATTTCCACAAGCCCCGGTTCGTCGAGCGGGGGATCGGTATCCGGCGGGCAGGCTAGCGAAGTCACACCGCCCGCAACCGCAGCGGTCATCTCCGATTCCAGCGTGGCCTTGTACTCATAACCCGGCTCGCGCAAACGTGCTGCGATATCCATCAACCCCGGCATCACGACCAACCCGGTAGCATCGATCACCTGCGTAGCAACAAAACCTGACGGAGCCTTGCCGATGGCTGCGATACGGCGGTTGACTATATACACATCCTGAAGCGCGTCGATCTTGTTTTGTGGGTCAACCAAGCGACCATTTTTGATGTGGATATTCATACCTTCGCCCCCGCTAGGATGCTCATCACTGCCATACGCACCGCAATGCCAAAGGTCACCTGAGGCAAAATCACTGATTGCGCTCCGTCAGCAACGCTGGAGTCGATCTCTACTCCTCGGTTCATCGGGCCCGGGTGCATCACGATCGCGTCCCGTCCTGCAAATGCCAGTTTCTCTTCGGTAAGGCCGTAGTATTTAAAATATTCCTGCGCGGAAGGTAGTGCCGCACCCTGCATGCGCTCGTTCTGTAGCCGCAACATCAGCACCACATCCACATCCTTGAGACCCTTTGCCATGTCGTGATAGACCTGCACTCCGAGATTTTCCACCATGGTCGGCAACAGTGTTTTGGGTGCAATGACGCGCACTTCGGGCACGCCCAACGTGGTAAGCGCGTGTATCTGCGAGCGCGCCACGCGCGAATGCAAGACGTCGCCAACGATAGCGACACGCAGGTTGTGAAATTCCTTCTTGTAGTGGCGGATGGTGAACATGTCCAGCAGGGCCTGCGTGGGGTGGGCGTGGCGCCCGTCCCCGGCATTGATGACGTGTATCTCCGGAGCGACATGGCGCGCAATAAAGTGGGCCGCGCCGCTTTGTGCATGGCGCACCACGAACATGTCCGCATGCATCGCACACAGGTTGTCCACGGTGTCCAGCAAGGTCTCGCCCTTGCTGGTGGATGATGAGCCGATATTCAGGTTGACCACGTCTGCCGAAAGGCGCTTGGCGGCAATCTCAAAAGTGGTGCGAGTGCGAGTGCTGTTCTCAAAGAACACGTTGAACACTGACTTGCCATGCAACAATGGCACTTTTTTGATCTCATGCCCATCGCTGATATCAACGAAGGTTGCGGCCTTATTGAGGATATCGCGCAGAATTTGCGCAGGGAGACCCTCGGTCGTCAGCAGGTGCTGAAGTTCGCCGTGCTTGTTAAGTTGTGGATTTTTCATGCGAGTATTCCCGCTGCGGGTTCGTCAAAATAGGCCTGCAAGATCTGCTGCGCAGCGTATTGGTCGATCAAGGATTTTTGCTTCATGCCGTGGATACCCTCCTCATTCAACTGCGCGCTTGCGGCGAGCGAAGTATACCGCTCATCCAGTAAAATCGTCGGCAATTTAAACCGTCCCTTTAGGCGGTTGGCGAAGCGGCGACATAGCGCTGTCAACTCGTGCGGCGTACCATCGTCATTGCTCGGAAGGCCAACCACCAGCGCGCTGGGCTGCCACTCTTTTAGCAATGCTTCGATTTTGGCAAAGCGTGTGTCGGTTTTTTCATCGACTATGGTTGCCAGCGGATTCGCGCGGCGCAGCAGCGTGTTGCCCACGGCGATGCCAATACGCTTGGTGCCGAAATCGAATGCGAGAAGTGTGCCCTGGGGGATGAAAACTGATGTTGGAATGACTGCCCCCTCAGGCATGTCCTGCATCCTCCATCAAGTTGGCGTAACTGACTCCCAGCAATTCCATCGCCGCGGCAAGCCGCTCTTCTGCTGGCAGGTCGAACAGGATGCGCTCGGAAGCGGGAACGGTCAACCAGGTGTTCTCGGTGATCTCATGTTCCAACTGACCCTGGTCCCAGCCTGCGTAACCCAGCGTAATAATCATATTACGCGGACCCTGCCCTGCACCGATCGCTTCGAGAATATCCTTGGAGGTAGTGAGCGCCAGCTTGTCGTTGATGCGTAGGGTGGATTCCCAGTTTTTTGAGGTATCGTGCAACACGAAGCCACGTTCGGTCTGAACCGGCCCGCCGAAATGCACAGGCATCTTGGCGAGTTTTGGCTGGTGTAACGGAATGTTGACCTGATCGAACATCTCGCCAAGTGTCAGGCTGATAGGGCGATTGACCACGATGCCGAGTGCACCGTTCTCGTTGTGCTCACATATGTAGGTTAATGTGCCTGCAAACACTCCCTCCTGCATGGCTGGCATGGCAATCAGGAAATGGTGGGTCAGATTGAAATCGGGCATGGCGACATTGTAACTGTCTGTGCCCAGCCGCACAATTTGAACTTGCAAGGGCAAAGCTAGTCAGTTAACCAAAATAAAGTACTGATGCATTTCAGACTTGAGCCATCACAATACACGATGAATCCATGAGGACAACTTATACCCGATTGCTCGTGCCTTTATTCGACATCAAATAATCCAGCGTATGGCGGGCAATATCCTGCAGCGGCACTACTTCACAGGCACCACCCGCTGCAATAGCCTCCTTGGGCATACCAAAAACAACACAGGTCTCCTCGTTCTGCGCAATAGTGTAGGAGCCGGCCAGGTACATTTCCAATAAGCCTTGCGTGCCATCCTTTCCCATGCCAGTGAGAATTATGCCGATTGCGTTAGCTCCGGCAATATTGGCAACCGAACGATATAGCACATCAACCGAGGGGCGATGACGATTCACCGGTGGCCCTTGATCCAGTTTGATTATGTAGTTCGCGCCGCTACGGCTGAGCAGCAAATGCGAATTTCCCGGAGCAATATAAGCATGTCCCGGCAGAATGCGCTCGTTATGCACCGCTTCCTTGACCGAAATCCTGCACAAGGAGTCCAGGCGTTTTGCGAACGACTTGGTAAAGTGTTCCGGCATATGCTGAACCACCAAAACACCCGGTGAGTCAGCTGGTAGCTTAGACAGGACCTCCTTGATTGCCTCCGTTCCGCCAGTTGAGGCGCCTATAACGATCAACTTTTCAGTGGAAGAAAATCTCCCTGCGACACTGGGCAAGATCACATCAGCAGAAAATTTTTCTTGTACTTGTATGACGGCCGGGGTTGATAATCTGCGCACCTTTGCGCGTGCAACAGTACGGATCTTATCGGTGATATCTGCGGCATATTCCTCCATGCCATGAACAATATCAATTTTCGGCTTGGCAATAAAATCCACCGCGCCCAATTCCAGTGCACGAAGGGTGACATCCGAACCAACCTCTGTCACTGTAGAAACCATCAGCACCGGCATCGGGCGCAGACGCATCAGACGCTCAAGAAAATCCAACCCATCCATCTTGGGCATTTCCACATCAAGTGTCACCATGTCCGGATTGAGAGATTTGATCATCTCTCGTGCCGCGAGGGGATCAGCTGCTGCACCCACGCATTCCATATCCTTTTCGTTATTGATAATCTCTTTCATGACTCCCCGTATCAACGCGGAATCATCAATCACCAGCACTCTGATTTTGGGATTACTCATATTATCTCTTATTCATTTATGATCATTTCACTTACATATGTCATTGTGTAATTCAATACTGCGGCATGCTGATAAACGCGAATGTTCTTAATTTCCTTCGTGGGCAGCGTTCATGCTGAAAAACAATCAAAACAACTCCACATCGCCTTCCAGCTTGGCATTACGCAAGCGCTTGTTGTATTCAGCCTCGCGATTAGCCAGTGTTTCATTATGTACATTTCTTAGCTGCTTTATCCTGACCAGCCCAGTGCGGGGGAAAAAATATACTTTGCGAGGATATTTATCGAGTAAATCCTGCGCTGCAAGGTGGATTTTTTCCGTCTTGAGATACTTCAGCACAAACTCAGAGTTGTTTTCGCCAACGTTGTTGAACGTAAAACCACGCAGCACTGAGGCACCACCAAACACTTTTGCTTCAAAATTGCTGCGTTTCGCACCCATCTTGATCAATTGGTTTATCAATACTTCCATCGCGTAAGTCCCATAGCGCGCCGAATGGCCGAGCGGATCATTTTTATCATGGCCGCTATCCGGCAACATGAAGTGATTGATGCCGCCGATACCGCTGACCTTGTCGCGTATACAGGCACAAACACAGGACCCCAGCGTTGTTACCAGCAACATATCGCGCATCGTCGCGTAATATTCCCCGGGCATTATTTTGACTGCTTCGGAATTATGTTGCCGATCAAAATACAAGTTCGGAGCAAGCGTTTCCTCAAAGTTACGATCAGCCATGTCGATCCGGACCTTTCCGTCTCGTAATCAAGGCCATCGAGCTAGTCACATTTGAATTATCCATGAGATCTAGACTGCGCCAATTCATACACCGTTTTGCCACGCAATTTGAACAAGTGTGTTGCGTTAAAAAAACTTTCTGAGTGTCCTGCAAAGAACAGGCCATCCGGCCGCATCAACGGCTTGAAGCGTTCCAGAATTTTTAGCTGTGTTTCCTTATCAAAATAGATCATCACGTTGCGACAAAAAATCGCATCCAGTGGGCCGCGTATCGGCCAGTTGCTCTCCAGTAGATTCACCTGCCTAAAAATGACTAGGGCGCGCAACTCTGGCCTAACCCGCACAAAACCGGATTGAGCCCCGGACCCCCTGAGAAAGAAGCGTTTCGCCTTCTCCGGTGACAGCTTGCTAATACTGTCGATCGGGTAAACACCGGCTTCCGCTTTAGCCAGTACATGTGTATCCACATCGCTAGCCACAATGGTAACGGGTGGCGTAAAACTGCCAAAGGTATCCACCATGGTCATCGCCATTGAGTACGGCTCTTCTCCTGTTGACGCGGCAGAGCACCACAGGGAAATCGGATGAGTTTTCCTTTGTTTTTCCACATGCTCAGCTAACAGCGGGAAATGGTGTGACTCACGAAAAAATGATGTCAGATTGGTGGTGAGCGAGTTAACAAAAGCTTCCACTTCCGCCCCATTATTACCTTCCAGCAACGCCAGATAATCGTGAAAATTACTGATGCCATTCGCCCGCAGACGGCGTGATAATCGGCTGTATACCATATCCTGTTTGAGCGGCTTGAGCGATATTCCGGCCTTCTCATAAATCAACTCACGCACCTTGTTAAAATCATCCTCTGTGAATTTGAATTCACGATATTGATCAGCACGAAATTGGGCGTCAGTGCTCATTGCTTCCCCAGAAACCTTTGCATAACTTTCGCGGTATCAACCAATGAACTGACGATTGAATTATTTGGCCGGCTATTATTTTGCAAGAAATGCTATCTCGCGAAATATCAAGAAAGTTTTCGTCCCCACAACGCCTTCCCATCACCTTCATTGGCCAATATATATTTACATTCATTTGACAGGTACTTTTGCAAAAATTAAAGATTTCGTAATCCATGCCTAATGTCTGGGCCGCGAATTAATGAACTCCCGGTTACAGATTGCCTATTGCGAACGAGATCAGCTGGACAAATTTGTCTCTTCGATCAACTCCATGTCACGACTCGACATCAGCTTCTCAATATCCACAAGAATAATCATGCGGTCATCCACAGTGCCCAAACCTTGCAGATATTCGGCGTCCAGACTGGAACTGAATTTCGGTGCCGGTTTGATATCGTCAGGTTTCAGCGAGGTGACATCAGACACACCATCCACCACCATGCCCAGCACGCGATTAGCGACATTGAGGATGATCACCACGGTGGTCTCATCATAAGTGATGTTGTCCAGCTTGAATTTGATGCGCATGTCCACGATGGGAACGATGATGCCGCGCAGGTTGATTACGCCCTTGATGAACTCGGGTGAATTGGCGATGGTGGTGACCGCGTCATAGCCGCGGATTTCCTGAACCTTAAGGATGTCAATGCCGTATTCTTCGCTGCCCAGCGTGAAAGTCAGCAGCTCGTGTCTCTCCTCACTCTCAGATTGTTCATGGCTTGCTTGCATGATTTCCCTCCTTTTAATAATTAACTATTGATGATTCAAGCGACAAAACCAGACATGGTTAGCATGATGAATCAAACTGACAAGCCTTTATTGCGTGCCCATCTTAACCAATCCGCCCACATCAATGATCATTGCAACTCGCCCGTCGCCCATGATCGTGGCGCCCGACATCCCTGTCACTTTCCGATAATTAGTCTCAAGGCTTTTTATTACTACTTGATGTTGCCCAACCAACTCATCCACTAACATTGCGACTTTTTTCCCCTCAGCCTCCAATAACACCAAAATACCTTCGGCTGGACTGATGATCTTCGTCGGAATGTTGAACAATCGGTGCAACGCGATCATCGGCAGATATTCGCCGCGCACATGCACTACCTGACCCTGGCCGCTTATCACTTTGATATCTTCTTCCTTGGGTTGCAAGGATTCGCTGATGAAGCCGAGCGGAACGATGTAAATTTGATTGCCCACGGCAACGGACAATCCGTCCAGTATCGCCAGCGTCAGTGGCAAACGGATGATGATCGAACTACCTTGTCCGTGCTTGGAAGTGATCTCGACACGCCCTCCGATGCTCTCGATATTTTTCTTTACCACATCCATGCCGACACCGCGCCCGGATACATCCGTAATAACAGCTGCGGTAGAAAAACCTGGGGCGAATACCAATTGCCAAACCTCGGTGTCGCTCATGCTGTCATTGACCAACAAGCCATTTTCTCTGGCTTTGGCGAGTATCCGCTCGCGATTAAGGCCTGCACCATCATCCGACACTTCAATGACAATATTGCCCCCTTGGTGCGCTGCGCGAAGGGTAATCGTGCCCTGCGGGTCTTTGCCATTGGCAATTCGCACCTCCGGCACTTCAAGGCCGTGATCCAGGCTATTGCGCACAAGATGATTGAGCGGGTCGCTGATCGTTTCAATCAGGCCTTTATCCAGCTCGGTACCTTCACCGACTACGACGAGTTGCACTTTCTTGCCCAGTTTAATGGCCCCGTCACGCACCACACGCTGAAAACGACTAAAGACAAGGTTGATCGGCATCATCCGCACCGACATGACTGAGTCTTGCAGGTTGCGGGTATTCCGTTCGAGCTGCGTCAGCCCAATGACCAAGCGGTCATACAATACAGGATCCAGGTTACCTACTGCTTCTGCCAGCATGGCTTGGGTGATAACCAGCTCTCCGACCAGATTGACCAATTGGTCGACTTTTACCACGCTGACGCGGATGGAGGTGTCACCCGCGGTTGTAGCGCGTTCATCAGTGGCGCGGCGTCCCGGGCTATCCTCTTTCCTCAATCCTGTCTTCGACACTTCCGGCTGAGCATGATTTCCCACTTCCTCGAAGAAGCCATAGCCCTGTGCATCCTCTACCCCAGACTTGATCTTGTCGGGATCGGTAAAAAAGCCATAGCCCTGCGCATCCTCGACCCCGGACTTGATCGCATCCGGGTCAGTGAAGAAGCCATAGCCCTGTGCATCCTCTACCCCGGACTTGATCGCATCGGGATCGGTGAAGAAGCCATAGCCCTGTGCGCCGTCGTTCCCGGACTTTACGGCCTCCGGTTCCACAAAGAAACCGTAACCTTGCTCACTCGTTTCTTTGGCTGCGACCTCCGCAACTGTGATCTTCAGCTGCTCCGGCTTGAAAAAGAATGAAAAAACATCGCGCACTTCGGCTTCGGATGCATAAGTGCTGAGCGATAGTGTCACTGATTGGTTAGCAATCTCTTTATTCTCGATCTTGCCGATATTGCTAAGCTCTTCCAGCATATTATTGAGGTGAACTTCGCTGGGGAAATCGTCCGCTGTATTTGGAAACTGAATCTGGCAGATACGCTGAACGGAAGCAGGCAAAGGCTCTGCTGGAGTGCTTGATGTGCCCTGTCCCCTGGCCTCAGACCTTCGCTCTCCATAAGGACTATGGTTGCCCGCCTGCCCCGTAAGACCAAGAGCTGTCAGTGCCACATGGTTTTGCAGTGAGTTTTCTTCGGCCAGTTTTTCCAGTTTGGCGCAAACTTCAATGGATGCCTTTATATCGATGGTACGTCCATTCTGATGTCCGGCCAACAAGTTGCGCAAAACATCACCCGCCTGGAGAAAGGCATCCACCATTTCGACAGTGATGGCGAATTCTCTTTTGCGCAGTCGATCCAAAAGGCTTTCCAGTTCATGAGTGACATCAGTTATGTCGGTAAAACCAAATGTGCCGCTTCCCCCTTTGATGGAATGGGCTGCACGAAATATGGCATCAAGCTGATCTGCTTCTGGGGCATCCAGATTAAGGGCGAGTAATAGGCTTTCCATACTCGCCAAATGTTCGGCGGTTTCTTCGAAGAACACCTGATAAAACTGGCTCATGTCGATGGACATTAGTTTTCCCTAGTGTAACGGCGCTGAAGATCCTGGCGTATCGGCCAGCCAGAATTCAGACTGTGTGCTGATGATGATGCTAACCAATCACCTTTTTGATGACTTCCAGAAGTTTGTGCGGATCGAATGGCTTGACGATCCAGCCCGTCGCACCAGCTGCACGACCTTGCGTCTTCATCTCGTCGCTAGATTCGGTGGTCAGCATCAGGATTGGCGTAGCCGAGAATTGCGGTTGCCCGCGCAAAGTTTTGATCAGCGTCAAGCCATCCATTCTGGGCATGTTCTGGTCGGTCAGCACCAGATCGACAGTCGCCTGACCTTTGATCTTGTCTAACCCGTCCTGCCCATCAACTGCCTCGATGACGGTATATCCGGCAGATTTAAGGGTAAATGCCACCATCTGCCGTATGGAGGTAGAGTCGTCTACTGCTAAGATGATTTTCGCCATTTTTTACACTCTTTATAGTGGTTGATAGTTAAAAGTGACTTTGCATAAATGTATTCATTGCCATCCAAATAAGTTTCCGCCCTTGTCGTGCATCGCTACTAAAACAACTCAATATCACCCGTGCCGAAATCCTTCTGTGCAACGGGATTGCTCTTGTGTCTGTCCGCCGACGCAACGTGCTTTTGCAGCAAGCGATTATAGGCGGCGATCTGCTCCATATACTCTCTTTGACTCGAGCTGTCGCCACCCCGGCCCATTTCTTTGGCGATTTCCTTCAAGGCAGCCATACGCATCCTCGCATGTTCGATCAGCTGCGAACTCATGTCCTGAAATTGCAAGGTAGATATCACGACCAATACATTTTGCTCGACCTTGGCATAGATAGTGTTCAGCTCGAGGGCGTTCTGGGTCACAGTTTCATTAAAGCCGATAAGCTCTCTCATCATCGCCTCGACCTGCTTATTGGATCTCGCCACTGAATTTGTTTCGTTCGGTGTACTACCATCGGCAGATCGTTCTGAAGATTTAAGCATACTGCTCGCATCTCCTATCAATTGATGCACTTGCTTGCTGAAACTGCCAGCTTGCTGGGAAAGTTCGCGCACCCCGTCGGATATCGCTATAAAATTGCTGACCAACTTGACAATCGCATCACTAAGGATGGCCTGTGTATTGCCCAGCTCGGTATGCGCTGAACTGAGTTGATCAGACATTTCATTGCCCAATTGCACATGAAAGGCGCTGCTTTCCTGAATGAACAAGCTATCGCCTGATACTGCAGCGTCCGGATGACCCCGTACTTTTTGACTGCTGTCTGATTGGCTGAGCAGATATCCCCAACTGGCAACAATGAGCATAAATACCAGCGCATTTGCCAGGACAACTTCCATCGTACCAAAATATAGTGCATGCCCCGCCAGCAAAATACCGCTGGCCAAAGAACCAATTAAGGCAGAGCGTGAAAAGATTTTCATGTTTGGCAATCCTTGATTATTCTACCTTGGCGATTATCGCTGATAATTATAGTGAACACCACTGCCAGAATAAATGCTTCCCGGTCCAGATTAAACCCTAATTAGGTGGTGGCTAGTCTACCCTCCGCCAACTCCTCGTGTTCAGAAACAGCTCCCAAGGTACTATTTACATGCAGGAGTAAGTCTGCGTCTGTATAGGGCTTGGTCAAATATGCATTGACCCCGGCGCGCATCGCTTGCTCGCGATGCTTATCCATTGAACGGGAGGTGATCATAATGATCGGCAGATGTCGCGTAGCTTCTTCAAGCCGCAGATGTTGCGTGAGTTCCAGGCCATTCATATTCGGCATCTCAAGGTCGGTACAGACCAGGTGAGGCTTGAAAGATTTTATTTCGCGAATCGCTTCCATGCCATCGCCCGCACCCTTTACTTCAAAAGCCGCGTCATGCAAAAGTTGCATCAGTGCCTTGCGTACAGAAAGCGAGTCATCAACGACCAATATCCGGCGCGCCTTGCGACGAGCTGCAGCAGCTAGCTCAGTTGCAGCAGCCGTAAGGGCGATAGGGGCTGCCAGCAATTCCGGTACATTCAGCAAAGGCACGATAGTACCGTCTCCCAAGAAGGTCACGCCTGAAACGCCATGCACACGGGCTAGATATTTCCCCATGGTTTTCACCATCACACTGCGGCTTGCAATTATCCTGTCTACCAGAACAGCGATGATGCCCTCCGGCGAGTTGATCAACACCTTTGGCATCGCCGAAAACCGCTCCTTGCTGGGTAATGATGACGGGTAGCCTGTAAGTGGCGTCAGTTCACGCACATTAAAACTCTCGTCACGCATGGTGAATTGCCACCCGGCACTGCCAGTTTGATTTATTTGTCCCAGTCCGCCAGGAACCGCCTCCTTGATATAGTGAATCGGGATGGCAAAAAGTTGTTCCCCCGCTTCCACCAGCAATGTGTGCTGGGTCACCAGAGAGGCCTGAAAACGCAAAACGGTTGTGCATCCTTGCCCCGGCTCAGAATCCAACTCGACCGTGCCTTTAAGATCAAGCAACCGAGAAGCCACCACGTCCATTCCCACGCCGCGACCCGAGATTTCGCTGACCTGATCCCTAGTTGAAAAGCCCGGCAACAGTACAAGACGGGCGAGCTCATGTCGCGTCAGCTTCTGTTCGGCCTGGATCAGATTTAGATCGATCGCTTTACTGCGAATGCGCTCGTAATTGAGGCCTTTCCCATCATCACGTATGGTGACGACGATTCCCGATCCCTGCCGCGAAAATTCGAGAGTAACCCTACCCTCGACCGGCTTGCCTGCAGCGAGCCGCTCCTCGGGAAGTTCAATGCCATGATCGACCGCATTGCGCAATAAATGTAACAGCGGATCCGCCAGCTTATTGATCACGTCTCCATCCACCTGGATTTCACCGCCGGCAATAACCAATTCGGCCTGTTTGCCTGTTTGCAGGCACGTTTGACGAACATTGCGTGTCAGGCGGGCACTCAGCACACTAGCCTGTGCAAGACGTGTTGCAACAACCTGATATTGGAGCTCTTTGTTGATATTGGTCTGTTGCTCCACCTCTGCACTTAGTGTCATTACACTGGCTTCGAGGCTGTCCGTCATCTCGCGTGCATCAGTGGTCACCTCTACAAGTGAGCGAGTGATGCCATGCAATTCGTTGTAGCGATCCATCTCCAGCGGATCGAAGGATGAGTCGCCCGTGGTATCTGCTTGCGTTAGCGACAAGCCGCGCAACATCACCAGTTTCTCAATATCTATAACGCGCTGCCTTACGATGAGATTATGAGCCAGTAACACTCTGGTGCGGTCATTTACACGACCAACTTGCGTTTCAAGCCGAGAAATCCTGGACGTCATTTCTCCGACCAGCCGATTTATTTCATCAACGGTGACAACCGGTACTCGCAATGTGGCCTGTGGTTCGGCTTCTGCAACTGGAGCGGCAGGTGCTGCCGGACGCTCAAGATTAGATGATTCAACCGGCACTTCGACTTCAGCATCATCAGCCATGCTGGCGATCTCACCCGACTTTACCTTGTTGGCCCAGGCGACGATTTCATTCAGCACTTCAAACGCATTATCCGGTGCACTCTCATCACCGCGCAGGTATCCGACCATTTGTGCAAGACAGTCGCTTGCAACTATCAACGACTTCCCCAGCGCTCGCGGCGGTTTTACCGGATTTTTTTCGAAATATTCAAGCACATCTTCGGTATGGTGTCCGAGGGTTGCAATACCACGGATACCGACAATATTTGCCGATCCTTTGAACGAATGCGCGATACGCTTGGCAGTTCGCATGTCCTCAATATCCGCACGACCTGCGGCAATCTTTGAGGTCAACGCGGAAAACTCTTCAACCTTGCTTGGTGCTTCATCGATAAAAGCGTTGTAAACATCACGATCAGCCGTGTCCGGCACCACAAGTGATATATCGTCAATGCTCACGCTTACCGGCGCTTCCGCTTTCGCAAGCTCAGCCAACAAATCCTCAGGTACAGTCGGCGGGGTGGTCAATGATCCAACAAGACTTAGGGATGAATTCTCGTCCAGTGGCTGGGGGAAACAAGGGTCAGACAGGTACCTGACAAGCGCTAGTGAAAAGGCAGATTCGTCTGGATTGCTCAAATATTCGTCCACCAGCGGCGGCCAATCGGCCAGATGCCTGCAGACCTGCTGACGCGCTTCTACTTCCAGCAAAATCACGTCTGGTAAAATTCCACAAAAAGAAGTGCACCATGCATGCAGGCCTTGCATGCCGATCATTTCTGCCGTCTGTCCGATACGCTCAATTTGTCCGGAAAAAGATTCCAGCGCCTCCGTCAGGCGCGGATCGTCAGTAGTCGCTGTGGACAGCGTTACAAGCCAGCCCTCAAAATCAGGAGCCGTTTGCGCAAGCTCCCTACGCATTTCGGTAAAAAATGGTGTGAGTGCGGCAATAGACATGATTGGTGGGTTATGTATCTATGCACTGTCTGTCGATTCGGCAGCACATAAATACTATAGCCGCTAAGTAGCAACCGGCGGCAGCTTGAACACCGACACCGATTCCATCAGTTTTTTCGATGCCGTCACAAGGCTGGCGGCACCCTGATTCTGCGCGGCGAGTTGCTCTGCTGTTTTCGCAGTGAATTGTGTGATTTCGTCTGCGGCTGCACGCAAGGTTAGGCCAATCTTGGTTTGTTCCGCAGAACTGGTTGCAATCGTAGCAACCAATCGCACCAATCGCGCTGTAGCCTCGTGCGTTTCGCGCATTCTTTCACCGGCGTTGTGTGCCAGCTCGGATTCCTTGACAACCTGATCGATGGTCTTGTTGACCGTGGCTATCGTGTCATTTGTTTCGACTTGGATGTTCTGTACCAGATTCGCGATCTGTCCGGTCGCTTGGCGTGAGTTCTCAGCCAAACGTTGAACTTCTTCCGCCACCACCGCAAAGCCTCGTCCCGCTTCACCCGCCATGGCAGCCTGCATCGCGGCATTCAGAGAAAGCACATGCGTTCGTTCTGAAATGGTGTTGATCAAATTAACGATCTGAGAAATCTCCTGGGAACGCTCACCGAGCCGCTTGATCCGCTTTTCCATCTCGGAGATAGTTTCCCTGATAGTGTTCATACCGCTTACAGTCGCCTGTACGGTCTGCATCGCGCTTTCGGTCGACTTGGTCGCTTCTCCCGCCGCACGGTTTGAATCCCTTGCAAATATAGCCACTTCGCCGATTGATGCCATCGCTGTTTCCAGATTGGAAATCAACCGTACGACAATGACATCCTCTTCCTTGGCCATCATGTTGACCACGTCGGACTGCTGCTTCATACGCTCTGAAGCATGTTCAACAACACTGGCAATATTGGTCACGTCATGCAACACCGTAGAGGTAACATCAGTCAACTGGTTGATGGCGTCACCCAGCGTGCCGATGATGTCTTCAGTCACTGGCGCACGAACCGTTAAGTCTTTCTCTGCCAAAGCACCCATAGCGGCGAACAGGCCAATCACAGAATTGTTGAGTTGCTCGTTTTCACTTGCAGCCGCGCTAAGTGATGCAATGCGTTCGTCAAGCATTTTATCGAACGCGCGCGCCACCGCACCGAGTTCGTCCTTGCTTTGTAGATTTACTCTTACATCATAAATCCCTCCCTCAACCTTGCTGATCGCTCTCCGTAACTGGTTTAGCGGATTTATTATGCCGCGATAAATATAGAGCAAGAACAATGAAAGAATGATCAGCGCCGTGATTAGAATGGTTGTTGCAGTCAACTGCGTCCGTTTCAAAGCATCTTCAGACGCATTACGTAGCCCCCCTATATCCGCGGAAAGCAGATTACTAACCGCAGCTTGGTCGGCCTCCAGAACCTTGGAGGCGGTCATGAACTGGTTGAATTGTGCCTCAGCCCCACCGATGTCCGTAATTGCCAATGCAGCAATCCCTTTTGCCAGCTTTACCAAACCATCCGAATCCGTACGAACGGCAGCAATTGCCTTACGCGTATTATCCGAAAGCGAAACAAATGCAGAACTTCTGGAGGTATTGCTGGTTAAAGTTTTTGTGTGCTCGTTCAGCCTCTTTGTTGCATCCTCATAGGCCGCCGCATCTCCACTTTTTGCTGCCAACAAGATTTGCAACACGTCGGCTCGCACCATCCCATGTGCCGAATCCGTCTGCAAGTAACTGTCCATCGCTTCAAAGTTTCCCCTGGTATCAGCAAGTACATTACTAAGTTCATGGCCACCATAATAACCGGCTCCACTTACAAGCAAAATAAAAAGCAACGAAAGAAAACTAAAGCCAATTAATTTTGCGCGTATGGTTACAAACATAACATTCTCCTGAGTATCGATCAGAGCTTCTTTGATAATCCTATCGCTGCCTGTAGTAAAAACTGCATCCCAAAATTGCAGGCACAGGAAATGCACTTAGTCATATACAACTCGTAATATGAGCCGTATCCAACTACTCGGGTTCTGCGTGAAAAATCGCCGCAAATAGTGCCCCCGCATCAAGGTCAATCCAAATATCCTGCCATTCCAGATAAGCCGCTTTGGCATAAGCCGTAATCGGATGTGTGACCTCGGAAAGGTTGGTTTCGTCATCCCGGATGAACTTCTTGCGCTCCGGCAAGCTATCAATCATGATTCCAACAGCAGTTTCGCCTCGGCCACAAACCAGCAACCACTGCGCCAAAGCAGCATTATGCTGAAAACCAAATACGGCAGACAGGTCCACTACAGGCACCACCCGACCATAGCGATTTGCAAGGCCTTTAACTCCAACAGGCGCACCTGGAAGGCGGAACAACTGCGGCATTTCAACCACTTCACTAGTGGCGTCTAGGTCCATGAGCAATTTAAGATCGCCCACGCAAAAGCTTCTGCGATGAATGTCGCTTGCGAAATCTGCTTCAGCTAACAGTCTGGCTGCAATCTCGGCATCAATCTGCGCTTTAAGGGCATTGATATCGACCGACTTGGCAGGGTCCATCCGCGGCATATCTAAAAACTACGAATCTGCTGGAGGATTTGGTCGGCCGAATAGGGCTTGGTGACATATCCGCTGGCGCCCTGCATCTGCGCCCACATCTTGTCAGCTTTCTGGCTTTTGCTGGTAATCAGAACCACTGGAATTGTTTTTATGTCTGCGTCCTTTTTCAACTCACGCATCACGGCATATCCGTCCATATCCGGCATATTGACATCCATCAATATCAAATCCGGCTTGTCGCTTTTTGCTTTCAGAAGAGCTTCTTTTCCCGAGTTCGCCGTAATTGCAACCAGACCCACGCTCAAAATAATCTTTTCGAGGTTGATCAAGTCGGGACTGGAATCGTCAACGCACAATACTTTGCGTACAGCCATTTATGCTTTCCCTTTACTCTGCATGCAGGAATACTTACAGAACACGTTTCAAAATTTCTTGATTTCGTCCAAAACTCCGTCAGGGTCCACCGGTTTAGCCAAAAACCCTTTTGCACCTTGCATTTTGGCCCACATCTGATCCGACTTCTGACTTTTACTGGAAATAAATACCACGGGAATATCCCTTGTTTCCGGATCCTTCTGCAATTCGCGTATCACGGCAAAGCCATCCATGTCAGGCATCAATATATCCAGAAATATCAAATCTGGTTTTTCGGATTTGGCACGATCAATGGCATCCCTCCCATTGGATGCGGAAACAACACTGAGGTTTGCGCTCGAAACCACCTTCTGAATCATGCTTAGATCCGCAGCAGCATCATCAACACATAGAACTTTATGTACTGTCATTTTCGACCCCTTAATTTAGGTACGATTTGGTAGATATTTGACTATAGTTTCCAATAGCTTCTCTTCGTCGACAGGCTTAGTAAGATAAGCATCACAGCCGGACATGCTACCACGGATTTTGTCGAACGGAGAATCCTTGCTAGTTAGCATGATGACCGCTGTTTTTGGTGTAACTCTCTTGGATTTAATCAACTTGCACACTTGATAACCGTCTATACCAGGCATGATTACGTCAAGGAAAATACAAGCGTAATATTTTTGGCCCGTGAGTCCAATAGCTTCTTCGCCACTTTCTGCATAATCAACATCAAAGTTAAAAGATGCCAGCTTGCTTTTCATGAATTCGCGCACCGTAACGTTATCATCGACTACAAGCACTGAGTCGGCCTGAGGCTTCACATATTGTCCAGCACTGGGCGTCGGACGCGTTGTAATTTCAGGCTTGGCTATGAAAATTTCCGGTTGTATAGCGGCAGGCCTGACACTTGCCGGCACGCTAGTTGGCACAGAGACTGGTCGAGCTGGTGCTACTGGAAGTGGCGATGCGATTGAAGGTGTTGACCTAACCGGAGGCGCCGATGCGACCGGAGGTGCCGATACGACCGGAGGTGTTGGCGCGATTGATGGTGTTAGCGCGATTGATGGTACTGATGCAGGCGAAGCAACGAGAGCAGGGCTGGTGACATCAAAATCTACGACAGCTTTAGGTCGCGCTTCGACTGATGGTAAGGTCATCGCTTGCTCGAGTGCTTGAAGAAGCTTTAACCATCGTATCGGACGCACCAAAAACGGCCAGTTGGTCCCGCAACTCGAATCACCAATAAAAATTGTTGCAATTTTTCCGGATTGATTACGCTCTTGAAAACGCCTGACAGCGGCGGAATTATTAGCATCCACCAAAAAAACATTCGGCAGCTCAACCCCGGCTTCTTGTTGGAAAAACCTTGGCGAGCGTCTAGAAAATAGGCCGAAAGCGCTCGATAACAAAAGTTTCTCGGCTTCACTAAAGCCGATGACCTCTACGGAATAAGAATCTACTTGCATGGTACTCATGAACTCTCTGGTGTTAGATTAACGTGGGTTCAATCTCAACTTTGAACTATCCATAAACACTGATGGCTAAGTGTAGCGCATATTCTCGCCCAAGGTAAATCAACTTGAAAAGTCAATTTTATTATGGCCCGCTGGATTCATCAAAACAACCACGCAACCTTTTGCCATGGCCAAATGGATTATAACTATCCGCAATGCCTTTCACAATTCCACGCTGTTATATATCGCAAAAATGATCATTTAATGCAACCGCCGTAAAACGAGCAATTGTGCAGCCATTCCTACAATGAACTGCGCCCTGCCCTACTGAGGAATTTTATAAGTGGGTGAGCTACGTGCCGGCACTACCGCCTAGTGATTGCGCTTGCTCGGGGATCGTAACGCTGGCTTTTAATACCTGCAGCAATTTATCACTCGACATTGGTCGATGATACAAATATCCCTGCATGGTTACACACCCTGCTTGCATGAGATAACGAGCCTGGGTTTCCGTTTCCACCCCTTCAGCCACCAGACGCAGCCCTAACCCCTTGGCAATGGCTATTATTGCCAACACGATCGGATAATGTCCTTGCTCGGATTGAATCTCGCTGACAAATGCCTTGTCTATCTTGATGGTGTGAATCGGAAATTTGTGGAGATAGGAAAGTGAAGAGTAACCAATTCCAAAATCATCTATGGCAATGGTAACGCCCAAGCGGCACAATTGATCGAGTTGAACGATGGCTTGCTGGGGACTGCGTATGGAAATATTTTCCGTGATTTCAATTTCAATCTGGCTCGGAAAGATCTTATTGCGTTTAAGTGTCTCAAACAATTTAGCCGGGAAGTTACCGTGATCAAGGTTCTGCGGAGATATGTTTAACGAAAGCCTGAATTTTTCATCACAGACCGTACTCCATTTTTTCAAGTCCAGGCAAACGGCATCAAGCATCCAGTCGCTGATCAAAACCATCAAACCGACTTCTTCCGCTAACGGAATGAATTCTCCGGCACCCAACATTCCGCGCTCCGGATGATTCCAGCGCATAAGCGCCTCCACCCCGACCAGATGGCCATTGCTCGCATCTAGCTGAGGCTGGTAATACATCTCCAGCTCGCCTCGCGTAAGAGCGTTGCGCAAATTCTGCTCCAGTATTATTTTCTGATGCGATGAATCGGCAATCGTATGATCATAAAAATAATAGCCGTCCTTGACGATGGATTTGACCTGATACATCGCTATATCGGCATGTCGAAGCAATTCCTCAATTGAATCCCCATCTCCCGGATAAATAACGATACCGATACTCACCGAAATATGTATGGGCTGCCTGTCTATCTCGAAAGGTTCACGCAAGTTATCCAGTATCTTGGCGGCAACCGCTTCGGCATCCGGCCGTCCGCGAAGATTTGGCAATACCAGCGTGAACTCGTCCCCACCCAATCGGGCCAGCGTATCCCCACCGCGTATCGCCTGCCTCAAGCGGGTGACAACCTGCTGCAGTAACTCGTCACCCTTGGCGTGACCAAAGGTGTCATTGACCCGCTTAAAGCGGTCCAGATCAAGGAACATGACCGCAAGCTCGGATTTATCGCGCTTGCACTGGCTCATCGCAAGACCAAGCCGGTCCTTAAACAAGATGCGGTTCGGCAGGCCGGTCAAAATGTCATGGTAGGCGTGATAGGTAACCATCTCTTCAGCACGCTTGCGATCGGTAATATCCCGGGCGACCCCGTAGGTGCCAAGGAATTCATGTTTCGAATATCCCTCTCCCCGCGAATACACCCCGGTCGAATTGAGTACGATGGTAATCAGCGTATTATTAAAGTAACGCTCCTGATCAATATCCCTCCTGCATTTCAAGCGTAACTCGACATTACGTGAAGCGCGATCATCGCATCGCCGTTCATTGAAGGCATTGGCTGCCAAATCAAGATCATCCTCGTGCACCAGCTCTGAATAATGCTTGCCCACCAACCAATCACGATCTATTCCGAGCAATGTGGTCACCCGCTTGTTAACGAAAGAAAAATATCCTTCATCATTCAATGTATAAATAATGTCCGGTGAATTATCAATAAGGTAGCGGTATAGCTTTTCTGATCGTTCAAGGCGCGATGAAATTTGCTGATTATTTGCCTCGAGCAGTTTTCTTTGATGTGAATTATCTACAAGCTTAAGCAGCTCCCTTGGGTCATAGGGTTTACGCAGGTAACCAAAAGCGCCATGCTCAAGTGCACTGATTGCCGCTTCGATGCTCGTTTCTCCACTCAACACGATCACATGCGCGTCGATCTCGCGGTCCCTGACAAAATCCATGATCTGGTGTCCGGTCATATCCTGCAACCGAAGATCCAGCAGAATCAGGTCAAACTTCAAACGAGAAAGCTGATCGATAGCTTCCACGCCGCTAGTGGCCGTCGTTAACTTGTAGCCCATCCCCTTCAATAATTCCTGCAGGCTGTCGAGTAGCCGGGTATCGTCATCTACCAAGAGCAGCCGAAATTCGGAATTGATGGTCGGGGCGACCTGCATATCGATCCCATTCAATTCGAACAACAAAGGGGCGTGATCAACTTCTTCCATGACTTCCTCCAATAGACTTCCTGTTCTGCGAAATATTTTCTACATCGATATCCGTTCCTGCATCAACCGGCAACAACAATTCAAATGTCGTCCCGCTACCATTACTGCGACACATGATGATCCCCCCAAGGTCTTGGACAAGGCCATGGACAATGCTCAAACCTAGGCCCGCGTGATTCCCCCCTTTTGCGCTACGCACAGGCGAGAAGAGCTTGGCCAACACAGGTGGCGCAATACCCGGCCCGTTGTCATGAATGGTCAGAGCGCAATAAAGATGGCCATCGCGATTTATGTAGCCAGGAATAGCCACCACGATCTCCCCGTTTTCCTGAATTGCTTCAACGGCGTTCTTGATCAAATTGACCAAAATCTGTTTGAGCGCGTTGCTGTCGACCTTGATCTCGGCTGCTTCCATCTGGAACTGAGTATCGAGACGTATCGAAGGCGGAACAAAACCGGTCACCTTGAGAAATCTCACTACGTCGCCGACAACCTGCTTGACGCCCATCATTTCCCTGCTCGACTCCACTTTAATGTCAGAAAGTCCGCGCAATATCTGGCTGACCCGATCAATCTCCTGACCGAGAATAGCTACTTCCGCTTGCACCGGCTCTTTCCTCAACAGTTTGGTATCGAGCACGGCGAGATAATTCTTAATTATCGACAGCGGATTACCGACTTCATGAACGACCCAACGTGATGCCTGGCGATATTTTTCACCAATGCGCATAGTTTCGGCCGCCTTGACACGCACTTCATCAATGGCTGCCGCTGCCTGGGAGGCAAATGAACGCAGAGAACTTGATCGTGCATGAAGTTCGGCGCGCCGATGAGCTGGTACAGAACCAATGATCACACCCAATCCATGCTGGCCGCGAAGCAAGGGCAGACAAATCAGATATTCCGCGCCCAGTAGCCGAAATAGTTGTTCTTCTGCCAGATTCAGAGCATCGGATCCCGACTCCAGAAAAACGAGCTGCCGCTTCTCCATCGACTCCGATATCACTCCGCCATCGCGCATCGGAATTGAAAACTCAGAAACGTTTTGCCTGAAGAGCTCCAGCGCTACGCCTCGCAGACACTGATCGACCTCATTCCGCATCATGAACAGCACATTATCAAAACCAAATTGCAGCTCAGCAGACTTGGCTACAGCTGACATCACTTCCGATTCACTACCCGCGCCCGAAAAGGAACGCCTGGCTTCAGAGGCAAGAATCACCTGCTGCACTTCAAGCACCAGCTGGTCGCGCGCATTGCTGTCATTGCTGGCACGTTTGGAGGGGTAAGGTACGGCCATGGCCTGCTCAGTACCGGTCAGGTCAATTTTTAGAAACTCGGCCGTTTCCTTGACACTCCCCTCAGTGTCATTACAGACATTCGCCAGCACTTCCGCATTCAGCCCGAAGAGCAACTTCGCAACCTCGATTGTCGGGTCACTCGCGCCCTGACTAGCAATCAGATCTGCGAGCATCGCAATGCGAATGAGCGGGTGAGCCGTTATCAGTTTTTCCACCGGCTGATGGTGGTATAAAACACTATCCGCAAGAAAAGAATCGAGGGAGAATTGCCCTATCAGCCAAGCACCAACCTCTGAATGAGTAATCTCAAAGGTCTGTTTCTCTGCCACACACAGGCCGACATCATCAACATGGCTCAACAACATTGAATATTCCTGCGGGGCGGCAGATAGCAAGGCTAAACGGCCAACATCATGGAGCAGGCCGGCCAAATAAGATTCCTCCAAATGCGGATAATTCGTCATTACCGCGATTTTTCTTGCTGCAAGTGCGGCGGTGTATGAATGGCGCCAAAATCCGCGCAAATCGGAGTTGCCGGAATGGCTCAAGCCGTCGAATACCTGAGATACAGACTCACCGATCAGCAAGGTTTTGACGGTATCGATGCCCAAAGCCAGCAGTGACTGCCGCAACCCCGGCTTGTGGCCATAATGTGCATGTGCGGAACGGTTGGCAGCACCCAGCATCCGCATGGTAACTGCCGCATCCTTGATGATCAGATCAGCGAAATCATCCAATGCTGCTTCTTCGCCCTGACAGAGGTCAAGCAGCTTGATAAGGATATGCGGCATTGCCGGAAGCCTGGCGACAGCAAGCCTTTGTCTAATTTCCAAACCAGAATTCAACATGGCGCAAGCATGGTCAATTTATCAATGGAAAAAATAGAGGCTTACCCCCAATGTCCAAAACACTATTAGTAGTACTAAATTGGTTGTTTTATACCACATATAGTTGGCATTCACAACGTACAGGCTTAAAAAGCTTGGAGAGAAAATTGGGTGATTCGGCGTCGCCGGCAGGAACAACCCAAAACCCGACAATTCGATTACAAGTGATACAACAGTATGGATACGAGGGTGCGAAACTATGCGGACAGCCAGTCAGTAATAATTATTGCGGCAGCACACTGATAGAGTTGTTTCGGTTTAAGAGAAGAGATGACAGACATGTGAATGGGAGCCGGCTTACCTGCTGGCCCACTCAAATCACGCTGAAGATGGAATACCGGAACGCAATCAAATCGGTAATGTTTTGTCTGATCTATCCAGTGCTCTATTTGCGGGGTTTATTTGTTGATTCGCGCCGCCAGCCAAGCCAGATAGTCGTCAACTGGCATGGGTTTGGCGAAATGATAGCCCTGAAGTTTTTCCACGCCCATGTTGCCAAGCAGGTTTGCAGTACGTTCGTCCTCCACACCTTCTGCAACGCATTCCATATCCAGTGACTTGGCGATGGCGACGATGGCATTCGCCATGCTAAGGCCGCTTTTCTCATGAATGCGACTGACAAAAGCGATATCGAGCTTGAGTTCATCGGCAGGGATCTCATGCAGTTGCGACAGCGAGGAATAGCCCACGCCAAAATCGTCTATCGAGATACCGAAACCATGCAAATCAAGCTCGACGATGCGCTCACGCGCATACGCAACATCAGAAAGCGCGATACTTTCGGTGATCTCCAGCATGATACGACTGGGTTTAATATCAGCACGGGCTATGTCATCACAGAGTTGCTGGACGATGGTATTGGTAAACAATTGACGCTTGGAAAGATTCACCGATAAACGATGATGAAGCGGCATCTTGGTCAGCGCATCCAACGCCTGCCTCCAAACTGATTGTCCGAGCCTGTCGATCAAACCCAGACTTTCCGCCATGGGGATGAATACCGAAGGCGGAATCCAGCCTTGTTCAGGCTCATTCCAGCGAGCCAATGCTTCCGCCCCTATTACCAATCCGGATTGTGCCGACAGTATAGGTTGCAGCCAACACTGGATCTGGTCACTGTGTATCGCCTGCATCAAACGACTTTGAATGTAGAACGATTGCCGGCCGGTTTCCTTGCCAGCGATGGCGTTGAAAAATTGGATGTTGTTGCGTCCCTGAGCTTTGGCATAAAACATCGCACGGTCAGCCTGAGCCAACAACATTTCGCCGTTGTTCGCATCATCCGGATAAACTGCGAAGCCCGCGCTAAAGGTGAATGGGAAATCCGTGCCATCGATCGTGATATTTTCGCGCGCCAGCAAAGACAATTTTTGCGTAATGTCCTTGGCATCCTCCAAATCACTCAAGTCCGGACACAACACCACAAATTCATCTCCACCCCAGCGAGATAAAGTGTCCGTGCTGCGCAATGCCGTATGCAGCCTTTGCGTCACCTCCTTGAGCATGCGATCGCCAAGTTTATGGCCAAAGTTATCGTTCACTTGCTTGAAATGATCAAGGTCGATAAAGCCCAGAGCCACGCGCTGGCCGGAGCGTGCCGCGCGGAAAATGGCCATTTCCATGCGATCTTCCAGTAACACCCGGTTAGGTAAATCTGTCAGCGCGTCGTGCAGAGCCATATGGCTGATCTGACGCTCCTGGCGGTAGGTGTTGGTGATATCGCGTACTACGCCGCGGATGCTCACAATTTTGTCATTGTGCTTGACGGCGGCAAAACGCCCCTCGACCCAATAATGCTTATTCACATCGTTCTGGCGGGACAGTCGGAACCTTATGCTGACTTGGTTTTTCTGTTCGTGGGTCAACGCGCCAAGTTGTTCCAGCAATGCATGACTATCTTCGGGATGCACACAACTGACAATGCCGCATGAAGAAAGGTCATCCCTGCCAGTCAAGGTCTTCCAGGCATCGGTAGCACGCAGAAAACGTCCCTCCGGAGAAAATTCGATCACGGCATCCTGCAGCAAGTCCAGAGTTTGCAAGTATGCGCTCTGTTCTGCGTTTCGCTGGGTAGCACTCGTCATCAATCCCGATAACTCCTGAGACACCAGGCTAATCTGGTCGCCCTTGCCCGCATCAGCCAATTTCAGCAAACCGAGAGTTTCTGGTGAAACGTCTGCAGATGTCTCATTTTGAAATTGCACAGCTGCATTGGCCAACCCGTCCAGTCTTGCTCCAAGTCTCCTCAACCAGAAGCCAATAACTATGAACAGCAAAGCCCCAAATAACAGAGTAACTCCTACAGATGCGGCCAGCACCAAAGGCATTGGCAAGATATTCTTAATCGGGGTACGCAACATCAGCATCAACGGCAAGCGCTGGCCATCCGCAGTGGATACATCTGCCAAACTGATACTGCCTTCTCGATACTTGATGCCATCTATGACACGTTCGCTATATTCGCTGCTGGAGGGCCGCCATGATTCCATGCCCAGATTTCCAGCAGAACTGAGCATCGGGTGGGAGCCAAGAGAGACAAATGTGGTGGAATCAGGAAAGCTCAGGCGAAACAACATGGCGCTATCCCAAGCCTTGAAAAAAACAATCCTGGCATTGTGACCAAGTGCATTCGAGACCATTTCAACTCTGGTGTACAGGACGTCATGCTGATCATCAAACCACAGTGGTTCATTTCCCTTCACTGCATTCTGAAAATTTGGACTGTCCGAAGTGTGCCAGAAATTGAACAATAGCTTTCCACTTGTGCCATCGCTGATAGCGACTCCTTCAAATCCGAGGTTCTCAGACTGGGCAGTAAAAAAAGCCTGCAACTCAGCATTGCGCGCCTGTTCGCTACGGTTGAGCAAGCCCGACCACTCGACAGTGGTATACAACTGATTAGCATCATCAACCAAGCTTTGCTGTTGATTTTTGAAACGCGGAATGAGATGTGCAAGGGAAGTGGACAGCTCATCACGATTGAATCTACTGGTTTGATGCTGGTAAGCCAGCATGATGAGGGTGCTCATCACTATCGAGAACAAAACCAGCAACAACAACAGCCTGCGACTGAATGTCTGGCGCAGCGTGATAGGCCTGGCTTTACTGAACAAGGGTTTCAATTAGGGCTAATCCACAGGTACGCTGCGCACAAAGTCGGAAAATAACAACTTCGATTCCTTCGGATTGGCCGCCATATTGTGGAAAAAACTTTCCGTTTTTGTCACGGCTTGTGTATCCCAAGCGAGCCGTTTTGGAAATATGTTCTGATTACTTTGCAGGATGTCCGCTATCAGCTTCCTGCTTGTAGCATCGAAGCCGGGTTGATTGGCGAGTTTGTCCATGACTTCCTGCGCTGAATGCGTGGATAACCAATCCAACGAACGCTCAAACATACGCTGGACTTTTCGCACCACCTGCGGGTATCTCACACTCACATCTTCGCGAGTAGCCAAAGCGGCACGTATGATCGAGCCGCCAAGCAATTTACTGCTTTGATTTTGTGGATACAAGTCGGCCAGCCTGACGGCCAGACCTTGCGTAACCAGTTCTGAGGCGAATGGTTCATCCGCCATGATCGCGTCGACAGAAGCACTGGCCAATGCAGCACGCTGCGATTCTCGATTGAGCCCTGTCGCGATGAACTGCACGTCATTAGACCGGAGACCGGCATTCTGAATGAGGAACTCCGTCATCATTTGACCCATGGAGCGCTGCGATTTCGTGCTGGAAGCCGTGCCGATACGCATTCCCTTGAGTTCTGCAATGCTATGCACCTGTCCTTTTAATTCAGTCCGCAGCAATAAAACGAACATCGCCGATTGACTGAGCTGTCCGATGGCGATAACGGACATGTTATCGGCCCGGGCCTCAGCAATGGCTGGTAGGCCGATCACAGCGAAATCACTGTTGTTATTCATCAGGTCGTGCATGGCTAACGGACCGCCGTTCAGATATCGCAGTTTGAGGTCCAGCCCTTCGGCATGATCGGCTTCAATGGCCTTGGCAAGATAGACCGGCAAAAAAGACAAGTTACCCGGGCCAGGGACAGCCAAGACGACAGTTTGCGCATGGGCAACTGAAAATAATGACATGCACAAGCCAAATGTGCAGCAGAAATCAAAAATTCTGTTTTTCATTATCGTTGTCGCTCCCTAAACCTTATTAGTCCAATGGAAAGAATTACCTCCATTGGAAGTCAGCGTTCTATATCTTCAGTCTCTTGTTGTTATGAGACAACGCGACAGGCTAGGCATCCAATTTATGTACAG
>Ga0315270_10000122_pt1 | contig 43625 bp, 35 predicted proteins | sample C1_bottom_MG_FD_204932 | JGI IMG/M metagenome (GOLD analysis project Ga0315270, IMG submission 204932) | Sediment microbial communities from Yellowstone Lake, YNP, Wyoming, USA - C1_bottom | ecosystem: Environmental > Aquatic > Freshwater > Lake > Sediment | place: USA: Wyoming | collected... | reverse complement strand
GCTTCCATGTGGCCTTGCCGAGCAACTGGCCTTGATGAACGCGCATTCCGTAGAGGCGCGGAGTTAGAAGCATCTGGCGAAGTGCAGTTGCTCGCCACGTTTTGCCAAGGACTGTTTTCACATCGGCCTCAGCCAGTCCCCGAGTTACGGAGTTCAAAGATTCCCCTGCCAAGATTCGTTTAGTAATCTCACGAATGGCTCTGGCTTCGATCTTGTTATGAGTCACCCGATCATCTTCAAAGCCAAAGGGTCGAGTGCCGCCAAAGTGCGGAAGTCCAGCCTCTGCAATTTCCAGTGACTTTCGCTGGCTTCTACGACTCTTGGCATCGCTCTCGCTGGCTGCAAATATGGAAAGGAGGCGCGCATGGAGAAGGCCATCGCTTTGGGCGATATTGACATCACCCTGAACGGTCACCACATCAGTCAGGCCAGCATCAGAGCAGACTTGGACAAACTGCTCTAATTCGATGGGTTTTCGATGCAGACGGTCCAAGTGATAAACAAGGACGGCATCGCGTATTCCGTCCTCGATATCGGTGAGCATCCTTCGATAGGCAGGTCTGATCTTGGAAGAAAAGGAACTAGCGCTGATATCTTCATCGACATACTCCTCAGCGATTACCCACCCGCGCGTTTTTGCCTCTGCTCGACAGTCGGCAAGTTGCCTAGCAATTGCCATTCCCGTGTTGTCTCGGTCCTGTGAAATGCGGGCATAGATCGCTACTGCGGTTCGTTTCTCCATGGGGGTACATTAACGAATACTGGGCAACCCGGGTTTGGTGTGACCCTCTATGCCGCTCCAGTTCAGAGTGCCACCGAGTGCAGCGACCCATCAGAGAGGTAAATTGGGCAGACTTATTCCCATGAACCCTGAAATGGACGATGTTGCATCGCTTGGTCGCTTGCAAACTGGGCCTTCGCCGAGGGGCATCAGCATTCCGGAATTCGTTAAGCGATATGTTGGAAGCGGAGTGATTGAGCCGGTCTGGATGAATAGTCTCGGTGGATTGACTTTTCGAGTCACTGATAAGAACAAAAATCTTTTTATTAAGTGGGCGCCAATCGATAGTGGCCTTGATCTTGAATTGGAACGGGCGAAAATGGAGTGGGCGATCGCATATACCCCGGTTCCGAAAGTTGTTGAATCAGGAAGAGACTCCGCAGGAGCTTGGTTAATATCCGAAGCGATCAAGGCTGAAAGCGCGGTGAGCGAAAAGTGGAAAACCGAACCGGCAATAGCAGTAGCTGCGATTGGATACGGGCTTAGAGCAATGCATGATGCATTGCCGGTTGAACTTTGTCCCTTCGCTTGGTCTGCGGAAGAACGGATATCGAAGGCCAGACAAAGAGTGGTAAGTGGCATAACCCTTCCAGGACAGTGGCGTGAAGAGTTTCGTGGGCTAAGCCCCGAAACTGTTTTGGCTCAATTAGATTCACCACCGATGGCAGATCAACTTGTGGTCTGTCATGGTGATGCTTGCGCCCCAAACACTTTGATTGGATCAGAGGGGCAATGGGCAGGGCACGTCGATTTGGAAAGATTAGGTGTGGGAGAGCGCTGGTCCGATATCGCCATTGCTTCGTGGAGTACAGAATGGAATTACGGACCTGGTTGGGATGGACTGCTCTATGACTCGTACGGAATTTCACCTGATCCGGAAAGAATCAACTTCTATCGATTACTCTGGGACCTCAATGAATAATTCTGAATCACACATACTTGATAATTCCGTATGGGCAGCCCTCATCGGTCCACAAGCGGCAATAGCTGATGTACATGGCCTTGCCAGAAGATATCCGGTCGAGGTGTCACCCTTTACAGCCATCGAAGATCATTCAAATCCAAGAGCTTGGCTTGATCTTGCAGAATTAGTTGGTCCGGATGGGACCGCAGTGGTTGCTGCAAACCATCTGCAGATTCCTGATGATTGGGAAGTTGTCTACAAAGGTACTGGCGTGCAACTTCTGGGTGATCACGTCGAGGGCAAGGAAGACGATGAAGTTATTGGTCTTCGCGTAGACGATGTGCCGGAGATGCTCGATCTCGTTGATCGCACAAAGCCTGGACCATTCTTGCCGAGGACAATCGAACTCGGTGGCTTCGTTGGCATTCGCGTTGATGGAGCACTTGTGGCGATGGCTGGCAGTCGAGTGCATCCATCTGGTTGGCGAGAGATCAGCACGGTTTGCACTGATCCTGTACATCAGGGAAAAGGATTGGCTGGGCGACTGGTAAAGACTGTGGTCGCAAGGATTCGTGCCGACGGAGAACTTCCATTTCTTCACGCATCAGCCACGAACGTAAATGCCATCCGACTATATGAGGCTCTAGGTTTTCGCTTTAGAGCAACTTCCTATTTTGCGGCCGCAAAACCGCCAAAAGTGACTAGGTCGTAGACCTGTGGCTCTGCTACCAATAGGTTTCACAACATGCGGATTCTGATTCTCGGTGGTGGCGCTTTCGTCGGACATGCACTTACCGAGGCAGCCACCTCTCGCGGTCACGAAGTCACCACATTCACTCGAACAACGCTCCCGCCTGGTGCGGCGGAAGGCCGCGTGGAAGCAATCTTCGGGGATCGCACCAAAGTTGATGCCTTTGATTTCGCGATAGGGCGACAATGGGATGCGGTATTCGATACTTGGTGGGGAGCACCTCGGGTAGTTAAACAGAGTGTGAATGCGCTCAAGGCACATGCTTCGTATTACGGTCTCGTATCGACTTGCTCGGTCTATAAAGGAGATCCACTCGCCCTTGGAATAGATGAGAGTTACGAAGTTGTTGACGCAGATCCTTCGGCTGACCTCACCAACTATCCGGCCGACAAACGAGGTGCTGAGTTGGCCGTAATAGAAGGTTTCGACTCTGATGCCACCCTGATTGCAAGACCAGGTCTGATCCTTGGACCTCACGAGATTCCCGGCCGGTTACCTTGGTGGCTGCAAAGAATTGCACGAGGTGGTGCAGTTCTTGCCCCTGGTCCACGTGATCTACCGCTTCAATATATTGATGCGCGAGATTTGGCGGACTGGATGATTGCTTCTGCCGAGAAGGGAGTAAGTGGGATCTTTAACTCGATATCACGCAGTGGTCATACGAATATGTCAGAGATTCTTGAACTCTGCCGTGCTGAGACCAAATCGGATGCAGAATTCATATGGGTATCACCGGAATTCATAACCGCACAAGGCATAGCGCCATGGGCGGAAATGCCAATCTGGGTTGACTCCACACTCAGAGGCATTCACAGTTTCGATACCAGCAAGGCTGCTGATGCTGGGCTGACTTGTCGACCAATTGCTGAAACCATCTCTGATACTTGGGCTTGGTTGCAGACAGGCGGTCAGCCACAAATGCGCTTTGGCCTAACGGCACCTGGAGTTAGTTTTGAGAAGGAGCGGACGGTGCTAAGTGCCTGGGCTAACCGACGGTAATGACTACGATCGACTTTCTTTCGAGGGGCTTGACTTCTCAGGTCAAAGTTCCGAAGAAAGTCATTTTGCAGATTGTGTCTTTGCTAATTGCACATTAGATGAAGTGCATTGGAAACATTCTCACTTTTTAGACACTCAATTTTCTGGAAGTCGCGCCACGAGACTTGAGATGCCGAGCACATCCCTAAGAGATGTCGAATTCATTGATTGTCGAATCGGCGCTTTGGTTGCGCATGGCAGCCAATGGACCAACGTGCATATCCATGGCGGCAAATTGGACTATTTAAATTTGCGTGGTGCGACGATTGATACTGTTCGAATTGAGGGTTGTGGCATTGGGGATCTAGATCTCTCGGGGGCGACCGTCACTCGACTGGTAGTTGTTGAATCTCGAATTCAACAATTGACGTTGACTCGCGCCCGGCTCAAGCAGACAGATTTTCGGGGAGCCGAGCTCTCTTTGATCACCGGTCTGATCGAGTTGGCTGGGGCAACCATCAGCCAAGAACAATTACACGACTTGGCCCCGGCGCTTGCTTCGCATCTTCAGATCGACGTTGACTAGCCATTTTTTTAGGACCCCTCTGCTAGCGTCGATGGATGACTGAACTCAAATCAGTGGTAGATCAAGCACTTGACCTGTCATTGATCATCGACGGACACAACGACTTGGCTTGGGAGTGTCGAGATAATTTCGGATATTCAGTTGAAGGTCTGGAAACCAATTCGAAGACCGACACTGATATCGCTCGATTGAGAGCCGGTCGCGTTGGCGCGCAGTTCTGGTCGGTTTTTGTGAAAGATGACTTAGCTGAATTCGATGTCGTGAAAGCCACCTTCGAACAGATTGATTGGGTTTATCGGCTGGTAGCTCGTTATCCAGATACTTTCAGGATTGCCAGGAGCGCATCCGATATTGAGCGAGCTCGTAAAGATGGGCTTATCGCTTCACTGCTCGGAGCTGAGGGTGGACATTGCTTTAATGATTCACCAGCCACTTTGCGCATGATGGCTCGCCTTGGTGTCAGGTACTTGACCTTGACACATAATCACAACAACAGTTGGGCTGATTCGGCCACTGACGAAGCGATACACGGTGGTTTAACGCCGAGAGGCATTCAATATATTCACGAACTCAATCGGCTGGGTGTTTTAGTTGACCTATCCCATGTGTCGATTCCAACGATGAATGCTGCTTTGGATGCCACCAGTTCTCCAGTGATTTTCAGCCATAGCTCATGTCGAGCGATCACTGATCATCCGCGAAACGTTCCAGATGATGTACTCGTCAGACTTGCCGCGAACGGCGGAGTCGTAATGATTACCTTCGTGCCCCAATTTGTCTCTGGTGAATACTATGAATGGTTTATCGGATCCAAGACTGATCCAGCACCCGAAGTGACTTTGGCTCAGGTCGCCGATCACATTGAACACGCGCGCGCGATCGCCGGAGTCGATCACATCGGATTAGGTGGTGATTACGACGGATGTGAACACTTCCCGATTGGACTTGAGGGCGTCGATTGTTATCCGGCTCTCCTGACAGAGTTAGCAAGTCGTGGTTGGTCGGCATCGGATCTTGCAGCTCTTGCTGGTGGAAATATCCTTCGGGTTCTTCGGGAGACCGATTCGGCTTTCGCCAACCCAACAGGCTCACCATTGCTAATTTGATCGAACGGCACCAGACCAACGAATTAGTGCCCCAGATCCGACGAGGAATGCGATCGCTGCAGCTGAGTTCATCGGAATCCCGGCGTAATGCGCCACTTTGGCGGGAAAGCCATCCAGTCCAGTTGCTGACAAGATCAACATTGCAATTCCGGCTCCGGCCGAACCCACACCAACCAAGATATTGGCTGCACGTTTTTCCGGTGGTTTGCTCTGTGGAGCAGAATCCCACCAAGGCAAAGCACCATGCTCAAGTGGCCACAGAAATCTGACGATTGCCCACACCATAAAAGCGAAAGCAGCCCAAAACCCAAGACTTCCCAGCAAGTAACCCCAGCCATTTGGAATTGGATAACCGCTATTTCCAAGTTTGGTTGAGCGTTCCCAGCCAAGAAAGTGGGAAGCAGTAAAGAGAACAGCCAGAACTGGCAGATGCCAGAGATATAAAGTCATCGCGACCAGATTGATTCCAGTGATACGTCGCCAAACTTTTGGCCTTGCCAAAGTTCTAGTTAAGGGCACATTAAATAGGGTGACCAGGCAGACCAGGGTCAATGAGTGCAATGCGAGGACGATTGTGGGTGGGGCCATGTTGCTGATTGGCTCTCCTGGCATTCCAACAAGCGATAACGGCCACGGACCAAACTTGATTAAAAGCGCGTTGATGATCAAATCCATAATAACCACGGACCAAAGAAGTTTTCTCGAATACCGAGCAAGTGTTCCTCTAGCTCTCAAAGATCCTAAATATGCCGGTACTGACCAAACTAGAACGAAGTTGAGCAACGCGACAGCCTTTGGCCAACTCGCGAAGAGCCAAACACCATCAACCAGGCCGGAAGCGGCTATCAATCCAAATGTCATGAGCGCACCACGCCAAGGTGTGGCCTGTATGAACAATGGGGCGAGTGCGGTAACAAATAGATAACAACCAAGGAACCAAATCAATTGGGTGGACAAGGACATCAGTGGGGCGGTGACTTTCGAGTCAGTGAAGGAAGTGAAAAAACCTGCTAGGAATCCAGCAAAAATCAAATATGCCCAGAGCGGCCGCAATAACCGTTGAGTGCGCAGCCACATCCAATTGGCATACGTTCCGTTACGTTTCACGTGCTTATCCCACGAAATTGCATTCGCTGCACCCCCTGCGAAAAAGAACAGTGGCGAGATTTGTAGTAGCCAAGTGACCAGTTGGGTCCAAGGGAAAGCGGCCAGCAAGTTTCCCAATTTTATCGAGTCATGTTGCCACCAGACCACACCCATAACGGCATGCCCTGCCACCACCAGTAGCAAGGAGATGGCACGAGCAGCATCGACGATTCGGTCGCGATCCATTGGAGTCTGAGCAGAGGCTTGTTGGGTCGGAACTGATGGGAACAAGTGCACAGCAAGCCTCCTCTTACCAAAGGCGCAGGAGCGATACTTACAACCTACAACCCAGTTGCGGCGCATCGGCCGGGTCAGATCGGGCAGACTTAGCCCATGAGCCCAGAACTGGACCTTGACCCTGGAATTGCCACTCGGCTGAAACGGGATGCCGATGGCTTGATTGCCGCTGTGATCCAAGATGCCGCCACCTCAGAGGTATTGATGGTCGGCTGGATGGATGACGTTGCGCTGGGTCGTACCTTGAAAACCGGAAAAGTCACTTATTGGAGTCGGAGCAGACAGACCTATTGGGTCAAAGGCGAAACTTCAGGCAACTTTCAAACTGTTCGCTCAATTGCTCTTGATTGCGATGGGGATGCGCTCTTGATCAAAGTTGATCAAATCGGGGTGGCCTGTCATACCGGGAAACCGAGTTGCTTCCATAACGAATTGGCGGTTGAAGTTGAACATCACTGAATTTCGTGAGTTGGCGCGTAGTCACCGAGTTATCCCGGTCAGTCGTACTTTGCTTGCCGACGGAGAAACGCCGTTAAGTATCTATCGCAAGGTTGCTAAGGAACGCCAAGGAACTTTTCTACTGGAGTCTGCTGAAAATGGTGCGCTCTGGTCTCGCTACTCCTTCATTGGGGCCAAATGTGTGGCCACCCTGTTTGAAAAAGATGGCCTCGCGGTATGGAGTGGTCGACCACCAGTAGGAGTTCCGGAAGGGATAGATCCGTTAGAGGCGCTTCGAATTACCGTCGAGCAATTGCGCACCCCACGTCTTCCTGGTCAGCCGCCCTTGACCGGCGGAATGGTGGGTTTCCTTGGTTACGATGCCGTGCGTCGGCTTGAGAAACTTCCCAACAAAGCCGTCGACGATCTTCATGTTCCAGAATTGTCATTCATGTTGGCCAGCGATCTTGCGGTGTTTGATCATCATGATTCAACCGTGATTCTGATTGCCAACGCAATTAATTGGGACGGCTCTGACGAGCGAGTTGATGAGGCTTATGCCGATGCAGTAAGTCGACTTGATTCCATGGAGCAGGATTTGCAAGCATCGCTGCCGGGTAGCGCGAGTTTTATTGTTAAAGAGGCGAATCCGCAATATCGCAGGTGGACAGACTCTGAAACCCATCAAGCCAATGTCGAATTGATTAAAGAAGATATCCGCAGCGGCGAAGCCTTCCAGGTGGTTCTCTCGCAACGTTTCTCCATGCCATGCGAAGCCTCTGCTCTAGATGTTTATCGGATGTTGAGAGTGAGTAATCCGAGTCCATACATGTATCTGCTTAGGTTCGAAGATGGAATAGATATTGTCGGATCCAGTCCAGAAGCTTTGGTGAAAGTGGCGGATGGTCACGCCCTACTTCATCCAATCGCCGGAACTCGCAAGCGCGGAAAGGACGCGGAAGAAGATGCAGATCTAGCGGCAGAACTTCTTGCCGATCCAAAGGAACGGGCAGAACATTTGATGTTGGTGGATCTTGGTCGAAATGATTTGGGCCGAGTCTGCACGCCAGGGACCGTTGAAGTAGTTGAATTTATGAAAGTTGAACGCTATTCGCACGTCATGCACATAGTTTCTAGTGTCGTTGGCAAAGTAGCCGAAGGTAAAACTTCTTTTGATGTTTTGACGGCCACTTTTCCAGCAGGGACTCTCTCGGGTGCGCCAAAACCGAGAGCGATGGAGATCATCGAATCTCTTGAACCTACCCGGCGAGGCCTTTATGGCGGGGCGATTGGATATCTAGATTTTGCTGGCGATCTTGATGCAGCCATTGCAATTCGCACCGCGTTGATTCGAGACGGAGTTGCCTACGTACAAGCAGGCGGGGGAATTGTCGCTGATTCTGATCCAGTGGCTGAAGATCAGGAGTGCCAGAACAAGGCTGCAGCAGTGCTGGCTGCGATTGCAACGGCAAACCGATTGACCAGAGAACGAAGTTCTTAATGCTCAGTCGTGGGAAGGCAATGATCTTCTGGCTGGCCAATGCACTTTTATTGTTTGGGGTCGGTACAAGCACCTGGCGCGATTTAGTGAGCAGCCCAGCGGGGACGATTGTTCATGTTCTGGTGAAGGGCAACGAGTTAGTGCCTTCGCTTAGGACTTTGGGGATGCTGACAATCCTGCTCTCACTGGTTTCGCTCTTTGCTAACCGTCTGGTGATTCTGCTTTTAACTAGTTTGACTGCTCTTTTTGCGATCTTTGTTTCGGTTAGCACCTTTGGAAAATTAGGAGCTGGTGCCGCTCAGCCTGGAGTGATTTCAAAATATTTTCTACTTCCAGAAGCTGGAGCCTTGGTTGGAATCTTGAGTGTCCTGGCACTAGCTGTAGCAATCCAAATGTCGGTGCGAAGTTGGTCGATTGCCCGCTATCGGGCGGGAGAGAAGCTGCGGGAGGACGCACCGATCGACCTGTGGCGAGCCCAGGACGCCGGAATTGACCCCACTGTCCAGGAGTAGAGGCGTCAACCCAGGCGTTGTGAACCGGTAGAGTTCGCGCATGAATTCGCACGAAGATAACCACGGACAGACCCCAGCAGCCTGGGCCGCAGTAGCGGTCATCCTCGTCGGGTCGGTGATCTCATCTGCAGCCGTTCTTTGGGCGCGCCCGATCATCTTCTGGATTGGGATAGTCGTTGTTGCAGTGGGCGGTGTTGCTGGGCTGGTCCTACGAGGTGCTGGATTTGGTCAGCAAACTAGCGAAAGACATATCGGTGGGCGCTAGTGACGGTTCTTGATGAAATCATCGTCGGTGTCCTTGCCGACCTAGCAATTCGTCAGGAAAGTATTTCGTTAGAACAATTGAAAGAACAGGTAGTGCAAGCGCCTCCGGCTCGTGATGTTAGAGCGGCGTTAGTTGGTGAGGGCACGGCAGTAATTGCTGAAGTGAAAAGAGCATCGCCAAGCAAAGGCAAACTTGCTGATATTCCCGATCCAGTGCTTCTAGCAACCGAATACGCAAATGGCGGCGCCGCACTCATCAGCGTTTTAACTGAAGGCCGACGGTTCGGTGGCTCCCTTGAAGATTTGGACGCGGTGCGCGCAAATGTTCATACTCCAATTCTTCGAAAAGATTTCCTAGTTACCGAGTATCAAGTATGGGAATCGCGCGCTCATGGTGCAGACGTGATTTTGCTCATTGTCGCCGCACTTGAGCAAGACTTGCTCGTTCAATTACTTGACTGTGCACATTCGCTCGGAATGCAAGTCTTAGTTGAAGCGCACACCGCTGATGAAGTAGATCGAGCGGTCGCTGCTGGAGCCAGGATCATCGGTATTAACGCCCGCAACTTGAAGACCCTTGAAGTTGATCGTGACGTATTTCCAGATTTATCAGCTCGTATTCCTGAAGGAATTATCAAGGTTGCTGAATCCGGAATTCGTGGTCCTGCCGATGTGTCGGATTACTCAAAAGCGGGTGCCGACGCGGTCCTGGTGGGTGAGGCGTTGGTCACTGGCGGAGAGCCTGGACAGCTCCTGGCCGAACTCATAGCCGCAGGGCGCACAGGCAGGTAATCGCACTTGGGCGCATGAGGGCTCGTCGATTCTCTAGGCTGTACCCGTGTCCTTAGGAATTAGCGAACCAGATGCCGGCGGCCATTTTGGAAAATTCGGCGGTCGATATGTCCCAGAGGCGTTAATCGCCGCTCTTGATGAGTTGGCCCAAGCTCACCAATCAGCTTTGGCAGATCCGGTTTTTCAGGCTGAGCTATCTCATCTGCACAAAACTTATGTGGGTCGCCCGAGCATCCTTACTGAAGCTCAACGCTTTGCCCAAGAGTGCGGCGGTGCTCGAATTCTGCTCAAGCGAGAAGACCTGAACCATACGGGTTCGCACAAAATAAATAATGTGATTGGTCAGGCGCTTCTTACCAAGCGAATGGGTAAAAAACGGATTATTGCCGAAACGGGCGCAGGCCAGCATGGTGTTGCCTCTGCAACAGCCGCGGCTCTCATGGGACTCGAGTGCGTTGTTTATATGGGCGAAGAAGATATGCGACGCCAAGCATTAAATGTGGCCCGAATGAAATTGCTTGGCGCCGAAGTAATACCAGTCACCGCTGGCTCTCGAACGTTGAAAGACGCAGTGAACGAAGCAATGCGTGATTGGGTGACTAACGTCGAAACGACGCACTACCTTCTAGGCACAGTGGCTGGTCCGCATCCTTTTCCGGTTATGGTTCGCGATTTTCATCGGGTAATTGGTATCGAGGCACGAGCGCAAGTGCTTGAGTTGACTGGCTCGCTTCCCACCGCAGTCCTGGCTTGTATCGGAGGCGGCTCGAACGCGATCGGCATCTTCCACGCCTTTATCCCCGACTCTGAAGTCCGATTGATCGGCTTTGAAGCAGCAGGTGACGGCGTTGAAACAGGTAGGCATGCAGCAACTATTACCGGCGGGACTCCAGGAGTGTTCCAGGGTACGAGTTCTTATATTTTGCAAGATGAGAATGGTCAGACCATAGAATCCCATTCGATATCGGCAGGCTTGGATTACCCAGGCGTAGGACCAGAGCATGCGTTCCTGCATGACATCGGTCGAGCTGAATATCGAGGTATTACCGATGCCCAAGCAATGGAAGCCTTTGCGCTACTTTGTCGAACGGAAGGGATCATCCCGGCTATTGAGTCTGCTCATGCTCTTGCTGGTGCCATGATCGTCGGCCGCGAATTAGAACCAGAAGCCACGCTTCTAGTCAACCTTTCAGGTCGAGGCGACAAGGATGTTCAGACAGCGGCAGATTGGTTCGGGATCAAATTATGAGTTCCAATTCGCCACTTACACACCGACTGGCTGCAATTAAAGCTGAGGGCAGGGCCGCGTTGATCGGTTACCTACCAGCTGGATTTCCCACCGTAGAAGGTTCAATCGCCGCTATAAAGGCCATGATCGCCGGCGGCGTTGACATAGTTGAGGTGGGATTTCCTTATAGCGATCCAGTTATGGATGGCCCCACAATTCAACTGGCCGCAGGGCGTTCCCTGGCGCAGGGAACAAGTGCCGCTGATGTTCTTAGCATTGTCAAAGCCATCGCTGCTACCGGAACTCCAACGGTGGTGATGTCCTATTGGAACCCAATCGCTCGTTATGGAGTCGATAACTTCGCTCGAGATCTTGCCCTTGCTGGAGGTTCAGGAGTTATCACACCGGATCTGACAATTGATGAAGCCGCAGAGTGGCTGGTGGCTACCGAACGAAATTCAATTGATCCAATTTTTGTGGTGGCCCCAAGCAGCGCTGATGAACGGCTGGCCAAAGTAGTAAATGCTTGTCGAGGTTTTGTTTATGCCGCTAGCACCATGGGGGTTACTGGTACTCGCTCGGCGGTTGCTAACACTGCAGAAACACTTGTCGAGAGAGTGCATGGAGCCACTTCCTTGCCGGTGTGCGTTGGATTGGGAGTGTCCAACTCTGAACAGGCAAACGAGGTAGCGCAATACGCGGACGGAGTGATCGTTGGTTCCGCTTTTGTTCGAGTGTTATTGGATGCTCCAGATCTGGCATCGGGACTGATGGCGGTCGAAGAGCTTGCCAAATCGCTTGCGGCGGGTGTGCGCAGATGAAAAAGTATGAGCAGTGGTTTTCTTTGATCGCGCGCTTGGTTCTTGGTGGAACTTTGCTGGCTGCAGGTTTGCTTAAGATTTCTCATCCATATACTTCGGCGGCGGCGGTGCGGGCATATCGAGTATTGCCAACCGAGCTTGCGAATTTGATTGGCTACGCACTGCCTTGGTTTGAAATCGGAATTGCGTTGACCTTGATATTTGGACTTGGGGTGCGACTCTCGGCCAGCATCGCTGGTGCTTTGATGTTGATCTTCATCGCTGGAGTCGCATCGGCTTGGGCTCGCGGACTGACGATCGACTGCGGATGTTTTGGTGGTGGCGGACAAGTTGCACCAGGTGCGACTCAATATTGGCAAGAAATTGCCCGCGACCTAGGTCTGACTTTGCTGGCAGCATTTCTAATCTGGAGACCTAGAAGTAGGTTTGCACTGGGCGAAACTAAAGGGGCAATTTGAAATGGGCGAGATTAAGAGCGAAGGTCACGAGAGTAAGTCAGAAAAGCGTATTCAGGCGGCGGCAGCCAGAAAAGTGACAGCAAGTAAAGAAGCACGCCAGCGCAGCATTACTCGCGCGATAACTGTCGGGTCTATCGCCCTGGTTGTTGTGGTCGGAGTCGTTTTCAGTGTTATCAGCAATAAGGCAAGGACCGATGTTGCGCTCCCACCATCTGCAATAGCAGCCAATGGCTCAGGACTGACGTTTAACCAGACAGCAACTCCAGTTATCAACGTTTGGGAAGACTTCCAATGTCCGGCATGTGAGATTTTTGAAAAAACTAATGGTCAAGCACTCCATGACATAGCAACAAGCGGGAAAGCCAAGGTCGTTTTTCACATACTTTCCTTTATTGGACCTGAATCTGTGATCTTGGCAAATGCCAGTGCATGTGCAGATGAGGTCGGCAAGTTCCTTGACTTTCATTCCTATGCTTACGCCCATCAGGTGACCGAGAACTCCGGTTTCTGGGGCACCAACTCGGTAATTGCGGCTGGGAAAGCTGCAGGCATTGCCGATCCGAAGTTTGCCGAATGCGTTAATGCCGGAACCTATGCAAAGTGGGTGCAAAACATTGAGGCCGATGGAACGACTCAGAGCATTAATCAGACCCCAACTGTCTTGATCAACGGCAAAGAGTTGGATCGAAGCACCGGCGTTTACGGAGATAAGACCTTGTTCGCAGCAGCTCTTGCTGCCGGGGGAGTGAAGTAATTTCGTGACGGATCTCAGGTCACAGATTTTTGCCTATCTTCCAACTCCAACTGTCTCGGCCATCCATCTTGGCCCGCTAGTTATTCATTTTTATGCCCTAGTGATCCTTATTGGCATTTTTGTAGCGGTGAGCATGGGCTCTAAGCGTTGGCAGCGAATGGGCGGGGGAGCCAACGACATCGGTGACATTGCGGTATTCGTGGTGCCGATCGGTATCGCAGGCGGTCGGCTGTACCACGTTATAACTACCCCGGAACTCTACTTTGGCGCAAACGGACATTTGCTTGATGCGTTAAAGATTTGGAAAGGTGGCCTGGGAATTTGGGGCGCGGTAGCCCTGGGCTTAGTGGCTAGTTTCTATGCACATCGTCGTTTACTTAAACGCCGCCCAGAACTGCCTCCCTTTGGCGCTTTGGCGGATGCGTTGGCCCCTGGTTTGGTCTTAGCCCAAGCAATCGGTCGGTGGGGAAACTGGTTCAATGGAGAATTATTCGGTCGGCCGACCACCCTGCCTTGGGGCTTAGAAATCCCACCAGCACTTCGCCCACCAGGCTATGAAGCCTTCGCCACTTTTCACCCCACCTTCTTGTATGAATCGCTCTGGTGTATTGGAATCGCAGTTGTTCTGCTGGTTACCGAACACCGTTGGAAGTTGGTAAATGGGCAGGTCTTTATCTTCTACGTGGGCCTTTACACGCTTGGAAGAGGTTGGATCGAAGCACTCAGAATCGATGACGCTCACCATATTTTGGGGTTGCGACTGAACGACTGGGTCGCTCTTATTGTCTTAATAGGAGCGATCGTCTTGTTTAGACGGAGCCGAAAAGGCGCTTCGCTGCTAGATTAATCCCCTCGGGCCAGCGTTGTCCCGCTCCTTACGGAACTAACTGGAGCCCGATCTGATGAGTTTGATGCCAATGGCACAGGGGCTTTATGACCCGGCCAACGAGCGCGACGCATGTGGTGTTGCCTTCGTGGCGACCCTAACCGGGCAAGCCACCCACGATGTTGTTACCAAGGCACTTGATGCTCTTCGAAACTTAGAACATAGAGGTGCCTCAGGTGCGGAACCAGACAGTGGTGATGGCGCAGGTTTATTGATCTCGATTCCTGATGGCTTCTTTCGTGCGGTCAGTGGCCTAAACCTGCCAGTTTCTGGCTCGTATGCTGCAGGGATTGCCTTTTTACCGACAGACCCAGCACTGGCACAAGAGGTTATGGACAAGGTAGACCAAATTGCTGACGAAGAGGGACTAACAACAATTGGGTGGCGCGAAATTCCGACCGATCCAACCGCTCTTGGCTTCACCGCCAGGTCGGTTATGCCAGCATTCAAGCAGCTTTTTATCCAAGGCAAAAATGGTGAGAGCGGAATTGAATTAGAGCGCCTTGCATTTGTTCTACGCAAACGTTCCGAACACACTCTCTCCGTCTATTTTGCCTCTCTTTCCTGCCGCACCATCGTCTACAAGGGCATGTTGACCACTGGGCAGCTTGAGCCGTTTTTTCCTGATCTTTCTGATGATCGTTTGGTGTCACGATTGGCGCTAATTCACTCACGTTTTTCTACGAACACATTTCCTTCTTGGCCATTAGCCCATCCTTATCGCTACATCGCTCACAACGGAGAAATCAATACAGTTAAGGGCAATCGGAATTGGATGAGAGCGCGTGAAGCGCTACTTAAATCTTCGCTAATCCCTGGTGACTTAGACAGGCTCTCGCCAATTTGCGGAACCGGAGGTAGCGATTCAGCATCATTTGATGAGGTGCTTGAACTACTTCACTTGGGTGGTCGTTCGTTGCCGCACTCTGTTCTGATGATGATTCCAGAGGCTTGGGAAAATAACTTTACGATGTCGCAATCTCGCAGGGATTTTTATGCGTTCCACAGTGCGCTCATGGAGCCATGGGATGGTCCTGCTTGTGTGACTTTTACAGACGGAACTCAGATCGGTGCCGTTCTTGACCGTAATGGACTGCGTCCTGCTCGCTACTGGGTTACTAAGGATCTGGTCGTTTTGGCCAGCGAAGTTGGTGTTCTTGAGATCCCCCAAGAGGAGATCGTTAAAAAGGGACGACTTCAGCCAGGAAAAATGTTCTTGGTGGATGTGGAACAAGGTCGAATTGTTGAAGATGACGAAATCAAAGATGAGTTGGCAGGTTCAGCACCATATTCAGAGTGGCTACATTCTGGGCTTATTAGGTTAGAAGATCTTTCGCCGCGGGAACACATTATTTACCCGCACGCTTCGGTGGTCAGGCGTCAACGAGCCTTTGGGTACACCCATGAAGAGATCAAGATATTGATCACTCCAATGGCTCAAAATGGTGCCGAACCAATCGGCTCAATGGGTACCGACACTCCAATAGCTGTTCTCTCGCAACGTCCAAGGCTTCTCTTCGATTACTTCACGCAATTATTCGCTCAGGTCACCAATCCACCACTGGATGCAATTCGCGAAGAATTAGTTACTTCTTTATCAGGAACCATTGGTCCAGAACATAATCTTCTTGAACCGAGTGCTGCTTCGTGCCGGCAGATAGTTTTGCCATTTCCTGTTATCGACAATGATGAATTGGCAAAAATTGTTCACGTAAATGCCGACGGTGATTTGCCAGGATTCACTACCCATGTTGTACGAGGTCTGTTCCCGGTTGATGGAGACGGCGGTGCATTGGCAAAAAGACTCGAAGAAATTCGAACTGAAGTGTCCGAAGCTATTAAAGGCGGAGCTCGAGTGGTCGTACTTTCAGACCGAGATGGAGATGCGGATAACGCACCCATTCCATCTTTGCTCTTAACCTCTGCAGTTCATCATCACCTGATTCGAGAACGAACCAGAACGCAAGTGGGACTTGTTGTTGAGGCGGGCGATGTCCGTGAAGTTCATCATGTCGCGCTACTCATTGGTTATGGCGCAGCTGCTGTTAATCCATACCTAGCGATGGAAACGGCTGAGGATCTGGTTCTTCAAGGCGTAATCAAGAACATTGCGCCAGAAAAAGCCGTACGCAACTTGATAAAGGCACTTGGCAAGGGAGTGCTGAAGGTGATGTCAAAAATGGGCATTTCCACAGTTGCCTCCTATACCGGAGCTCAAGTTTTCGAAGCAATTGGACTGTCAAAATCGGTGGTGGACGAATATTTCACTGGTACCGTTTCACGCCTGGATGGCATCGGAATCGAAATTATCGCCCAAGAGGCCATAAAGCGTCACCATGTTGCCTACCCGGCAGGTGGTGATTTGCCTGGGTCTATTAAATTGCCGATAGGCGGTGAGTACCAATGGCGCCGCGATGGAGAGCCTCACTTATTTGATCCAGAGACAGTGTTTGCATTGCAACATTCAACTCGTAACCGGCGTTACGATATTTTCAAACGCTACACGAGCAGAGTGAATGAACAATCAGAACGGTTAATGACCCTGCGCGGACTTTTTGAATTAAAAGCCTCTGAGATCCCTCTTCCTATAGATGAAGTGGAATCTATCGAATCGATAATCAAACGTTTCTCGACCGGGGCGATGTCCTACGGGTCGATTTCAAAAGAAGCCCACGAAACGATGGCCATTGCAATGAATCGAATCGGTGGAAAATCAAATACCGGAGAAGGCGGCGAAGATCCTGAACGTTATGTTCCATTGGCTAATGGCGATTCGAAGCGCTCCTCGATAAAACAGGTCGCGTCGGGTCGCTTTGGGGTGACAAGCGAATATTTGGTCAATGCAGATGATCTTCAAATCAAGATGGCACAAGGGGCTAAACCCGGCGAAGGGGGGCAGCTTCCGGCTAGCAAGGTCTACCCCTGGGTAGCAAAGACCCGGCACTCTACGCCCGGCGTTGGACTGATTTCTCCACCACCGCATCATGATATTTACTCAATTGAAGATTTGGCTCAACTAATCCACGACTTGAAGAACGCAAACCGAAATGCTCGAATCCACGTCAAGTTAGTCGCTGAGGTTGGAGTTGGAACTGTTGCAGCCGGCGTGAGTAAGGCTCACGCTGACGTTGTTTTGATATCTGGTCATGATGGAGGAACTGGCGCGTCACCGCTGACTTCCTTGAAACATGCTGGCGCGCCATGGGAATTGGGTCTGGCTGAAACTCAGCAAACTTTGCTCCTGAACGGGTTACGTGACCGGATAGTTGTTCAAACTGATGGCCAGTTGAAGACTGGAAGAGACGTAGTAATCGCTGCACTGTTAGGAGCCGAAGAATTCGGTTTCGCAACGGCGCCACTTGTCGTATCTGGTTGCGTGATGATGAGAGTGTGTCACCTTGATACTTGTCCAGTTGGTGTGGCGACTCAGAATCCTGAACTTCGTTCTCGGTTTAGTGGGAAACCTGAATTCATTGAAACATTTTTTGAATATATTGCGCAGGAAGTTAGAGAATACTTAGCAATTCTGGGACTGCATTCGATTGAGGAAGCAGTAGGTCGGGTGGAACTTCTAGAGACGCTCAAAGCGGTGAGCCATTGGAAGGCCAGTGGTTTGGATCTCTCGCCTCTACTCTTCTTCCCTGATCTGCCCGCTGATGTTTCGCGAAGTTGCACTTCAAGCCAAGATCACGGTCTAGAGAAGGCTCTTGATAATCAGCTGATTGAACTTGCTAAAGATGCACTGGAAGATCGAAAGCCAGTGCGCATTTCAATGCCTGTTAGAAACGTAAATCGAACCGTGGGAACAATGCTTGGGTCCGAAGTCACCAGAAGGTTTGGCGGTGCTGGCTTACCTGAGGCCACCATAGAAGTGAATCTGCATGGCTCGGCAGGTCAATCGCTTGGCGCATTCTTACCGCACGGAATCAACATTCGGCTCTATGGTGATGCAAATGATTATGTTGGCAAAGGTTTATCGGGCGGCAGAATCATTATTAGACCGGATGAGAAATCAGTCTTTGATGCGGCAACAAGTGTTATCGCTGGCAACGTCATCGGCTATGGCGCCACTAGTGGAGAAATATTTCTTCGAGGATTAGTTGGTGAGCGGTTTTGCGTAAGAAATTCAGGCGCGAAGGCGGTCGTTGAAGGCGTCGGAGATCATGCTTGTGAATATATGACTGGTGGAACCGTAGTCATTCTTGGTGAAACCGGACGAAATCTTGCCGCTGGAATGTCTGGAGGTCGGGCCTTCGTACTTGATTTAGATCTGGCAAAACTCAATGGAGAAATGGTAGATGTCATTCCAATTGATCAGAGTCAAGCTGATCAGCTCCATAGCTTGGTTTCACGACATGCGGCTGAGACCGGATCGCATGTGGCGGCCGAACTTTTGGTGGCCTGGCCAGAATCTATCCAAAGATTCTCATTGATTATGCCGCGAGAATACGCGCGAGTTTTGGCAGCGATATCACGGGCTGAATCTGAAGGTCGCTCAGTGGATGAAGCAGTGATGGAGGCGGCAAATGGCTGATCCCAAAGGTTTTCTTACGACGCCGCGCGAGTTGCCTAAACGTCGGCCGGTCGATTTACGTCTTCAGGACTGGCAAGAGGTTTACCTGGAGCAACCATTCGGTGAGCTTCAGGAACAAGCTGGACGGTGCATGGATTGTGGCATTCCGTTCTGCCATCAGGGCTGTCCACTTGGCAACCTCATTCCAGAGTGGAATGACCTTATTTGGCGAGGCGAGCGAGCTGAAGCCATGGACCGGTTGCATGCTACGAATAATTTTCCAGAATTTACCGGACGGCTGTGTCCTGCTCCCTGCGAGACAGCTTGTGTCGTCGGGATAGATGGCGATGCAGTCACCATCAAACAAATTGAATTGCGAACAGTGGAAGAAGCCTGGAATGCAGGCACGGTTGTTCCCCTTCCGCCAGATCGGTTGAGTGGAAAGACCGTCGCAGTTATTGGGTCGGGTCCTTCTGGGTTGGCTGCCGCTCAGCAGTTGACTCGCGCTGGTCACACGGTGGCAGTGTATGAACGCGATGATCGGATTGGCGGACTGCTCAGGTATGGGATCCCAGAATTCAAATTAGAAAAAAGAATTCTGGATCGCCGGATTGCCCAGATGATTGCTGAAGGAACTCGCTTCAGAACCAGTATTGAAGCGGGTATCGCAATAACCGGAAGCCAGTTACGAGCCCGCTACGACGCTGTTGTGGTAGCTGTTGGCGCAACAGCCTGGCGAGATTTGCCGATACCAGGGCGATCGTTGTCCGGCATTTACCAAGCAATGGAATACCTGCCCTGGGGAGGTGGACTCGATATAGAGGCGCCAATTCATGCTGCAGGTAAACATGTGGTGATCCTTGGCGGAGGAGACACTGGTGCCGATTGTCTAGGGACCGCCTTACGCCAAGGCGCTGCGAGTGTGAAGCAGTTGGAAATCATGCCAAGACCCAGTGACCAGAGGTCAGAAAATCAACCCTGGCCTACCTATCCAATGCTTTATCGCGTGGCCAGTGCTCACGAAGAAGGCGGTGAACGAATCTACTCAGTTGCCACACAGGCTTTTGTTGGCAATGAGAAGAATGAATTGACTGGACTTCAAATTTCCGAGGTAAAACTTGTTGATGGAAAATTCGAAGAGGTAGCTGGCACTCAAGAAATCATTCACGCCGATTTGGTTTTGTTGGCCATGGGATTCACTGGACCAGAACGATCTCCATTGCTGGCTCAACTCGATGTGGAACTTGATGATCGGGGAAATCTGAGACGTGATGAGGACTATATGACCAGCGCTCCTGGTGTTTTCGTTTGCGGTGATGCTGGTCGCGGACAATCGCTCATTGTTTGGGCTATTGCCGAGGGGCGCTCAGCAGCTGTCGGCGTAGATAGATATCTGATTGGGCAAACTCGATTGCCTAAAACCATTTCACCAACCGCTAAACCTCTAACAATCTAGACATAGGATAACTAAATGCGTCGCGCAAAAATTGTCTGCACACTCGGTCCATCGTCAGAAAGTATTGAGCAGTTAACCGCGTTAGTCGCGGCTGGGATGGATGTCGCAAGATTGAATTTGTCTCATGGTTCTTACCCTGAACATGAACTGCGCTATGAACGAGTCCGACAAGTTGCTAAAGCCGCAGGTAGGCCAGTGGCGATCCTGGCCGATCTGCAGGGCCCAAAAATTAGATTGGGCCGATTCGCAGATGGTCCACACGAACTGGCTTTAGGAGATCTTTTTACCATTACCACTGACGAAGTTGTTGGTACCAAAGATATTGTCTCAACAACCTACAAAGGGTTGACCGGCGATGTCGCACCAGGGGATCGGATTCTGATTGATGATGGTCGAGTTGGGTTGGAAGTTCTTGAAGTTTCAGGGCCTGAAGTTAAGACCCGTTGCGTGGAAGCTGGTCCAGTCAGCAACAACAAAGGATTGAATCTTCCAGGTGTGGCTGTTTCGGTTCCGGCACTGTCGGACAAGGATGAAGCCGATTTGCGTTGGGCGCTGAGAATTGGAGTTGACTGGATTGCTCTTTCGTTTGTGAGAACAGCCGAAGATATTGACAGCGTTCATCGAGTTATGGACGAAGAGGGCGTAAGAGTTCCAGTGATTGCCAAAATTGAAAAGCCACAGGCGGTTGCGAATTTGTCTGCGATCGTAGATGCCTTTGATGCCATCATGGTGGCGCGCGGCGATCTTGGGGTTGAATTACCTATTGAAGATATTCCAATCGTGCAAAAGAACTGCGTGACCTTGGCTAGGGACAATGCCAAGCCAGTGATTGTGGCAACTCAAATGCTGGATTCGATGATTACTGCTTCACGTCCAACTCGAGCCGAAGTCACTGACTGCGCAAACGCGGTGCTTGATGGTGCGGATGCCTTGATGCTTTCGGGTGAAACCAGTGTCGGCAATCATGCTGTCGAAGCTGTTGCCACCATGTCGAGAATTATCGAGAAAATTGAAACTGAAGCACTTGATCTGGTTCCCAAACTAAAACACACGCCACGAACCAAAGGCGGAGCCATCACCAAGGCGGCGGTGGAAGTCGGGGAGACGGTTGGTGCGAAATTCTTGGTGGCTTTCACGCAATCAGGGGATTCGGCTCGTCGAATGTCACGCCTGAGATCTCCACTCCCAATCCTTGCCCTCACCCCGGAGGTTGGAACTTTTAACCGAATGGCCTTGACCTGGGGCGTGGAACCAATGCTGGTTGAGCGGGTTGGACACACCGACGACATGGTCAAACAGGTCGATGCTGTGTTGATCAATAGCAAACGAGTGGACATGGGCGATCTAATTATGATCGTGGCCGGTGCCCCTCCGGGAATTCCAGGTTCTACTAACGCGATGCGTTTGCACCGGATTGGCGATGCGGTAACCGGCCAAGCTCCGGCCTACCGCTAATGTGCCTCGAGTCGGATTCGAACCGACACTATGCAGTGTTTGAGACTGCCCTCTCTACCGTTGGAGTACCGAGGCGAACTTTTACTCTTGCTTATCTTACCGTGACCTTTAGGCTCGTTCGATGACCGCAATCCCAGCCAGATACCGAATCCTAGTTGCCGAAGACGAGGCGTTAATCCGGCTGGATTTGGTGGAGATGCTTCGCGAAGCAGGGTACGAGGTAATTGGAGAAGCTGCCGACGGCGAAGCGGCGTTGGCCTTAGCTCGGCGGGAACGCCCTGATTTGGCCATCTTGGATGTGAAAATGCCGGTCATGGATGGAATCACGGCGGCCGAGACGATCGTGAAGGAGCGGCTGAGCGCAGTATTGATGCTTACTGCTTTTAGCCAACGGGATTTGGTTTTGCGGGCAAAAGAGGCTGGAGCCATGGCTTATTTGCTCAAACCATTCACGATTGTTGACCTAATTCCGGCGATTGAGATTGCGGTCGGTCGCCACCAGGAAATGTTGGCGATGGAAAGTGAGATTGACTCACTTGCCGATCGGTTAGAGACCCGAAAAGCCGTAGAGCGGGCCAAAGGCATTTTGATGGCCACGATGGGGGTAACCGAATCTGACGCATTCAGATGGATCCAGAAAGCCTCCATGGACCGCCGCCTTTCGATGCGCGCGGTGGCTGAAGCAGTGGTAACCAAGGAGAAAGCACCCGAACGTTAACCGGTGGTTAGGCTGGTTTTAGGCTCAAAATCGGGAATATTTCAAACCTATTCAGGGTCTGCGGCCAAAAACACTAGGCATTTGCCCTTCGCGACGACATAATTTCCCTCACCAGAGGCGCCGAGGGATATTTCCTCGCGTCGTCACCTTCGGAAGGGAAAATATGTCACGCAAGTTCACTGCGCTTGCTGTTATCGCTGCAGCAAGTCTTGCGATTGCCGGTTGTTCCTCAACCTCGTCGTCGTCGGCGCCAGCAGATAATTCGCTGGTCATCTCCTCTGACCTGCCTCTCCAAGGCTCGTCCAAGGACACGTCAGACTCGACCAATAAGGCAATCGAGCTCTACCTCAAGCAGGTCGGCTACAAGGCTGGCAAGTACACGGTTTCGTTCAAGGCATACGACGACTCCACTGCCGCCAAAGGCTCTTGGGATGACGCAACTTGTGCCAAGAACGCACAGGATCACGTAGCCAACAAGAATGAAGTTGCCGTTATGGGTACCTACAATTCAGGCTGCGCAAAAATCATTGTTCCGGTTCTAAACCAGGACCCAAGCGGCCCAATGCTCATGGTTTCGCACGCAAACACCAACCCAGGTCTGACCAAGGCTTGGAACCCAGGCGAGCCTGACATCTTCTACCCAACAGGCGCACGTAACTACGCACGTGTTTGTACCACTGATGATTACCAGGGTGCAGCAGCGGCACAGTTCGCCTTTGAAGTTATCAAGGCCAAGAGCGTTTACGTCCTCAACGACAACCAGACCTATGGTCAAGGTGTCGCACAGGCGTTCACCACTGAAGCCAACAAACTCGGCATGAAAGTTCTTTCAAGTGGTGCCGCTGGAGACCCATGGGATGCAAAGCAACCTAACTACGCATCCTTGTTCACCAAGATCAAGGGACTTCACCCTGACATGGTTTACGTCGGAGGTATCTTCGACAACAACGGTGGCCAGTTGGTAAAGGACAAGGTCAAGGTTCTCGGTGACAACACCAAGGTTCCTTTCATGGCACCAGATGGTTTCACCGGTTACCCAGAACTAGTCAAGATGCCAGAAGCTGACGGCATGTACCTCACCTTCGCTGGTCTCAGCGCAGACTTGCTGCCAAAGGATGGCGCTGGAGCTAAGTTCCTAGCCGCTTACCAGGCTGCATACGGAGTTGCTCCAATCGGGTCCTACCCGCTTTACGGTGTAGCTGCAGTTCAGGTTATCTTGGCTGCAATTGCCGCTTCGGATGGAACTCGTAAGGGTGTCAACGATGCAGTATTTGCTGGTTCCGGAATCAGTATTTCGGCAACAGATTCAGTACTCGGTAAGGCAATCAATATTGATTCAAAGACTGGTGACGTCGACGCAAAAGACATCACTGTCGAGGTAATCAAGGGCAATGCGGAAACCACACTTCAAGCGTGGACCGTTAAGTAAGGCAAGAATTGCCAAAACTTTGGGGCGGGGACATCAGTCTCCGCCCCAAAGTTTGCCGAGAATAGGTCGACACCAGGTCGATACGCTATGCAAGTCACTAATATTCACCTGATGGCACGGGAAGGTTCTAACAGTGGCCACAGCTACTAAAGTTGCTCAAAGCGGCAGGGTTCATACGATTTCAAAGAGTGAAGCAAGACGTAAATTGATCGAACGTGTTGCTGCAGTTCTGTTCTCTACGATTGCCATACTTTGGCTTGGTGCAAATCTGATTAAGTCTCCTTCGCAATTTTTGCAAGCAACTATCGGTGGATTGAGCAATGGCGCGCTTTATGCCCTTATCGCTCTCGGATACACCTTGGTTTACGGAATCATTGAATTGATCAATTTTGCACATGGCGACCTGTTTATGTTGGGTGGCGTCTTTTCCGCGAACTTCATTTCAATCTGGTTCGGGCAGGAAAAATCATCACCGAAAGGTTGGTTGATTTTCCTTCTTTGTTTGCTTGCCGTTATGACCTTCACTGCTTCGATCAATGTTGGAATTGAGCGTTTTGCATACCGGCGCTTACGACGCGCGCCAAAACTTGCGCCACTGATTACCGCAGTTGGAATGTCGTTTATCCTTCAGTTTGTTGGACTTACTTGGAATGGTTCTGGACAGAAGAGCTGGAACAGTGTGTTACCCGGAGGAGCTTTTGTCGTTGGTGGTGCCAAGATTTACTACGTGACTCTGATTCTCTTTGCGGTTACCGTGCCGCTCCTATTGTTTTTAACCTACGTGGTCTCTAAGACTCGACAAGGTAAGGCAATGCGAGCCACTGCTCAGGATCAAGATGCAGCTCGCCTGATGGGGATTAACGTAAATCGCACGATTTCCTTCACCTTTGCTCTTGGTGGGGCCTTGGCTGGCGCTGCTGGATTGCTCTATGTAGAAACCATTGGAACCACCGCGTTTAACCTTGGTTATCAACTTGGTTTGATTGCTTTCACAGCTGCTGTTCTTGGTGGGATTGGAAATCTCACCGGTGCTGTTCTTGGGGCAGTCCTGATCGGAGTTATCCAAGGTCTAAACGATGGATTGCCGATTGGGCTCGGCCAGCAATGGTCACAGACAGTGGTTTTCTCAATTTTGATTCTGTTAATGGTTTTCAAACCCGCCGGAATCCTCGGTACCCCAACGACGGAAAAGGTCTGATGATGGCTAAGAAAATAAATGGCGCCGTCAAGGAGCATTCGCAGAAGAAATGGGCAATCGGATTCCTGATAGCTGCAATTCTCATTTATATCCTCTACGCCTTTGTGGTGGAGCGGGTCCCGTATAGCGTTCAAAGTTTCTTGCAGACTTGGCTTTCAGCCACATCACTTAACGAGGCGCTGGTTTGGGTCATCTGCGCACTTGGTCTGAATATCGTGGTTGGTTATGCCGGGTTACTTGACCTTGGCTATGTGGCTTTTTGGGCGATTGGTGGATATTCGGCAGGTTGGTTCATGTCGGCTTTCTTCCAACAAGTGAACGTCCACTTGGGTGGAACTACCGTGGTCCAACATCGTGGGATCCACATTTCCTTCTGGGGAGTTTTGATTCTGGGTGCGATTATTTGCGCATTCTTTGGTGTAGTTATTGGTGCACCGACGCTTAGATTAAAAAGCGACTACCTAGCATTGGTGACACTGGGATTTGGCGAAATCATTCCGCAGGTGTTCGTCAACGGTGAGAACATCGGCGGTTTCAATCTCTCGAATGGAACCAAGGGAATCACTCCGCTGGATAACATCAATCTTCTCGGCAAGCAGTTAGGACCATTCGATTTAAGCCAGAAGTACATAATTTTTGTTGGTTTGACTGCCGTCATGGTTTTCATTTCTCTGCGTCTTCGTAGTGGACGACTAGGTCGAGCTTGGTTGGCCATTCGTGAAGATGAATTGGCGGCTAGCATGATGGGCGTTCCACTCATGCGCACCAAATTGTCCGCATACGCAGTTGGCGCTATGGCTGGTGGTATCGGTGGGGTGGCCTTCGCGACTCACGTAAATGGAGTTTTCGCGGACCGGTTCAACTTCTCAATTTCGATCATCCTGCTCGCCATGGTGGTTCTAGGTGGAATGGGAAATGTTTGGGGAGTGATGGTCGGGGCCTTAGTCGTGGCTTGGGTCAACTCAACTGGATTGCCGGCTGGCGGAAATGCCATCAATAAGGCCTTCGGAACAAACATTAATTTCCCTTCATACAACTTTTTGATTTTCGGTTTGGTATTGGTATTAATGATGTTGTTCAAACGCGAGGGCCTACTGCCAGAAAGCCGGTTGAAAATGGTCCTTCACGAACACGATGACGATGAATCAGTTTCGGTGGGTGCCTGATCATGCAAAATCTTGTTAACTCTGAACTCGCGCTTTCTGCCGAATCAATAAGCGTCGTATTCGGCGGACTTGTTGCAGTTGATGATGTGACGTTCACTATTCCTAAGAAGTCAGTTGTCAGCCTCATCGGTCCGAATGGAGCGGGGAAGACCACTTTCTTCAACGTGTTGACAGGTCTTTATAAACCAACTTCTGGGAACGTCAATTTCGGCGGTAAAGACATCACGGATATGGCTCCTCACAAGATTGCCTCGTTAGGGATTGCTCGTACCTTCCAAAACATTCGTCTTTTCGGTCTGATGACTGCAGAAGAGAACGTGATGGTTGCTATGCACTCGCACCTCAAGTCTGGAATGTTGTCAACAATTTTTCACACGCCAAAGCAGCAAAGGGAAGAGCGCGAGTCGCGCGAACGGGCCCGGGAACTCTTGGATTTCGTGGGTATCGGAAAGTGGGCTGGCGAATATGCCAGGAACCTTTCCTATGGCGACCAACGCCGTTTAGAGGTGGCCCGCGCATTGGGTCTTAAACCAGAGATTCTTCTGTTGGATGAACCGACTGCTGGGATGAATCCGCAAGAGTCAGCGACTTTTGTTGATTTCGTTCACCGAGTTCGAGATGCTCAAGATGTTGCAATTTTATTGATCGAACATGACATGAGTGTGGTCATGACCGTATCTGAGCGAATCACGGTTCTTGACCGCGGGCAGAAAATTGCTGAAGGCAGTCCAGCTGAAATTAAATCAAATCCGCGAGTTATCGAGGCTTATCTCGGTAAAGCAGCAGGCGAAGGAGCTAAGTCGTGAGTGCGTTGCTAGAGGTAACTGATCTGAAAGTGGCCTATGGCAAGATCATGGCGGTCAAGGGAATTTCGCTAACGGTGAATAAAGGCGAAATTGTTACTTTGATTGGCTCTAACGGCGCCGGCAAATCAACAACTCTTCGTACCATTTCGGGACTGTTGCATCCAAAGGCGGGTGAGATCACTTTTAAAGGCGAGAAAATATCTGGACTTGAAGGTCATGAGGTTGTCGCAAAAGGAATTTGTCAGTCACCTGAAGGCCGACGAATCTTCCCAAGAATGACCGTGGCCGAGAATCTGGATCTAGGCGCTTTCTTGCGCAAGGACAAAGAGGAAATAGCCAGAGACCAAGAGAATGTTCTTGAGTTATTCCCTCGGTTACGCGAGCGGCTTTTGCAACGTGCTGGAACGCTCAGTGGTGGCGAGCAGCAGATGGTTGCGGTTGCCAGAGCAATGATGGGCAAGCCAGAACTATTGCTTCTTGACGAGCCATCAATGGGACTTGCTCCGGTATTGGTGGAATTGATTTTCGAAACGATCGTCAAGATTAGGGAATTGGGAACTACCGTACTTTTGGTAGAGCAGAACGCGCTGGCCGCACTTGATATTGCTGATCGGGCGTATGTCCTTGAATCAGGATCGATCAAGATGTCCGGTAATGCCAAAGATCTCCGGAAGAACGATGAAGTAGTGAAGGCCTATCTAGGCGGCTAGTTCTTCAGGTCTCTGATTAAACAGGTGATCCGGGAGGTACAGATTCGTGCCCCCGTGTCATCGGTTATCACGATTTCAAAAGATGCCACGGTCTTGCCAAGGCTTATTGGAACGGCTGTGCCGGTAACCAGGCCACTTTTGGCCGATCTGTGGTGAGTGGCATTGATGTCTAACCCCACAACGGCTTTTCCGGCGCCTGCATGCAGAGCTGCTCCATAGGAGCCCAAGGTTTCGGCCAGAGCAACCGATGCCCCACCATGTAGCAATCCCATGGGTTGGGTATTGCCCTCAACTGGCATGGTTGCCACCAACTTTTCCTTGCTGACGGAGATCAGTTTGATTCCTAACTTCTCGCCCAACGCGGTATGGCCGATAGCCGTGAGTATTTTGCTCATTTCGGCGCTAATCTCGATGTCGTGGTTGTTAGTCATGGCTTAAGCCTAGGATCTTAGACATGACGCGCAACCGAATCCTGCTTCTTGATGGACATTCATTGGCCTATCGCGCGTTCTACGCCCTCCCGATGGCTACCTTCTCCACCTCTAATGGGCAGTACACCAACGCGGTCTATGGTTTTACTTCGATGCTTGTCAACCTGATCAGAGATGAGAAGCCGACGCACCTAGCCGTGGCATTTGATGTTTCTAGGCAGACCTTCCGAACCGAGCGTTTCAGCGATTACAAGGCCAACAGAGCAAGCACTCCAGAGGAGTTCAAGGGTCAAGTTGATCTAATTAAGAATGTTCTCGTCTCGCTGAAGATTCCATCTCTAGAGGTAAGTGGATTTGAAGCAGACGACATCATTGCGACCTTGGCCAAACGCGCGAAAACTGAGAATTTTGAGGTTCTTATCTGCACTGGCGATCGCGATACCTTCCAATTGGTTGATGAGGCAATAACGGTTCTTTACCCAAAAAAGGGGGTCAGCGAGATGTCTCGAATGACCCCGGCGGCCATTGAAGAAAAATACGGACTGACCCCAGAACAGTATGCCGACTTCGCTGCGTTACGCGGAGACCCAAGCGATAACTTGCCGGGAGTTCCTGGAGTGGGGGAGAAGACCGCACAGAAATGGATCAGTCAATATGGCTCGCTCCAATCCCTTGTTGCAAAAGCCCCTGAGTTATCTGGACAGGTAGGCAACTCCTTCAGAGAGCATCTACCCCAAGTGCTACTGAATCGCGAATTAACGCAGTTGCATGAGGGCGTGCCGCTGCAACTTTCCATTGATGAGTTGATTCGAAAAGAAGCAGATGGCACAGAGGTCAACAAGGTTCTAGATGCTCTGGAATTTCGTTCACTTAAAGATCGAATAGCGCCGCTTCTTGGGGTGAGCATCTCTGATCGAGTCAAACAGGCAATTGAGCGAATTTCTGATTTGCCTTCATGGCTTCAAAGTCGTTTAGGGCCGATTGCGTTTGCGCTGGATGGAATGGGCAAGATTGCTCTTTCCAACGGAGAGGGAAGTGTTGGTTGGACGGAGGTGGAAACCGCCCGCGATTGGCTTGTTGATGCAAGCACTAAGAAGATCACCCACGACGCAAAGAGCGCCATGCATGCTCTTGAATTTTCGATAGGTGGCTTGGTTGGAGACACTGCACTAGAAGCTTATTTGGTTGCTCCAGGGGCCAGGGGTAATTCGCTGCCTGAGTTGGTTGAGCGTTATTTAGGGTACGAACTATCCGAAGCAACAGAGTCAGCGCAGATCATGTTAGAGCTGTCCACCGGCGAAGATGTATCCAAACTAACCGACAGCGCTAATGCGATATTTGAATTACACGCGAAGCTCATTGAGCGACTGGGTGAACAGGGCGGCGTGAAACTGTTAGACGACGTTGAACTTCCACTAACCCATTTGTTGGCGAAGATGGAGCTAACGGGCATCGCGGTGGATCAAGAATTACTTAGCAAACTCGTGACGGGTTTTGAAAAGGATGGCGCCGCTGCGATGCGAGCGGCCTTTGAGGTGGTTGGACATGAATTCAACCTAGCCTCACCGAAGCAACTACAGGCAGTTCTGTTTGATGAGTTGAACTTGCCTAAGACCAAAAAGATCAAGAGTGGTTTCACTACCGACGCAGATGCTCTCACTGAAATGTTTGCAAAGACCCAACATCCAGTTCTCGCAAAGATTCTGCGTTTTCGTGACGTAACCAAATTACGTACGACTATCGAAGGACTACAGCGTTCTGTCGCAATTGATGGGCGCATTCATACTACGTTTCAACAGACGGTGACATCGACAGGTCGTCTTTCATCGACAGATCCAAATTTGCAGAACATTCCAGTGCGAAGCGAGGAAGGCCGGCGAATTCGAGAATGTTTCGTGGTCGGTGCTGATTATGAGACATTGTTGACCGCCGACTATTCGCAAATCGAAATGCGGATCATGGCCCACCTTTCGCAAGATGAGGCGCTTCTTGAAGCTTTTCATAGCGGTGAAGATCTGCACACGACAGTTGCAAGCGAAGTCTTTGGCGTTGCACCAGGCGAAGTCGACGGTCAAATGCGAGTACAGATCAAGGCAATGTCCTATGGCCTTGCCTATGGACTTTCTTCATATGGGCTTTCGGCTCAACTTGGAATCAGTGACGCCGCTGCTCGCGATTTGATGGACCGCTATTTTGAACGCTTTGGCAAAGTACGTGACTATCTCCGACGTGTTGTTGAAGAAGCCAGGCTTACTGGTTACACAGAATCTGTGCTTGGGCGTCGACGTTATTTGCCCGATCTGACCAGCGATAATCGCCAGCGTAGAGAGGTGGCGGAACGGATGGCTCTGAATTCTCCGATTCAAGGATCAGCAGCCGATATCGTCAAAGTTGCAATGCTTCGAGTTGATAACGAGCTGTCAAGCAACCATTTGAAATCGCGCCTACTTCTCCAAGTGCACGATGAACTTATTCTCGAAGTTGCCAAAGGTGAACTTGAACAGGTTCGCGAAATTGTCGAAAAAGAAATGGGTTCGGCTTACCCACTCAATGCCCCACTGTCAGTAAATATCGGAATAGGAAGATCTTGGGACGAGGCCGCTCATTAGCGAGTCTGATCTTCGCTTTCTCCGATGGCGGTTTCGTCGCTTTTCGAACTTGGTAGTCGGTCTGCTTTGGCTAATAGCGATCTGCCAGAGAAAATCACTAATAAGCCCAGCATCACTGATATCGGAGTTATGGATAGTGCGGCTCGTGCGCCGAAGTGATCAGCTACGGTCCCACTCAGCGCTGACCCCGCCGAAGCGAAGCTGCCTTCCACTGCCCAAATCCAAGCCAATGCTGAAACCGCAGTGCCAGCCGGTCTAACCGCTTCAACAACTTCCCAATAAAATATTTGTAGTGGGCCACCGGCGAGTCCGACTAGGAAACCAATCACCATCATTTGCCAGTTCGGTTGCGCAAAAAACAGCGGAAATGCGGCAATGGTCCAGGCAAGACTGGAAAGCAGCATTCCTTTGAGGGAAGAGACTCTTCTGGAAGTTAAGCCGCCGATCAAACCACCAAGAACGGTACCCAAAGCCAGCGCTGCGAAAATCGAACCAGTTATCGATTGGTGGTGGGCGAGAGTGGTTGCAGCTGGAACCGATACGTCAAAAGATCCCCAACCGAAACCAACGATTGCGCCTTCAAGCATAAGTAACCGAATCGCAGGAACCTTCCAAAGCGGCATGGTTCCTGGTGGTTTGGTCTCAGGGATCCAATTCTTTGAAATTGCTTGCACGGCAATAGCGAAACCGCCGCTCAACATTAAGACCGAACAGAGTCGTAATGCCCATTGCGCTCCAAAACTCAAGGAAATGGAGGTTGCGATAACTGGACCGAAAATTGCGGTGCCGTTGAGAGCGGTTGCATCAATGGCATAGGCGGATCTGAGAATTGCCTTGGGCACTGCGTGTTTCCAAAGCGGCCTGGCCGAAAGATTTATTGGCGGCGCGCTAGCTCCAAGAATGGTAGCTAGGACCAAAAGGCTGATTTTGGTATGTACGAATGAAAACCCGATCAAGGACGCTGCGTAGGAGGGCACCAAAACCCGTAACGGCCAACGTTGGCCAAAGCGATCCATGATTGACCCACGAGCTCCGGCCGTTATGGCGCCTGCGAACCCATTTAGACCTAGAGCAAACCCGGCAGTAGATATTGAGTGGATCGAATGTTGAACGTGAAAGAAAATGCTCAGCCCGACCATTGCGTAAGCCAGCCGAGCGGGCAGAGTCGCCAACAATAAGTTACGCGCGGCTCGGGTCCGTAGAACTTCTGAATATCCACCCACTTTGTGAGCCTACCGGTTCAATTAGTCAGGACGGCGACACGAAAAAATTGCGGTGCCAGGAATGTGTGTTCCTCGAAGCGGACTCCAACCACCCCAAGTTTCCTGATTTGAAGATTTCCACTCTGGTTCAATAAGTCTGACTAGTTGTAGGTCGGCCACCGAGATTGCATCGATCCAATCGCCAATAGTGCGGTGGTGTTCGCTGTAACTGACATTTCCGATTTCATCGAGCTCTACGTAGGCGCGTCGATCAAAGTATGAACCGGTCGCGGTTAGCCCATCGAGGTTTGGTGAATCGGGGAAGGCCCATCTAATTGGATGGGTTACCGAGAAGACCAGCCGCCCGCCCCGTTTGAGTACGCGGGTCCATTCAGCTAGAACCTGACCAGCGTTGGGTAGGAATGGCAGTGCGCCATAGGCGGAAAAGACAAAGTCGAAAGTTTCATCGAGGAACGGAAGTTCTCGAGCGTCAGCTTGGGCCAAAAGAGCGTGGGTGCTAGCGGCCAACATCTGAAAGGACAGATCGATGGCGATCACCTGAGCACCCTGCTCGGCTAAATACTGGGCTCCTTGCGCGGCTCCTGACCCTATTTCAAGGCCCAGGACCCCTGAATATGGGGCGAGTAAGGCCAACTCAGCTTCGGTGGCACCCTCAGGCCCCCAGACCAAACCCGCAGCCAAAAACTCACCGTGTTCGACCAAGTATTCGCTGGCATTGGCGTCCCACCAGCCACGAGCCGCTCTGCTGGCGGTTTCTCCGGTTACTTCCCGTCGATCCGGACCAGTTGCCACTTATCACCCCAAATTGACGCGTGTTTAGACCAAACCGTATCGTTCACCTTCCACGGGGTGAATTCCACTCCACTAATTTCATGTCCACCATCGGAGAATTTTGTCCACCAGTCCAGTAGTGGCCGTCAATGACATCGGTACGGCCGAAGATTTCCTCGCCGCGATTGACGGCACCATCAAATATTTCAACGACGGAGACATCGTCGCAGGGACCGTTGTAAAGGTCGACCGTGATGAAGTTCTTCTAGACATTGGCTACAAGACCGAGGGCGTAATCCCCTCACGTGAACTTTCTATCAAGCACGACATTGATCCCAACGATGTAGTCAAAGTTGGCGACCAGGTTGAAGCGCTTGTTCTTCAAAAAGAAGATAAAGAAGGCCGCCTCATCTTGTCCAAGAAGCGCGCGCAGTACGAGCGCGCCTGGGGCACGATTGAGTCCAAGAAAGAAAATGACGAAGTTGTCACCGGAACGGTCATTGAGGTCGTTAAGGGCGGACTTATCGTCGACATCGGACTGCGTGGCTTCCTTCCTGCATCTTTGGTTGAAATGCGTCGAGTACGCGACCTTGCTCCATACATTGGCAAGGAAATCGAAGCCAAGATCATCGAACTCGATAAGAACCGCAATAACGTGGTTCTATCTCGTCGAGCGTGGCTCGAGCAGACCCAATCAGAAAGTCGCACCACCTTCTTGAACCAGTTGCAAAAGGGTCAGGTAAGAAGTGGTGTCATCTCATCCATCGTAAACTTTGGTGCTTTCGTAGACCTTGGTGGCGTCGACGGTCTGGTTCACGTTTCCGAGCTCTCTTGGAAACACATTGACCACCCGAGCGAGGTCGTCGAAGTTGGTACGCCTGTCACCGTCGAGGTGCTTGACGTTGATTTCGATCGCGAGCGTGTATCACTTTCGCTAAAGGCCACTCAAGAAGACCCTTGGCAGCAATTTGCTCGCACTCACACCATCAACCAGGTGGTTCCTGGACAAGTCACCAAGCTCGTTCCATTCGGTGCCTTTGTTCGCGTCCACGAGGGCATTGAAGGCCTCGTGCACATCTCAGAATTGGCCGAGCGCCACGTTGAGATTCCAGAGCAGGTCGTACAGGTTGGCGATGAACTCTTCGTCAAGGTCATTGATATCGACCTTGAGCGTCGGCGTATTTCGCTTTCCCTCAAGCAAGCCAACGAGCATGGCGACACCCACGTTGAGGCGTTCGACCCAACTGCCTATGGCATGTCGGCTCACTATGACGAGGCTGGCAACTACATCTACCCAGAAGGTTTCGACTCTGATACCAATGAGTGGAAGCCAGGCTATGAGAAGGAACGCGAAGCTTGGGAGCTCGAGTACGCAGAGGCTCAAACTCGTTTTGAGGCTCACAAGCGTCAGATCGCTGAAGCCAAGGTCGCTGACGAAGCCGCGGCTTCATCCGCTGAAACCTCATACACCTCTGGTGAAGGTGAAGCGACTGGAACCCTGGCTACCGATGCTGCACTGGAAAGCCTTAGAGATAAATTGGCTGGCCAGTAATTACTCAAAGATAAAAAGTCCGGTTTAAAACCCGTTCAGCCTAGGTGGTGTCGCCCGACACCACCTAGGCTGTTTTTATGCTCTTGGTTGCACTCACAGGCGGTATCGGGTCGGGCAAATCCACGGCCACCACCTTCTTCGCTCAGTGTGGCGCGGTGGTGATCGAAGCTGACAAGTTAGCCAAGGAGGTTCTGGCAACAGGCACTCCTGGTTTGGCGGCGGTCAAGGCGCATTTCGGTTCAAAGGTGTTGCAGCGAGATAAGTCGCTCGATCGTGCGGCGCTGGCCCAAATTATCTTTGCCGACCCAGTTGAACGAGCAGTACTTGAGGGCATCGTGCATCCACTGGTTCATCGATTATTTGGCGAGCGAATAGCCAGTTTGCCTGAAGATTCGGTGGTCATCTATGAGATTCCGCTTCTAGTGGAGGTAGGAAAGGCGGAAGACTTTCAACTAGTGATAACCGTCGAAACTCCGCTATCGACTCGGATAGAAAGATTGGCAAAGCGCGGTTTGAGCCAAGAAGAGGCGATGAGTCGAATTTCTGAACAGTCCAGCAACTCTGAGCGACGTGCAGTTGCTGACATTGTTCTTACAAACTCAACTAGTGAGATGAATTTCATTAGCAACCTTTTAGCCGTTTGGAACCTTCGACTAAAGCCTTTCGCCGAGAACATCGCCGCCAACCGTTCTGCCGAAATCGGCGAGGTTGACCCGGCATCTATCCCTAATCTTCTTCCACTAAGCAGCCAAGTTAGCCGCATCATGGATCGGATCGAACACGCGATCAATGGCAAAATCGAAGTTGTTTCTTTGGCCGAAGTGGTCGTGGCTACTGGTCAAGCCAAGTTGAGTTCAAAACTGAAACATCTGGGTTTTGTCGAGGTTGAACCTGATCGATCTTATGCCTCGGCTGACCCCGGTCGCCCCATGAACCTTCAGATCATAAAGAAGTAGTCTCTAATCGTGCGCCCAATTGATCAACTTCGTCGTCGCGTTCACCCTTTTGAGGTAGTCAGCGATTTTGTTCCGGCCGGAGACCAGCCTCGCGCTATTGAAGACTTGGCAAGGCGTATTGCGGCCGGGGAGCAGAACATAGTTTTATTGGGTGCAACCGGGACTGGAAAGTCGGCTACTTCGGCTTGGCTTATTGAGAAATTACAGCGTCCAACCCTAGTGATCGTCCCTAACAAGACCTTGGCAGCTCAGTTGGCAAATGAATTTCGTGAGTTGCTACCAAACAATGCGGTGGAGTATTTCGTCTCCTATTACGACTATTACCAACCCGAAGCTTACGTACCTCAGACCGACACTTTTATTGAAAAGGACTCATCGATAAATTCGGAAGTGGAACGCCTGCGCTATTCAGCGACCTATTCTCTGCTGACGCGCCGAGATGTCGTTGTGGTTGCCACTGTGTCGTGTATATACGGCCTGGGAACACCCGAAGAATATGTAGATCGGATGGTCAATCTAAAGGTTGGCCAAAGAATCGAGCGAAACGATTTACTTCGCAAATTCGTTGATGTTCAATATTCCCGTAATGACATTGCATTTTCTAGGGGAACATTCCGAGTACGCGGCGATACCATCGAAATCATTCCGGTGTATGAGGAATTGGCTGTTCGAATTGAGATGTTCGGCGACGAGATCGAACGGCTCTTGACTTTGAACCCGCTCACAGGAGAAGTGGTGAGTGAGGAAGACGAGGTGTTCGTGTTTCCAGCTACCCATTACGTAGCTGGTCCCGAGCGAATGGAGAGGGCAGCTGCAGCGATTGAAAGCGAATTGGCAGAGCGCTTGGCTGAGTTTGAGTCTCAAGGCAAACTCCTTGAAGCTCAGAGGTTGAGAATGCGAACAACCTATGACTTAGAGATGATGAGACAAGTTGGCTTCTGCTCCGGAATTGAAAACTATTCTCGGCACATAGATGGCAGAGAGGCTGGTTCGGCTCCCAATTGTCTAGTCGATTACTTCCCTGAGGATTTTTTGCTCATTATTGACGAATCGCATGTGACGGTTCCTCAGATAGGTGCGATGTTCGAAGGCGACGCCTCACGCAAGCGCACCTTGATTGAACATGGCTTTAGATTGCCCAGTGCATTGGACAATCGACCCCTCAAGTGGAGCGAATTTGTCGAGCGGATGCCGCAAACCGTCTATCTATCAGCCACACCGGGTCCCTATGAACTCAATAAAGTCGATGGGGACGTCGTGCAGCAGGTTATTAGGCCTACGGGTCTAGTGGATCCTCAAATTGTTCTAAAGCCGACAAAGGGCCAGATTGACGACTTGATTCATGAAATAAGGATTAGAGCGGAACGCAATGAACGCGTTCTTGTCACTACGCTAACTAAGAAGATGTCCGAAGATTTGACTGACTATCTTCTGGAAATTGGAATCCGAGTCCGTTATCTACACTCAGAGGTCGACACTTTGAGGCGGGTGGAACTACTTCGGGAACTTAGACTTGGCACTTTTGATGTATTGATCGGTATCAACTTGCTTCGGGAAGGTCTTGATCTGCCAGAAGTTTCGCTTGTAGCGATTCTCGATGCCGATAAAGAGGGATTCTTGCGTTCGGCTACTTCGCTAATTCAAACGATCGGTAGAGCTGCGAGAAATGTGTCCGGCGAAGTTCATATGTACGCTGATTCGATAACTGCATCTATGAAAAAGGCAGTGGATGAAACCAATCGCCGAAGAGAAATTCAGGTCGCTTACAACAAGGAAAGAGGTCTTGATCCTCAGCCATTGCGTAAACGTATCTCCGATATAACTGAAATGCTGGCTCGCGAAGATATTGATACCGAGGCTCTGATCGGAAAATCTGGCTCGACAAATGTCAGTGCCGGATTGCATACTAAGCAAATCGCCTCACTTCCCATCCAAGAACTAACCGCATTGATTGGATCATTGACCGATCAAATGCATGAAGCGGCTGGTTCCCTGCAGTTCGAATTGGCGGCTCGGATTCGAGACGAAGTGGCTGAACTAAAGAAAGAGTTGCGTGGTATGAACAAGGCGGGGATTTGAGTGGCTGACAGTTCGATGTGGCTGTGGACAGTGACGGTAGTTATTCTCGTGCTAGGTATAGATTTTTATTTGGCTGCTCGTAATCCACGACGGGTATCAGCCAAAGAGGCAACACTCTGGGTCACTTTTTATATTCTGTTTGCTCTGATTTTCGCGATTTACCTTAGTTTCGCGCTCTCTCGCGAATCCAGTGGGCAATTCATTGCGGGTTGGTTGACAGAATATTCGCTCTCAATCGATAACCTTTTTGTTTTTTTGATCATTTTTTCGCGTCTTCGAGTAGCTGAACGATCTATTCAAACGGTTCTGCTGATTGGCATTGCTTTTGCCCTGGTTTTGCGGGGTCTATTTATCGCCCTAGGCGCTCTAATGATTCATCGTTTTATTTGGACCTTCTTTGTTTTTGGCGTTTTCCTCTTATTCACGGCAGTTAGATTGCTTTACCATGGTGGCGGAGATGAAGATTGGCATGAAGGAAGAGTTGTTACTTTCTTTCGGCGCAGACGGGTAGGAATTTTTGGAATAGCAGTGGTTGCGATCGGAACCACGGATCTACTGTTCGCCTTAGATTCGATTCCGGCGATTTTCGGTATCACTCAGGATCCATACTTGGTGTTTACCGCAAATGCTTTTGCTCTGATGGGCTTGCGGCAGTTATATGTTCTCCTTGGAAATCTTCTCAACAAATTAGTTCACCTATCCAAGGGGCTTGCGGTGATCCTCGGTTTTATTGGATTGAAATTGATTAGCGAAGGTGCGAATGGGCCGGAGGTGGGACTTGGTCCAACCTTGATCGTAATTGTGAGCACCTTGGCGGTAACCGCGTACTTGAGTCTCAAGGTCAAACCCGAATCGGATCTCTAGTGTCGAGTAACGAATTCAATAGTCATGAACAGGCGCAGGCGGCTGACTCGCCGGGGTACCTAGACCCTCACACTGGATATTACGTGTTCACGGCGAATTACCATTTGGCACGTGGCTACTGCTGCTCAAATGGCTGCCGTCATTGCCCGTTCGCTGAAACTGAGTGATTATAGGATATTTCTGACCGCTCTCAGGGGATTTGTGCGCGGCTCCAACTCATCAGCCTTTTTGGGCGGCAACTAGTGCCGTGATCTCATAGGCTAATGCCGCTATGGATACCAGAGACCGCCTAATAATCAGGGGCGCCCGCGAACACAATCTCAAAGATGTATCGCTCGACCTGCCGCGCAATGCCTTGATCGTATTTACCGGCCTGTCTGGGTCTGGAAAATCGAGCCTTGCCTTTGACACAATTTTTGCTGAAGGTCAGCGGAGATACGTCGAATCTCTCAGCGCCTACGCAAGACAGTTCCTAGGCCAGATGGACAAGCCTGACGTAGATTTTATAGAGGGCTTATCGCCGGCGGTATCTATCGACCAAAAGTCAACGAACCGAAATCCCAGATCTACGGTTGGCACTATTACGGAGGTGTATGACTACCTACGTTTGCTCTTCGCTAGAGCCGGTCGTCCACATTGCCCAAATTGCCAGCAACCTGTAGCACGCCAGTCACCCCAACAGATCGTGGACCAAATTCTTTCATTCAAGCAAGACACTCGGTTTCAAGTTCTGGCACCTGTGGTGCGGTCACGCAAAGGCGAGTTTGTAGATCTCTTTAAGGAGCTGTCGCTAAAAGGTTTTGCCCGTGCTCGAGTGGATGGCGAAGTAATTTCGTTACAGGAACCACCAAAACTCAAGAAGCAAGAGAAACACACAATTGAGATCGTGATCGACCGACTAGCGGTTAAAAAGACCGCTCAACAACGACTCACTGATTCAGTGGAAACGGCGCTGGGTCTTGCCGCTGGGGTGGTAATACTCGAGTTTGTAGATCTGCCGGTAGGCGATCCTGACCGAGAGAAAACCTTTAGCGAGCATTTAGCTTGTATGAAATGCGAGCTCTCTTTCGAAGAATTAGAGCCTCGTTCCTTTTCTTTTAATTCACCCTTTGGCGCCTGTGCTACTTGTGCGGGGCTGGGTAATCAGCTCGAAGTGGATCCTGATCTTGTCGTCCCAGATGATCAGGCCTCTATCGCCGAGGGCGCCATTGCGCCCTGGGCAGGAGTCGAACACTTCGAACACTTACTCGAAGCGCTGTCGGCGGATTTGGATTTTTCGCTAGATACCCCTTGGCGAAAACTAAGCGCCAAGGCGCGCAATGCCATTTTGAACGGTTGGGAATACGAAGTTCAGGTGAAGTTCCGCAACAGGTATGGCCGCACTCGTAGTTACACGTCAGGCTTTGAAGGTGTTATTCCGTTTCTCCGACGCAAGCATGGCGAAACGGAAAGCGAATGGAGCCGTGATCGGTACGCCTCGTATATGCGCGAAGTGCCATGTCCGGCCTGCGACGGAGCTCGGCTGAAACCAGTGGTGTTGGCGGTAACTTTAGGTGGTAAGAACATTGCCGAGATATGCGCATTACCAATTGCTGCTGCCAATGCATTTTTAGCGGAAATTGAATTAAGTTCACGAGAACTTCAAATTGGCGAACGAGTTTTAAAAGAGATACACGCGCGTCTTGGATTTCTTTTGGACGTTGGGCTGGATTACCTATCGCTTGATAGGCCCGCCGGCTCGCTTTCTGGTGGGGAAGCGCAACGAATTCGTCTGGCCACCCAGATCGGTTCAGGGCTGGTTGGAGTGCTGTATGTGCTAGACGAACCAAGTATCGGATTACACCAACGAGATAATCACCGACTGATCGAAACCTTGACCCGGCTGCGCGACCTCGGGAATACCTTAATCGTCGTTGAGCATGATGAGGACACGATTCGCACCGCGGATTGGATTGTGGACATAGGACCTGGTGCAGGTGAACATGGTGGTCATGTTGTTTCCTCAGGCACTCTGGAAGATTTACTAGCTGCGCCTGATTCAATTACTGGTGACTATCTGGCGAGGCGTCGTCGAATAGAAATGCCTTTGATTAGACGCCCTGTTGATCCAAAGCGTCAGGTTGTTGTCAAAGGTGCTAAAGAGAACAACTTGAAAAATATAGATGTTGCTTTCCCGCTTGGGTGTTTTGTCGCTGTAACCGGTGTTAGCGGTTCTGGTAAATCTACTTTAGTCAACGACATTCTTTATACATCGCTTGCCAACAAGTTGAATGGGGCAAGTCAGGTTCCAGGTCGACATCGGACAATTAACGGAGTGGCTCTGCTGGATAAGATCGTGCATGTAGATCAATCGCCGATCGGACGAACCCCCAGATCCAATCCGGCTACCTATACCGGGTTGTTCGACCATGTTCGTAAGTTGTTCGCGGATACCACTGAGGCCAAGGTTCGTGGATACCTGCAGGGGCGTTTTTCTTTCAACGTCAAAGGCGGACGATGCGAGCCATGTAGTGGTGATGGCACGATCAAGATAGAGATGAATTTCCTACCCGACGTTTATGTCCCCTGTGAGGTCTGCCACGGCGCCAGATATAACAGAGAGACCCTTGAGGTTCATTTCAAAGGTAAGACGATCTCTGAAGTTCTGGATATGCCGATAGAAACCGCGCTTGAATTCTTTCAAGCTGTTCCGGCCATATCTAGATACCTCAAGACGTTAAATGATGTTGGTTTAGGGTATGTAAAACTTGGGCAACCTGCGCCTACGCTCTCTGGAGGTGAAGCACAGCGAGTCAAGCTGGCATCAGAGCTTCAACGTAGGTCAACTGGTCGAACGATTTACGTCCTGGATGAACCAACCACCGGACTTCATTTTGAAGACACCAAGAAACTTCTCGGAGTACTAACTCGATTAGTTGATAATGGCAACACCGTGGTTGTGATTGAGCACAATCTAGATGTCATTAAGTGCGCTGACTGGGTGATCGATTTAGGCCCAGAAGGTGGGGGAGGTGGCGGAACGGTTGTTGCGACCGGAACCCCCGAGACGGTGGCTAAAGTAAAGGCGAGCCACACGGGAAAGTTTCTCGGAGAGGTTCTGAAGACACATAATGTCTCCTATTGAACTACGGCCGACTCCGGGGAGTATTCCAGTTGCCCCTGGGGTGTATCGCTTTAAGGACGGTAACGGCCGAGTTATATATGTCGGAAAAGCCAAGAATCTACGATCTCGGCTGTCATCCTATTTCCAACAAGGACTGCACCCGCGTACAGAGGCGATGGTTCAGGCGGCGCGGTCGATTGATTGGACGATCGTCGCAAATGAAGTTGAGGCACTTCAACTTGAGTACACCTGGATCAAAAGCGAAGAGCCAAGATTCAACGTTAGATTCCGCGACGACAAGTCATATCCGTATCTAGCCATTACAACTGGTGAGCAGTTCCCTAGGGTCTTTGTCACACGAGCACCTAAAGGCAAAGGAGTCCGATATTTCGGCCCCTACACACATGCTTGGGCAATCCGTAACACTCTGGATGCCATCCTTCGGATCTATCCCATTCGTTCATGTAGTGCCGGTTCATTTCGTCGAGCTCAGCAAATTGGTCGACCTTGTCTTTTGGGACATATTGGAAAATGCGCTGCGCCCTGTGTCGGGTCGATATCTCCAGTAGCGCACCAGGCCATGGTCGGGGAATTCATTTCATTTCTGAGTACCGATCCGAGCCGACACCTTCGGATGCTTGAAAAGCAAATGAATGATGCGGCAACCATTCTGGACTATGAGAAGGCGGCTCGTATTCGTGACGATATCGCAGCCCTAAACAGAGCCCTTGAATCCAGCGCAGTAGTTCTATCGGATAACACAGATGCTGATTTTATTGCCGCTGCTGGTGATGAATTAGAAATGGCTTTCACTATCTTTTCAGTGCGCGCCGGCCGAGTTAGAGGTGAACGCGCCAGGATTGTGGAAAGAAGCGAAGCGCTAGAGGTCTCAGGGCTCATGGAGAGAGTGATCATTGAGAGTTACGGGAATGACCAGGAATGTCCAAAACAGATCTTTGTTTGTGTAGCCCCCGAAAATCAAGATCTACTTGAGGCCTGGTTGAGTAACAACAGAGCCAGCAAAGTGGAAATTCGCGTTCCTCTTCGTGGCGAGAAGCATGCATTGATGGAGACGGTGTCGCTGAATGCCAAAGATGCTTTGGCGCGTCATAGATTGCGGCGTTCTAGTGATATCTCAACTCGGAGCCAAGCCCTGGCTGAAATTCAAGAGGCACTTTCTTTGCAGGAGGTTCCTCTTCGCATCGAGTGCTTTGATATTTCGAATTTGCAAGGTACTCAAATGGTCGCCTCGATGGTGGTGTTTGAAGATGGTTTACCGCGAAAAAATGAGTATCGAAGGTTTTCTATCTCGCTGGAAAGAGATGAACTTCGAGGTCCTGACGATGCCACTGCTATCCGACAGGTGATAGCCCGTCGGCTGGCTCGATTGAAATCTGATAGACAGGCATCTGGCGAAGTGTCGGAAGAGGTGGATGCGGGCGGCAGGGTGCGTAGGTTCGCCTATCCACCACAACTAATTGTGGTCGATGGGGGAGAGCCTCAAGTGAATGCGGCAGCGCAAGCGATGTACGAGGCGGGTGAGAACATTCCAGTAGTCGGGTTGGCTAAACGATTAGAAGAGCTCTGGTCCCCTGATGATAAAGATCCAGTTCTACTTCCACGCAATAGCGAAGCTCTCTATCTTCTTCAAAGAATTAGAGATGAAGCTCATCGTTTCGCAATCACCTACCACCGGACAAAACGCTCTAAAGCGATGCTTGACTCTGTTCTTGACGAAATTTCTGGCTTGGGGGAAAGCCGGAGGCTCGCACTATTACAGCACTTCGGGTCCTTGCCCCAATTAGCAAAAGCCAGCGTAGAACAGATCGCTGAAGTCCCTGGGATAGGGGTCAAAATTGCGACCTTGATACGTGCTGCCCTGGCGGACAGTCTGGTTGGCGAGAAAATTGATCCGAGTACTGGAGAAATTCTGTCTCAAGAGTAACTACTCTTTGCCCCATGGAGTTTTCCGATAAGCCACAGATCGTTGTGGTAACCGGGATGTCCGGGGCTGGGCGAAGCACTAGTGCTCACGCCTTAGAGGATTTGGGTTGGTACGTAGTCGATAACCTGCCGCCAACCCTCCTTGGCGAGTTAGCCGCGTTGGCTGATCGTGCAGAATCTGGAGGCCCATCTCGCATTGCAGTGGTCATTGATGTACGCGGTCGCGGGTTTTTCAAAGAATTAAGTTCTTCTGTAGCTAAATTGAGAGCCACCGGAGTCTCATGCAAAATCGCTTTTCTAGAGGCCGACGATGAAGATTTGGTGCGGCGATTTGAATCAACAAGAAGACCTCACCCTCTTCAGGGAACAGGCCGAATTCTTGATGGGATCGCTGGTGAGCGAGCCCTCCTGGTTGATTTGCGCGACCAAGCTGACGTACTAATCGATACTTCTGGATTGAACATTCATCAAGTCAGGGAAAAGATCGAACGGATTTTTG
>Ga0315270_10000120_pt1 | contig 43970 bp, 39 predicted proteins | sample C1_bottom_MG_FD_204932 | JGI IMG/M metagenome (GOLD analysis project Ga0315270, IMG submission 204932) | Sediment microbial communities from Yellowstone Lake, YNP, Wyoming, USA - C1_bottom | ecosystem: Environmental > Aquatic > Freshwater > Lake > Sediment | place: USA: Wyoming | collected... | reverse complement strand
GTGGATTTTGGCTGAACCTGTTCAAAGCCATTGCGGCTCAGTTCACAGACCACCTGGCATGCCGTCTCGCCCGTATTCAACGCGCGGGCAGGTCGCGCGTAGCGGTTTGATACTCAAGCATACATGTCGAGCACGCCCACTTGGGTGTGGCGCACGGTCATCGGCGCCGCCGCACCGTCCCCGAACTCAGGACCAATCGTCGACAAACTCTGCCCCGTGACTTGAGGTCCTTGAGCTTGCCCGTCTTGCCTGGCGCCGTTCGATTGCTGGAAGACACCACCACCGGTGAGTGTCATTCCGGCGTCGCGCAAAGCGGCCGCCAACTCGGGCAGGCTGCGTTCAAGCACTTCGCGGGTGAGGGCATGCTGGGCATGGAAGTTCACCTGCGCCTCTTGTCCATTCAAGTGGATTTGTACCGATACGGGCCCCATTTCGGCTGGACTCAGGTGCAACTCGGCCTTTTGCACGCCAGCGCCGGTCAGTACGGTCAGGCGTGCGGCCATTTCTGGTGCAAACGCCGGGCCATGCAAGTCGCTTTTCATTTGCACCGGCGTGCTGGGAGCCAGCGCTTGCGTCCCCGTCGCTGCGCCATTGACGGGCGCGGTGAGCGGGCTCGCCACCGCGCCTGCTGCCTGCATCAGTTTGCCAAAGCTTGGTTGGTCGCCACTGGAGGTCTTGTCAAAACCGAATGACTTGAGCAGTTCCGGACTCGTGGCACTCAGGTCTTTCAAGGGATCGTCACTGGCGGGAGTCTGCCCCGCCAGCAGCGTGACCAGGTCGTGCGCCTTGGCTGACATGACTTTGCCGCGCTCATCGGTGCTGGTCGGCACAGCCTCCCCATCCGATTTGCCTTCACCAACTGCCTGTTTGCCGGCGTCTTGTCCGAATACGGCCTGGGCAACGCTTGGCATGAGGCTGGCCAAGTCCTGTGGTCCGGTGGCATCGGCATCTGGAGCGCGATTTTCGGTCGCGATCATTGGCTTCTGCGCTTGGGCCAACATTGCAGCCTTCGGGTCGGCAATGCCGATCGGGATCGCGGCTACGCTCAACCCTGTGATGTCAGCAGCAGTTGCCGATTGGCCGAGTTGCTTGTCCTTCTTTGCTTTCGCGACGTCGGTCTTGCCCGTCTGAACGGAATCCTGGGCATCCGGCGCATCCTCGACTTGCTTTGCCTTGCCGCTCTGCGCGGCGTCATGGCTGGACGCGGTCGAGTCGTTTGAGCGCGGCGCTTGGGCGTGCGGCTGCGAGTTTTGGGCAGGAGCAGGTTTTTGCTCGCTATTGCGTGCCTGTTCGAGCGCGCGCGGGGCCGTTTCCTTCGGCGCCGGAGCAGTCTCGGTCAATTGAGACGTGGGCACCGAGGGGGGGATGAAAGTGTTTCTGAGCATTTCGGAAAAGTCCGGCCCGAGACGATTGCCTGCGCCGTTGTCCGTAGACAGCACGGCGAGCAGCTGGTTCGACTTGTTGCCGGCGGCCTGCGAGCCGAGCAGAGAGTTGTTGGAGACTGACATGAGGAGATCCTCGCGTGATGTTAGGAGTGATGCGCCATGGCGCGAGTGAGCGTGTGACCGGCACCCCAGCCGGCTCTCGACGCTTGCTCGTCGGTAGATTTTTGGTCTTGCTTGTTCAAGCTGCGTTGCAATTCCTGGCTCCGGCGCTCGATCAGCTTGCGCACCGAAAGCACGCGCAGTTCACGCTGCATCAGCAGTTCGCGGGCAATTGCGACGCGGCTGTCCGCGTGCTGGGCGACCTGACTTTGGTGCGAAATGGCCTGATCCAGACGCGCGCCAAAACTTTGGTAGCACATCACGATGTCCATCGTGCCCTGACGCGCGAACTGGCTGTTCCAGCGCTGCCGGTAGTCGCCACGGTAGAGTTCGAGCTGCGTGGCCTGCGTCTTGGCCTGGTCGGCCAGCGCAGTTGCGTCCTGCAAGTCTCGCAAGGCAGCGTCGCGCTCGGTCTGCGCGTGCTCGAGGAGCACGTTCAGGGTTTGCTGACTGTTGGTATCCACTTATTCGTTCCGGCTCTATGAGATCAATCGGTAGCAGTGCGCTCTGGGGCACCTACCAGCGACGTCAATTGCCGCACACTGTTGGTCAGCGGCGCGGGGGTATGCATGTCTTGTTGTAGCAGCTGCGTCATCTGGCCGTGCAAGCGCACCGCCAAATCCAGCTCGGCGTCATGGCCTGGCGCATAGGCGCCCAGCTGTATCAGGTCGCGTGCCTTGTTGTACTTGGCGAGCAACTGGCGAAAGCGGCGCGCGGCGTCGAGATGCGCTTTCGAAGCGACATTCGTCATCACCCTTGACACCGAACGCTCGACATCGATCGCGGGGTAATGACCGCCCTCGGCCAACTCGCGCGAGAGCACGATGTGGCCATCAAGAATGCCGCGGGCCGCATCGGCGATCGGATCCTGCTGGTCGTCGCCCTCGGACAGCACGGTATAGAAGGCAGTGATCGATCCCACGCCGTTGAGCCCATTGCCGCTGCGCTCGACCAACTGCGGCAGCTTGGCAAAACAAGAGGGCGGATAGCCTTTGGTGGCGGGCGGCTCACCGATGGCCAGGGCGATCTCGCGCTGGGCCATCGCGTAGCGGGTCAACGAATCCATCAGCAACAGCACATGTTTGCCGTGGTCGCGGAAATGCTCGGCAATCGCGGTCGCGTAAATGGCGCCCTGCATGCGCACCAGCGGCGGCGCGTCGGCGGGGGCCGCCACCACGACCGAGCGTCGCATGCCTTCTTCGCCGAGGATGTCCTCGATGAACTCCTTGACTTCGCGGCCGCGCTCGCCGATCAGTCCGACCACGATCACGTCTGCCTGGGTATAGCGCGCCATCATGCCGAGCAACACCGATTTGCCCACGCCAGTGCCGGCAAACAGACCGATACGCTGACCCCGGCCGACTGTGAGCATGGCGTTGATCGAGCGTATGCCGGTGTCCAGCGGCGTGCGCACCGGATCGCGGTCCATGGCATTGATGGGACGTCGTACCATCGGTTCGCTGCTGACCGCTTGCAACGGACCATTGCGGTCCATCGGCACACCGTGAGAATCAACCACGCGGCCCAGCAGGCCGTCGCCCATCGGCAAATGCAGACCCCGGTCTTCGCTGCGCCGCCACGGGTAGTTGGGTTGACCAAACAGCGGTGCAGTCGCCGGCAAGGCGTGCGGCTGCACGCGCGCGCCGCTGGCCAGACCTTGCACCTCGTCGGTGGGCATCAAATAGGCCCGGTCGCCCGAAAAACCGACCACCTCGGCATGCACCGGGCGGTCGCCCGGACGGGCGCTCGGCGAGTGGATCTCGCACACCGAACCTACCGGCACGCGCACGCCGGCAGCTTCGAGCACCAGGCCGGCGACACGCACCAACGTGCCTTGTGATTCGAGCGCCACCGGTGCCTTGGCAAACGCCACCAGATCGTTCAAATAGGTCTGCCAAATTTCGGTTCGAGCACTCATGCCGAGTCCTCCGTCGAGGAAGCATCGGCAGCCGGAGCGTCTTCGACGGACCATGCCGAGGTGTCTCCGAGTGCGGCGGCCGCGCGCGACCAGCGGCTGGCGATGCGCGCGTCGATCAGGCTGATGTCGGATTCGATCAAACAGCCGCCCCGCTCGATGCTGGTATCTGCCAGCAACAGCGCGCCACGCGCATGCAACTCTGCGCCGGCACCTTCATTCACCAAGGGCATGTCGGCCGGGTGTACGCGCACACGCAAATGGCGCGCGCTCAGCAACAGCGCTTCGACCGCCTCGCGGGCGACTTGCACGACATGTTCCGGGCGTTGTGTGATCTCGCTGCGCACCACTTGACGTGCCAGTTCGACTGCGGTCTGGGCCAAGGCGCTGGCCATGGCCTGTTCAAGGCCTTGCAACTCGACATTGAAGCTGCGCAGCAAGGTGCCGATCTGGCTGTTCATCTGCTGTGCAAAAGTCTTTTTGAAGGCATCGAGCGCCGACATGCCGTCGCGGTAGCCGTCCTGGTAGCCGGACTGGCGCGCCTGATGCAACTGTTCGGCGAGGTCGGGTTTGGGCGCCTCGGGCTTTGCCGCTGGCTGCGGTGTGGAGGCGCGTCTGTCCTGAAACGACCCTGGTGTCCAGGCCGAAACGTTTTGCAGCTCTTCGCGTGGAATGAAACGGCTGTAGGTATTCGCGCTGCGCGGCTGTCCATCCGCATCGAGTGGCGGAGGAACCTGGCGTGGGGGGCGGTAAGCGCTCATGAGGGTTGATTTGAATGTTTTTCAAACCATCAGAGGTAGTCGTCTTCGCCGCCGCTGGACAGCACGATCTGACCCTCGTCCACAAGACGACGCACGGTCTTGAGCATCTCTTTCTGCTCGGCCTCGACCTCGGAAACCCGCACCGGGCCACGCGCCTCCAGGTCTTCGCGCAGGGTCTCGGCGGCGCGTGTGGACATGTTCTTGAATACCTTCTCGCGCAATTCGGGCGTGGCGCCCTTGAGCGCAATGATGAGCGACTCGGACTGCACTTCCTTGAGCAGTGATTGGAAGCCCTTGTCGTCGATCTTTTCCAGGTCGTCGAAGGTGAACATATTGTCCATGATCTTCTGCGCCAGGTCGCTGTCGGCCTCGCGCACATAGTCGAGCACCGAAGTCTCGATGCTGGATCCCAACAAGTTGATGATTTCGGCCGCCGTCTTGGCGCCGCCCAGCGAGGACTTCTTCAGACGGTCACCGCCGGCCAGCAACTGGCTCATGACCTCGTTCAAGTCCTTCAATGCTGAAGGTTGGATGCCGTCCAGCGTGGCAATGCGTATCAGCACCTCGTTGCGTTGACGCTCGGTGAACTGCTTGAGCACTTCGCTGGCCTGGTCAAAGTCCAGGTGTACCAGAATGGCTGCCAGTATTTGCGGGTGTTCGTTGCGCACCAACTCCGCGACCGAGGCGCCATCCATCCACTTCAGGCTCTCGATGCCACTGACATCGCTGCCTTGCATGATGCGTTCGATCAGCAGACCGGCCTTTTCGTCGCCGAGGGCGCGGCGCAGCACGGCCTTGACGTATTCGTCCGAGTCCGACACCAGCATATGGTGTTCGCCTGCGACCGCCACGAACTTGTCGAGCACGCCGCTCATGCGGTCGCGCGTGATGACACTGAGCTTGGCCATGGTTTCACCCAGGCGTTGCACTTCCTTGGGAGCCAAGTGCTTGAACACCTCGGAGGCTTCTTCCTCGCCGAGTGACATCAGCAGGATTGCCGCGTCTTCTACGCCGTCATTTTCCATGCTCATAGAGTAGTCCGTTTCGCAAGCACTTTTGTCACTTGCTCTCGCCGCTTACCCAGCCGCGCACGACATTTGCCACGGCAGCGGGGTTTTCCTTGGCCATGGCGCGCATGACGACCAACCTTTGGTCGGTTTCCGGTGCTTCCAGGGCCGGTCGCGCGCCGGGGTTGGGCAAGAGATTGTCCTCGTCGACCACGGCATCGAGCTGGCTGCCTTTTTCGGGCGCTGGAGGCGCCAGCATGGCAGCCCGGATGGCCGGACGCACCATGCCAAATACCGCAATCAAAGCCACCAGTACCAGGGCCGCGGGCACGGCGCCTGCGCGCACCATGTCGATCAACCAGGGTTGCTGCAGGAGAGGCACATCGGGCACATCGATCTTCTCGATCTTGAACGGCGTGTTGATCAGTTTGACAGAGTCACCGCGCTCCTCGTTGAAGCCCATGGTCTCCTTGACCAGGGCGGTGAGCTTTTCGATTTCTTCAGGCGCGAGCGGCTGCGTCGAGGTCTTGCCCTTGGCGTCGGTGATGACCCGGTTGTTCAGCACCACGGCGGCGTTCAGGCGCTTGACCACGCCGGTGGCGTTGCGCGTGACGCGCACGGTCTTGTCGACCTCGAAGTTCGTGGTGTTGTCTTTGCGCGAGTTGATATTGCCCCCAGCCCCTTGCGCAGCCTGCAAGGGCGCGGCTGCGCCAGTGATCGGTGCGGTGGCCGGTGAGGGCGGCTGGTTGGTTGTGGCACCTGGCACGCCTGATGGCGTGCCACCGCTGCCATTGGAGGACTCGGTGCTTTGCAGGCTACGGACGCTGGCGCTGGCGTTGGCGCCTTGATTGGGCTTGAACTCTTCGCTGGTCGCCTCGGTCTGCGAAAAATCGACCTCGGCGGTGACGGTGGCGCGCAGGTTGTCGCGGCCGACCACGGGTTCCAGCAGTTCATAAATGCGCTTGCTGAAATTGGCCTCGATTTGTTGCTTGTATTGCAACTGCTGGCTGTCCAGACCCGAACCGGTATCGTTGGTCGAAGACAGCAGCGCGCCGGATTGGTCGAGTACGCTGACGGCCTTGGGCGAAAGTTCGGGAACGCTGGCAGAGACCAGATGCACGATGCCGGCCACTTGCGCGCGATCCAGGGTGCGGCCGCCACGCAGCGTCAGCATCACCGAGGCGGAGGGCTTTTGTTGCTCGCGGAAAAAACCGTTTTGTTGCGGCATGGCCAAGTGCACACGTGCATCGGCAACGTCGGCCAGGGCGGTGATGGTGCGGGTCAGCTCACCTTCCAGGCCGCGCTGGAAGTTCAGACGCTCATTGAACTGGGTCTGGCCGATGGACTGCTTGTCCATCAACTCGAAGCCGATCACGCTGCCCTTGGGCAGGCCGGCCGAGGCCAGCTTCATGCGCACGTCGTAGACCTGCGATGCAGGCACCAGAATTGTGCCTCCAGGCTCATTCTTGTATGGCACGTTCATGGCCGACAACTGGCCGATGATGGCGCCGCCGTCCTTGTCGGACAGACCGGTGAAGACAGGTTTGTAGTCGCCCTGAGTGTTCCACATGCTCGTGGCCACCAGCACAGCGACGAGGGTGATCACGCCCAGGGCCATCATCAGCTTGCTGCGCCCTGGCAGCGCGGCAAAACGCGAGCCGAAGCCATCGGCAGGAGCGGCGTTCATGTCCAGCGGGGAGAGCAGGGCGTTGTCCATGGGAATGATCGTGTGCTCGTGAATGACTCGAAGGCGGGCGAGAAGAACCCTGAAAGAGGGTTTTGAATGTAGCGATTATTCGTTTCTAAAGCGAAACGAAAGCCGGGAACAGCCTGCATTTACAAGTTCAGTTCCGGCATTTGATGCCGAGCCGGGTGCCTACCATTGCGTCCATGCCCTAACAGGGGCCATGCTCCCAGCGAGTGCGAAATGGATCTCAAACTCAAACCTTTTGACTTTGCCGCCGCCGTGGCTCGCGCGGGGCTGACGCCGACCGGTCATCCCTTGGCCAGCAAGGGCGTGGCACAAGCGGCCGATTTCAGCCAGATGTTGAGCCAATCGTTGCGCTCGGTCAGTCAATCGCAAAACGAGGCAGAACACCTGCAACAAGAGGTGCAACTCGACAATCCCACGGTGAGTCTGGAACAAACCATGGTGGCCATGCAAAAAGCCCAGATCGGATTTCAAACCACCTTGCAGGTGCGCAATCGCCTGGTACAAGCCTATTCAGAAATCATGAATATGCAGATCTAGGGCGATTCCGGACGATGATATCGGGCACTGGTCTTTGCCGGCATGGCACGGCCGATCGACACTGATCATAGGAAAACTGTAGCCCCATGCCTGATAGTCCTGACTCTTCCCTCGACCCTGCCGATTGGACAGCGCTGCGCCAGCAGGGGCATCGCATGCTGGACGACATGTTCGACTACATCGAGCACATCCGCGAGCGCCCGGTATGGCAGCCGATACCTGCATTGGTGCGAGCGTCTTTCAACGAGACGCTTCCCACGTCACCCAGTAGTCTGGGGCAGGCGCATCGCAAGTTCATGACTCAAGTCCTGCCCTATGCCGTGGGCAACTCGCATCCGCGCTTCATGGGCTGGGTGCACGGTGGTGGCACGGCAGAAGGGATGTTGGCCGAGATGCTGGCCGCAGGCCTCAACGCCAACCTGGGCGGGCGCGACCAGATGCCACTTGAAGTGGAAGGCCAAATCGTCAATTGGATGCGCGAGCTGTTCGGTTTTCCGGACAGCGCGAACGGATTGTTTGTGACGGGCTCATCGATGGCCAATCTGATCGGCGTGCTGGTGGCGCGTACCAAGGCGCTTGGGAAAGGCGTGCGCAAGGATGGACTGCGCGAGCAGGCTGACACGCTCACCGCCTATGCGGCAACAAGTGCGCACAGCTGTGTCAGCAAGGCGATGGACATGAGTGGTCTGGGTACCCGTGCGCTGCGGCTGGTCGCTGTGAATGATGCAGACCAAATGGACGTTCAGTCCTTGTCGCGCATGATTGCGGCCGACCGGGCGGCTGGATTCAAGCCCTTCCTCGTCGTCGGCACTGCGGGCACCGTGAACACCGGTTCGGTGGACGACCTGAGCGCCATCGCCGCACTGGCGCAGCAGGAGCATCTCTGGTTCCACGTTGATGGCGCGCTGGGCGGACTCGGCATGATGGCCCCCGACATCAGGCCCCGACTGCGAGGCATCGAACTGGCCGACTCGATCGCGCTGGACTTTCACAAATGGGGGCAGGTGCCGTATGACGCGGGCTTTTTTCTGGTGCGAGACGGCGCCGATCAGCTTGATACGTTTGCCTCGCCTGCGGCCTATCTGACACGTTATGCGCGCGGCTTGGCGGCAGGTTCGCCCTGGCCCTGCGATCTAGGTCCCGACTTGTCGCGCGGGTTTAGGGCCCTCAAGACCTGGTTCACTATCGTCAGCCATGGCACCGAAAAACTAGGGTCTGCCATGTCGCACTCATGCGCGCTGGCGCAATACATGAAGGATCGCATCGAGGCCTGTCCCGAGCTTGAACTGATGGCGCCCGTCGCGCTGAATATCGTCTGCTTCCGTTTCCGTTGCCTGGACGCCGACGCCGTGAATGCCGAAATCGTGGCAGACCTGCACGAATCAGGCATTGCCGTTCCTTCAGCGACCAGCGTGCGCGATCACACGGCGATTCGCGCTGCGATAGTCAACCACCGCACTGTGGCCAGCGATATCGATGCGCTGCTCGATGCGGTCCTGACCTTCGGCAGGTCTCGCGTCCTTGGCAGCGGGGAGGCGCAATGAATACCGTCTCGGTTGGCGACCCATCGGCAGAGCATCATCCAAGCCAGCGCTTGCTCGGGCTTGCGTACCTGATGCGTGCGGCCTTTCGCGGCGACGACCTGATGCCTCTGGCCCAGTCGATGATGGAACGCGCGGCCCGCGACGAGTTCGACGCCGAAGCCTTGTTCGATCTGTCCACCATCCTGCAATTGCAGGGGATCCGGGATGTCGGTCTGGCCACCCTGGATCTCGCATTGCAGATCAAACGCGTGTTCGAGATGCCAGCGAGCCGCCCGCCGGCGATCCGCTTGCTGGCGCTGATGGCGCCGGGCGACTTGATGGTGAACGCGCCCTTGCCGTTCCTGCTTGAAGACTCGGACATCTCATTGACCATGCTCTACCTGGTGCCCGGAGAGCCATTGCCCGCACAACTGCCCGAGCACGATGTGGCTTTTGTCGCCATCTCAGAAACCACGCAGACCCACGACTTGCTCGAGCAACTTGCTGGCAGCATGAATTCCTGGGACCGGCCAGTGTTGATCAGGCCCGAGCGCATCATGCTCACATCACGCGCCAAGACATACGACTTGCTGAAGCACACGCCGGGCATCCGCGTGGCGCAGACAGTGCAGGCGAGCCGCGTGCAATTGCAGGAGATGCTTGCCGGCGACGGGCCACTGCAAGCGTGGTCGTCTGGGCTCGCTTATCCGATCATCATCCGGCCCGTGGATTCGCACGCAGGGCATGGGCTGGAAAAGGTCGACGACGCTGCAGGACTGGTTGCCTATCTACGCGGGCAAGCCGAGGACGAATTCTTTGTCTCGCGCTTTATCGACTACAGCGGCGCGGACGGATGGTTCAGAAAATATCGCGTGGTGCTGATTGACGGTGTGCCCTATGCGGGGCATATGGGGGTTTCGACGCACTGGATGATTCACTACCTGAATGCCGGCATGACGGAAAGCGCCGCCAAGCGCGCCGAGGAAGAGCAGTTCATGCGGGACTTCGACCTGGACTTTGCGACGCAGCATGCCGCTGCGCTGCAAACGCTTCATGAGCGTTTCGGTTTGGAGTACCTGGTCATCGATTGCGCGCAGACCATTGAGGGCGACCTGCTGGTGTTCGAGGTGGACCCGGGGGCCGTGGTGCACGCTATGGATCCTGAAGAGATGTTTCCCTACAAGCGACCTGCGATGCGAAAGATATTTGCTGCTTTTCGCATGATGTTGCAACGAGCAGTGCAAGCCGGCACCTGAGAGATTCAAGGTAATACCTGGCGTGTATGCCTATCGGAAGCAATTCCCTGGCAAGCGGCCTCAGGCCTTGTGCTTGATGATGGCGCCCGTCACCTGATCGATGGTCTTGGCGATTTCAAGCATGACCTTGGACGGGAATTGCATGATGGCGTCTCCGGTCTGGAGATCGACCAGCTTGACGACGGAGACCCCGGCCCCCTCTTCGATCGCAAATCGCAGTTCATTGGATGATCGGTTGATCAAGCTCGTATTGGCCTGATCGATGGCTTTGTGAAGCTCTTGCTGAGAGGGTTCGTGCGCCAAGGCTGAAGCGCTGGTCGATGCTGTATCGGTTGCCTTCACCGCAGAGGCGCTTGCTACCGGCGGACTCGTGCGCGACGGTCGCAGCCCTGCCGTGGAGATTTGAACTCCGGCAAGTCCCGTCAATGCGCCTAAATTGGTGTCCATGACCCGATCCTGGTTGCCCTACCTTGCGACAGGTAGTTCCATTGCATATCGGCAGCCTCGCGCTTGACTTTAGCGTGTCCGACGAATTTTCGGTGTTTGGTGTGAAAGACGGTACAAATGCACAAATTCGGGTCAGCAGGGGTCGATTCCTGTCAATTCGCCGCCAACCGCGCAGCTGCGCACGCGTCCATTGGGCATCAGCTCGACCCTGATCTTGTTCCCTGACTGGCTGACAAATTCGGTGTGACCCAGCTGAGCGACGCGACCTTGCTCGGGTTCGAATATGGCGGGCTGGCTGTTCAGCAGCGCGACGCCCTTGAAATCGGCGACGCCGGCGCGGCTGATGTCGCATCGGGCGGCCGGGTTGGCGCCACTGCAGTCGCAGGCTTGATCAAAGCGCAAGCCCCAGCACCACTTCGCACCACTCTGGAAGCTCACATGCACCTTGCGCCCCAGGCGCACGCTTTCTTCGCGGCCGAAACGCAGGTCTTGAGACAGCGTATTGGCTGCCGTTTTGATACGCTGCTGTGCGAGAAAGCCTTGGTAACTGGGAACAGCGACGGCCGCCAATATCGCGATGAGGGCAATCGCAAATACCAACTCCGTCAGAGTCAAACCTTGCTGGTGGTTCGATGCGGAACTGGAGGGGGTTGTGGTGATGTTCAAGTCAACGGTTCCAGCAGGCTGAGTCAGGGCCATATTCTGCTCCGCCAGGTGACACCGAGAGTTTCAAGGTACTGCAAGCACCGTCCTTGGCTTGACTGCTTCCGGCCAGCGCGGTGGCAGTGGCACGGTAGCCGTCGGGGCTGACATCGGTGATCTGAAGCGTGTACTGGCCCTGCTGGCTGCTGCTGGACAGACCCAGCAGCTGCAGCTCTGCGGCGTAGTGACCGTTCTGGTATTGATAGCTGTCCTGCGCCTGCTGCACGCGTGTCAGCGCTGTGATCGCATCATTGCGCTTGCCGCGCCGCAGCTGCGAATCCATGGCCGGCAGGGCCAATGCGGCCAGCACGACGACGACGGCGCACACCGTCATCACCTCGATCAGCGTATAACCGCCCAATGAAACGAGGGTGGGTCGACACGACTGGCGATGTGAAGGCATGGGCGGTAGGGCGGAGTGCTGGCGCGCCGCGAGGCTCAGCGTTTTTGCAGCATGCGTTGGCGTTTTTGGGTGTGGTCGATGTAGCGTTGCAAGATACCGGTCGCCACGGCTGACAGCGATTCGAACGCGCAACCCAGTTGCACGCCTGCGGATTCGGCGTTGAGCTGGGTCACATGCTGCACGCGCAGGCGCACCTCAAGCTGTGTGCCACGCTCCAGCTGCACTTCCACATGGCTCAGCACCGTGCCGGCCGGGAAGTCGGCTTCGGGTGCGGTCTCTTGAGGCAGCACAAGGGCCAAGCCGCCCATGCTCACATCGAAGATACGCAATTGCAATTTGCGCTCGGGTGTTTGCGGGTGGGCCAGTGTGACGCGCGGCGTGCCCGAGTCCAAGGGCCGCACGCGAAACGTGTCACGGCGTTGAAAGCGAAACATTTCCCGCGGCAGATCGGTGCGCAGTGCGCTGCCTTGCATGCTGTTCACCAACAGCAAGTTGTCGAGCTGGAACTGCACCTTGATGCGGTCCAGAAAAGCGACCGCGATCACGTCTTCGGCTTCGAGCAATGCGCGCAGCTGAGGGTCCCTGGCGTCGGCGCTGAAACTCAGGGTCTGTTGCTCCGCATCGATTGTCCACAGCGTGGTGTTGTAGCTGCGCCCATCGGACGCCGCCAATGTCAGCCTCAGACCCTTGTCCTGAATCTCTCGCAGCAGTCCGAGGATATCGGCACTGGCGTTGACTCTCAAATCGGGCGGGGTTGAATCGGGCATGGGCGGCATCAGCGATGCTCGGCCTGAATCAGTGGACCACTTTGCTGCGGCCGGCAAGCACGTTGTCCAGGTCTTCCAGCCAGGGTTCTGCCAGATTGCGGATCTCGGCATCGTTGAGCAGAATGCGCTGCATGACGCGCGACTTCAGCTGGGCTTCCTCGCTGGCAAGCTGCGTTTGCGTGGCGGCATGCTTGAGCTGCGAGATCAGCAGCACGCAAGCACCCTCGAGTTTGACGACTTCGTCCCAGTTGCCGGTGCGGGCCGCCATCAGCATGTCGGCGCTGGCACGCTCTATGGCTTCGTAGTAGTTCAGGAGTTGGCTGTTCATCACAAGTGTGCTCGGTGTTGTCGGGTCCACATCAAGTAGAAACACGATGGGCAGAATGTACCTGGTCGGCGATGCCGTCCCAGCCTTCGCGCAAAGTCTTGACCAGTTCGGCGCATTCGCTCAGCTTGGCGTCATCGTTCTTCAGGTTGGCCATCGTGAGTTGACGCACCAAATAGTCGTACACGTCGCGCAGATTGGTGGCGATCGCCCCGCCGGACTGCATGTCAAGCGCGGTGCTCAAACCCTCCTCAATGATGCGTACAGCATGACCGATGGCCTTGCCTTTCTCCCCAAGGTCCTTGCGGGCCATGGCGCCGCGTGCATTGGCAATCTGGCTGGACAGTTCGGCAAACAGCAGGCTGACCATCTTGTGCGGCGTTGCACCCTCGACGGCAGTGCTTGCACCCACCTCGCGGTAGGCGTGGGCTGAGGGTGTGCGTGTGCCGAAATTCTGCATGCTGGTGAACATTGTGGAGGACTCCTGCGTCTATGCATTTGTTATCGACGCGAGGAGCGCAATCTTTACCCTTGATAGGGCGGAATTTACGCCCTTTTTCCACCGATAGGGCCGGCGTGGCCGAAGTGCGAGCGGCCCGGAAGGGGCCGCTGCATGGTTCAAGCCGGAGGCTGTCAGGCTGTGTTCTTGTTCCAGGTCGTGATCTGCTGGTTGACATACTGCGACAGTGCATTGGAGCGCGACATCACGGAGTCCAGCGTCGAGTATTGGGCGCGCAAGCGGGCTTCGATGGCGGTGAGCTTGGCGTTGAGCCTGTCCTGATCCTTCTGGTTGGCCGCAATCTGCGACTGGATCGACGTGGTCTTTCCGGGCAAGGTGCCGCTCGAAGCGAGCAGATCCTTGGACCAGTCCGAGATCTTCTTGGCAAAACCGTTATTCGATGGCGTCGTCAGGTCGGCGTTGCTCATTGCCTTCGTCAGCTCGGGCAGATTGGCCAGCGCTGAGTTGATCTTCGTGTCATTGATGCTCAGGCGCCCGTCCTTCTGGAACTCCATCCCGATGCTGCTGAGCGAGCCGAACGCAGCCGATGCCGTGCCCCCCTGACTGATCATCGAGCGCAACTGGTTTTGCAGGCCGGTCGCCGTCGCGTCGCCCTGCAGCAGTGCTGCCTTCTTGTTGACGGCATCGTAGGCCGTTGCGCTCGACAGGAAAGACGACAGCGCGTTGTAGGATGCCACGAACCCGGTCACCAACGACTTCACCGAATCGGTGTTGTGCGTCACCGTGACCGAGACCGGTGTGGTCGTGACCTTACCCAGGTTGAACGTCATGCCGGTGACCACATTGGCCAGCGTGTTGTCGGTGGTTTCCACGGCGATGCCGTTGATGCTCGCCTTGGTGTTCGCCGCCGACTGCGTCAGCGTCATGCCCATCGTGCCCGCCGGTGGGTCGAACGCCAGACGCGACAGGCCCAGCGCGTCGATGTTGTTGCCGTCGGCGTCGACGACGCTGACGCGAAAGCCGTTCGTCGCGCCAGTGTTGCTCGACTGCAGCGCCAGGCGAGAGCCCGTCGCGTCGGTGACGATGGTCGCGCTGACACCGGCGTTCGATGCGTTGATCTTGTCGCGTATGCCGGCCAGCGTGCTCTCGGTCGCGCCGATCGGGATCACCACGGCTGTCGCACCGGGCTGGGGCGTGAAGCCCGCCTGCCCGGCGCTCCAGGTGCCCAGGCTTATCGTGATCGAGCCGGTGCCCACCACGTCGGTGCTGGCGGCGAACTGTCCACCCGCGCTCACCGTGCTTTGCGTTGACGACAGTGCGGTCACCGAGACCAAATACGTGCCAGGCACCGCGGCGCTGGTCGACGACGCACTCACGGCGGTCGGGTCCGACGTGGCTGAGCTCGTGACCGCATACGCGGTGGCATTCTGGAGCGCCGCGGCCGCGTCGTGAAACGACGAGACGAGCGACTGCATCTGTCCGAACGCAGACAGCTTGGTCTGCATCGTGGTGGCAGTGGCCTGCAGCTTGTTCAGCGGCAGTTTTTCGACATTCATCAGCGAGGTGATGATGCCGTTCACATCCAGGCCAGAGCTTATGCCCGTAGAGGAGATGGAGCCGCCGCTTCCGGTCGCGCTGGTGATGGAACTCATGCTATTACCTCGCAACGAGATCGGCCCGCGAATGCAGCCCTTCACCCACTATCGACACCTTGGCCGAAAACTTGAGGTCGATGACCAAATAAATCCGGTCCGGGCGTCGTGTCAGCGTCAAGCCACGGACGACCGGTTCCGGATTTCAGTGGCTCAAGCGCTTCACTTGAGCAACGCCAGCACCTGTTGGGGCAGTTGGTTGGCCTGCGCAATCATCGCGGTGCCGGCCTGCTGCAGCACTTGGGCGCGCGCCAGGGCGGCGGTTTCCGCGGCGAAGTCGGCGTCCTGGATACGACTGCGCGAGGCCGAGAGGTTCTCGCTCGACGTTTGCAGGTTGTCGATCGTCGACGAGAAGCGGTTCTGGATCGCGCCGAGCGCCGCACGGTTCGAATTCACCGTGGTGAGGGCTGCGTCCATAGACGAGAGCGCTGCATTGGCGCCGGCGACCGTGGAGATGTCGATGGCGCTGACGGCTGTGCCGGTGGCGGCAATGCCGGTGGTGGAAGCCAGGCCGCCGGCCTGGGCGAACACGACGCTGCCGGTGGTGCCGGTGGGCGCGACGTAGTTGATGTTGACGGTACCGCCGTAGGTCGTGCCCGAGGTTGCGCCGATACCGAAGTCGAGCAGGGTCGAGCCGGTGAAGCCGCCGGCAGCATAGCTGACGGTGACGTTGCGGCCGTCAGCAGAGGCAAGCGACACGCCGCTGCCGGTGTCGCTGGCGGTCACGCCGGTGGCGGCCGACTGGGCGTTCAACGCGGCGACCACGTTGGCACGGTTGCTGGACAGACCAGCAGCACCGATCACTCCGGCCACATTGATGGCCAGGCCGTTGACCGTGATGATAGCAGTGCCCGAGACGGTTGCGGCGGCGGTCGAGGCGCCCGCAGCGATGGCTGTGGCGTTGGCGGTGGCGGTCAGGCCGGCGACGGAGCCCGAATTGATGGCGGCGGCCTGGGCTTTGGCGTCGACGGCTACCGAACCGAGGGCGACGGCGGCGCCGGTGCCGATGGTCACGGTAAGCGCGGCGGGGGTGTTGCTTGGCGTACCGATGGACTGCGACGTCAGCGTGAAGCCTTGGAACTGGCCGAGCGCGCTGGCGCGGGCGCTGCTGATGCCGGCCACCGTGATGGTCTGGCCGGCGTTTGCACCCACTTGGTACTGCTGTGCTTGGTAGCTGCCATCCAACAGGTTCAGACCGTTGAACTGGGTCTGCGTGGCGACGCGGTCGATCTCGGCAGTGAGTTGCGAGACTTCCTGCTGCAGTGCGGCGCGGTCGGAGGTGCTGTTTGTCGCGTTGGCCGACTGCACCGCCAGTTCACGCATGCGCTGCAAATTGGAGCCGATCGAGCCGAGCGCGCCTTCGGCGACCTGCGCCAGCGAGATGCCGTCGTTGGCGTTGCGCGCTGCCTGGTTCAGGCCGCGGATTTGCGAGGTGAAGCGCTCCGAAATCGCCAAGCCGGCGGCGTCGTCCTTGGCGCTGTTGATGCGCAAGCCCGAAGACAGGCGGTTGATCGCCATGCTCAGCTCGTTCTGGGTCTTGCCCAGATTGCGCTGGGCGGTCATCGAATTCAGATTGGTATTGATCGTCTGGGCCATGAAATCTCTCCATAGAGGCTGTGGAACTCCCGGCTCTACAGCCGGCCTTGGGCCGAAATGGAAGAGCTAAGCTCCTCCACGATGACCGTCCGACCGTCGCTCGGTGGCGCTTTGCCCATGTCTGGGTGTTGGCAACGCACCGGTCGATCCGGACCCCTGCTTCTTTCGAAGTGTTGGTGGCGCTATTTTTGGCAGACCTTAAGATCGATGAGCGGTCGAAAAGAGGCCTGTTCCGGGTTCAATTCAAAGCCGCAAACGAAGAAAGGCCAGGTCCGGGATGGGTCCCGGATCTGGCCTTGAGGTGTCGCCCTAGCAGGGCGAGTGACTCAGTTCAAACTTAACGCAACAGCGCCAGCACTTGCTGCGGCAACTGATTCGCCTGGGCGATCATTGCGGTGCCGGCTTGCTGCAGCACCTGGGCGCGCGCCAGGTTGGCGGTTTCAGCGGCGAAGTCGGCGTCCTGGATACGGCTGCGCGAGGCCGAGAGGTTCTCGCTGGAAGTTCGCAGGTTGTCGATCGTCGACGAGAAGCGGTTCTGGATCGCACCGAGCGAGGCACGGCTGCTGTTGACCGAAGTGAGTGCTGCGTCCATAGACGAGAGCGCTGCGTTGGCGCCGGCGACGGTGGAAATGTCAATGGCGCTGACAGCTGTGCCGGTGGCGGCAATGGCTGTGGTGGAAACCAGGCCGGCGGCCTGGGCGAACACGACGTTGCCGGTTGTGCCGGTGGGCGCGACGTAGTTGATGTTGACGGTGCCGCCGTAGGTCGTGCCCGAGGTTGCGCCGATGCCGAAGTCGAGCAGGGTCGAGGTGGTGAAGCCGCCGGCAGCATAGCTGACGGTGACGTTGCGACCGTCGGCAGCGGCCAGCGACACGCCGCTGCCGGTGTCGCTTGCCGTCACGCCGGTGGCGGCCGACTGGGCGTTCAACGCAGAGACCACGTTGGCACGGTTGCTGGCCAGACCGGCAGCACCGAATATGCCTGCCACCGAGATGGCCAGGCCGTTGACCGTGATGGTGGCAGTGCCCGAGACGGTACCGGCGACGGTCGAGGTGCCCGCGGCGACGGTTGTTTTGTTGGCGGTGGCGGTCAGGCCAGCGACGGAACCCGCGTTGATGGCCGCAGCCTGGGCCTTGGCGTCAACAGCGACGGTGCCGAGAGCGACGGCCGCGCCGGCGCCGATGGTGACCGTCAGCGCGGCGGCGGTGTTGCTCGCCGTGCCGATGGACTGGTTCGTCAGGCTGAAGCCCTGGTACTGGCCGAGCGCGCTGGTGCGGGCGCTGTCGATGCTTGAGACCGTGATCGTCTGGCCGGCGTTCGCGCCCACCTGGAACTGTTGAGCTGAGAAGCCACCGTCCAGCAGCGTGGTGCCGTTGAACTGGGTCTGCGTGGCGACGCGGTCGATTTCAGACGCGAGCTGCGTCACTTCCTGCTGCAATGCGGCGCGGTCGGACGAGCTGTTCGTCGCGTTGGCAGACTGCACTGCCAGTTCACGCATGCGCTGCAGGTTGGAGCCGATCGAGCCGAGCGCGCCTTCAGCGGTTTGCGCCAGCGAGATGCCGTCGTTGGCGTTGCGCGCTGCCTGGTTCAGGCCGCGGATTTGCGAGGTGAAGCGCTCCGAAATCGCCAAGCCGGCGGCGTCGTCCTTGGCGCTGTTGATGCGCAGGCCCGAAGACAGGCGGTTGATGGCCATGCTCAGCTCGTTCTGTGTCTTGGACGAATTGCGCTGCGCGGTCATCGAGTTCAGATTGGTGTTGATGGTAGAGGACATGATTGCAAACTCCTGAGTGGTTGAAGTGAAGTCGGCATGAGTGCCAACATCGCCGCGGCAGTCGTGCTGGGGTTCCTGTATGGGTATGAACCGGCAGCGCTTGTGCTTTGAACGGGCTCCAGCCCTTGCTGGTGGCCTGCTGCGCCCGGCGGCAGTCTTTCGTTGCTTCGTGTTCTGGTTCGAAACACCGTCCGACTACTCCGGACCACGGATCCAAACTTGTTTCCGTTGCTAGTGTTGTCGGCCGATTGGTTTGCGAACTTTAGAAACTTTTGAAGAGAGCTTGCTTGACTGCTGCTGCCGTCCAGCCCTCGCAAGCCTGCGGCGAGCACGGTCGGGCAGACTTCGATCTCTCCCATGAGCGGACTGCCTTGACGAAGCGCCTGGGGCCTTCTCGGCAGGGGTCGAACGGGTTTGCGTCAAAGCGCCTTGGTCTGTGCGATATGTCACACCTTGGCCTGGACTACCCAGCGATAGGGTAGCGGCTGAATAGCGCCATGGCTCGGGGTCATCTTGTGCTTTGTAGGAAGAAACCTGACAAGGGCAATGGAAGAAAGCGGACTTAAGCCACGGAACTGGGCTGATGTTGCGGTGTACTTCCGGTCTTCACAATCGGCTCCACGTTGATACCAAACCCCAGGCGCCGAAAGGCCAAGGAGCACAAAATGAATGCAGACCAGATCCTCGCCGAAATCCGCGAAGCCAATTTGTCCTACCTGATGCTGGCGCAAAGCCTGATCCGCAGCGACCGCGAACAAGCGCTGTACCGCTTGGGCATTTCGGAAGAGACCGCGCTGCTGCTGGGTACGCTCTCGCCGGCCCAGACCATGAAGATCGCCGCAGGCAACACCTTGCTGTGCCGCTTCCGCATGGACGACGATATGGTCTGGAGTCTGCTGACCAGCCATAGCAAGACGGCCGCGAACGAGGGCGTGTCGCGCCTGCACGCCAGCATCCTGATGGCCGGCCGCCATCAAGAAGCCGCCTAGTTGGAGCTTCCCGGAGCGCGGCGCGGCGCCCGCTCGACCCCCGTTGATCAAGATTGAGGCAAAACACCATGGCACGCCAAAAAAGCATACTCACCGAAGCCCGCCAGATCGAACGTGCTGTGACGCTGATCCAACTGGGCGCACGCTTGCAGGTGTTGGAGTCTGAGACCGACATGTCTTATGAGCGCCTGCTGCGCCTGTACAAGGAAGTGGCCGGCAAGTCGCCATCGAAGGGGCAATTGCCGTTCTCGACCGACTGGTTCATGACCTGGCAACCCAATATCCACGCCTCGCTGTTTCTGAACATCCACGAATACCTGAACAAGGTGGCCGTGATGGACGAGATCGACACCGTCATCAAGGCCTATCAGTTGTACAAAGAGCAGACCCAGTCGCAAGGATTGGAAGAGCTGTTGTCGGTGACGCGCGCCTGGAGACTCGTGAAGTTCGTCGATAACGGCATGCTCACCATGACCAAGTGCTCCAAGTGCGGTGGCCACTTCGTCACGCATCCCCACGAAATCGCGCGCCACTATGTGTGTGGACTGTGCAACCCGCCGGCACGTGCCGGCAAGGGCAGGGCGCAGGGTGGCATTCACATGCATTGATGCGCCACCGGCTCGCCTAAGCATGCTCAGGCTCGCATTTTTGAAAGTACTGCGGCAGTGGCCCTTGCCAGCCCTGCTGGTGTGGGGGCTGGCCTGGCTCGGCTTCGTGTTGCTGGCCCAGATGGGCGCTCCCAAGTGGGTTGCGCTGTCGGTCGGTGCGGCGCTGGGGGCGGTCTTGAGCAGGTTCCAATCGACCCGGCCCAGGCGCTTCATCGTGGCCTTGGGTTTTCCATTTTCCTTGATGGCCAGCGGACTCGCAGGCGGTTTGCCGGCCTGGGGCTGGCTGTTGCCGCTGGTCTTGCTGGCCTTGGCGTATCCGCGCCATGCTTGGCGCGACGCGCCCTGGTTTCCGACACCGCCTCATGCGCTGGATGCATTGACCGGGCTCGCACCTTTGACGCCGGGTGCTGCCGTGCTCGACGCCGGCTGCGGCTTGGGACACGGCTTGCGTGCCTTGCGCCGCGCGTATCCGCAAGTGCGCATCGAGGGCATTGAATGGAGCGTCATGCTGAGCCTCGTGGCGCGTCTGGCCTGCCCTTGGGCCGAAGTGCGGCGCGGCGACATGTGGCAATTGAATTGGGCACCCTATGATTTGGTCTACTTGTTCCAGCGCCCGGAGTCGATGACGCGTGCCTGGAACAAAGCCAAAGCCGAGCTCGGCCCGGGCGCCTGGCTGGTCAGCCTTGAGTTTGAAATCGCGCAAGTCGCACCGACTGCCAAATTTCAAACGCCAAACGGCAAAACTGTGCGCTTATACCGGGTGCCGCGAAGTGACTCGGCGTAAAGTTGCGTTCCGGCGGGTTGACAGCGGCTGCGCTTGAGGCCGCAGCCGGCTGGTTCTTGTTTGTCTCCTCCTGGCGCGATCAAAGCGCCTTGAACGGCGGATCTCGCAAGTGATCCGCCGCCTTTTTTTTGCAGTAGGAGGAATATATTGCGGACCTCGCAATGGCGAACAAGACTCAAGTGTTGCTGGTAGGCGCCGATATGAATCTGAACAGCGCGTCCCTATATAGTGCGTGCCTTCAATCCTAGAAACAGTGTTTTAGCCGGGTTCGCCGGGCAGCAACGCGAAGAGCGGATCTCAAACCATGTTCGTCATCATCGGCTGGGTCATTGCAATGGTGTGCATCTTCGGCGTGTACATCGCGCACGGCGGCAGCATTGGGGTTGTACTGCACGCCTTGCCGTTCGAGATGATCACGATCTTTGGCGCGGCGGCGGGTGCGTTTCTGGCCAACAACCAGATGAAGGTGATCAAGGCCTCGATGAAGGGTCTGGCGTCGTGTTTCAAGGGCAGCAAGTTCAGCAAGGCGCGCTACATGGATCTGCTGGCGCTGCTCTATGACATCTTGCAGAAGGCTCGCAAAGAGGGCTTGATGTCGATTGAAAATGACGTCGAGGAACCTCACGAATCTGCCCTGTTCCAAAAGTATCCTGTGCTGGGCAAGGATCACCATGTGGTCGAGTTCATCACCGATTACCTGCGCATGATGGTGTCGGGCAATCTCAATGCCCATGAGATCGAAAGCCTGATGGACAGTGAAATCGAGACGCACCATCAGGAAGAGCATGCGGCGGTGGCGGCCTTGCAGCGTGTGGCCGGCGGTCTGCCGGCCTTCGGCATCGTGGCTGCGGTGCTGGGCGTGGTCAACACGATGGGATCGGTAGGGCAGCCGCCAGCGGTACTGGGTGGCATGATCGGTTCGGCCTTGGTGGGTACTTTTCTGGGTATCTTGTTGTCCTACGCGTTCGCCGAACCTCTGGCCGGACTGTTGGAGCAAAAAGTCGAAGACGCCGGCAAGGAATTGCAATGCATCAAGACCACGCTGCTGGCCAGCATGCAGGGTTACGCGCCACAGGTGGCGATCGAGTTCGGACGCAAGGTGCTGTTTTCGGGCGACCGGCCCGGCTTCGTCGAGTTGGAAAACCACGTGAAGGGCAAAAAATGATGAGCACTTGCTTGGGAGCCAGTCATGGCAGGTGACGCCAAGAAGCTGCAGCCCATCATTGTCAAGAAGGTCAAGAAGGCTGGGCACGCTTCCCACGCTGGCGCATGGAAGATCGCCTACGCCGACTTCGTGACAGCCATGATGGCGTTCTTCCTGCTGATGTGGCTGCTGGGCTCCACGTCCGAAGGCGACAGAAAAGGTATTGCCGACTACTTCAATTCACCGATGAAGGTATCGCTGATGGGTGGCTCGGGGTCGGGCGACTCTTCGCATGTCCTCAAGGGCGGGGGGCAGGACTTGACGCGCAGCACGGGGCAGGTCAAGCGCGGTGACGTCGAAGCACCCAAGCACAATATCAATCTGCAGGCGCTCAAGGCCGAACAACGTCGCGTCGAAATGGCGCGGCTGGAAAACCTCAAGGACAAGGTAAAAGAGGCGGTGGCGAACAATCCGCAACTCGCTTCCATGGGTGACCAGATCATGCTGGACATGACGCGCGACGGCCTTCGCATACAAATCAAGGATGAAAAAAATCGACCGATGTTTGACATCGGCAGTGCGTTGGTGAAGCCCTATATGCGTGAATTGCTGCGCGTGCTGGGCAAAGTCTTGACCGAGGTGCCGAATCGAATCACGCTTGAAGGTCATACTGATGCCGCGATATTCGCGAGCGGCGACCGGGGCTACAGTAATTGGGAACTTTCGGCCGACCGGGCGAATGCATCGCGGCGTGAGTTGATAATGGGAGGCTTGCCAGAAGACCGTACATTGCGAGTGCAGGGGCTTGCATCCAGCAATTTGTTCAACCATGAAGATCCATTGAGTCCGAGCAACCGCCGTATCAGTATCATTGTGATGACGCGAGAGGCCGAGGACTCCGTATTTAGGCCAGAGTTGGACGCGCAGCCGCCCAGCGCGAACCCCATAACGGGAGGTATCCCAAATCTGATACCCCCCATCCGATAAGGCCTGAAGCTGTTTCGAGGAAAGCTATGAGCGCTGAAATGAAATTCTTGATCGTCGACGACTTCTCGACCATGCGACGCATCATTCGCGGTCTGCTGAAGGAGGCCGGCTATGCGAACGCAGACGAGGCCGAAGACGGCGCCGTCGCGTTGAGCATGCTGAAACAGTCGAAATACGATTTTGTGGTGAGCGATATCAATATGCCCAATATGAACGGGTTCGATCTGCTCAAGGCGGTCAAGGCAGACCCTGCGCTCAAGCACCTCCCGGTGTTGATGGTGACTGCCGAGGCGCGCAAGGAAGATATCGTGCTGGCCGCCCAGATTGGCGCTGCTGGCTATATCGTAAAACCCTTCACCAAGGCCACCTTGGAAGAGAAGGTTCAGAAGATCATGCAAAAGTTGGCTACGGCCACTTGAATGGAGCGATTGATGCCCGTCGAAACGATTGACAATCTGGCGCCCACCATGGCCGGCCAGGCTTCGCCCGAGGTGTTTCAACAACTCGGCCACATCACGCGCCAGTTGCACGACACTTTGAAGCAGCTCGGCGTGATGCCCCAACTGCAGCAGGCGACCGAAGGCTTGCCGGATGCCCGCAGTCGCTTGCAATACATCGCCCAGAAGACCGGCGAGGCGGCCGAAAAAGTGCTCAATTCGGTCGATTTGGCGAAGGCCGAACATGCCACCATCACAGCGCAGACACGCGCCATGGCGGCAGCCATCGTGGCCGATCCGGTCAAGGCGGTGGCGTCGGGCGCGGTGTTCAATTTTGTGCAGGAGGTGGAAGCCGGTACGGCACGCATCGACCAGCATCTGACCGACATCATGATGGCGCAGGACTTCCATGACCTGACCGGCCAAGTCGTGAAGCGCGTCGTGGCGCTGGCCGGCGACTTGGAGGACAGCCTGGTGAAACTGCTGGTTCAGGCCATGCCGCCCGAACAGGTACACAAGGTCGAGGAGGCCTTGCATGGCCCGGTGGTGGTGCACGAAGGCCGCACCGACGTCGTGAAAGATCAATCCGAGGTGGACGATTTGCTGGCGAGTCTGGGCTTCTAAGGGGATTGCTCGCACGCAAGCTCTGAAGCCAAGCGCTCAGAGAACTTGCTCAAAGTAGCGCCCGCAAATAAACGGCGACCCGAGGGTCGCCGTTTGCATTTGTGCGCCCAGCATGGGCGCACGCTTCCCGATCGGTGCCAGCCACGCTGAAACTACCACCCGTTTTACCCCGCTTATCCGGCTTAAGTTCTTGCCGTCATCGGAAACAATGGTCTGGCTCATCATTCCGTTTCCACCATGGCCGAACAAAGCGCACAAGACCGAAATTTACCCGCCTCAGCCAAGAAGCTGAAGAAAGCGCGTGATGACGGCCAAGTCGTGCGCTCACGCGATCTGGGTCATTTCACGGCCATGGCTGCGGGTGGCGCGATGCTGGCGATGTTGGCGCCCACCACGGTGGATTGGTTGCAAGGCATGCTGACAAGCGCACTGTCCTTTGACGCGACGCGGGTCATGAACACGGCCGCCATGGGCGAGGCGTTGGGCGATGTTGCACTCAAGATGGTGTTCGTGATTGTCCCCATGGGGATCGTCATGATGTTGGTGGCGGTGGCCAGTGGTGCGGTGGCAGGTGGGGTGATCTTTTCGCTCAAGCCGATCATGCCAAAGTTCGAGCGCATCAGTCCGCTCTCAGGCGTGGGCCGCTTGTTCAGTTGGCAGCACGCGAGTGATGCGGTCAAGTCAAGCGTGCTGGCATTGATACTGGGCGGCGTGGGCACGCTGGTGATGAAAGACCGTCTGGTCAATTACGTGAGCATCATGTCGATGCCGCTGCCGTCGGCGATCTCCTATGCCGGCAACCTGTTGCTGGCGGGTCTCATGTTTCCGCTGCTGGCGCTTGCCCTGTTCGCGGCCATCGACCTTCCGCTGCAGCGGCACTTGCACATGCGGCGTCTGAAGATGACGCGCGAAGAGGCCAAGCAGGAATTCAAGCAGGCCGAGGGCAATGCCGAGGTCAAGGGTCGTATGCGTCAACGCATGCGCGAGATGGCCAAGAGTCGCATGATGGCCGCAGTGCCGTTGGCCGATCTGGTCGTGATGAACCCGACCCACTATGCGGTGGCGCTGAAGTACGACGAAAAAGCCATGGCCGCGCCGCGCGTGGTGGCCAAGGGCGCCGACTTGCTGGCGCTGAGGATTCGCGATCTTGCCAAGGGTTCCGAGGTGCCGGTGCTCGAGTCGCCGATGCTGGCGCGTGCGCTTTACGCGCATGCCGAAGTCGACCGCGAGATTCCGGCGGCGCTGTTCGCCGCAGTGGCCCAGGTGCTGGCCTATGTCTACCAGCTGCGTGCCGCGATGGCGGGCAAGGCGCCGATGCCGGCGGCTCAGCCACAGCCCGAAGTGCCGCTGGATCTGGACCCGCATCACAAGGCCGCAGCCCAGGCTGACGCGTCGACCACCACGGAGCGTGACGCATGAACGGTTTGATGCAGCAGTTGCAGACGATGTTGGGGCCGCGCGCCGCGCTGCTACGTTCGTTGGGTGCGCCGCTGGCCATCATCATGATTCTGGCCATGATGGTGCTGCCGCTACCGACTTTTGCACTCGACCTGCTGTTCACCTTCAACATCGCCATGGCGGTGATGGTGATGATGGTGGCTGCCCACATGCTCAAGCCCTTGGACTTCGCCGCCTTTCCCACCGTGTTGCTGCTGACCACCTTGATGCGCTTGTCACTGAACGTGGCGTCCAGCCGCGTCGTGCTGATGCAAGGTCACACCGGCACGGGTGCGGCAGGCAAGGTGATTGAAGCGTTCGGGCATTTCCTGATCGGCGGCAATTTCGCAGTCGGCCTGATCGTGTTTGCCATTCTGGTGGTGATCAACTTCATCGTCGTCACCAAGGGTGCCGAGCGCATCGCCGAGGTGGGTGCACGGTTCGCTTTGGACGCCATGCCGGGCAAGCAGATGGCCATCGATGCCGATCTGAATGCCGGCCTGATCGAAGAGAAAGAGGCGAAACGCCGGCGCGCCGAAGTCGGAGAAGAAGCCGAATTCTTCGGCTCGATGGACGGTGCCAGCAAGTTTGTGCGCGGCGATGCGGTGGCCGGCATTATGATTTTGTTCATCAATATCATCGGCGGCTTCATCATCGGTGTCGCGCAGCACGATCTGTCGGCCAGCCAGGCGGCCAGCTCCTACATTCTGCTGGCGGTCGGTGACGCGCTGGTGGCGCAGATTCCGGCCTTGCTGATCTCGGTGGCCGCGGCGATGGTGGTGTCGCGCGTCGGCAAGGAAAAAGACCTGGGCGCGCAGATTTCGCAGCAGGTGTTCGACTCACCGCAGGCGCTCGGTATCACGGCCGGCATCGTCGGCTTGCTCGGCGTGATTCCGGGCATGCCGCATCTGGTGTTCATTTTGATCGCCAGTGGCTTTGCCTACCTGGCCTGGTTGACGCACAAGCGCCATGTCCTGGCGGCGCAAAAGCCCAAGGGCCAGGCGGTGGTCGCCGCGCCCGAGGCGAATGTCGATGCCAGTTGGGACGATCTGGTGCCCATCGATACCTTGGGCCTGGAGGTGGGCTACCGGCTGATCACGCTGGTGGACAAGCTGCGCGAGGGCGATTTGCTCAGCCGCATCAAGGGCGTGCGACGCAAGTTTGCGCAGGACGTAGGGTTCTTGCCGCCACCGGTTCATATTCGTGACAACCTCGAACTCAAGCCCAGCGCCTACCGCATCACGCTGCGCGGCGCGGTGGTGGGCGAGGGCGAAGCCTTCCCGGGCATGTGGCTGGCCATCAATCCGGGCAATACGACCCAGCAGCTGATAGGCACGCGCACCACCGACCCCGCTTTCGGCCTGCCTGCCGTCTGGATCGAAGACCGCCAGCGGGAAATGGCTCAAATGGCTGGATTTACGGTGGTTGATTGCTCGACCGTCGTGGCCACCCATCTCTCACACTTGGTGCAAGTGCACGCGGCCAAACTGTTGGGCCGTGTGGAGACACAAGCACTGGTGGAACACATGACCAAACTGGCGCCGCAACTGATAGAAGACGTGATACCCAAAGTGATAGGCATCGCCACCGTGCAACGCGTCCTGCAACTGCTGCTCGATGAAGGCGTGCACATCCGCGACATGCGTTCCATCATCGATTGCCTGGCCGAATTCGCACCTACCGTGAACGATCCGGTGGAACTCGCCAGTCGCATTCGTACTCTGCTGGCCCCAGCCATCGTGCAGCAAATCTATGGTCCGGTGAAGGAGTTGGACGTGATCGCACTCGACCCCGAACTCGAACGTCTGGTGACGCAGGCGCTGAACTCGCCGCACGGCGCGGCGCTCGACCCGAGTGTGGCCGACACGCTGGCCCGCTCGGCAGCAGAAACCGCCAAACGCCAGGAAGACTTGGGTGTGCCGGCATGCCTGTTGGTGCCGGACTCGATCCGCACCGCCATGGCGCGTCTGCTCAAGCGCGCTGCGCCTCGCTTGCGCGTGCTGTCGCACAGCGAAATTCCAGAGACCCATTCGATCCGGATCGGTTCGATCATCGGAGGTGCGGCATGACAGCCCTCGCACAAATTCGTTCGTCGCTCTCCCAAGGAGGCCTGGCCTCCCTTGAGTCAGCTCTGCAGGAGTCAACATGAACGTCAAACGCTTTACCGCCCGCACCTCTCGTGAGGCCTTGGCGCTGGTACGCCAATCATTTGGCGAAGACGCCGTCGTGCTGTCGACCAAACCCTGCGCCGAAGGCATCGAGGTGTTGGCCCTCGCGCCTGAGAGCGTGAAGCAGATCGAACACTTCTCTGCCAGCGCGCCGAGTTCGAGTCCGGTCGGCCGTCCGCGCGCTGCGGCGTCGCCGCAAGCCGCCGCGCCTGCGCCCGACAAGGCGCCACGCAGTCTGCGTCAGAAGGCCGTCGCTGCGCAACGTCAGCCCGAGCGCGCCGAGCCGGCGCTCGACCCCTATGGCGTCGAGAACGATGTGCAGACGCTGAACATGAGTACGCTGTCGTTCCAGGACTATGTGCGTGAACGCATGCTCAAACGCCGCCAGGCCGAATTGGACGACCGACCCGACCCGGGTCCGGCGTCGATGCCGGTCATGCACAACGCGCCTCGACCCCCGCCGGCTGTTGCGGCCCCGATGCGGCCGCCACGCCCGGCCCAAGCGCGCGAGGCGGCGCCTGCGCCACGCCGCTCTCCACCGGTGCTGCGCGACGAGATCCGCTTGCAGACCAGGCCGCTGGAGACGCCCATACTGGCCGACATGGCACCCGCCACGGCCAAGCGCGACCAGCAAGCCATGATGAACGAGCTGCGCTCGATGAAGGGCTTGATCGAAGAGCGTTTCGGTGCTCTCGCCTTCATGGAAAAACTGCAACGCCAACCGGCTCAGGCAAGGCTCACCCAACGCTTGTTGGAGGGCGGTTTTTCGCCTGCGCTGACGCGCAAGCTGGTGGAAGGTTTTCCGACCGACATGCTCAACAGCCAGCTTGACGAATCGGTTTGGGCCACCGAGGTGCTGCAACACAACTTGTTGGCCGATGAGGCCGGCATGGCGCTGGAAGACCGCGGCGGCGTGTTTGCGCTGATCGGCTCGACCGGCGTCGGCAAGACCACCACCACCGCCAAGATCGCCGCCACCTTTGCCACCAAGCACGGTGCTGCCAATCTGGGCTTGATCACGCTGGACGCCTATCGCGTGGGCGCGCACGAACAGCTGCGCGCCTATGGCCGCATTCTGGGCGTGCCGGTGCATACGGCGCATGACCGTGCCTCGCTGGAAGACCTGCTGGAACTGCTGGCGGGCAAGAAGATGATCCTGATCGACACGGCAGGCATGGCACAGCGCGACAGCCGCACGCGCGAGTTGCTCGACATGCTGGCGCATCCGAGTATCGCCAAGCTGCTGGTGGTGAATGCCTCGGCCCAGGGTGAGACGATTGAAGACGTCGTGCTGTCATGGCGTGCCAGCGAATGCTTGGGTGTGGTGTTGTCCAAGATCGACGAAGCCGTCAAGCTCGGCCCTGCGCTCGATACGCTGATCCGCCACCGGCTGCGCGTGCTGGGCGTGGCCAATGGCCAGCGCGTGCCCGAGGATTGGCATCGTCTGTCGGCGCATGCGCTGATTCAGCGCGCCTTGCGCAGCGGTGGCGCGAGCGCCTGGCGGGTCGACGCGTCCGACGTCAATCTGATTTTCGCCGGCCCTCCCTTGAATCAGCTCGCTCACGGCGCAAGTCTGAACGCCTAGCCGTTAGCAACCAGGCTGATCCTGCAAGCCAACCACCAGTCACCACGAGTCTCAGCCAGCCGCATGCGCAACCACTTCATGGCACCCGCCCAGTCAGATCAGGCAGACGGTTTGCGCCGCTTGTTTTCAGCCTCACGGGTGCGCTTCATTCCCGTTGTCAGCAACCCCCATGTTGCCTATGGCGGCGTCTTGCTCGAGCACTTGTGCGCTGCGTTTGCTGAACTCGGTCTGCATACTTTGGTGGTCGATGCAGGAGAAAACTCACCCGCGCCCGACGAATTGGCGGCCGTGGAGTTGGGCGCCTGTGTCGAGTTGCTGTCCGACAAGGTATCGTATTTGGCCGCGCGTGGCCTGCCGATGCGCTTCATCAACGCCCATGGCTCGGCCGCAGAACTGCTCAACGCGGTGATTGATGCGGCACCTCAGGCGGATGTGGTGTTGCTGCACGCGAGTGCGACCGAGCTGTGCCGGGTCGTGGCTCGGCGCGAAGTGCGGCCCGTGCTGCTGGCCGACGACCGACCGCTCAGCGTGACGCATGCCTATGCCGGCATGAAGCTGCTGGTGCAGCGCGCGGGGTTGATGGTGCACAGTCTGCTGTTGGGCGCCGACGCGAACTCGCCGCGTGTCGAGCGCATTGCCCAGCAAATGACAGGTTGCGCCGATGGATTTCTGGGCGCTGTGCTGCGCGATTGGGCCAGCATCGACCCGCTGGCCTCGTCGGCTGAACCGCCCTCGGCCGCCTTGCGGCATTTGGCCCGAGAATTGCTCATGGCGGCGCCACCTGGCGTGGTGATGGAAAGGCCTGCGAACGCCGTGCCTTTGCGTGGATTTGCTCGCCCGCCGTGGCAAGATGCTGCCTTAGCCGCAATTTGAGACCTTGGAGCTGAGCATGTATACCGCCAAGGGCCAACTCGATCTCAACTCGATGATCAAGCAATACAGCCCGCTGGTGCGGCGTCTGGCACATCAAATGATTGCCAAACTGCCGGCCAATGTGGAGATCAACGACTTGATGCAAGTGGGCTTGATTGGACTCACAGACGCCTTGTCGCGTTTCGATGCGACCCAGGGCGTGCAGTTTGAAACTTTCGCCACGCAACGCATTCGTGGCGCGATGCTCGACGAGTTGCGCGGTGGCGACTGGATGAGCCGCGGCACGCGCCGCCAGCAACGCTCGATCGAAACGGCGCTGCACAAGCTCGAACAAACGCTCGGACGCGCACCGCAAGAATCTGAAATTGCCAAGGAAATGGGCCTGAGCCTGGTCGACTACCAGGAATTGCTGGGCAAGGTGCGAGGCACCCAACTCGTCTGTCTGGAAGACATGTCGGGCGACGAGGGCGACGAAGATTTCCTGGATCGCCACGTCGCCAGCGAAGACCAGAATCCGCTGGCGCTGTTGGAAGATCAGCGCATGCGCCAGGCCTTGGTGGACTCCATCAAGAACTTGCCTGAGCGCGAGCAGTACGTGATGAGCATGTACTACGAGCACGACATGAATCTGAAGGAGATTGCTGTCGTACTCAAGGTCACCGAGTCGCGCGTCTGCCAGTTGCACAGCCAGTCGATTGCGAGGTTGCGCGCCAAGCTGCGCGAGTGGTAGACCACAGCTCGCGGGCCAGCGGGGCCTTGTCCCATCACATCCGAGGAATCCTCATGCTGCTGTTCGTGACCGCGCTGAAGTTGCTTGCGGAGATCGCGTTGATGGCCTTGCTGGGACGCTGGATACTCGGGCTGTTGGCGGGCGCCAAACGCGAACACAACGTTTTCTACAAGCTGTTTGACGTGATCACCTCGCCCTTTTTCAAGTTGACGCGCCGTCTCGTGCCGCGCCGGGTTGATGACAGGTATCTGCCCGTGGCGGCCTTTTTCCTGCTGAGCGTGTTGTGGATCTTCTTTACGGCCGTCAAGATCAAGCTGTGTCTGCAATCCGGAATCAACACATGCCGCTGATTGACAGACAAAACCGGTACTGGCGCAAGAACCTGAAGGTCACGGGCATTTTGCTGACCCTCTGGTTCGTCGTGACCTTTGTGATGGTCTACTTTGCTGCCGAACTGAACTTCACGTTTTTCGGCTGGCCGTTCAGCTTCTGGGTCGCGGGACAGGGCGCGCTGGTCGTCTACCTGGTGATCATCGGCTTCTATGCGCACTACATGAAGCGGTTGGATCGAGAATTTCGCGTCGACGAGGACGATCAGCAATGACAGGGACGGCGCCCTGATCTCTAGGCCAAACAGGTTCGATTCTTGCCCGTGCGCTTGGCCTCGTACAAAGCCATGTCCGAGCGATTCAGCGCCTGGTCGAGCTTCTCGCCCGGCCGGTACAAGGTGACGCCAGCCGAGAAGGTCACGAACACCGACTCGCCCTCGTGCATGAACAGGCCCGCGGTAAGAGAGCGCTGCAGGCGCGATAACACCTGCTGTGCCTCGGTCAGCGGCGTGTTGGGCAGCATCACGACGAACTCTTCGCCGCCATAGCGAGCCACCATGTCGCCTGGACGCAGCGACTGCAGCACTTTGTCGGCCAGTGCCTTCAGGGCGACGTCGCCGACGGTGTGTCCCATCGAGTCGTTGAGCTTCTTGAAGTTGTCGACGTCAAGCAGCGCCAACGCCAGCGGACTCTCCTGGCCAGAGCCTTCCCGGTCGAGCTTGGCCTGTTCGACCTCGAAGGCGGCGACCAAGCCGCGCCGATTCGCGATCTGGGTGAGCTGGTCGGTGGAGACCTCGCTCGACAAGCGACGCAACTCGCCCTCCAACTGATCGACGCGCTGCGACAGCTCGGTGGCGCGCGAGTGCTCGCTCTGCAAGCGTTCCTGAGCCTGGTGTACCAATCCTTGCACGCTGCGGCTCTCTTCGACAATTTCGCGCACGGCGCCGGTCAGGCTTTCCAGCGAGTCGGCTTTCTCGACGATCTCGGCGTAGCGGCCCATGCTGCTGCTGAAGCGGTCCGTGTGTTGGCCGAGTTCGCCCAGTTCGTGCAGCATGCGCTGAATCAGGGACTTGAGTGCATCGCGCGCCTTGGTTCTGTCGTCGCGCAGCGATTGCTGGTGCTGGCGCGTGCTGGCCAACAGTTCAGACACCGAGCGCACGCCGCGCGCATTCAGTCCTTGCTCGAGCGTATTGCGCATGGCTGCCGCCTGACCCTCGGCCCAGCTGTCGTCCTCGGCCAGTTCGGTCAGGCTGGCGGTGAGCTCGGTGCACAGGCTGCCCAATTGACCGAACAAGTGATGCCTGTGCTCCAACAGCAGCTTGGCGCGGTCGCACAGCGCCTGCGCCTCTTGCATGCGCGCAGCGCTGGCGCCTTCTTGCAGCAAGCGGCGGTGCATGTCGGAGATCTCTTGCGACAACTCGGCGGCACTCGTGTCGTCGTCGCTGGGCAGGGCGACTTGCAGGACGGCGTGCAGGCTGGTGCTGATTTCTGGCCAATGCTGGGCCGCAGCGATGCCGGCGCTGGGCGGCGCGCTTGCTCTGTCCACCGACGGGGGCGGCAGGCGACTCTTCAGCGCTTGGGCGTCGTCACTTGCATCGGCTTCGGTCTTGGGCTCCTCCAAGGCGTCCAGATCACCCACATTGGTATCGCTGCTGGCGTCTTCGCCCCAACTGTTTACCAGTTGTTTGAGCCGCTGCAGCATGCGCTGCACGTCGCTCGAGCTGCCATCGAGCACGCGCTGCAGGCTGTCTTTCTTGCGTGCCGTCGTCCATTGGCGGCTCCCGCCCTGCAAACCGCGCACCAAGCGCTCGATCAAATCGGCCAGGGCCCTGGCCTGGGGGCCCGGGCCGTCGGCTTCGAGAGCGATATCCAGGGTCTGCTTGGCCTTGTCCCATTCACCTGTGCGCAGGGCCAGCGACAGTTCCTTGCGTTTGCCGACATCGGTGATGCCCAGCGCCAGCAGCTTGTCCACCAGCGCCTGTGCGCCAGCGGGGATCGACGGCGCGAGGTCGTCGGGTTGGCTCCCGCCTTGCTCTTCGGCATAGGCACGCGCGTAGTTTTCCGGCGTGGGCTCCAGCTTGCCCTGTGCCAGGCGACGTAGCGCAGCCTTGGCAAGCTGCGCGGGGGGAGGGGAACGGTGCTCGTCCATGGTTGTCTCGGAGAGGGCTGACTGGAGCTTAGCGCAGACCGCTCGCAGGTGGTGCGTAGACCCTCGGATCGACACCGTCATCGGCGCTGGATTCGGCAATCCGGGGTGTCTTGCGCGGCAGCTTGGCCTGGCTGAGCCAGCGCTCCAATTCATGCGCAGGCAGCGCCTTGCTGAACAAGAACCCCTGCATCACGCTGCAGCCCAAACGGTGCAACGCATCGAGCTGTCGCGGTGTTTCGACACCTTCGGCGATCACGCGCAGGCTCAAAGATCGGGCCAGGGCAATGATGGCGGTGACCACGGCCGAGCTTTGCGACGTGATTCCCAGATCGCGTACGAAGCTGCGGTCGATCTTGAGCTCGCTGATCGGCAAGGTCGTCAGATAAGCCAGAGAGGAGTAACCGGTGCCGAAGTCGTCGATCGATATCTGAACCCCGATCTCGTTCAGACGGTGCAGCGAGGGAATCACGTTCTGCAGGTCTTTCATCAGTCCTGTTTCGGTGATCTCGAGCTGGATGGCGCTGTGCGGTACGCCGTGGCTGCTGACGCATTGATGGAGGTACTCGACCAGATCCGAGCGCTCGAACAAGCGACTCGGCAAGTTGACGGCGATGCTGTCGCTGAAGCCGAAGTTGTTCTGCCAGATCTTGGCTTGGCGAGCCGATTCGCGCAGCGCCCACTCTGACAGCGGCACGATCAGCCCGGATTCTTCGGCGAGCGGAATGAAGTCGCCCGGTGGCAGCAGCGTGGCGCCACGCTGCCAGCGCATCAGGGCTTCCACGCCGACCATGCGGCCGGTTCGAACGTCTACTTTGGGCTGGTAGTGAAGCACCAGCTCGTTGCGTTCAATCGCCTTGTGCAGACCGCTCTCGAGTTCCAGTTTCTGGCGGCCGTGGCCTATCAGGAGCGGGCTGTAAAGCACCGAGGCGTTGCGGCCCTGAGACTTGCCGGCATACATGGCAACGTCGGCATTGCGCAGCAAGTCGGCCATGTTCCGACCATCGCGCGGGTAGATCGCGATGCCGACGCTGGCGGTGACAAAGCATTCCTGACCGGCGACAAAGAATGGTTCGCGCAGCACTTCCAGCACACGGTCTGCGACACGCTCGGCCTCGTGCTCGCCAATCACCTCGGGCAGCAGCGCGACGAACTCGTCGCCTCCCAGGCGGCCCATCGCCTCGAGCGCACGGTGCGAGCGGCTGCCCGCGGACTCGAGCAAACCCTCCAATACCGTATCCGAGTGACGCACGCAGCTGCGCAGCCGCCGTGCCACTTCGACCAGCAGTTCGTCGCCGGCACTGTGGCCCAGCGTGTCGTTGATGATCTTGAAGCGGTCCAGATCGATCAGCATCAGACCAAGTTCATGACCCATGCGATCCGCCTGTTCGATGGCGCGCTCGGTGCGCCAGATCAACTGGCGGCGATTGGGCAGGCCTGTGAGTGCATCGAAGTTGGCGAGTTGGCGGATCTTGTCTTCGGCGACGCGTCTGTCGGTCACGTCTTGCACGATGCCGGTGTAGCCACTCGCGTTGCCTTGTTCGTTGAACTCGGGCTCGGCCTCGATGTGGATGACGCGCGCGCGCCCGTCCAGCAGCGTCACGGCCAGGTCGGTGACCAGCACCGAGTTGTGCACGATCACGTCACGCAGCAAACGCAGGAACCGCCGGCGATCATCACGTGAAACCAGCCGCATCAGGCTGAAGAAATCCAGGGAAACGCCGGCACCGTAGCCAAACACGCGCACCGCCTCTTCGGCCATGTGGAAACCCGCTGCCTTGCTGCGACGCCACTCGAAACTGCCCATCCGGGCCAGATCCTGGGCACGCGCCAGCCGCGCCTTGCTGAGCTCAAGCTCAATGCGTGTGCGTGACGACCGCAGCAGATGGCGCAGTCGCCCCGCCAGCAAGCTCCAGTGGTTGGACTTGACAAAGAAGTCGGTGGCACCGACTTGATAGGCGCGGTTGATGGAAGCTTCGTCGTGCAGGCCGGTCAGCATCAACACCGGGGTGGATTCCAATCCTGGCATGGTGCGAAGACGCATGCAGGTCTCAAATCCGTCGGGCTCGGGCATCAGCGCATCGAGCACGATCACGTCGGGCAACCACGCGCTGAGGGTCGCCAGGGCCTCGCTTCCGCTGGCAAGCTCGGTGACGTGAAAGCCACGCTCGCGCAAGGCGATCGCAGTCAGCAGCAGAGTGACCTCGTCGTCGTCAACGAGCAGCACGCGGGGGTGTTCCTTGCCCTGGTCGTCGAAATTGCGTCGTTCAGTCATCGAGATTTGGACTCCGCCAAAATCAGGTTCAGTGCCACGCGGACCTGTTCCACGTCTGATTGCATTCCGTCCAGCAATGGGGTCAAGCCCTCGGCCCGACCCTGGAATGCCAGCTGTTCTATTTCAGCACATCGATGTGACAAGCTGAGTCCTCCGATGCTCGCCGACGACGACTTCAATGTGTGTGCAACGCGACGTATTGCCGCAAAGTCCGGTGCGGTGTCTGTGGCGGCCTGCAACTCAGGCATCAGGCGCTCAACCGAGCTCAGGAATGCCGCAGCGACACGCTCCAACAAGCGGTTCTTCCCGGTGGGGTCAAGCTCTCGCAGCCGTCCCAATGCCCCGGCGTCCAAGGCACCGGTTGTGGAGGGTGTTGAATGGGTAAAGGTCATGGAGGTTCAGTGCAAAAAAAATGGCAACAATCGGGATCCGTGCGATTCGGCGTTGCCTTGCACACGAACGATTGATGAGTCAAACCCGCACTCGCCAATATTGTGCATTTCGCTCAGTTTCGTCTCTGATTGTCGTCCAAAACTCGATTCCATCTGGTCAAGCCCATTTGCGACGACGCAATATCGCACAAGCGATGGGACTGGCCGCACACGCCTTTCGTCTTATCCGCAGCTTGAAAATCCTCGACGTCCTTACAATGCCTCGCATGGATCGTGCGAGTGAACGGCGTGATGGCGGTGGGCGCCGCCCCTGGTGGGGCGTGGGGCTGGCGTTGACGCTATGCGCCGCCGTGCTGCTGGTTTATCTGCTCAGCATAGACCGCGCCGAGCCGAACGCGGTATCCGCGCATGCCGCGTCCGGTCTGGATCTGAGGACTTTGCTGCCGCTGAGCCTGGCGCTGGCCGGTTTGGCCTTGCTGGCCTGCGTCGCACTGGGTTGGCAGCTCGGTGTGCGCATGGCGCGCCAGCGCATGTTGGAGCCGTTGCGCGAGGCCCGAAACCAGGCGCAAGGCCTGTCCCAGTTGCTTGAAGCCTGGCAGTGGCAGACCGATGCACAGCACCACCTGGTGCGTTGGCAGGCGCCGCTCGGCGCACCTGCATCGAGTTGGATCGGCGCGGCAGCGACGCAAACATTGTGGGAGCGCTTTGTTCTGCAAGGGCCAGGTCTTGACCCGGAATCGGGAGCAGCTGCGCGCTTGCAGGTGCGGCTGGACGAGCGCGCACCCTTGCGTGACGTGTTGGTGCGGGCTGAACTTGATGAGAGTCCGGCGGCGCAGTTCTCTGGCAGCTGGCGCTTGCGCGGCGTGCCGTGCTTTGACGCGGCTGGGCATTTCAGTGGCTACCTGGGCACGGCGCATCCGGTCAACCCCCTCCTGGTGGACCGTGCATCCGACGCTGAACCGACCGCCGGAACCACCGCGCAGTGGATGCAGGCGCTGCCCGGCCCGTCGCTGTTGTTGCTCGAGCACAAGACGGGTGCGCTGGAACTGTTGAACTTGAATGCCGCTGCCGCGACCTTGCTGGGTCGCACTGCAGCCGAATTGCTGGCTCTGAATTGGAGTCGGTGCCGCGAACTCTTGCCGACACAAGTGCGTGACGCGCTTGCCGAGCTCAAGGATGGCGAACCCGCAGCGTGCGGCGCGTGGGTCTTGAGTCGCGCCACGCTGGCGAAAGGTGTGGAGGGCAGGCAGGTGCTGCTGTCACTGTGGCCGCAAGCCGCGGCTGCAGCAGCGGTGGCGCCGGTGGAACACAAGGGTGTCGAGTCGACACAGTTCAGCGATCACGAGTCGTTCAGCTATACGGTCTCGCACGACTTGCGCGCGCCGATCCGCGTGGTGGACGGTTTTGCCCGCATCCTGAAAGAAGACTACGGTCGACAGCTCGATCGTATCGGCAACGATCATCTTGATCGGGTGCTGGGCGCGGCGGCGCGCATGAACAATATGATCGACGCCTTGCTCTCGTTGGCACAGTTGTCCGCGCAGCCGCTGACGCGTCAACCGGTCAACCTGAGTCAGCTGGCACGCTTCATCTTCGACGACTTGCAGCGCAACGCGCCGGAGCGTCAGGTCGACGTGCATGTGATGACCGACATGCAAGTACAGGGGGATCCGACGTTGCTGCGTGTGACGCTGGAAAACCTGCTGGGCAATGCCTGGAAGTACAGCGCCAAGTGCGAGCGGGCGCAAATACGCTTCGAATACGGCGTGCACGCGGGCCGCGAGGCCTATCTGGTGCGCGACAACGGCGCGGGGTTCGATATGCGTTTCGCCGATCGATTGTTCGGCATTTTTCAACGCCTGCACAGCGCCACCGATTTTCAGGGCACGGGCGTGGGCCTGGCCTCGGTGCGGCGCATCATCAGGCGCCACGGTGGCGACATCTGGGCCGAATCAGAGCCTGGCCAGGGAGCGAGTTTCTATTTCACGCTGCCAAGCTGATCAGCGCGGGGCGCCGGGAAGCGCCAGCAACTCCACCGCTTCGACCAGGCGCAACGCCTGCTGTTCAAGCGAGCGCGATTCGTCATCGCTCAAGCGCTGCAGCCGCGCCAACGCGTCGCCGCGCGACAGCGAGTAGCGGTGCATCAACACCCCCACCGCGATCGACACCACCTGCAAGGACGGATCGCCGAGCTGCGACGCTGGTGCGAAGACCGGCGCCGGGCCGGTGCGCGGCCCGCGACCACGCAGATTGGCGATAGCGGTATCGACGGCGGGCACGATTTGATTGATGTCCAGCGGCTTCACGAGGTAGGCCACTGCACCCAAGGCCTTGACCTGGGTTTCGGTGTCGGCATCGGCAAACGCGGACAGAAACATGAACGGGATTTGCAAGTGCTCGCGCAAGTAGGCTGCCACGTCAAAGCCGCTCAGCCCCTCCATGCGGATGTCCAGCAAGGCCAGTTCGGGCCGATGCTCACGCGCCAGCAAAATCGCGTCGTCGCCATTGTCGGCGTCGATCACCTCATAGCCTGCCTGCGTCAAGCCGTGGGTCAGCGTCGCCAGCACCAGGCGGTCATCATCGACGACAAGAATCTTTCCTTTGTTGCTCACGTGTTTCCCCAGCACCTGGCTTGATTGTCACTCAATCCGGCGTGTCGCCGGATTCGGCTTCCAGCAGCGTGACGCCGGGCGGATTCAGAACGACGCTGCACACGACGTCGGCGCCCTCTTGGACGATGTCGAACTGGGCGCTGCGTCGCGGCAGCAGCGAGCGCACCAAACCGAGGCCGGACACGCCACCGCGGATCTGCGCCAGGCTGAAAGCGTCGGGCAAACGGCCCGGGTTGGCGATACGCACCACCACCTGATCGTCGTCGCACACAAGATGGCAGGCAATTTGTCCCGCACCACTGTGTTTGATGGCATTCGTCAGCAACTCGTTGAGCGAGAGTGCGATCGGGATGGCCTCGGCCTCGGGTAGGCTCCAGCGCAGCGCGCTCTGGCCTGCCACGGTGAAGCTGATGTCTCGACCGAACATGCGCTGCACCGATGTCGTGATGGCCTCCACCACATTGCGTATGCGCAAGGGGCCGGAGGCGCCCACCTGCAGCCCGTAGACCTGGGCGATGGCCTGTACCTGGCCGATGGCTTCGTTGATGACGGCACCCACTTCGGGGCGGCGCTGCGCGATCTGTTGCAGCAAGCCTGCCACGCCCTGCAAATTGTTCTTGATGCGGTGATGTACTTCCTTGACCAGCAGCTCGCGCTGCGAAATGGCGGCTTGCAGGCGCGCCTCTTCGGCGGCGCGTTGTTCGGTCACGTCGCTGGCGACCAGCAGCAATTGATCGGGTGAGGCATTGTCAGTGCCGTCAGACGCATCGGTCAGAGGTGAATAGCGTGCATCCCAGACCCGCGTCTGGCCGTTCACGCTGAGCCTGTACTCGCGTTGGGTGACTTCGGCAACGTTCAGCGCGGCATGCATGTCGAGCGCGATCTGGCGGCCCGATTCGCCGTCAAACATCTGCTCCGGGGTGAGGCCCAGCACCTCGTCGGCCGGACGCCCTGCGAGTTCGGCGGTGACCTGATTCAGGCGTTCGACGCGCAATGTCCTGGCGTCATGCAGACTGATGGCCAGCGGGGCGGTTTCGATGATGCGTTGCAGCGATGCCTGCGCCTTCAGGGTGAGCGCCTCGGCCTGGCGACGGCGCTCGATGTCGAGCAGCGCATAGGTGAGTTGGCGGCCGCTGGCGTCGATTCCGGTCACCACGGCATTGCCCACCACCCAGAATTCGCGCCCATCGAGGCCCCTGAGTCGGCATTCAAAGGTCTCGGTCTCGCCCTCGGTCAAATCATCGAGATAGCGGGCTTGGCGCAGCGGGTGGTCGGGCTCGGATGTGGCCACGATGCTGATCGGATGACCGACGAAGCCCGCCAGGTCACCGCCAAACATGCGGCGCGCCGAACGATTCATCCACTCGATGCCGCCGCGACCCACGGTGACGATGCCCACCAGCACCGAGTCGAGTATGGCGCGCGTGCGTTCGGTCTGCAGCAGCAGCGCCTGCTGGGCGCGCCAGCGTTCGTCCACGCTCACGTAGGAGGCGATCACGCCGCTGCTCAGATCGCCCTCATGCATCAAGCGCTTGTTGACTTGCACCCAGAAACTGCTGCCGTCGCGACGCTTGAGTCGACGCTCGCCGCTCCACCGGCCATGGCGCAGCAGCGCCGCCTCGATGTCGCGTTGCTCACGCTGATAGTCCTCGGCGTTTTCATACAGTTGGCCATGCTCGAGTCCTATCAACTCATTGATGCGGTAGCCACTGAGCTGGCCCAATGCGCTGTTGGCGCGTTCGATGCGGTCCTGACGCAGGATCGCAATGCCCACGTCGGACAGGCTGAACATCAGCTCGCGGTCATGCGCCAAGGACTCCAGCTCGGTCTGTTGCGCCTTGAGCCGGCTGATGTCGGTGAGCACCGCGATGGCCTCGTTGTGCTCCTGCGATATCGCGCCCGAATCGAGCACGCGTCGCAGCGACAATGACAGCCAACAGGGGTTCGTATTGGAGTGCTCCTCGGTCTTCTGGATGAACTCGATTTCGAAACTTGATCCGGCATCCAGCGTTCTCAGGGCATTTTCAATCTGCGGCACGAGCTCGGGTTGGGCGCCGAACAGCAGGCTCACCGGCGTGCCTACCGCGGTGTGCGCCGGCAGGCTCAAACTGAGCATTTGCTCGAAGCGGCGGTTGCAGCGCACCAGACTCTGGCCGCGCAAATAGACAATGCCGACGCTGGTGCTGTCGATGATGGTGGTCAGCTCGTGCAGCAGCTGGGCGCTGCGCGTCTGGGCTTGTTGCTGCGCGGTGACGTCCAGCGTGACGACCGAGGTGGTGCGTTGGCCAGAAGCCAGGCGGCCGGGTTCGACACGCGTGAGCAGCCAGCGCAGACCGAGCTCGGGGTGGCGCACCGCATAGCGCACCTCCACCTTGTGGCCTCGCTTGAGGGCTTGCTGCAAACGCTCGAATTCTGGCAATGACGCGGCGTCGACCATGTCGCGCCCTACGCCCTGCAAGGCGGCAAGGCTGCTGGGCGCGGCGTTGGCTTTGCTGCTGCGTGGCCTCGACCAGCCGGCGTCCTGCTGAAAGGTGGCCAGGCCCACGCCGGCGGCGTCCATCAGGGCGTCAAGCTGCTGGTGCGCCAGGTCGCGTTCCTCTTCAAGGCTGCGGTCCTCTATCACCGCCATGTAGCGGCGCGCGCCGGCCTGGCCGACATGACAGCGGACCAGGGAACGCAGCCAGCGCGTGCGTCCCTGCGGATCGAGCAGCGTGCAGCGGGTTTCGATCGGACGCCCGCCGGGGAGCACATCGGCGCGCAGCCGTCCGTCTTGCCATCCCAGCAATTGCTGCAGCGCAGGTGAAGCCTCGTCCAGCGTGGCCGGTAGTTCAAGCGAGAGCGCTGCAAAATGGGCGTTGGTGCGGATCAATAATCCGGATGCGTCGAACATGGCCATGCCCATGGGGCTCAGGTCCAACCACTGTTTGACCTCATCAACTGCAGGCTCGCCCGCCACGACGGCTGCCTGCGCTGCGCCGAGTGCGCTGCGCGGGACGGACGCATCCAAAGGCCGCACCTGCAACATCCAGCGCGCATCTTCGAGTTGACCGGCCCGCAGTCGCACCAAGGTGAGTGCGCCCACGCGCCCATCAGGCAAGGCCAATTCAGGCGCAGGCGGCGGCTGACGCTTGGTGTTGAGCGCGGCGCATGCCTTGCTCAACCACGCATCCAGGCTGGCGTTTTCGGTGGTACGGAGTTGCTCGCTACCGCCGGGAACAAGCGCCAGGATGTGCTGGGCTGCGGGGTTGGATTCGCAGATCTGCAAGCGCCGATCCAACAGCATGACGGGATCGCTGAGCGCCGCCAGAATGCCACGCAATGCGGCCGTGTCCTGGGGGAGCAGGGAAAGCTGTGAGCTCATGCTCAAACCGGCGCCGCATCCGCACTGCGTGGCAGCGCAACGCGCCTGCACCAGGCACGATCAGTCCTCAGGATTGATCGTGTCCGCGGGCAAGCCGATTCGCGGTTTCTCTGGTGGCAAGGCATCAGGCAGACGTAGCGTTAACAGGGCCTAATCCAGTTGACGGGCTTTGTCCAAAGCGCGCAAGACAGCCTGATTGATTTCCTTGGGCTCGAGCATCAGTTGCTCGGCCGCGGCGCGGAAGTCGAACAAGGATTCGGCCTCGATCGCGTGCGCCAGTTCCAGGTAGGGTTGGTAGGGGCCGGTCTTGTGCACCAAGGCCTGGCTGACACGCTCAGGCACGGGCACGTTTTTCAGCAGATGGTCGAAGGGCTGATGCAGCATGCGATCGAGCAGCGAGAACATGCCGCAGATGAACATCTCGTCGCGCACTTCGGCCTCGGCGCCCGGCCCTGCGAGTTCTTCCATGAACAAGCCACGGCGCACGGCGGCGAACATGACCGATCGCATATTGGTGTCTTTGCTTGCGGTCGTCAGCAACAGGGCCAGCCAGCGCTTCAGACGCACATAGCCCAGCAGCATGATGGCGTGACGGAACGAGCTGACTTCCATCGTAAAACCAAAGGCCGCCGAGTTCAGGTAGCGCATCAGCTTGAACGCCAGAGACGGGTCACGCCGCAGCGTGGCTTCAAGCTTTTCGATCGGATCGGCCTGGTCGACGCGCGCTATCAATTCCATGATGACCTGCAGATCGGCCTGCATTTCGGGCCTGGCGCTCTCCGCCGTGGGGCTGTCGTCCATCGGCCAACCCAGTACGGCGACGGCACCGCGCTGAAAGCTCGATACCATGTCGGCGAGCGTGTGCACACCCGACTGCACGAGCTGAATGCCGCGTATCGCGCCAGGTGCAGCAGTCGCGTCGCCCAGGTAGCGGTCGTCGTCAAGATCAATGATGGAATACTTGAAGCACGAGAGGACCTCGGGCGGCAGATCGGTCAGCGGACGACCCTTGATCAGCAAGGTATTGCCATTCGCCTTCAAGGCCAGCAGGGCCTGACTGTGCGCCGGATTGCAGGCCATGAAGGCGGGTACCTCAAGCATGAGATTGGCGCTGGGTTTGGCCTCCATCACGTCCTGCAACAGGGTTTCGCTGTGCACGGCCAGCGAGACCAGTCCGGCATCGGCGGGCCAGGCCTCACCGACCGCTGCCAGCAGCGTCGCTGCATCGACGGCGACGTCGGGTCGGATCGGGAACACCGTCAAACGCGTGGCCATCACCGTGCGCTTGGCGTCAATCATGGGCGAATATCCCAGGGCGACCTGATCGAGTTGGGGGTGTGTGCTGCTCATGGGGATGCTTTTGAATGCTGTCTCAATGCTGCGATTAGAACGCAAGCCCACCCGATTGGCGGCGACTTATGCAAAGCATCCCTGCTCATTTACCCGTTCAGGTACTGAAACAGCGTCAGCCGCTGCACCATCGAATAGGCTTTGAGGGCGACGTCGTAGCCAGTTTGCTGGTTCTGGAAGGCCGAAATTCCCTTCACCATATCGAGATCCGTCGAATCGGACTGCTCAGTCTGACTGTACAGTTTTTGCGAGGCAAAACGCGATTCGGTGCCGTCCAGAGAGTTCATCGCGTCACCGATCTCACTGCGTACCGACGTCATGCGGCCCAGCGCAGCGTCAAAGTCACGCAGGCCGAAGGTGGTGGTTTGCGCCACCTGGTACGGTGTGCGGTTCGGCGTCAGTAAATCGGAGATGGTGCGGTCCAGCGCGCTGAAGATCGACTGGGTATTGGTCGACGGGACGATTTTGAAAGTGTCACCATTGGCCGGCGCGCCGCTTATTGCGACAGACATGCCATCGATCTGGATCGCTTGGCCGGACACGAAGGGGCCCGCCACGGCGGTGGCCACGCCGTTCTTCAGCACCGTGTAGGCACTGGTCGGGCCGACCCCGGTGAACTGAACGCTGTAGACCGTGCCGGGTACGAGCGCCAACTGGCTGGGATCGGTGACGCTGCCCACATCGATCCAGGCTGTCGTGCTCGAGGCCGCACCGGTGACAAGATTGGGCCCCAGCTTGGTTTCAAATATGCCGTTGCCG
>Ga0315270_10000119_pt1 | contig 44038 bp, 54 predicted proteins | sample C1_bottom_MG_FD_204932 | JGI IMG/M metagenome (GOLD analysis project Ga0315270, IMG submission 204932) | Sediment microbial communities from Yellowstone Lake, YNP, Wyoming, USA - C1_bottom | ecosystem: Environmental > Aquatic > Freshwater > Lake > Sediment | place: USA: Wyoming | collected... | reverse complement strand
TTGAACTTCGGTGTCGGCACTTCAATACTTTCAGTTAACTGAACTCAGGTTTTTACACCTTTATCCAGCCACCTAGGCATCAAGCACCCACACCTATCGGCTGTTTGAATTTTTAAAGAACAGGTCGCTGTCTCAATCGCGAAGCCGGCATTTTACAGATATAAAACACTGGGTCAAGACTTTTTCATCAGCATTTCACAATGTTCGTATTTACCCTTTAAAACAAGGGTGGCGATGCGCGGCTAAAGAATGGTGATGCGCGCAAATTTGCGCTTACCGACTTGCAACACCACCGTGACGCCCGACATCAACATCAACAACTTGTCGCTAATTTTTTCGCTGTTGAGTTTGACGCCACCCTGATCAATCATTCGCGTAGCTTCGGAGGTGCTCGGTGTGAGTCCTGCTTGCTTCAATACTTGGACGATCGATAGACCCGTCGTGCCTGCTATTAGACTCACCTCGGGCATGTCGTCCGGCATTGCCCCTTGCTTGAAGCGCGCCTCGAAATCGGACAACGCGGACACCGCTGCCGCCTGATCATGGAAGCGCGCCACGATCTCCTGCGCGAACTGGACTTTGATATCGCGCGGGTTGCGACCGCCAGCCACGTCTTGCTTCCACTTTTCCACGGTCGCCAGCGATTCGAACGATAACAACTCTATATAGCGCCACATTAAATCGTCCGACACCGACATCAGCTTGCCGAACATCTCATTCGGCGCTTCGTGGATGCCGATATAGTTGCCGAGCGACTTGGACATTTTCTGCACGCCGTCCAGGCCCTCCAAGATCGGCATGGTCAAGACAACCTGCGGCGCCTGGCCATAATGTTTTTGCAGCTCGCGCCCGACCAATAGGTTGAATTTCTGGTCGGTGCCGCCTAATTCAATATCGGCTTTCATCGCCACAGAATCGTAGCCTTGGATTAAAGGATAGAGAAATTCATGAATCGCAATCGGCTGCCCACTGTTATAGCGCTTATGAAAATCATCACGTTCCAACATGCGCGCCACCGTGTGTTTGGCGGCCAGCGCGACTAAATCAGAGGCGCGCATTTCGCCCATCCAACTGGAATTGAACATCACCAGCGTTTTCTCCGGATGCAATATTTTGTAGATTTGGCTCTCATAACTACGCGCATTCTCGATCACTTGATCCCGCGTCAATGGCGGCCGGGTGACGCTTTTCCCCGTAGGATCGCCGATCATGCCGGTGAAATCGCCGATCAGGAACATCGCCTCATGCCCCAAATCCTGGAGTTGACGCATCTTATTCAGCAAAACGGTATGACCAAGATGCAAATCAGGCGCGGTCGGATCAAAACCAGCTTTAACCCGCAGCGGGCGACCGCTCATCAGCTTTTGCTTTAGCTCTTCTTCTAAGAGTAATTCGTGGCAACCACGCTTGATTATCTGGAGCGCTTCATCAACAGAAGTCATTTAATTCTTTATATGGTTAGTGGTCAGGGACGGGTGGAGGAATATTAGATATTCGTTAAATTCTTGCACTAAGATCATGACAGCAATGTATTTTGCTGACCTCATAATCTCTGTTATCCTCACGGCTCTTATAAAAGAACATATCGCCATGCAAGATAATAAAACGGTAATTCTAGCTCAAAAACAAGACACCGAAACCAGAAACGTAGCGTTGCGTTGGCTGATTGCGTTATCCACACTACCGCTGTTGGGCATGGCCGTTGCCTTTGGTATTGCGCCCGCAACCGAGCCGCAACCAGTTGAACTTAAAACCGTAATTGAAGGGCTTGCGCTGCCGCAGGCCACAGCATTAAACACCGGCGATGATACTTATTGGCGTGAAGTTCGCATTCAGCGTGGCGACACTATCGGTAGCCTACTCAACCGCTTGCAGATTGAAGATGCCGCCGCCGTTAATTTCTTGAGAAGCGCAAAAGACGCCAAGACACTGTATCAATTAGTGCCGGGCCGCAGCGTGCGTGCCAAGACGAGCGAAAATGGTGAGCTAATTGCCCTGCGCTACATCGCCTCCGACCACACCCAACTCACTGTTGATCGGGACGGCACAACGTTCAAAGCCAGCGAGCAAACCGCACCGATCGAAACACGCATCGTCATGAAGTCCGGTCAGATCCGTAGCTCCTTGTTCGGCGCTACCGACGCCGCCGGCGTGCCGGATGCCATCTCCACACAAATGGCTGAAGTATTTTCTTCAGATATCGATTTTCACCAGGACATCCGCAAAGGCGATCGATTCGCGGTCGTGTACGAGATGTTGTACAGCAATGGCGAACCAATCAAGGCCGGTCGCGTGCTGGCAACGCAATTCGTGAACCAGGGCAAAGCTTACTACGCCATGTACTTCAAGGATCGCGAAGGCCACGATGGCTATTACACACCTGATGGCAACAACTTACGCAAGGCGTTCCTGCGCTCGCCTTTAGAGTTCTCCCGTATTACTTCTGGCTTTTCCAACGCACGCTTCCACCCAATACTGCAAACCTGGCGCGCGCACAAGGGCGTTGACTACGGCGCACCCACTGGCACACGTGTTCGCGCCACCGCAGATGGCACCATCGCGCTCGCCGGCAAACAAAGCGGTTACGGCAACATCGTGGTGATTCAGCACAAAGGCAGTTTCAGCACTGCCTATGGTCATCTTTCTGCCTTTGCCAAGGGCATGCATAAAGGTGCGCGCGTCAACCAAGGCGACGTCATCGGTTATGTCGGCGCGACCGGCATGGCGACCGGCCCGCACCTGCACTATGAATTCCGCGTGGCCGGCGTACAGCGTAATCCGCTGACCGTGCCTATGCCGCAATCCTTCCCGATCGCAGCGCAATATAAGAGTGACTTCCTCGCCTCCGCCCGGCCGCTGAGCGCCCAACTAGAAATATTGCGCAGCCTGAATCTCGCCAGCGTCGAGTAATTCACACCGCCTGACGTGCACTCGGCGTGTTCCGCCGTATATTTAGACGGGCTACCCCATGACGCACGAGACCTCCCAGCACTATATCGGCATCATGTCCGGCACCAGTTTGGATGGTGTCGATGCAGTACTTGCCGATTTCAGCAAACTTAAACCAGTACTGCTCGCACACCAGCATCTCGACTTCGATCCAAAACTACGCGCAGAATTATTGGCGCTCAATCGCTGCATTGACAACGAATTGGAACGCGCCGCGCTGGCGGCAAATCAATTGGTGCAACGCTACGCCCAGGCAGTCCAGGCCTTGCTGGTGCAAAGCGGGAAACCCGCTACAGAAATCGCCGCCATTGGGTGCCATGGCCAAACCGTGCGTCATCGTCCCGAACTCGGTTTTACCTTGCAGCTGAACAATGCCGCCTTATTGGCCGAATTAAGTGGCGTCGCCGTCGTTGCCGATTTTCGAAGTCGCGATATCGCGGCCGGTGGTCAAGGAGCGCCACTGGTGCCGGCTTTTCATGCAGCGTTGTTCCAGCATCCGAGCATTCATCGCGTCATCGTCAATATCGGCGGCATCGCCAACCTGACAAACTTACCCAGCAACGGCAACATCAACGGCTTCGATTGCGGCCCCGGCAATATGTTGCTGGATGCCTGGTGCATGACGCATCGTGGTACAGCTTACGATGCAGAAGGTGCTTGGGCTGCAAGCGGAGAAGTCATTCCCTCACTATTGGATGCTTGCTTACAAGAACCCTATTTCCAACAGCCCCCTCCAAAAAGTACCGGTCGCGATCTGTTCAATATGGCTTGGTTGCAACGATATTTGCTCACCGAATATGCACCGCAAGACGTGCAAGCCACCTTGTTAAAATTAACGGTGCATTCCATAGAACAAGCAATCCAGGGCAACTGCGCCGGCGCGCAAGAAATTTATGTCTGCGGTGGCGGCGCGCGCAATAACGCTTTAATGAATTCACTGCGCCATGCCTATGCCAAGACAGCTACCCCGGTCGCTCTAACGGATGCACTGGGCGTCGCGGCAGAGCAAGTAGAGGCACTGGCTTTCGCTTGGCTGGCGCGACAAGCCGTGCGCCGCGAGGCCGGAAATCTCCCGGCGGTGACCGGCGCCAGACACGCATGCATTCTCGGCGCAATCTATCCTGCACAACCACGTTGAGCACTACGCACTAACGTCCGACAACAATTCACGGCATAATCTATCTTTGATTCAAAAAACAATTATTATCTTTAGGGAAAGTCTATGCGCACTTTGATTTGTGGCTCGCTCGCCTACGACAACATTATGGTATTCCACGATCAATTCAAGAATCACATTTTGCCGGACAAGATCCATATCCTAAATGTTTCCTTCCTGGTGCCCGATATGCGACGTGAATTTGGTGGTTGTGCCGGCAATATTGCCTACAACCTGCGCCTACTGGGCGGCGAACCCGTCATCATGGCGACGGTCGGGGACGACTTTGGCCCTTACACCGCGCGCCTGACAAATTTCGGTCTGGAGCAAACGCATGTACGCCACATCGCCGACACCTTCACCGCACAAGCCTTCATCACCACCGATCTCGACGATAATCAAATCACGGCCTTTCACCCAGGTGCGATGAATTATTCGCACAAAAATCAAGTCAGCGACGCGCAAGACATCCGGCTTGGCATCGTTGCGCCCGATGGCCGCGATGGCATGCTGCAGCATGCGCAACAGTTTCACGCCGCGGGCATTCCATTCGTGTTCGACCCCGGGCAAGGCCTACCCATGTTCAATGGCGAAGAATTGCGCCAATTTGTTGAGTTAGCGGATTATGTGGCACTCAATGATTACGAAGCGCAATTGATCCAGGATCGCACCAGTAAAACATTGGCGGAACTTTCCAAACGCGTCAAAGCCTTAATTGTTACGCTGGGCGCGAATGGATCCGCAATTTACACCGACGGGACACTCACCGAAATCCCGCCGGTGAAAGCACAGCAAGTGCTCGACCCCACCGGCTGTGGCGATGCCTTCCGCGGCGGTCTACTCTATGGCATCGTAAATGGGCTAGACTGGAAAAGTACCGGCCAGCTGGCCAGTTTTATGGGCGCCTTGAAAATTGCCCAGCGTGGCGCGCAAAATCATGGCCTTCCGCATGATGAGATCGCGCAACGAATTCGCACCGAGTTTGGCATTTCTATTTAGCTTTTATACTTAACAGAAAGAAAGGATAGATCATGACCCTCATCCACAAAATAGCCTTATCCAGCGTATTGGCGAGCACGGTATTGCTCGCCGGCTGCCCTGCCAGCACCTCGGGTGGCGCCTACACACGCAACCAAGCACGCCAAACGCAAGAAGTACAACTCGGCGTTGTTGAAAGCGTGCGTGAAGTACAAATCGAGGGCACCAAAACACCGATCGGCGCAGGCGCGGGTGCCGTGGTTGGCGGCGTGGCGGGCAGCACCTTGGGTAGGGGTAGGGGTAGCACTGTCGGTGCCGTTGTCGGCGCAGTAGCAGGTGGCTTAGCCGGTGCCGCCATCGAAGAAGGCGTGACCCGAAAAAAAGGTCTGGAGATCACAGTGAAACTGGATAACGGTCGACTTATAGCTGTTACCCAAGAAGCCGATGAGAATTTTCGTCCTGGCGAGCGCATCCGCGTATTGACCGGCGGCGGCGTCACCCGCGTGAGTCACTAAGTACGTTCCACCAGAAAATACAGCGTTTCATATACGAATGCGACGCTGTATTTTTATCCCTAAGGATCCCCTATGAAATTCATTGAAAGCTTCTTAGAGTCGCTTATTTTCAATAGCCGCTGGCTGCTGGCGCCGTTCTATCTTGGTCTGGTACTCGGCATTGCGCTACTACTCGCCAAATTCGGGCAAGAATTGATCCACATCGTGCCGCACACGTTGTCGCTGAGCGAAAGCGATGTCGTGCTGGCCATCTTGACGCTCGTGGATATTTCCTTGGTCGCGAACCTTTTGATCATCATCATCTTCAGCGGCTACGAAAATTTTGTTTCCAAGATCGACACTGGAGACCATGAAGACCGCCCCGAATGGATGGGCAAAGTTGACTTCTCCGGGCTGAAAATCAAAGTGATCGCCTCCATTGTCGCGATCTCCGCCATCGAGTTGCTCAAGGGATTTGTGAACGTCGGCAACCTGGTTCCGGCCTCGTCCACGGTCGCGGCCATCTGGTCAGAAGCCGATCAAGCGCTGGCCTGGAAGGTCGCCATCCACGTAATCCTGGTTGTCTCCGGCGTACTGTTCGCCTTGATGGATAAAATTTCCGAAAGCACCCACATTGCCAAGTCGCTGCACCGAGCGGAGCAAAACGAATAAGCGCCATGGCCGCACCCACCCGCTGTGCCTGGTGCGGTGTCGACCCGCTCTATATTGCCTATCACGACCATGAGTGGGGTGTGCCGTCACACGACGACGCGCACCTGTTTGAGATGCTGATACTGGAAGGTCAGCAAGCCGGCTTGAGCTGGATCACCATACTCAAAAAACGTGAAAACTTCCGCGCTGCACTGAATGGCTTTGATCCCGAGCGCATAGCCCGTTACACCCCAGAGCAGATTGACGCGTTAATGCAAAATTCGGGCATTATCCGCAATCGTTTAAAACTGAACGCCGCCGTTAAAAATGCGCGCGCATTTCTCAACACGCAAGCGGAATTCGGTAGCTTCGACCGTTATATCTGGTCATTCGTCGACGGTCAGGCGCAACAAAATCGTCTTCTATCCCCGCAAGAAATTCCAGTCTCAACACCCGTGTCCGACGCCATGAGCCGTAATTTGAAGCAACGCGGCTTCACTTTTGTCGGTTCGACCATTTGCTATGCCTTCATGCAATCCATCGGGATGGTAAACGACCATGTGCTGAGCTGCCACCGTCACCCAATGATTTGCGCATTGGGTGACATTCGGGATCCATAGGCAGCCAAGCACAAGCGCGTTAATATCACCCCATGAATGAAAAAATTGATGTCGATAACCTGGAAACCGGTATGTTCGTAACCGAACTGGATCGGCCATGGCTTGATACGCCTTTTTTATTCCAAGGATTTTTGATCGAGACAGTAGAGCAAATTGCGCAATTGCGCCAATATTGCCGATACGTCCTAGTAGATCCGCTGCGCAGCCTGAATTGGGATTCCTGGCACGTCACACCTGAACGCAAAGAAGCGTTGCGTCGCCTGGAGATACTCGACCGACAAAATCTGCAAGCCCTCGTCCCATTACCGCTAGGGCTTGCAGAGCAAGCGAGCGGGGCTTTTGGACGCAATGTAAATCGATATCCCGACCGTGCCCAGCTTGAACAAGAGCTACCCCGTGCCAAGGAAGTCCAGCAACGTGCCGAGCTGGAAGTAGAGCAATTATTCCAGGATCTACAGCACCACGGGAGCGCCGACTTCGAGCGTGCGCACGAGGTGATCGACGGCATGGTGGAAAGCATCATCTGCAACCCGGATGCGCTCGCTCTGCTGAGCCGTGTTAAACGGGTCAGCACCTATGTCTATGCGCGCTCCGTGAGTGTCGCCATCAATATGCTGCTGTTCGGGCGCCACCTCGGGTTTCCGCGCGACCACATGCAGCTTCTGGGAGCCGCGGGCCTATTACTGGATGTCGGCACTGCAAAAATACCCCCGGAACTCTTGAAGAAAACTGGGCAATTGACTCCAGAAGAATACGCCACGATCCAGCAGCACGTATCCTTAGGGCTTGATCTGTTACGCAACAGTAAGGGCATATCGGAAAAGCTAATCAATATCGTCGCCTGCCATCATGAACGCGAAGATGGCAGCGGCTATCCGCGCAATTTACGTGGCGCTGAAATCAGCGTACCGGGAAAAATGGCCGCGATCGTCGATTGCTATGACGCACTCACTAGCGAGCGGCCCTATGCGCGCGCACTTTCACCGTATGAGGCGCTACAACATCTATACGCATGGCGCCATCATCTGCTGCACACAGAGTTGGTCGAACAATTCATTCAGTGCCTGGGAATTTACCCTGTCGGCAGTTTGGTGGAACTGAACTCCGGCGAAATCGCCGTGGTGCTGGCGCATAATCGTGTGCGACGCCTGAAACCACGTGTGCTCGCAATTCTGGATCCAGCAAAAAAACCCTATGGCGCGCCCATCTTCCTGGATTTATTAACTGCACCGATGCAGGCGCACGACCAGCCCTACGAAATAACCCGTGCACTTGAGCATGGCATGTACGGCATTGATCCGCGCGACTATTACCTGTAAACAAACCCACATGCCATTGATACCGAATCACCTGATTTGCTTAGATGCTCTGGATAACATCTTGCAAACTGCTGCCGTGCAGTCACGCCCAGTTGGCGTATGCCTGCTCTGGCTTGATTGCGTCTACCGCATCGACACCACCTTTGGTTATCGCGCCGGTGACACTGCATGCGTCAATGCAATTGCACAACTAAAAAACATCCTTAAAAGCGAAGATCAAATTTTTCGCATCGGACGCAGCGAAGTGGCCTTCCTACTGCCAACCCTATCCAATGCGGCGCAGGCAATATTGGCCGGGCACAAAATTATCCGCACGCTCAACGACCATGCAACACAAGATCCACAAGCACTACACAGCGAGCCTTATTTAGGCATTGCCTTGTTCCCCGACCATGGTCAAGATGCAGACAGCCTGTTACGGCGCGCCAATATTGCACTACGCGAAGCGCGGCTTCAAAAAGAAAGCGTATTTCTATACGACAATGAAGCCGACACAGCAATGCAATTGCAGTTACAACTCCAAACCGATCTGCGCCATGCATTAGACGGGAATTTTCTCACCCTCCATCATCAACCCCAGGTCGATTTGCGCACCCAGCGCGTGGCGGGAATAGAAGCGCTGAGCCGTTGGCACTCCCCTGCCAGAGGCAACGTGTCGCCCGCCCTATTCATCCCCGCAGCGGAAGCCGCAGGTTTAATGCACCGCCTCACACAGCAAATCTTAAATATTGCTCTGCGCGAGTTTCAGACACTTCGATCCACGCATCAAGAACTCAACCTAAGCATCAATCTCTCGGCCCAGAACTTGACCCAGTCAGAGTTACCAGCCCTACTCATGCAAGCGTTCAGCACCTGGGACATACCGGCCGCGCAAGTGGTGATCGAAATTACGGAAACGGCCATCATGGATGATCAACGGGCACGCGCAACGACCTTGGAACATCTCAAGGAAATCGGCGTAAAACTTGCCATCGACGACTTCGGGACAGGTTATTCATCCCTGGCACGCCTCAAGCATTTACCCGTGGATGAACTCAAAATCGATGTCAGCTTCATTCGGCATATGCTGCAAGATATCCGCAACGAAAATATCGTGCGCTCGATTATCGACCTGGCGCATCACCTCAACCTGCGCGTCGTGGCCGAGGGTGTAGAGGACGAAGCGACATTACAGCGCCTCGCTGAGATGGATTGCGATATCGCGCAAGGGTTTTACTTGAGTCCACCACTGCCACTAGCGCAATTGCAATCTTGGTTGGCACAGCCTGCGCGCCGTTGAGGCAATCGTTTCCGTGCTGTCATCGAACTGTCACGGCATCATCATTTTGCTGCCACGCCGCCTCAGTAACGTGCCCTCGTCAAAACCACGACGAGGATCATCATGCTACGAGAAGACCATCACCTCTTGGCCGAACGAAAAGCGCCACATTTGACGCTCTCGTTCGCACAAAGCCAAAAAGAAGTTCGGGAAGCCCAACGCCTGCGCTTTCAAGTATTTTCCAAAGAAATGGGCGCGCACTTGAACAGCCCGGAAACCGGGATTGATCAGGATCAATTCGACCCTTACTGCGAGCACTTACTGGTACGCGACGCCGAAACTCACGCAGTGGTCGGCACCTATCGCCTACTCGATCCGAAAATGGCGCGACGTACTGGCGGCTATTACTCAGACACCGAATTCAATCTGGGTCGCCTAAACCACTTGCAGAATAGCATGGTGGAAGTTGGGCGCTCTTGCGTCCACCCCGCTTATCGCAACGGCGCCACTATCGGATTATTGTGGTCGGGCCTGACCCAATACATGCAACAAATGAACTATGCTTATTTAAGCGGTTGCGCCAGCATCAGTATGCGCGATGGCGGCCATGCTGCCGCCAGCATTTATCGTCGCCTGGCCCAAGAGCATCTTAGCCCACGCGAATGGCGCGTATTCCCACGATACCGCTTGCCGTTGGAGACATTAAACAGTACGCTCAATGTACCGTTACCGCCGCTGCTCAAAGGCTATATGCGGTTGGGCTGCTTCATCTGCGGCGAGCCGGCTTGGGATGCAGATTTCAATACGGCGGACTTGTTTTTGCTATTACCCTTATCCCTGATGAACAAACGCTACGCAAGGCATTACCTCGACCAAACATGAACCTAGCCCCAACCCCCAAGAGCATCCGCCTATTGCGTATCCTGCGCGTCGGTTTGCATCTGTTCAGGGGCATCTTTATTGCCAGCATTGTATTTCGCCTCACGCCAAAATCCTGGCATAACCGCATCGCACAAAGCTGGTCGAAAAAAATGCTGGCAATCCTGGGTGTGGAATATCGGCTGCATGGCGACATGCCGGATCTCGACACGCGCGGCGTCATCCTGGTCTCGAACCATATGTCGTGGCTGGATATTTGGCTGATCTACGCCATTCGCCCGGCACGCTTCATTTCCAAAGCCGATGTACGCGGCTGGCCGATCATTGGATTTCTGGCGCAGCAAAGTGGAACCTTATTTATCCAACGCGAACGCCGTCATCACACCGCCGCCATCATTCAACAAGCCGCCGAATTGCTAGCGCATGGCGATTGCATTGGATTGTTTCCCGAAGGCACCACCACCGATGGAACGCGCCTGCTGCCATTCCATTCTTCTTTATTTCAGGCGGCCGTAATCCATCAAACGCCCGTCGTCTTATTCGCCATTCGCTATCATCTGCCCGACGGCAGCCTGGATACCGCACCGGCTTATCATGGTAACTTGACGCTGGTCGATTCATTTCGTGCAGTGCTCGCACGACGCCACATTCAGGTTGATATCACCTGCCTAGGAACGCTCGACAGCCAAGGAAAAACCCGCCGCGAAATATCGATCGCCGCCGAAACCGCTATCGCCAAGCATTTAAATCTGCCTGCTCCACACAAGAAACCTGGAACACCTGCCGATCTTCCAGGCGTAGCGCCGTCAGCTGCCCGCCCCATAGACAGCCCGTATCCAGCGCCACATGCCGACTCCCTACATTAAGCCCAAGTGCCGACCAATGACCGAACACAATATTGGCTTTCGCGCTTTTACGACCCGGCACCTCGTACCAGGGTAGGGTTTTTTCCGGCCGGTCTTCCACAGCGCCCTTATGGTTGAAATCCATCACGCCCTTGGCACTACACACGCGCAACCGCGTCATGGCATTGGTGATGACGCGTAGCCGATCCATGCCGCTTAAGTCATCGTCCCAATGATCGGGCCGATTGCCATATAAATGCTGGAGAAATTCTCGATAATTTTCCGCGCGCAAGGCCGACTCCACCTCCCGCCCTAAGCACAGCGCCTTTTTCACACTCCACTGCGGTAGCAACCCGGCATGCACCAAGACCCAGTCACCCTCGGCATAAATCATGCGCTGATGACGCAACCAATCGAGCATTTCAGCGCGCTCCGGCGCAGCCAAAATCTCATCCAAGGTATCCCCGCGATGGGCCGGCACAAAACCCTCGGCCAGCGCCAGCAAATGCAAATCATGATTGCCCAGCACCGTGATCACACGTTCGCCCAAACCCATCGCCCACTGCAAGACTTGCACCGAATCCGGGCCACGATTCACCAAATCACCGACTAGCCATAAACGATCCTGCTCCGGATTGAATTTTATTTTTTCCAGCAGCTGAGTCAGTGCCTGGAAACAGCCTTGAATGTCGCCGATCGCATAAGTAGCCATGGCTGCATTTTACCGGCAGCCCTGGTCGCTGCCCATGATAGAATTACGCCGTGTCACAGCAACAGTCCCGCATCACTTCCCAATCGCCTTTCGATGGTCTCAATACCGAGCAACGTGCTGCGGTCAAGCACCTCGACGGCCCGCTATTGGTGCTGGCCGGCGCCGGCAGCGGCAAGACCCGTGTCATCACGCAAAAGATCGCTTATCTGATCGGCACCTGTGGCTATCAGCCAATGCATATCGCCGCCATCACCTTCACCAACAAAGCCGCGCGCGAGATGCGCGAACGCGCCTCGAAGCTGCTGGACAAGAAAGCAACGCAGGGCCTGACGGTCACCACCTTCCACTCGCTGGGCATGCAGATCCTGCGCCAGGAAGCCAAGCTGATCGGCTATAAAACACAATTCTCTATCCTTGATGCCGCCGATAGCCTGCATGTGCTATCCGACATCATGAAGACCACCGACAAAGCCGAATTAAAGCGCGTTCAATACCGCATCTCGCGCTGGAAAAACGACTTGGTCGCCCCCGAATACGCCGCCGTAAATGCCGCAGATGCCCCCGAGCATGCCAGCGCCAAGCTATACCAGCGCTATCAAGATACCTTGCGCGCCTACCAGGCCTTCGACTTCGACGATTTGATTCGCGTACCGGTGGAAATTTTTGCAGCCGAGCCAGAGGCCTTGGGCAAATGGCAGGACAAGTTACGCTATCTGCTTATCGACGAATATCAAGACACCAACACATGCCAGTACCAGATGCTAAAGCAACTCGCCGGACCACGCGCCGCCTTCACGGCGGTGGGCGACGACGATCAATCCATCTATGCCTGGCGCGGCGCGAACGTGGACAATCTGCGCTTGCTCAGCGAAGAGTATCCGAAGCTGGCGGTGATCAAGCTGGAACAAAACTACCGCTCCACGGTGCGCATCCTGGAAGCGGCGAATCACCTGATCGCACACAACACCAAGCTGTTCGAGAAAAAGCTATGGAGCGAACTGGGCTATGGCGACCCGATCCAAGTCATCGCCACCAAGGACGATGAAGAAGAAGCTGAAACGATCGTGCGCCGCATGATGGCGCAACGCTTCGAATTGCGCAGCAAATGGTCGGACTTTGCCATCCTGTATCGCGGCAACCATCAAGCACGCATCTTCGAGGAGAAATTGCGCGCAGAGCATATCCCCTATGTGCTGTCCGGCGGCCAATCGTTTTTCGATCGCACCGAAATCAAGGACATCATCGCCTACCTGCGGCTGCTACTGAACTCGGACGACGATCCAGCCTTCATTCGCGCCATCACCACACCCAAGCGCGGCATCGGCACACAAACCTTGGAAAAACTCGGTCACTACGCCGCCGGCCGCAATGTCAGCTTATTCACCGCCGTGTTCGAGGCCGGCCTGGCATCGCAATTACAAGCCAAACAACTCGAATCGCTGATCGAATTTTGCAGCTTCATCAACAACATCGAAGAGCGTGCAGCACGCGAGCCAGCCGGCGTAGTGCTCAAAGATATGGTGCGCGCCATCGGCTATGAGCTATATCTATTCGATAGCGAAGACGAACGTGTAGCCAAGGTACGCTGGGAAAACGTCACCAGCTTCACCGACTGGCTGACGCGCAAAGGCGAAGAAGACGAAAGCAACCTACTCAAACTGGCGCAGACCGTGGCATTGCTGTCGATGATCAATAGCGGCGAAGAGGAATCCGACGCCGTGCGCCTATCCACGCTGCATGCTGCCAAGGGCCTGGAGTTTCCGCACGTGTTTTTAGTCGGCACCGAAGAAGGCATTTTGCCGCACCGCGAGAGCATCGATAACGGCCAAGTGGAAGAAGAGCGTAGGCTGATGTATGTCGCCGTAACCCGCGCCAAGCTGACCTTCACCATCAGTTACTGCGAAAAACGCAAACGCGCCCGCGAGCTACAAAGCTGCGAACCCTCGCGCTTCATTCACGAACTCGGCAGCGAACACGTCCGCAGCAAACAATCGGCCAGCGATCCGGTGGCCGCCAAACAAGAGGGTAATGCCCGCCTGGCGCAGCTCAAGGCCATGCTGGCGAACAAGGCGCCTACCGAATAAAGCCCTCTAACAAGGCTGTGCCGCCTCTTTCCCGCATTCACCTTTTTGCGCCAGTTCAAAATCAATCGTAGCATCTGGCGGTGCAATATAGTGGCCCTTACTTTTGATGACCTGCGCCGGCGTGACAATGTCGAGCAGACCGCCGCTCTCGTTCGAGTCCAGCGCCAACCCCGCGTAATGCAGCGCAGTTAACACAATAGTGGAGCAAATATAATCGTGTCCGATCTCTTCCGGCTTGGATGGTTTCAGGTTGGAATTCCACAAACCGAACATGCCGGAAAAATCATAGCCATACCAATGCCCGGCCTTTTTGATCGCCAGCTGTACGAACTCATTCAAGCGCGCCTTGTCCACGCGCTCCCATTTATTCAAGCGATACACATCGAAACTATGTTCTCTTAGCGTCTCCAAACCTTCCTGCAAATTTGGCCCCTTGAAACTTTCGCTGGAAAAAATGCGCAGCGTATTCACATCCTTCGGGTCATGCACGACAATCGCCAAGTGCCCGTATTGGTATAAGCGATAGGCGACTTTGTTCAATTTCCCGGTAAAAATTTCCTTGCGCGCTTCCCACTTGCCCAAGCGATAGGCTAGTACATCGCCTTCATGCAATTGCTCGAGCGTGCGCTTAAATGTCGCGTCGTCCATTTCATGATCGAATGCGCCGACCTGTTGGAACTCTGCTAAGTCTTCAGGCTTGGCAGTTTTGGAAGGCCCATGCGCAGAGGGCTTTTCCATCCATTTCAGGATGAACCAACCATTAGATTTCTCCGGGGATTTCCCCAGCGATTTCTCGGGCGACTTTTCTGGAGATGTTTCTGTAGATTGAACTGGGGACTTCTCCACCTCGACGGCAAGCGCCAAGTTGGATAAAGACACCGCGCCCAGCAAATAAAACATCCGAGCTATTGTCCATAAGCGATTTTGCATAACGATCCCTCCCCATGGTTTAAACCAAGCTGAATCATACCGCTAGAAAGCAAAAAGGCGCGATAAATCGCGCCTTTTTATTCACCTGGAATAGCGTACTTCTCGACTGAATGCGGCCTATTTCGGCTTGAAGCTTGCACCACCCGAATTCGCCATATGCGCTACAGCGCGCGACATTTCGATATCGGACAAGTCCGGATTACCGCCACGTGCCGGCATGGCGCGAATACCATTGGTGGCATTTTTCACCAGGGTATCGAAGCCCTGCACATTGCGCTTGCCCCAATCGCCTTTGTCGCCGAACTTCGGCGCGCCCAGCGCACCAGAACCATGGCAACTGGAGCACACCTCGGTATACACCGCTTCGCCGGTTTTCTCGACGCGCGGCGCACTAGGATCAATCGCTTTCACTTCGCCATATGGCTTGATACGCTCTTTAACCGCCGCATCGGTCATGCGCGGATCGTTCTTATCTACATGCCCGGCCTGTATCGACAGCACCAGTTGCACGATCATTGTAATCATCAGTACCGGCACCGCAAAAACGCCCACTACCGCAGCAAGAAGCATCGCCGGGGAAGTTGCACACTCTCCTTTATGTTCGCTCATGTTATCGCCCTACCCTTATCAATCGTTGCCAAAGCTGATAATTATACTAAAAACCCGGGAACCGACCAAGCCACGCATTAAGTGGCATTCCCGCCACACCCTTCTAACATAGAGCCCCCAGGCAAAACCGGCTATAATCGACTCCCTCGCGCCTGTAGCTCAGCTGGATAGAGTACTGCCCTCCGAAGGCAGGGGTCGCGCGTTCGAATCGCGCCGGGCGCACCATATTTATCAACATATTACGAACCATCATTCCAGTCCGTTTTATTGCCGTGACCATATCTGTGACTAAACGGTGACTGGGATCAGTTTTCACCATTTCACTTTTCCCCTACTTTTGCCTTCCGTGACTTGCAACAGCAGTCATTTTATTACTTATTGACTCTTGCCTTTCGTCAAAAACAAAATCCGCCCCCTAAGTTATCAAAATCTACCTTTGTAATTTAGGCACCATTTTTGCATATCTTTCTGCATACGAATGATTTGTCGTAAACATGACAGGAACGAGCATGCCAATCTACGACTATATATGCAGCGAGTGCGACAAAATCTTTGAAGCATTGGTTCGCGGTTCAGCACCTCCACCTTGCCCCGAATGCGGTAGCACAAAAGTGCAGAAACTCGTATCCAAGCCAGCGCCGCAAGGTAAAACAGCCGGCATCATCTCCAGCGCACGCACCCAAGCCAATCGCGAAGGGCATTTCAGCAACTATGCGCCGACAGAGCGACCCAGACGCAAATGACAAGGGCGCTCCAGCATGTAGCACCAAATATTCGCTTTGTCGCATTTACGACAAAGTTCGAGAGTACGTATTGGGGGGATACCTTCCTAGCTTTTACGAGCGTTCATTCATGTTGAGTGCCTCGCTACTATCCATTATCGAAGAGGCAGGGATTGCCGTGCTCACGCTGACTGAGGATCTGGAAAAAGATGAATTTCTTTCATCCCGCCTCACTCGTTCGGAAACGCAGCGCCACGTGAAGATCATTGGCGAAAGCATTGGTAGCCTGTCTCTAAAGTCACAGGCATTGCTCGCAGAAGTGGACTGGGGCGGCTGGCATACCGTCACCCGTCAGCTCGGCGAGAACAGTCATGCGGCACAGGAAGCGCTGTGGTTCGCAGTGCGTTCCTTGGTGCCGGCCACGCTGATGTGGCTGCGGGTTTATCGACAGAATCAGCCAGAGATTTTCGAGTGCAAGCCACTCGTTAACGAGAGTTCAACCAAACCATGAACCTACAAATCGAACGCCCTTATATCGAGGCCATGATCAGCGAATTCCCGCGCCTCGCACCGCTCAAGGAGCAGTTGCGTCTCGGCAACAAAGTGACGCTGCCGTTTCATCATCTGTCCGGTAGCGAACTCGGCTTTTTGGGTGATTTATACCGGGCAGCCGGCCCAGGCATGCGCACCCGCGCTGCACAGCTCAGCACGCTGCAACAGGCGCTCGACGGTCAAGGTGAACGCTTCGCGCTTGGCGACGATTTGGAAATGCTGATGCCGGCCATCGCACGCTACCTGAGCATTGATGCGCTGCGCGGCTGGCTGTTTCGGGTCAATGTATCGGATAAACCGCTGGCCTATGTGGTCACGCGCCTCGACTACATCGCCGCATCCAACGACGAAACCGGCAAGGTCATGATCGAACTCAAAGCCAATGCCAAAGGCACGCTGGCCACGGCGAGCATCCGCATCGCCGCTGCGGATATCGCAAATAAAACAGTCGCAGAAATATTCGCTGCCAAAGGCTTCGTGCGCGAAAGCAGCGATCTCATCAGCGCTTACGACGATACCGCGGAGCGCTATTTCGATTGGCGCGGTCAATATGGTGCGCAGTTCTCTGGTCAAGGCACTGCCTTCTATGCCGAAGATCCGACCGCCACCCACCGCGACACCGATTGGGCGCGCAAGGATGTCGTGGTGTTATCCAGCGGTGGCGGCAATACCCGCTTAGTCAACGACGAAAGCATTCTGAACGCACGCACTACGACGCTGGAAGCGACCGGCGACATTCTCGGCCAATATCTACGCAAGGCCGCAAAGAGCAATCAATACAATGCCGAAGATGAAGTCAGCGATTTTCAATCGACGATCCCAAAAGGCTTGTTCACGCAGCTCCCGGTGCATCCCTACATCTTCATGTTCCATCTGGAGTTGCACCATTACCTGTGGGTGCACGTCGACGACATTACGCCCTACGAATACAAGCCCGCATTAAAACAAAAGCTCATCCTGCCACCGGAGCAAACCGATCTCATCGACATCCTCACTGCCGAGATGGACGTATTGATGGACGACATCGTCGCCGGGAAATCCGGTGGCACCACCGTGCTATGCGCCGGTCCGGCTGGCGTAGGCAAGACACTGACCGCCGAGGTCTATTCGGAAATCATTCAACGCCCCTTGTACCGCGTGCACTCAGGACAATTGGGGCTGAACGTCGCCGCAATGGAAATCGCGCTCAAAGATGTACTCACCCGCGCCCAGCGCTGGGGTGCGGTGATGCTGATCGACGAAGCCGATGTCTATATCAAGCGCCGCGACGACAACATCGCCATGAATGCCGTGGTCGGCGTGTTCCTGCGCGTGTTGGAATACTTCAACGGCTTGTTGTTCCTCACCACCAATCGCGTCGACGATATCGACGAAGCCATCGTCTCGCGCTGCATCGCCATGATCCGCTACTACCCGCCAGACAATCAGGCACGGCGCCGCATCTGGCAAGTGATGCTGGAGCAGTTCGCGCTGGAAATCGACGACACCCTGTTGAACGAATTGGTAGAAATTTTCCCCGGCGCCAGCGGACGCGACATCAAGGGGCTGGCGAAACTCGCAGCCAAATATTGCAACCAGAAGCAGGTGCCCCCAAGCGCCGAAGTATTCAAGCGCTGTTCGGTATTTCGCGGCATGGAGTTAGAGCGACCAGCGAGTCAGCTCCACGCCGCATGACTTTGAAAACAGGAGAAGCCCATGCAAGCAAATATCAAACTCGAAGGCGATCACGTTGACTTAGCCACCGAAGATGAAATTACCGCCGGTATCAAAGCCGCCGGCACGGTATTTTCAGAACACAAGGTCGACCCCTTGGCGTGTGCAGTGGCAAACGAAAAATTGGAAAAGGACGAGCCGCTGACCAAGGATGAAGCCTTGTTATGTCTGATCTGGACCACGGCAGACGATAAAGCGTTTCGCGCCGTCACCTTGAACTGGCTGGTGCGCGATGTCGACATTCGACTCGCTGTGAGTCCCACGTGAAGCCATCATGAATGTAGAACAGTTGATCGCAGCCTTGCAGCAGATGCCGCAACAGGCGGTGGTGCTGTTGGAAGGCGATTCCGGCTACTCGCTGGTCGGCGGTATCAGCTTCGAGGAAAACGGCAATGGCGTTCCCGACGAAGTGATTTTGTTGCCTTCCATGGATGATGACTGATGAAGCTCTACATGACCCCCGGCTCCTGCTCGACCGGTATTCACATTTTGCTGGAAGAACTCGATCTGCCGTTCGAGGCTTACATCTTGAACCTGCCGGCGGGCGATCACACCAAACCCGAATATCTTGCGATCAATCCCAAATCCACCATCCCTACCCTGGTGCGAAATGATGGCTCTGCCTTGACCGAATTCCAAGCCATCGCCTACTGGCTGGCGCGCAAATACCCAAAAGCGAATCTGCTGCCGGGCGATCCGGACGGCGATGCACAGGTGATCGAGACCATGGACTACGTCGTCGGCACCATCCACGGTCAAGGCTACACGCGCATTTTCACCACCGGCAACTACACAGCACACGCAGCAGAGCACGACGCGATCAAAGCACGCGGACGGGAAATCGTCGAGCAAGGCTTCGCCATCATGAACGACGCACTGGCCGGCAAAACATACGTCACCGGCAATTTCTCCATTGCTGATGCGGCACTGTTTTATGTGGAATTCTGGGCCGATAAAATCGGCATCGATTTGCCGCCAAATTGCCGCGCACACTATCAACTGATGTTGACACGGCCGGTGGTGCAGCGCGTGCTCCGCGAAGAAGGCTATCGCTAAATGATGGACACTGCTCTGATTCAGGATTTGAAGCCGCACAACGAGCTGCCGTTGGACCCGCGTTATGCGAGCTTGAGTCATCCTTATCACACCCCTGTGCTACCGACGCCGCTACCCCAGCCGCGCCTACTGCATTTCAATAGAGCGCTCGCCACAGAGCTTGGGCTCGACACCGGCGATCAGGAATTGATCGACATTCTCAGCGGCAATCGTCCCTGGTCCGCCTATGCACCGCTGGCATCGGTTTATGCCGGGCATCAATTCGGCAACTGGGTGTCACAGCTTGGTGACGGTCGCGCATTGACCATCGCAGAAATTCGCAAGCCGGATGGTCAGCGTGTGGAGCTGCAACTCAAGGGTGCGGGGCAAACACCCTACTCGCGCGGCGCCGATGGGCGCGCGGTGCTGCGCTCTTCAATCCGCAAATACCTGTGCTCCGAAGCCATGCACGCCTTGGGCATTCCCACCACGCGCTGCCTGAGCCTGGTGTCTTCGCCGCAACCGGTACAGCGCGAAACCGAGGAGACTGCCGCCGTGGTGTGCCGCGTAGCACCCAGCTTCGTGCGCTTCGGTCAATTCGAATTTTTCTACCATCATGATCGGCATGCGCAACTTGCACCGTTGGCCGATCACGTCATTGCGGAAAACTTTCCACACTTGGTGGGCGAGCCGGATCGCTACGCACGCTGGTTAATCGAAGTCGTCGAACGCACTGCGCGCCTGATCGCGCAATGGCAGACAGTGGGCTTCTGCCACGGCGTGATGAACACCGATAATTTCTCCATCCTCGGCCTCACCTTGGACTACGGGCCTTTCGGTTTTCTCGATGCCTTTCGTCAGCACCACATCTGCAATCATTCCGATTACGAAGGGCGTTATGGTTACGACAGCCAACCCTTGATCGGGCAATGGAATTCCTCGCGCCTGTTGCAAGCAGTGCTGCCGCTCCTCTCCGACAAGCAAGAAGCGGCTGCGGACATCGTCACCAGCATCTACGAGCGCTATTCCCCCGCCTATTCACACGAAGCTATTCGTCTCTGGACAGCGAAACTCGGGCTACGCGAAATTCGCGACTGCGACGCAGCTCTAATCACGCGCCTGCTCACCATATTGCATCACAGCAAGAGCGACTTCACGCGCAGTTTCCGCCATTTGTCACGCGTACGAACCGATTGCGATGCACCGTCCAGCGGGGTGCGCGAAGAAATTGCCGACCTTCAGGCATTCGATGCCTGGATTTCGGATTACCGAATACGGCTACGCGCCGAGGATAATACGAATGATGCCGCACGCGCCACCAGAATGAATCGGGTGAATCCGAAATACGTACTACGCAATCATCTGGCCCAAACCGCGATTGAAAATGCCATGCAGGGCGACAACACGGAAATCGACACGCTGATGCAATTGCTCAGCCGCCCCTATGATGAGCAGTCCGAGATGGAAAGATACGCCGACGCACCACCCGATGCATTGCGTCATCTGGAAATCAATTGCTCGTCCTAAGGGATCAATCATGGAAATCAAAATATCGCGTGGATTTGTCGTGGCAGAAATGAACACGCACTACTTCATGTTCAAGGGCGCAGGGCGCGACCGCACAACCGCCCGCGCCGCCGTGCTGAACGCCTGGCGCGAGCATCGCACCGCGCTGTTGGCGCGCTACCCGGAGCGCACCGATACGATTCCGGATGAGCACAATATGGAACAACATTTCAAAATTCATTATTTGGAATTCGAAGTGGATGCGAGCTATCGCGATGGCGAGCGCTTGGTGTAAATAAATTGCTTACTCTATTTAAAAGGTTTCAACCATGAGTTACGCTTTCCCTCCCGCCCCCATCGTCACCCTCGACGCCATGTCCAGCGAACCGTTTCCAGTGCGCCGCATTTTTTGCGTCGGGCAAAATTACGCCGCACATGCACAGGAAATGGGTGCGAATCCGGAAAACGAACAACCGTTCTTTTTCATGAAGCCGGCCAGCGCCATTCTGCAAAACAATTCTGTCATGCCCTACCCGACCTTCACCCAGGATTTGCAGCCTGAAGTGGAACTGGTGGTGGCCTTGCACAAGGGCGGCAAAAATATCCCGATCGACAAGGTCGATTACGACTATGTGTTCGGCTATGCCGTGGGTCTGGACATGACGCGACGCGATCTGCAACGGAGCGCCAAAGAAAAGGGCCGGCCCTGGGGCATGGCCAAGGGCTTCGACCATTCCGCACCTTGCACCGCGATCACGCCGGAATTTTATGCGGGCAACATCTCGCGCGGCAAAATCGAGCTCAAAGTGAATGGCGAAATCCGCCAGAGCGCCGATGTCGGCGACATGATTTGGAAGATTCCGCAGATGGTCAATTATTTATCGAATCTGGTCGAGCTGTTTCCCGGCGACCTGATCTTCACTGGCACCCCCGCCGGCGTAGCGCCGGTGGTCAAGGGCGATGTAATCGAAGCCACGGTCGCCGGGCTAGAACCACTCATCATCACCATCGGTTAAGCCAGATCGGAACAGCCATGAATAGCGCAAACATCCTGGAACACAATCGCATCATCCTGTGCCACTTCGACAGCTACAGCGCCGCCCTGAACTTCGCGCGCTACGGTGACAGCGTATTGGCACCCGCACCTTTGTCGGCGCAAGCCAATGCCATCGATGCCCCCGAATCAACGGATGAACACTACAACCCTGCCCCAGTGGTGGATGCTCTAGCCTCGCAGTACGGACTCGATGCGGGGCAATTGCGTCTCGACCATGACTTCCAGGCTTGGCTCACCGACAACAGCGTCCCTGTGCGTATTCATCTGGTGCGCTTCACCACCTTCGAAGCACCGCATACCGCGATAGAACCATTGGGGGGCGTATTCAAACCGATCAGCGGCATGCGCGGCATGCCGCTGATCGAGCTAAATCTGATGCGGCAAGTGTTCAATCAAATTATCGGTGGCTGACATCGAAAACAGTTTTCCCGAATGTATCGGGAGATTTTAAAGGGGTGGGGGCGTAGCGCCTCAGCCTTATTATTTTTTAACTTTCTTAGGAGATCATCATGGCTTTATGTACTGGCGAACGCAAAACCAATCAACTGCAATGTTATGGCACTGTTTATAAATGCAAGTCCTGCGGCAACGAAGGATGTATGCAAAACAAGGAACATGGATGCAGCAGCCAAGGCTTTTCAGTCTTAGAGCGTTGCTACAAATGCGGCTCGGTGGGGCAAATGGAAATGCTGCCCAATGAGGAAAGGGCACCGCGCAAGACACCAAGTTTCGGTTGAACTCGGCAGCAACTCTAATTGATTAAACATTGAGCTGCATTGGTTCCGGATCAATATCCTCATATGCGTCGGGGCGGAAGCGTGGCGAACAGATGGCGAGAAAGATCAAATCTTCCTCGCCAAGGTTCGTCATGCGTTGACGGCAGCCAGGTGGGATGAGAACTACATCACCTGGGCCGACCGTTTGCGCAGCTAGGTTTCCAACCTCAACCCGCCCACTACCGGAAAGCACTACGTAGCGCTCGGCTATTCCATTCAAGCGGTGCCAACGGGTTGTTACGCCAACGACGATGCGCGCTTGCGCTATGGAGACTTCGGGATCTGCATCACTATTCGATAGCTCGTTAATGAAGCAACGCTCTGGCGTGTAGAACTCCGCATCCGGAACCATGTGCCGTATTTCTTCGTGCATATGTCCTCCGTGCGTGGGGTCTAGTGATTTTTCGACGTGTTCGGATGTTGGCTCGACGAGAAAAAATCCCACATGACATCATCAGCCGATAGTGCTTGCGATGGAGATTCGTCGCCGCGCGGTTTGGTTCCACCCGGCCAGGAGTGTCCGCCAGTTTCCGTGACGCAAAGTTGCACCGCCACATTGCCCGCGCATTGCGAATATTTATCGCAATAAGCACCAGATGTTTCGAGCACGCGCTGCGGCGCCGCATTACAGCTATTCAGCCTGACCCACTTCGCTATCGTGGCCGGTACAGAAGTGAAATCCGTGATCTTGGACATATCTCTGAACGTCTTGCCGGCACCGCCGTTGTAGAGCACATGATCATCGTTCTTGGCATGGATGTGCAAAATCGCAATCGGCACCTTGGGCGTACAGCTCGTCGTGTTGTCGGTGCCGGCCACAGAGGCAATCGCCTTAAATGTATCCGCCATCTCGCACGCGAGGCGGTACGTCAGCATGCCGCCGTTCGACATCCCCGTCGCGTAGATTTGCTTGCGTTCGATGTTGAGCTGTTGAGTGAGATTAGCAATGATCTTCCGAATAAAGCCAACATCATCGATGTTCTGGTCGCGCGCGCCGGCGCAACAATTGCCGGCATTCCAGGTCGCGAACTTGCCTGAGCTCAGTTTGCTATAACCGTTCGGAAACACCACGATGAAACCCGCTGCATCTGCTTTTGAGATCAGACCGTAATATTTGTCCGTGGCCATATGATCCATATCACCCCCGCCGCCATGAAAGGCCAGCACGAGTGACGTCGGAGTTGCCGCACTGTAGCGCTGCGGCACGTGCACACGATATTGGCGCGACAAGCCATCATGCACGATGGTGAAGTTGTAGTCTCCGGACTTGTCGATTTTTGCGATCGCATCTGCATTTGACTCAGAAGCCGGCTTGTCTTGATGCCGCTTGAGCCAACGTTGTTTGAGCCGCTCTCGCAGCGTCCCACTTGCAGCACCGTCTTGTGCATCAACGTCGGAAGGGAGCATGGACAAGCTGCCAGTCAGCAATAAAATTGCAATGCCGACGAGGATAGGGTTTTTCATGATTGCTGTAGCGTGCATCGACATGCTCTCCGTGCGTAAGCACTAAATCTTTTGTGGCTCACCTTGCTAGGCATCGACCTTGGCCCATTTTTCCAACACCTCGATTTTTAGGTTTGGATCTTTAGGAACACCGACATTCGCCGCAACCGGATAGTTCAGAATGGTATCTGTTTTCTGATAGCCACGCCGCAGATAGTAGGCAACAAGCTCGCTTCTACCACACACCACCAACATAGTGAACTTCTCTGCGCCGAATATTTCCATCGCATGGCTTTCAGCATGTGCCAGCATTTGCTTTCCGATCCCGACACCTTGCAACGACGGATGAACCGCCAACATGCCGATCTGACTATTCCCACCATCTTTTTCGGCATGCACGCATGCAACGATTTCAGAATCCTTAAGGCCGAGCAGAATCACAGAACAGGGCCTCGCCATGACCGCCATCACTTGGGTCGCATTGATTCTATTTCCCGACACCAACGCGGATTCATGCGTCCAGCCAATGGCACCGGGTTCGGGGCGATATGCCCAGTTAACGAGTTTGGCTATCGACTGGGCATCGGACGTGGTGGCGGTGCGGAATGTATCAAGGTACATGTGTAGGTGGGGGTCTAAAGAATATTTAAATTGTGCATGATACAAAATAATATCCGCCGAATATTCATTAACCTTCTTGTGCAAAAAAGTTCAATCACTCAACATGCGCTTATTAACCGGCTGCATTGCAACAATGTTTCAAACAGCACCATACGAAATTTCCATACTTTAGTATTAAATACGATCTCAACCTTTGCATAGAAGGAATGTTAAGTAGCTTTTTGTCTGGAAGTATTTAGTTACGTAATGGTCTTCAGGTATGCGCGCCAACTTCCATAGTGGGTAATGTCCTCGGCATTGCGTGCTTCGGTTGCCTCGCAGATAAAACCTTGAACTTGGGTGTTATCTTCCAATGTTACTGTTCCGATACCAAGTGGCGCAGGTATTCCTGCGACGAATGAGCCAAATTCGCGGACAGGCAACTCCCATATCTCCATTTCTATCGAGGCACCACCACTGGTTACGCGCACCATTCCCGGGCGATACGGCGGGCCGCCTGCCAAGGCATAAAACTTATAATCGGGGGATGAGCGTGCGCCAGAAATTAAGCGGGCACCACGTGAGCCGAGTTGCCAATTGAGCGGTAAACCCAGCATGTGCGCGCCACAAACAGCTACCCGCACCTGCCCCGACGGCAGCCCGGAGATGACGGATGCATCGGGCAGCGTTTGTCCGACCGCTCCCAGTGGGAGCGCACTTGAGCGCTGCCAACGCGCAGCTAAATGTAGTAAAGGTGCGTCCTGATTTGCCGGTGCGAAAAACGTAATTCCAAACGGCAAGCCATTCGTTTGAAAACCTGCAGGTACTGCCGTGGCAGCGTAGTCCAATAGGTTCATAAAATTGGTGTAGTAGCCGAGGTTGGCGTTCGGTTTGATTGGGTCCGCTTCAAGATCGGCAATTGAAAAAATCGTACCCGCAGTTGGGGCGAGGATAGCATCTACGTCGTTCCAGACCGCATCACACCGGTGCTTGAGCGTGCGCAACTGATAACTAGCGTTGAAGGCATCAGCAGCAGACCATCGCTTACCACCCTCGATGATTTTGCGCGTCACGGGTAGCAGTGCATCCGCATGAGTGTCCATAAACTCGCCAATAGCTGCGTAGCGCTCCGCCAACCATGGCCCCTCGTATAATAATTTCGCGGTCTCTAAAAATGGAGATAAATCTATTTCGATTAGCTCTGCACCAAGCGCACGAGCGCGCTCAATCGCAGTGGAAAAAAGTATCGGAGTCTCTGTATTGCCAAAGAAAGCGAGATCTTGTTCGCGTGGCACGCCAATCCGAAACTGAGGCGCGCGCCCGAAATCGAAGTCATGACCCTGGATCATGCGTGCGTAAGGGTCACTCGTGTCGTGTACTGCGGCTGATATCAGAACGCGTTCGGCGTCTTCGGCAGTTAACGCAAAAATGGATATGCAATCCAAGGAACGACAAGCTGGAACACAGCCCGAAGTGGAAATCCATCCGCCCGTGGGTTTGTGGCCAATCAAGTTGTTGAAAGCGGCCGGTACCCGGCCCGAGCCCGCGGTGTCGGTGCCGAGTGCAAAACTAACGTATCCGAGCGCTACGGCAACTGCCGATCCCGAACTGGAACCACCGGAAATGAAGTCCGGATCGAATGCGTTCAAGCAGACGCCATAAGGCGAGCGCGTTCCATTCAAGCCAGTGGCGAACTGATCCATATTAGTTTTACCGATGGGGATTGCCCCGGCATCGATCAACCGTTGCACTACATAGGCATGCCGTTCAGGCCAATAAGCATAAGCTGGACAAGCAGCGCTGGTTGGTACTCCTGCTAGGTCGATGTTATCTTTGATAGCAAATGGAATACCGAACAAGGGCAAGTCATGCGGATTTTTTCCCTCTAATGCATCCGCATATTGATGCAATGTGGCATCCGGCAAACGATGAATCCAAACGTGATGCGAATCAGTTTGAATTTTTTCGAGCAGATGTTCGATTAATTGCTTAGGCGTAATTTTGTCGCACAGATAGGCGTTACGAAGGGTTCCTATATCGAGTAATTCGAATGCCATTTTCAAGCCCAATCCTGCGTTATACGCCGAAGCTGACATGCGCCGACACGATATGCCAACCATCAGCGAAGCGTACCCAGGTTTGGGTTTGCCTGCCGCAGGGTTGACCAACACGTTCGAACTCAGTGGTGGTAATCGCGAAATCTTCGGAGAAAGTTGTTATGGTGGTGTTGCGTAGCGTGCGCTGGAGATTGTCAGTGCTACGTGCCGCACGGAAGCTGCGGATGGCATCGATACCATATAAAGTTTCGCTCACACCGAAGCGAATCGCCAGAGGACTTTGCCAAAACAGATGATCCAAAGTGGCGAGGTCATTTTGCAACAAAGCGTACTCATAGCTTTGAAATAATAATTCGATGGCGGCTTGAACATGTGGCAGATTGATGGCACTGGGTTCGATCATGATTGACTCGCTATGATTTGACAGATGGCTATTCCCTGCTCTTCTAGTGCATGCGCGGCGCGCAAACATAGATCTTCGCGCCACGGTGCCGCGATGAGTTGCACGCCGATCGGCAGAGGGCCATCGGGCCAGATCGGCGCAACTGCGATGGGCAAACCGATGAATGAGAGCGGTTGCGTAAGCAAACCCATATTCGGCCGCGTTGGCAGTGTTAGTTTCCCTATTTGAATTTCCGCTTGGCCTAATAGCGGCGCGGTAACCGGTGTCGCCGGGGCGATTAGCAAGTCATAGCGATCGAACAGCGCCAGCGCGCGCTGCAAAAATTGTCGCCTATAACGTTGGGCACGTTGTATCCAAGCTGCCGGCAACAGCGTCCCAGCAAGTAAACGATCGCGTGATAGCGGCTCGAATTCCTCAGCACGTTCGCGCAAAGCATCCAGATGCAAACTGCCGCCTTCGGCTGCAGTGATCACGAAGGCCGCGGCGCGTGCTTCAGCTACGCCCACCAAATCAACCTCGTCGTTTACCCCCAAAGCCCGCGCCGCGATGTGTGCTGCGCTCTGCGCCGTAGCATCGGCATATTGGTCGAAATAGCCAGTAAGGCGCGCAATGCGTAATTTCTTAACACCCAGATTCAATTGCACCAGTGTCGGTGCTACTGGTTTTTGAGCGCAAGCAGCATCACGTTTATCCGGGCCTTGCAACGTATCGTAGGCCAGTGCGAGATCCTGCGTCGTTGCGGCGAAGGGACCGAGATGATCGAAACTATTGACGAACGGAAAAGTACCGGTGCGCGGCAAACGCCCATAAGTCGGCTTGAGGCCGAAGATGCCGCACAAAGAGGCAGGCACACGGATGGAGCCATTAGTGTCACTACCCAAGGCAATCGGTACCAAACCGGCGGCGACCGCAGCGGCTGAGCCACCAGAAGATCCACCGGCACTACGACGCATATCGTGCGGGTTGTGCGTTGCTCCGTAATACGTATTCTCGGTGGTGAAACCGTAGGCTAGCGCATCCATATTCAGCGTGCCGGCTAACAATCCGCCGGCATGCTGCATCCTTTGTACCAGGGTCGCGTCGTGACGCGCAGCAGCTTGCGTGGCCAGCACCTTCGCACCGGCGATGGTAGTTAACCCTTCCACATCGAATAAGTTTTTGACCGCATAGGGCACTGCAGCCAAAGGGGAAAGTGCTGCACCGCGAGCGCGAGCCTGATCCACCCTTTTAGCTTCGGCTAGCATGCGCTCCTGTGTGATCGAAATAAAGGCATTCAATGTCGGATTGCTATTGCCAATTCGCTTCAGCGTTGCCGTAGCAATTTCTAGGGCCGAAATCTGTCCGGTGGAAAATGCCTTAGTGAGTTCGGTTGCTGTCGAAGGCAAAATACTCATAGTCGAAATACGGGAGCAGGTTCTTCATCCGCGTCTAACGGCTGACTCATAAAACGTTGCGACATCTGGACGAGCAGGCGGAACTGTTCTATAACCGCTTCTTGCCGACTTGGGTCTAAATGCAAGTCCTGCAAAGCGAGCGCAGTAATCACATAATTGGGAATAGCTTTTTCATCCAGCATATTATTCTTTCGTGGCAGAGCGTAAAGCTGATAATGGGGCCGTCCAGCCGACGATACCACCTTGCGCACGGATCATCGCCAAGGTCGCCGCCTTGAATTCGGGGAAATAACTTTCCGTGGCATCTTCCACCAGCAAGCATTCATAGCCCCGGTCATTGGCTTCGCGCATAGTGGTTTGCACACAGACTTCGGTGGTGACACCCGCCAAGAGTAAGTGGCTGATGCCAGCATCGCGCAATTGATCGCCCAAAGGCGTGGCATAGAACGCGCCTTTTCCCGGCTTCACAATCACCGTTTCGCCCGGCAGCGGCGTAAGCTCCGGCACAAAATCACTGCCCGCTTCACCGTCGATCAAAATGCGTCCCATCGGTCCAGGGTCACCGATGCGCAAGGCCGGTGCCCCACGGTTACGCTTGGCGAGCGGACAATCGGAAAGATCCGCTGCGTGCGCTTCCTTGGTATGCACGATCATAATACCCAGGCTGCGGCACCACTCCAACAATTGGCGCGCAACTTGTACCGTCTCGACCAATTGCCCAACATCATTGCCCAAGCTCTCGCCGAAACCACCCGGTAAAATAAAATCACGCTGCATATCGATCAGGATCAGCGCAGTGTGCTGCAAGGGCATACGAAATGGAAACGGCAGCGCTGGAATATCCAACCAGCTATCCGTATTCATGCTGCAACCTCCGCATGCCCGCCGGCCATATGGCGGCCCAATTCGCGAATGTCGGCCTGCTCTGCAGCCACTTCGAACACGATGCGGCCTTCGCTCATGACGACGATGCGATCCGCCAATTCCAGCAGCTCGTCGAGATCTTCGCTCACCAGCAGAATCGCCGTGCCTTGGTCGCGTGCGGCGAGGAGTCGCGCATGCGTTTCTGCGACGGCATTGAAGTCCAAACCGAACACCGGATTGGCGACGATCAACAAATCCACCGGGTGCGACAGCTCGCGCGCTAGCACTGCACGCTGCACGTTGCCGCCGGACAAGGTTTGAATTGGGGCATCGATGCCATCGGTTTTGATGTGAAATGTATCGACGTAGCCTTCCGCTTGCTGGCGTAAGACTTTGCGTTTGATCCATCCATGACTTGCTAACGGGGGCCGGTCGTAATTGCGCAGCGCAAGATTGTCGGCAACGGATAAACTCCCTACGCAGGCATTGCGCAAGGGTTCTTCCGGCAAACTGCTTACGCGCAACTGCGCCAGCTCTGAACGCGCTCCGCTGAAATCTTTGCCATTCACTTGTACGCTGCCGCCGGATTTTTCGCGTTGCCCGATCAGCACTTCGACCAACGCTTTTTGGCCATTACCGGAAACGCCGGCAATACCCAGAATCTCGCCGGGTCGAACCTGCAAATCCACGCCGCGCAGAATCGGCAGACCATGATCGCCGAGCGCGGTAAGTTGCTGCACCGATAAACGCGGCGGCGCTTCTGCAACAGCAGTGCGCTGTACGCGCGGTGCCGCGTCACTGGCAATCGGGCTACCCACCATCATCTCTGCCATATTTTCTACCGAGAGTTGGGCGACGCTGCCGCTGCCGGCAAAGCGCCCACGACGCAGCACGGTGACATCGTCGGCATACGCCATCACTTCGCGGAATTTATGGGTGATGATCAACACACTCAGTTGTTTGTTACGCGCCAGATCCTTGATCAGGCCCAGTGCCTCATCGGCTTCATCCAAGGTCAGCACCGAGGTCGGCTCATCCAGTATCAGCAAGCGACGCTGCAGGTAGAGTTGCTTAATGATCTCGACTTTTTGCTTTTCACCTGCAGCTAACGCGGCGGCAGGTTTATCCAACGCAATCTTGAACGGTAGCGTATCCATGAAAGCGGCTAGCTTGGCACGCTCCTCGCGCCAGTTGAGCAAGGCCGGCAAAGCGCCGCGCGCCACCACCAGATTCTCCGCCACAGTCATGCTCGGCACCAAGGTGAAATGCTGATACACCATGCCAATGCCTAGTTGCGAGGCTTCGCGCGGCGTGGGAATTTCGACCTCGCGTTGATCCACCAAAATGGCGCCTTTGTCAGCAGTGTAGAAACCCACCAGACACTTCACCAGCGTTGATTTACCGGCACCATTCTCACCCAGCAAGGCATGAAAACCGCCCGCTGGGATTTTCAAGGAAATATCATCGAGTGCGATGACGTCGCCGAAGTGCTTACTCATATTCATGATCTCGAGTGCCATCGCGCCAGTGGCCGGTGTCACTAATTCAATCGGTTTCATGTAGATACTCCTTGCATGACCGCGCTACTCGATGCTACGGCGCCGAATACCCCACCCTGCATTTTGATCATCTGCAGAGCTGCGTAGTGATTCGCGGGAGCGGTTGCGGCGCAAGCATCATCCACCAGCAAGCATTCGAAGCCGCGATCGTTCGCCTCACGCATGGTGGTGTGGACGCACACATCGGTGGTAATGCCGCTGAGGATGATATTGCGAATGCCCCGCGTACGCAAAATCAGTTCCAAATCGGTGGCATAAAACGAACCTTTGCCCGGTTTGTCGATCACCACCTCGCCCGGCAAAGGACTCAACTCCGGAATGATTTCCCAACCGGGTTCACCACGTACCAGCACGCGACCGCACGGCCCCATATCACCAATGCCGGCACCAATGCGGCGCGAGCGCCAGCGTTTGTTCTCCGGTAAATCCGAGAGATCCGGGCGATGCCCTTCGCGCGTGTGAATGATTAAATAGCCCTGGCTACGCAGCGTATCCAACAATGATTGAATAATCGTGATCGGTGCTCGGGTGAGCTTAAGGTCATACCCCATCACATCCACATAGCCGCCTTTGCCACAAAAATCCGTTTGCATGTCGATCACGATCAAGGCTGTGTTGTGCGGGCCGAGCTTGCCATCGAATGGCCAAGGATAGGGATCGGCAGAAATATGGCGTGTCACATTCGTCATTGTATTTTTACCGTCTCACTAAACTCAATTCACCCGGTGCGCCACTCAACATACGATTGGGTGCACAGGTTGCGATCAATATACCGAGCGTCAAAACATAGGGCGCTGCATTGAATAAATAATAGCCGGAGGTGATGCCGATGGCTTGCAAGGCCGGCCCTAAAGCACCCGCGCCACCGAACAATAACGAGGCCCACAGGCAACGCAATGGTTCCCAGCGCGCAAAGATCACCAGCGCGACGGCGATAATACCCTGCCCCGAGGACAGTCCTTCGTTCCAACTGCCGGGGTAATACAGGGAAAGAAAAGCGCCGCCGACACCGGCCAGAAATCCGCCAAACACGGTGGCGATAATGCGCGTCGGCAATACCGAATATCCGAGCGCCCGTGCTGCATCTTCGCTGTCGCCAACGATACGCACTTGCAGCCCCCAGCGCGTATGGCGAAATGCAAAGTGCAACAAAAAAGCTAAGGCGATGCCCAGCAGAAACAGCGGATTGATTTGCAGCGCCGATTGTACCTGTGGCGAATCACTCCAGAAGCCGAACCCAATCGACGGCAGCATTGGCGCTTGCGGTTGCACCAAGGGCTTACCCAGAAAGAAGGCGAGTCCAGTGCCGAGCAACATAATGCTGATGCCGATGGCGATATCGTTGACGCGACGCAGACTGCACAACAGCCCGTGCAGCAAGCCCAACACGGCGCCGACACCACCGGCAGCCAACACACCGACCCAAGGTGAGCCGGAAGCGAGCGATGCGCCATAACCGGACATCGCACCCATAATCAGCACGCCTTCCAATCCTAGATTAATGCGACCGGCTTTTTCTGTGATGCATTCACCGAGGCTGACAAGCAAATAAGGCGTACTGACGCGAATCGCGCCGGCCAATACCGCGAGCGGTACGCCCCACCAACCTAATGTCGCGCTAGCATCGGTCATGTAGCTGCTCCTGATTGTTGAATGACTACAAGTTTCGGAATGGGATTACTGCGCCGAAGCCGCAAACGACCCGCTAAGGTTTCACTCGCAATGATGACTACAAAGGCAATGCCCTGCAGCACCAGCACCGTGGCGTCAGGCATATCCAAACGGCGTTGCAACATCCCCCCGGCAGCATTGATGCCACCGATCAAGATCGCGACCGGAATCACTGCCAAAGGATTCTGCCGCGCGATGAAGGCCACCAAAATACCAGCATAGCCATAGCCAGCAATCAGCGAAGCATTCGCTGAACCTTGCACGGCTGCCACCTCAATGGCGCCGGCGAGTCCCGCCGCCGCCCCCCCCATCGCGGCAGCGCCGACCACCCACCAACCGACACGCAGTCCGGCCATTTGCGCAGTTCGAACATTACCGCCAACGATGCGCAAAGCGAAACCGACGCTGGTAAAGCGCAATACGCCCCAAGCCAGTAGCGCAAACAAAGCGCCGAATAGCAGGCCGTAATGCACATCGATCCCCGGCAAATTGCCGATCATGTTGGCATCGCCGATGGGACGAGTGGAAGGCTTGTTGAGACTCGCCGGATCTTTTAATGGACCTTCCACAAAATGATTCAGTAGGGCGATGCCGATGTAGGAAAGCAACAAGCTGCTGATGGTTTCGTTCACGCTGCGGTAGTGACGCAGCCAACCGGAAAGGCCGACCCAAAAAGCGCCGCAGAGCGCCCCGGCGAGCAAGATACCCGCTTGCACACCCAAGGACGGCATACCGGATAAAGCTACTCCGGCGACGGCACCGGCAAGTGCGCCCAAGGCCAGTGCGCCTTCACCGCCGATAACGACCATGCCAGCTTGGGCCGGAATGGCAACAGCCAAACCAGTGAGTATCAATGGCGCAGCGCGCAACAATGTATTTTGCCAGGAGAAAGCAGAGCCAAACCCGCCTTGGTACAACAAGGAGAATACGGCGATCGGTGACTCGCCGATAATGGCGATAAATAGTGCGAATAGCATCATGGCGACCAGCAAGGCCGCGATTGGAATACCGACAGATTCCATGTGCGGTAACCAGCGTTCTATGCGCGTATTAACCATGACAATTTATCCATTCCATGACTTGAACCTGGCCGGCACTTGCCTCAGCGCCGGCCATTTGTTCAGACTTTGCCGATAACGCCGGCGACGAGATAGTTCATTTGCTCCAGCACGGGATCCTGTTGTGCATGGCTAGCACCGGATGCGATCACAACTTTGTCAGTGTTATCCTTAATCGGCCCTTTGAAAATGACGAAGTCGCCTTTCACCATCTTTGCCTTGGCAGCTTCGGCGACCTTTTTTGCTTTTGCCGATACCGCAGGTCCATAAGGGCTCATTTTGACGAAGCCTTCCTTCAAACCTCCGCGCAAGAAGTTGATCATGGGCTTGCCGGTTACGGCTGCATCGACCAAAAGTTTGTATGGCGTGGCCCAATCCCACTCGGCGCCGGTCAGGTAACCCTTGGGCGCCAAGGCCGCTTGACTAGCGTGATAACCACAGGAATAGATACCACGTTTTTCTGCAGTTTCCACGATGACCTTGGGTCCATCCACGTGGCACGTCAGCACATCGCAACCTTGGTCGATCAATCCGTTGGCAGCTTCCGCCTCTTTCACTGGCAATGACCAGTCACCAGTGAAAATTACGCGTGTGGTGATGGAAGGATCAACCGATTGCGCACCCAAGGTAAAAGCGTTGATATTACGCAACACTTGCGGAATCGGCTTGGCGGCAATGAAGCCCAATTTTTTGGTTTTGCTGGCATGCGCCGCAACCACACCATTCAGGTATTGGCATTCATCGATATAGCCGAAAAAACTGCCGACATTTTTTGGATGCTTGCCTTCGGTCCACAATCCGCCACAATGGGCGAAACGCACATCCGGGTATTTCGCCGCCACCTTCAACACATGCGGGTCGAAGTAGCCAAATGACGTAGCGAAAATCAACTTGGCACCATCCTGGTTAATCATGGCTTCCATGGTTTTCTGCACTGCCACGGTCTCCGGCACTTTTTCTTCGTCGATTATTTTTAATGTTGGCATTTTTTTCAAAATTGCCGCCGCCTGCGCTTGCGCTTGGTTATAACCAAAATCATCGCGCGGACCGACATAAATCACGCCTACCGTCAGCTTACTCGCGGCAAACGCATTGCGCCCAGCCAATGATCCCAAGGCAAATAGGGCACTGGCACCGAGTGCAGACTTAATGATGGCACGACGCTTAGGTGAAAACTTGAATGTACTCATGAGTGGATCTCCATATCAGTTGATTGTTGGGTTTCGGACAATTCGTATGTTCACGCTTAAAAGTGGTACTCGACACGCACCATCGGTGTCTTGGCGAAAGCGCCGTTACCTGCGGGACCTTTGTAATCAGTGCCAAACTTGTTCTTCCAATATTGGTACTCTGCGCCAATCTTGAAAGTATTCTTGCTGGCTCCGAAGATAGTGCTAGCGTCGTACATGACCTGCATGTCGATGTTTGTTTCCGTTTTGGTTTTGGCTCCAAATTCATCCTTCCCCTTCGAGGCAATCAGGTTCGCGAAGCCTTCAAACGAAAACCCTGAGCTACCGATCGGAATTCCCCAGGCCGCAGTCAGCATCGGGTGGGTGTCATACTGGTAGCGCTTGACGCAAGTATTGGTAAAGGTGTTGCATGGCGCATTGCTTTCCCACAAAGCCAGCAAGCTGATATTTAAAAATCCTGGCACGTCCATCATCAACGTGGGGCCAGCGACCAGCATGTGCTTTTTGGAGTTATATCCAGCATCGTCCTTATTGTTGTAGTCAAATCCGGCAGTCAGGCCGATGCTGTTCACGGGGCCGAATTTAAGACTTTTTCCTGAAACCTTACTCAAGTCCAAAGTGTGTCGATAAACCACATAAACTTCATGAGCACCTTCGGTGGTATGTGCATTGGCTGGATCTTTGGAATCCGAAAGCAGAATATCGGCATTGAAAAAGTTAGTTCCGTATTTGTAGCCACTGACATGCCCCAGATTGAAAATGTTCTTGCTGATGTTATTGCCTTCGAAAGGCTCGGCGAATTGAGTGCCATAACGGTAGCCAATGTAAGTATCGGACCAGTCTGCCGCACTAGCCGCCGTTGCAATACAAGCTGCAAGTAGGACGCCTGCCAATGTTTTTAGCGGTTTGCGGGCTGGTTGGTGTTTTTGACTTTGTATCTTGCGTGCGTGCTGCATGAAAATCCCCTTTATAGTCGAATGATATGAATCGCCAAACGCCAAAATCCCCAAGCGTTGTATACAACGTTGTACGCAAATTGTGTGCCACGTCAGACGTGACGTCACAGCAAGATGAAAATGACTGAAAATTGAGCGCCTTAGCGCAAAAATGAGGGCTGGGTCGCATGTAAGGGAGCGACGTAAGTTGGCACCGCGTTTGCGCACTGGTTACAAGGAAGCACTGATTTAGTGCGAGGTATTCTTGAAGGCAGTTAGCTTACGTTTTGCTATCATGAGCCCTGACACTAACAAAAACATTTACGCATGAAGCGCACCGACTCAATACCCGTAGTAGAAAAAATAGCAACGCTTGAAAAACGCAGAGCAGTAGCTGCTGAAGATGTATATAACGCGTTACGTGAAATGATTTTGAGCTTTGAACTCTATCCAGGCAGCCGAATCACCGAAACAGAATTAGCGAATTATTTTGGAGTAAGCCGCACGCCTATCCGCGAGGCGCTGATGCGCTTAGAAAACGAAGGGCATTTAACGATCCGTTCCAAGCAAGGCTGCTTCATTCGGCAAATCAATATTGAGGAACTTTCCGAGTATTACAAAGTGCGGATGGCGCTTGAAATAGCTGCCGTGGAAGGTGCTTGCATTCATATGCCCACCCGCGAAGTAGAGCAACTGATTGAGGTGTGGGCACCACACAAGATTCCAAAAAAGACATCGTCCAATTTCATGGAACAACAAGATGAATCGTTTCATCTCGCGCTGGCAACGGGCAGTGGAAATTCGATTTTGGTCAAGTATCTAAGAGATATCAATGATCATATTCGCGTGATACGCAGGGTAGACTTTCATGATCCGGAGCGCGTCACTCGTACGTACAAAGAACATCATGAAATTCTTCTAGCACTACTTCAGCGCGAAGTCACAAAAGCACGCAATCTTATAAAACATCATATTCAGCGCAGCGAACAGTTCGCCCAAACCCTGACACTGACACAACTTGCGCGCAAAAAAACCCTGACAAACCGTTTACATCAACTCTAAAAACACTACCAGAAATTTAAATCGCCATGAATAATTTACTTCACAACGAAAATAGCGCTTTTCAGTATGGAGTTGTGCGCCGATAAAATTTTGATCCAGTCCACATCAAAGATTCACAAATCCTCTTCCATCGCATCCATCGCAATCAACTGTTGGCGTAAGGCCATGTGGGCATAAAAACCTTCATCCGGATCGTAAAGCGGGTCGCGCTGCAAAGCATCGATCGCTTGTTCGTCACTTAGGTGGACTCGACAGGTTTTAAGATCCTGCACCAGCGCGCCGACACTGGCATTGAATTCATCTACCGGCTCAGCCTGCAACACGCCCTGGCCGTACACATGATCGGCGCGGTACAAAGGCGCGTCCCAACCATGGGTGTTGGCTAGTGCGAATAATTCGGCATGAGTTTGTGCCGCGCTGGGCGATTCTGGGCTCATGCCAGCGGCGGCCAGGCGTTGTTGTGCGCTCAGGGCTTCGAAAATGACCCAACCTTCACGCGTGCGGATGGCGCGCACCTTGCGTACAAAGTCGTCACGATTGAAGGCGAACCAGGCATGTGCGCGGCCTTGATGCGGAAACTCCACGACATAGATCATGGTGGTCAGTCGCGCGCAGTCATGGCCTTGTTTTGCGAGCGGCGCATGCGTTCGGCTATGCCTTGATCGCTGGTTTCGTACGCAATGCGCGCCTCCTTGAGTGCGGCATTCGCGGCCAACGCCTGTTCCCAAGTCAGCGGCACACGCCCGGCCATGTGCGTGGCGTCGGGCATGACTTCAAGAATTTTTTCCCGATTGGGATGGTAAATAATCGGATCCAGAAAATCTGCCTCCTTCACACCTTCCAAATAAATGGCATTGCCAATGATGGTCAAGCTGCGGCCATCCGCTGTGGTCTTAATAGTTACTCCCATGATGTCAATCTCCTTTTGCTAGCAACATGTAAAAATTACACTGGGCGGTTTTCACCGGGGTCGCGCACTGGCCCCATGAGGCTCAAGCCTTCCTCGTAGGTCATCGTGGGGAAAGTATCGGCAAACTTCAGCGCGGTATCCGCGATCTGATCGACCTTGCCCGCCGAATCCAAACGCTTGAGATCGCCACGCTCCAGATACAACAAATCCAGGAGTTCGTTGTACACCGTCGCTTCGTCGATCGGCAGCACGTAGAAAGTTGCGCCTCCATAAGGCACCTGATAGCGCTTGCTGAGATCAATGTTGTTGCAATACATGAAATACTTGCCGTCGGGCTTCAAGGTAGAACCCATCGCATCCGCCAGCGGCTTCAAATATTCGAAGGAGAGCAAATAGGCCGCCATGAAATCGACACCGGGGCTACCTTCATGCGCCACGGCGATCACCTGATCGGCGGTAATTTCTGGCGGGCGCGCTTCGTCAGCGTATTGCTGCGCAAATTTGATGGCGATTTCACCGCGGAAGCCGAAGCGTCCGGCCTTGCCGGTGGCGGACTTGAATACCGGATTTTGCAAGCGCTTATCGGCATCGAGTTGTTTGAAGGCGGTCTGGTCTAAGGTCGTCATGGTTGTGCTCTTTGCAAAAGTTAGAAAGGGTTTATATCTTCACTATTTCTGACTTATGCAAGACCAATGCCAACTGGCGATATTATTTTAAGTTGCTGTTGTAACGAAATATTTTTACTTGCGCCAGAAACAATGCGCGCCGCATAGTCTTGTCGCAAATACGACAAGTGAGCCGGTCAAGTTGATATCAATCCAGTAAAACACCGTGCGCATCGAAGCGCATCAGTCGCGGCTCGTCATCAGTTTCGCGGATGTCCGCTTGCATCAGATGACCGTTGTCGTGATACGTGTAGCGATGCTCAAGTTCCACTTCGCCATAAACAATTTTCTGACACAACACCATGCGTTCCTGCGCGTCGAAGTAAGTGCGGAAATAAGTATTGCGATTGGCAATGTCAGCCTCTTGCAAGGGATTCACAAACTTCAAGGGCAACTTAACGCCACTGTAGGTCACGTAGTAACGGCACTCGGAAGTATTCATTGAATTTCACTCCTGAAAAATGGCAAGTGGATTATAACCATCCTGTCGCTGTCGTGAACACCTTGAAACAATCACTGCATTTTGTCGCAAAACAAACAAACCCTACACACGCGACATGGTGCTGCCAATAGCATTTCTATGCATATTTTCAGCGTCTTAGCGTCGTAAATATGTCATGGCACACGAGTTGCTATAAGTGAAAGCAAAAGCAGTGGTGCGATGTCTGTGCCGCTTAACGCAAGCCAAACTAAGCGAGACGTTTATGCCTGACTTACCCATTTACCTAGACTACTCAGCAACCACACCAGTCGATCCCCGCGTTGCGGAAAAAATGATTCCCTATCTGGTGCAAAAATTCGGCAACCCCGCTTCGCGCTCGCACGCTTTCGGTTGGGAAGCAGAAAAGGCGGTGGAGCAAGCGCGAGAAGAGGTCGCGGGTTTGGTCAATTGCGATCCCAAAGAAATCGTTTGGACTTCGGGCGCCACCGAATCAGACAACCTCGCCATCAAAGGTGCAGCCCAATTTTACAAGGGTAAAGGTAAGCATTTGATCACCATGCGCACCGAACATAAAGCGGTGCTTGATCCAATGCGCGAGCTAGAACGACAGGGCTACGAAGTCACCTATCTCGATCCCGAATCGAATGGTTTATTAGATATCGAAAAGTTCAAAGCCGCCATCCGTCCCGACACGATTCTGGCTTCGGTAATGCACGTCAATAATGAAATCGGTGTGATTCAGGATATCGAATTGCTGGGCGAACTATGCCGCAGCAAAGGCGTGCTGTTCCATGTAGACGCTGCGCAATCGACCGGCAAAGCGCCGATTGATCTGGCTCGCATGAAAATTGATCTTATGTCTTTCTCTGCACACAAGACCTATGGCCCAAAGGGCATCGGCGCACTATATGTGCGGCGCAAACCGCGTGTGCGCATTGAAGCGCAAATGCACGGTGGCGGCCACGAGCGCGGGATGCGTTCCGGCACCTTGGCAACGCATCAAATCGTCGGCATGGGAGCAGCATTCCGCATCGCTGCGGAAGAGATGGCGACCGAGAACGAACGCATCCGCATGCTACGCGACAAACTATGGGCCGGCATCGGCACGCTAGATGAGGTGTACCTCAATGGCGATATGCTGCGCCGTGTGCCACACAACTTGAATGCAAGCTTCAACTTTGTCGAAGGAGAATCACTGATGATGGCGATCAAGGATCTCGCGGTCTCCAGCGGCTCGGCCTGCACCTCGGCCAGCTTGGAGCCATCCTATGTGCTGAAGGCCCTGGGCCATAGCGACGAACTGGCACACAGTTCGATCCGCTTCACCATCGGACGTTTCACCACCGAAGCAGAAATCGACTACGCCGTGCAATTACTGCACAAGCATGTTGGAAAATTACGCGAACTGTCCCCGCTCTGGGACATGCACTGCGCCGGGGTTGATCTAAATACCGTGCAATGGGCAGCCCACTAAGGAGATTGCAATGTCTTACAGCGACAAAGTACTGGATCACTACGAAAACCCACGCAACGTTGGCGGCTTCAAAGCCGATGATTCCTCGGTCGGAACCGGCATGGTCGGCGCGCCGGCCTGCGGTGACGTGATGAAGTTGCAAATCAAAGTGAACGACGAGGGCATCATCGAAGAAGCCAAGTTTAAAACCTATGGCTGCGGCTCCGCCATTGCTTCTAGTTCCTTGGTCACCGAGTGGGTCAAAGGCAAAACACTGGCGCAAGCGCTGGAAATCAAAAACACCGACATCGCCGAAGAACTAGCGCTGCCGCCGGTCAAAATTCACTGCTCGATCCTCGCCGAGGACGCCATCAAGGCTGCCGTGGCGGACTATCGCAATAAACATGAAGTCGCCGAAAGCTATTCCGCCTGCGACCCCAATTCTGCCTCTGGTGCTGCCTAAGCACCCTACTCATAGGAGATTTATCACATGGAAACTGCAAACCTAAGCTCGGAAACTGCAACGCCGAGCGCAGTAATGAGCCCGATTATCTTTACTGATGCTGCCGCCAACAAAGTCAAGGAGATGATTTCAGATGAAGGCAATCCCGCACTAAAACTGCGTGTGTATGTCTCCGGCGGCGGCTGTTCCGGCTTTCAATACGGCTTCGCCTTCGACGAGAACAGTGCCGAGGACGACACCGTGGTGGAGAAAGGCGGCGTGTCGTTGCTGGTTGACCCGATGAGCTTTCAATATCTGATGGGTGCCGAGATCGATTATCAGGAAAACCTGGATGGCTCACGTTTCGTAATTAAAAATCCGAATGCCACGGCGAGTTGCGGCTGCGGCAGCTCGTTTTCAGTTTAAGGGGATTGGTGCATGGCTATTACGCTGTCAGAACGCGCCGCCGAGCGTGTGCAAAAGTTTCTCGCGCAACGCGGCAAAGGCATTGGCCTACGCTTAGGCGTGCGCACCAGCGGTTGCTCTGGCATGGCTTATACCTTGGAATTTGTGGATGAATCCATGCCCGATGATCTGCAATTCGAATCCTTTGGCGTTACCGTTTTGATCGACCCTAAAAGCCTGACCTTTCTCGATGGAACCGAACTGGATTTTGCGCGCGAAGGCTTGAACGAAGGTTTTAAATTTAACAATCCCAACGCAAAGAATAGCTGCGGTTGCGGCGAGAGCTTTAACGTCTAGCGGAGAACTGATCTTGCCCCGATTTCACGGACACCCGGTTAAGAGAATAAACTTTTAACCAGAGGTGAACAAATGAAAGCAGTGAAAGCGAAGCAAGACAAGCAACAAGCCCGGCACCGGTACAGCCCGGAATTCAAGAAACAAGCACTGGATCGGGCGGACAAAGAGGGCGTCGCCACGGTCGCCAAGGACTTGGGCATGCGAGAAAGTCAGCTCTACGCCTGGCGGCAAAAGCGTCGGCTGGAGGGCTTAACCACGGAAGAAGAAAAGCTCCAGCAAGGAGAGATCGCCCGGCTCAAACGGGAAATGGCGCGCCTAGAAGAGGAAAATTCCTTCCTAAAAAAGGCGGCGGCGTACTTCGCGAAGCAACCGAAATGAAGTACGCCACGATACGTCAACACGAAGCCTGCCATACGGTGACGCTCATGTGCCGAGTGCTGACGGTCTCGCGCAGCGGCTACTACGCATGGCGCAACCGTCCGCCCACGGATCGAGCGCAAGCCAATGCACAGCTCGCCGTGGACCTGCATCGGATATTTGACGAGCACAAAGGGCGTGCCGGTGCACCCCGCATCACAAAGCAACTGCGCGCGGAAGGCCAGCGCGTGGGCAAGAACCGTGTCGCCGGCGTGATGCAATCCGAACAGCTACGCGCCAAGGCCGCGCACAAGTACAAGGCCGCGACCAACTCAAATCACAAACTGCCGGTCGCGCCGAACCTGTTAGCGCAAGACTTCACGGCAAGCGCCCCGAACCAAAAATGGGTGAGCGACATCACCTATATAGCGACAGACGAAGGCTGGCTGTATTTGGCCGTGGTGTTGGATTTGTACTCGCGGCTGGTGGTGGGATGGTCGATGGCTGAGCGCATGACGACAGAGCTGGTGAGCGATGCGCTGACCATGGCCTTGTGGCGACGCAAGATGCCGAAGGGCGTGATCGTGCATTCTGATCGTGGCAGCCAGTATTGCTCAGCCGCCTATCAACGCTTGTTGCGGAACAACCGGCTAGTTTGCAGCATGAGCAAGAAAGGCGACTGCTATGACAACGCGGCCATGGAGTCCTGGAACCACAGCCTGAAAGTCGAAGCCATTCATGGTGAACGTTTCGCGACGCGGGAGATGGCGAAAGCTCAAGTGTTCGAGTACATCGAAGTCTATTACAATCGGAAACGCCTGCACTCAACGATTGGGTATCTATCCCCCGAGGCGTTCGAGGCTAGGCAAGTGGCTTAATCGAGTGTCCGAAATATCGGGGCAAGATCACCCAACGTAAAATTGAGGGGCTCGAATGACGGCTTAGGCCGCATATTGGCACCACGCTCATTCAACCTTCTCCGCATCGTAGTAATTATTGGCTCCCTTGTCCGTGTGTGTGCCGACAACTCGAAAGCCCGCCACCTTCAGAAGTCCCTCGTAGGAGTCTCGCCCGAGAGATCTGCACCCAAGTCCAGTGTTCATGTCCGTCCAGGTGCCAATTTCAATTGGCGCTGTAAATAGAAACCGGCCTCCTGGTACCAATATCTCTGAAACCCGGGAAATTAGCGCAGCTTGGTCCGACTCCGACAGCAAGAAGAGAAGGCCAATAGCGATGGCGCCATCGTACTCACGGCCGAAAAAATCGCTTTCTTGTACCCGTGCGCATTGAACCGGAATCGTTGGAAAGCGGGAGTTGAACTCAGCAACAAGGGTTGGTGAACCATCGACTGCCCAGAGTTGCAGCCCCGCAGCAACAAGTATTTTCGTGATGGGGTAACCGCCACCGCATGCCAACTCGATGACAGAGGCACTTCTGCGGAGGGTGCGACTCCACCGTTCAACCACCTGTGCACCGATCAACGACTTATCTCGTCCGCACAAAAAATCGCGCGCGTGAAATTCATATGAGCTTGCTGCGTCCATCGATCTCTGCGTCCTCAAAAACTTGCGGCCCAACGTAAAATTGAGGGGCGAGCCGCTTCTGGCCTATCCCGCTCGAATGTAGGGTTGAGCGTCATTGTGAGTTAGAGCGAACGTCCGTCAAAGTGCTTCACCGGAAGCGCTACGCGGAAGCATTGGAAAAGCTACGACTGAAAGTCGACGCGGAAGAATCCGCAGAGTTGGCCCGTATTCGCAAAAAACTCAAACTCTCGCAACGGCGCGCCGCCGCAATCGCGGGCGGCGGGGTCAATGCGTTTTCCCGATATGAGAATGGCAAAGCGCGGCCCGTCGCTGCAGTGATCAACTTGTTCCGGCTGCTGGACAAACATCCCGAACTGATCGATGAAATTACGGCTTATTAGTA